>Ga0256405_10000835_pt1 | contig 94097 bp, 73 predicted proteins | sample RumenRJG_02DNA_FD_189096 | JGI IMG/M metagenome (GOLD analysis project Ga0256405, IMG submission 189096) | Bovine rumen microbial communities from Lethbridge, Alberta, Canada - RJG_02 | ecosystem: Host-associated > Mammals > Digestive system > Stomach > Rumen | place: Canada: Alberta...
TTACAGGTCTTGGTACAACAGGCAGAGGTAAGTTGACTGTAAACGGCGTTGCATCAGGTAATAACAAGTCAACAATAGACGGAAACGGCAAAACATTATTCGAACTTACGCAAGCAAAAGACGGCGAAACTAATACTCAAGTTATTATTAACAATACAAAAATTATTAATGCCGCAAAAGTTGCAACTGTTTCTGCGGATAATGAATTAACGCTGAATAATGTTGAAATTAGCGGAAATACTGCCGGAATTACTAATAATGGAGATTTAATCTTTACAGGTAATAACATTATTGCAAATGCAATTGATGGTAATAACGGTGCAGCAAGTGTTAATAGTGGTGTGACAACTTTATCTGCCGATTTGACCCAAGGAACTCTTGATGTCTTAAGTCAAGCACAGATAGTTAATAATGCAGCTATTCGTGCAACTGTTACAAATGCCGGTACGATTACAAATAACTCTGCAATTTATACCTCGAATGGTTCAAACAGCGGAACTATCTCCGGCGGAAGACTCAATATATCAGGTACTTTTGATAACTCAGGTGTGTTGTCAAATTCTGTTGTGAATGTTGAAAATTCTTCTCAATTGAATTACGCTGCTAATTCGGCGAATGCTTCATTTAGCAGCACTTTAGTCGGTTCAAATACTGCTAAATTTAACAAATCCGGTTCAACTGAACTTCAAATAAGCGGTAATCAATCAGGCTTTGAGGGGACTGTAAATATTAATGAAGGTGCTCTTACTTATTTAGAATCTTCTGATAACAGATTCTTTGATAGCTCCGCTATTATCAACGTTGATAATACTGCTAATGCAGATTCAACTCTAAAATATACATCTATTAGTGGTAAAACATTGACAAATGGTGTTTTACCTGCCATAAATCTGAAAAATGGTGCAACCTTTGAATATAATGCGGGTACAGGCGAAACTGTTATAGGTAACGGTTTCTACAATTCGGTTTCCGGTAGTAATAATTTAATATTCAACGGTGGAAATTCCGATAGAGTTGTCCTAAATTCTGATTTTAATTCAAACGATACTGCAACATTCAAAGGTGCAAATCTCGTTCTTGGTTCCGGTTTGAGTACAATTGCAAGTTCTATAATTCTTGATAATACTTCGCTAAATCTCATGAATTCAAGTGTTGCGGATTATACAATAAATGGTTTGTCATCATTAAATAATTCTAAAGTTAATGTGGATGTTTCTTTGGGCGCTGTTTCGGCAGGTGACAGATTACTGGTTGAAAATGGCAGCGGCGTATTAAATATTTCTCAATTTAGAATTGTAGATGATAACGGTTTATTTACGACTGATGATAGTTCAAAAACTGTTCAAATCATTAAAAATGGTTCTAACAGCTCTTTGAGTTTGGGTTCTGCAGGTGCAACTATTGATGGCGCTTGGTCTACTAATGTATATGAATATCAAATTTCATCTGCAAAAACCGATACAGATAATGATTCATTGAAATTCACCGGAGTTGATGTTTCTGATGCAAATTCTTTGAAGAAGATGAATAATTATGACAATTCAACAGAACAGAATATCAGAGGTTTTTCTGTTGTTAGAGGTGCTTCACCTTATCATATCGGAGAAGATTTGGGCAAAACTGAACACGGAACTTTTGTAGTAAACGGTGTTTCAAAGGATAAAAGCGTAATTTCAGGTGTTCGTGCAGAAGGTGATTGGACTTCTGCCGGTAAAAAAGGTTCTATGTTTGAACTTACCGAAACTGAAAAAACTACTGATTTCAATTTGAGCAATGTTACTGTTGAAGATGCTCAAGTTTCTTCAAGAGGCGGTGCAGTTGTTTATTCAACGAGTGACAAGGCTGATATAACTATTTCGGATGTAATTATTCAAAATAACACTTCAAGCGGCAGAGGCGGAGCTTTTGATATTGAAAATGCTCATAGTGTAAGTATTTCAAATTCAGAATTCAAGGGTAATGTATCAGATGGTTTGGGTGGCGCAATATACAGTGCTGTTGATTTATCAGTTTCAAATACTGATTTTTCTAATAATACTGCTCAAAATTCCGCAAATGATATTTATCTTGCAAATGGTGCTGATTTATTATATACAACAGGCGCACAGGCAAACACTATCTCAGGCGGTATCTCAAGTGAAAATTCGCAAAGTGTATTTACCAAACTCGGTTCTTCTGATTTGAATATCAGTGGTTCAAATTCAGGGTATAAAGGTAGTGTTAATATCAATGAAGGGAATCTGAACTTTGTTGCTGCATCTGCGCAAGATAGTTTATTTGATACTTCTGATTCTTCAATAAATATTGCACAAAACTCTAAATTCAATATTGATGATAAAGGACTTACAAATCTTGCAACTTCAAATCTAAACGGCAAAGGTACGATAGATAAAAATGGTGCAGGAGTACTTAATGTTACAGGCGATAATGATAATTTCATAGGTGTTGTAAATATTAAATCCGGCGAAATTTCTTATAAAGAACAGGGTGAAGGTGCTTCATTCTTCGACGCAAGTGCGATTAATATGTCTGCTAATACCGTTTTGAGTGTTGAAACAACAAGCCAAAATAATATTCAAGGCGGAAATATTTCTTCATCGGGTTCAGGTACTGTATTTAACAAGTCAGGCAGCGGAAGTTTTGATTTAACCGGAAAAAATACGGTAGGTTCTGTTAATGTTCAACAAGGCATTTTAAATGTTGCTGATAATGCTGCAGGTACAAGAACATATAATGCAGGTGCTACTTCTATTTCAGAAAATGCGACATTAAATTATACTGTTGATAAAAATTCTGAACTAACTAATTTATCAGGTAATGGTAATCTGGTAAAACAGGGCGGTTCAAAATTAGAGTTATCTGATTATACATTTAGTGGTTTAGCTCAGGTGCAAAACGGTATTTTGGATGTTACAAGCTCAAGTGAAAATGCTACTGATTTAGATTTCAATGTTGAAGTATATGGTAATTCTGAATTTGATTATAATGCCGGTACAAATGCACAGTTAACATTAAATAATAATGGCAAGTTTGCTTTTGATACTGATGCTTCAGGAGCCAAGGCCGTATTTAACAATGCAAAAATAAATTTAGGCGAAATTGCTAATGTTGCGGGTAATACTGTTGTTATTAATAATAGCTCTGAGATTGCTTTAACTGCTTCAAATTATTTAGGTTCTTATGAGTTTACGAACTCTGTATTAGATGTTATGGATTCAGATGTATCTTTGACTGATGCATTAAAAACATACACATTTAATAATTTAACAGTAAATAATTCTGATTTAACTATTGATGTTTCATTAGGTAATAACAGCGGCAGTGATGTTTTAAATATTGTTGACGGCAGTGGCAATTTGCGTTTGACAAAACTTGCAATAACAGAAGATAACGGTATTTTTGATAATGAAGAAAAAACAAAAACATTCCAAATTATAAACAATAAAAATGGTTCTGTTGGTATTTCTTTATTGGCTGGAGATCCGAAACTTGCAGATTGGTCAACAACTATTTATGAATATGAGATAAATGCAGTAAAATCTGATGATCAAAATGATTATTATGATTCTGTTGAATTCAAGGGTATAAGAATTGCTTCTCCTGATACTTTGAGAATAATGAACCACGAACGTAATGGTTCAAGAGGTTTTAGTGTTGTTGGTTCAAATATTTATCATATAGCAAGAGATTTGGATGAAACTTTTGAAGGTGATTTTGTTGTTATTGGTAACGGCAAGGATGTTAGTACAATTTCTGGTAACAGAGTTAGTTATACAAGAAAAGATGATGGTACTATAGATATTTCTGCGCCTATCGAGGGAGAGTATGGTTCATTCTTTGAATTAACAAAAAATAATACAAAATTAACAGTTCAAGATTTAACAATACAAGAAGCACAAAGAAAAGATCAGGCAATTAAAGACGGTTCTGTTTTATATCTAAATAATGGTAAGTCAGAAGCAGTGCTTAATAATGTTGTGTTTAAAGACAGCTCAGCTGCTAATGGCGGTGCTATCGCAAATATTAATAGTAAGTCTTTAGCTATTACAAATTCAGACTTTACAGGTAATAGTGCAAGTGCAAACGGCGGTGTTATTTATAATACATCAACAGGTACAAGCCTGACAAATATTACTGCAGATGGTAATAAAGCTGATGGCAAAGGTGGTGCAATCTACACTAATGCTGATATGCTTATTACAAATTCTGCTTTTGGAGCAAATTCAATCAACCAGCACAAAAATGGGAATGATGAATACGCTGCTAATGATATTTACATTGATGGCGAAAATGCTAAAGTTACATTCAACGCAACAGGTAATTCAAGTTTAATCAACAGTGGTATTGCCGGAAATGGTACTTTAGAAAAAACAGGTGACGGAGTTCTAAATCTTCACGGTAATAACGCAGATTTTGGCGGAGTATTAAAAGTTTCAAACGGTGAAGTTTTATTCTCTCAAAATTCTGCAAATGATACTTATATAACCGGTACAACAAATGTTGCTAATGGTGCAAAAGTAACATTAGACAACGATGCTGCGGACATTTCAGGCGGTAAATTCGCAGGTAATGGTGAAATAAGTCAAACAGGTTCAAAAAATCTTATCTTGACTGAAGATAATTCAGGTTTCCACGGCAGTGCAAATATTACCGGCGGTAATTTAGTTGTAAATGATAATAGCTTCTTTGCATCAGATTCTAATACAACTATTTCTAATGTTATAGAGTTTAATACTTCTTCCGGTAAAGAAATATCTATAAATAACGATGGCGACTTGATTTCAGGTTCGGGTTCGTTAAGAAAATCTGGAGCAGGAAAATTAATTTTATCAGGTAATAATTCAGCATTAACAGGCGGAACACTTATTCAAGCTGGCACATTAGAATACGATGCCTCAGGCAATAATACTGATTCAATGGTTGGCGGCGGAATAAATGTAAACGGTAATACGTTCATTGTAAAAAATACTGCAAACTCCATATTTGATTTAAATAATGATATAAGCGGCAACGGTACATTTAACGTTAAGGGAAAAGTTTCTATCTCCGGTGATGATTCGCAATATACCGGAACAACAAATATCCTTTCTGATTCAGTTTTATCTTTTGAAAAAACAGATGATAATTCATTTGTCGGCGGCTTGGTAAATGCTGTTGGTAATTTGGAATATACAACAAGTAAGACAAATCAAGATGTTATTCAAAATGTTATCGGTTCAGGTAATGTTTCAAAATTAGGTTCAGGTAATCTTGTAATTAATAATACTGTTAACGGTAATGACAGATTTACAGGTCTATTTGATGCAATAAATGGGACTTTGACTATCAATGCTCAAGCTCAAGCTCAAGAAGGTATATTTGATTATAGTGCAGTAGTTTCAAACGGTTCTGTTCTGAACTATAATTCTTCAGCAAATGACAATTATAGTATAAATGGTAATTCAAAATTCGGTTATACAGGTACAGGTAATCAAATTAATTTTGCAAATGGTACATATAATTTAAGTGCTGATTTGGCAAATGCTATCGGCAATACTACATCATTCAAAGATGCTGTTGTAAATTCATACGGAACAACTTCATTTAGTGGTAATTATACGTTGAATGGCTCAAGTTTGAATAATGATAATGGTGTAATAAACACTTTGACGTTTAATCAATTATCTACAACAAATGATAATAATTTGAATATAGATTTCAGCTTTGGTGCAAATTCAAGTGACCAAATTGTGTCTACAAACCAAGGCGGCAGCTTGATACTTAAAGCGATAAATGTATTTAATACAACAGATGACGGTACTAAATTAACTCGTAATGTACAGGTATTAGATGGTTTAACATTCGCTAATAGCGATTACCAGACTGAATTGATGTCTGACTTGTACAAGTACACTGTAACAATAGTTGATGGTACAACATTACATCTTGTTGCAAGTGATTATGCTACTGCTGATACTTTGTACATTTTGAACCACGTAAAAGACGGAACAAGAACATTCCAACTTGTAGGTGATAGTAAAAATTATTATAGTAATAAAGATTTAGAACAAACTTTGGCAGGCACTTTAAATATTAATGGCCGCACACAAGACAGAGCAGATACAATAATTGCAAGAACAAGTGCGCAAGAAGATGCCCGTCATTCAATGTTTAATTTGGTAAATGCTAATACAAAATTGAATGTAAAAGATGTAACAATTAAGGATGCACAAACAGCAGATAATGGTTCTGTAATAAATGCAACAAATTCATCTGCTCAAGTATCTGTTCAAAATACCACAATCACAAGTAATAATGCGGCTAATGGCGGTGCAGTTTATTCAAATGCAATTGCGTCATTTGAAAATGATACCTTCAACCAAAATAGTGCGACATCAAATGGTGGTGCTATAAATAACTATGGTGATAATTTAACAGTTTCTAATTCTGTATTTAGCTTGAATACTGCAGCAGCTGGCGGTGCTTTATACAATACAGGAAAAGCAACTGTAAGCGGTTCAACTACATTCAGCCAAAACAAAGCAGCAAATGGCGGAGCTATTTATAATAGCGGTGAAATAACTGTTGGTAACGGTGTTTCATTCTCTGCAAACGGTTTGGCTAATTCAGAAGGTTCTGCAATATACAATATCGGTACTGCCACTTTAACTAATACAACATTTACTGATAATATCGGTAATTCATATATCTATAACGGCAGCGACGGTATTTTATCTATTATTGCTGAAAAAGTAGGTAATAATAAAACAGATTTAGTTCTTGATAATTCTACCGATGCTATTATCAAAAATAATGGTGTAATGAATTTAACTTCTAACGATCTTTCAAGTTTGACTGTTAATGATGAAATTAATTCAACATCAGATTCTAATAAGGGTAGAATAAATACTCAAGGAAAAGTTGCTCTAAATGATTTTGTTAGAAATCAAACTATTGAGGTTAAATCAGGTCTATTAACTGTCGGAGCAGAAAATAGTGCTGTTGCTGACGCACTTCAGAATGTGGATTTGATAGTAGATGCTAATACTCAAGCAATTATTAATAATAAAAATGTTGTGGGCGGTACAATTCAAAATAATTCCAGATTAGACATTGCAAATTCTGCTAATACTGCCATTTCTGCTCAATTGTCCGGTACCGGAAATATAAACAAATCCGGTGACGGCAAAGTTACATTCAATGGTGAAAGGGATAATAGCAATTACTCAGGCACTATAAATGTTGAAGAAGGAACAGTGTCATTTGAAACAAATGGTGCTAATTTCATTTCAAAAGATGCTACTGTTAAATTAAAAGAAAACTCTACATTTGAATATAATACAACTGATACAAATTACACATTCTCTGATAATACATTCGCGAATGTTATGTTAAACGGAAAAGGCAGCAGCTTTATAATTAACGGTCAAGGTGCAGGTAACAGCAAATTCACCTTGAATTCTGATTGGGTTAATTCAAATGAATACACTCATAATTTGATATTCAAAAATGCAGATTATGTATTAAATTCAACATTTGCAAAAGCTCAAGGAGCAGAAGCCGATAATATTAGATTTGATTCTTCAACTGTTACGATTGGTTCTGCTATTGAAGCAACTGCAAGTGCTACTCGCCCTGGGGCAAATGATTATAACTTAGGTACAAATAATTATAATATTTCAAATTCATATTTAGATTTATCAAATAAGATTGCCGGAGACAATTACAATTTTGATTCTTTGGATTTCTCTAACGGCTCTACATTCTCAATGGATGTAAACCTTGTACTTGATACTGCGACAGGTAAAACTCCATATGGTGATACTATCACCGCAAATTCAGGAAGTGGTGTTGTAACGTTAACAAAATTATTTATTACCGATGATAACGGAATGTTCGACAGTAATAATGAAAAAGGTACTATTCAAGTATTTAAGGGAGATAATAAATTGCAAGTTGCAACTCAGGATGATATGTCTATCTTGAGTTGGGCTACAAACGTTTACAAGTATGGCGTAACTTCTGCTCGCACTGATCATGAGGCTGACAGTATAAAGATTGCGGCTAAAGGTATTTCAAGTACTGATACTTTGAGAGATTTGAACAGATACCAGCTTGCTGATGGCGGTGGGAATAGAGGCTTTAGCTTTATTGCAAAAGACGGAAAACAAGAATATAACGTTTACAATATTTATAGGGATTTAGATACTACATCTGCACAGAATTTTGCAGTAGTTGGTACTATATCCACAGATGAAGGTAAGAAGAGCGTTTTAGACGGAACATTAAAACCGCTTGAATTGTTGCAATCTGATTCTGCTTCATTAGTTCATAATCCGGATGGATCTTGGACTTATGAAGGTGTTAATATCCCGGCAGAATATGTTGAAGAAATTACAATTACAACTATTGACGGTACTCAAGAACCAGGTTACAGAATTAATATAAGAGCATTTACTCCGGAAGGTCAAACTCAGGGTTCTATGTTTGAACTTGTTAATAATACTAAGTTTGAAATGACAAATGTATCTGTTGAAAATGCAAAACGTTACTCAACTGATACAATCAAAGACGGTTCTGTAATATATGCAAATAATGCTGATGCAACAGTAACTTTAAATAATGTTGACTTTAAAAACAATAGTGTTGATGGCGGTAATGGTGGTGCTGTTGCTAATTTGAGCAGTTTATCATTCTATTTGGTCGGTTCTGAAATAACCGGTAACAGTGCAAAAGGTAACGGTGGTGCAATTTATAATACTTCTTCAGGTGAAACCGTATTACAAAATATCAATGCTTATTCAAATACCTCTACAAATGGCTTAGGCGGTGCGATTTATACTAATGCGGATATGATAATATCAGATTCCCGATTTGGTGTGGATTCTCAAGGTAATGCATCATTAAACAGAGATAAAAACGGTCAAAATGATATTTATATAGATGGCAGTGCATCTGTTATATTTAATACAACTGATGCAGTTGAAAGTGCTATCAATAGCGGTGTTGCAGGAAGCGGTAACTTAATAAAAACAGGAAGTGGTGTCCTAAATCTTGGTGGCACAAATGATGCTTTGACAGGAACTCTTGCAATTACTGCAGGAACTGTAAATTACACTGCAGATGATGCAAATGATACATTTGTCGGCGGCAGTGTTCAGATTGCTGAAAATTCACAGTTAGTTATGAATATTTCAAATGGTGAAAATATTCAAACCCAAAGTCTGAACAACGTTAACGGTTATACTAATTCTGAAAATATAAAAACAAGCGGTTCTATTGTAAAAACAGGTGATGGAACTTTACAGGTTGGAGGAAATAATTCAGGATTTACCGGTACAACAACAATCAAAAGCGGCACAATAGAGTATATAGCAGATGAGTCAACTGACAGATATCTTGGCGGTTCAACCGTAATTGGGAATACTCAAACTCAAGGTCAAAGTGCTAATTTAGTTCTGAATATATCAGAAGGTGTTGCAAATCAAGTATTAACCAATGTTTCATCTGCTACTCAATCTGTTAATACAAATGAAAAAATTACAAAAACAGGTAAGGGCAGTGTAGTTGTAACAGGTGATAATTCAAGTTTCTATGGTCAAACTGATATCAATAACGGCAGCTTGATTTATAAACCGGAAAATACAACCGATAAATACTTCAGTGGTAATACTGTTATTGGTGCTAACGGAACATTAGAAACTCAGGTCGCAAAAGCAACCGCAGAAGGTGCTTCTCTTGCAAATCAAACTATCGGCAATATTTCCGGTACAGGCAACTTTGTAGTAAATAACGAATATACAAATGCAAATACTCAAGGTAGAATTCAGCTTGTCGGAACAAATGATTTTGAAGGCTTAACAGATATTAAGAGCGGAATTCTTGCTTATGTAAACGATAATGGTGATTTTGTATCAGGAGATGTTCAAATTGAACAAAAAGGTACATTAGAATATACAACAAACGAAGACGGTTCAATATCAAATACTATTACAGGTAACGGTACATTTGATAAACTTGGAGATAAAAAATTATCTTTAACAGGCGATGCAAGCGGTTTTGAAGGTGTTACAAATATTAAAGAAGGCACATTATCTTATGATGATTCTGTAACCGGTGCGAAATTCGTTGGTGGAAATGTTAATATCACAGGTATATTAGAATATATTGCTTCTGCCAGAGATGAAGAATTATCAAATAATTTATCAGGAACAGGTGTATTTAACAAATCCGGAGAAAAAACCGTTACTATTACAGGTAACAACTCAGGCTTTACAGGTACTACAAATATTAACCAAGGCACATTGGCATATAGCAATGCGTCAGGTGAATTTGTTGGAGGAGATGTCAATGTTACAGGTACTTTAGATTATACAACAGGTGCTAATACTTCAGATAATTTAACTAATAAGATTACAGGTACTGGTAAGGTTGTTAAAAATGGCGCAGGAGAACTTGTAATAAATAATACCGTAAATGGTAATAATCGTTATACAGGAGAATTTGATGTTAATGCAGGTACTTTGACAATCAATGCACAAGAACAAGCACAAAGTGGTGTATTTGATTATAGTGCAGTAGTTTCAAACGGTTCTGTTCTGAACTATAATTCTTCAGCAAATGACAATTATAGTATAAATGGTAATTCAAAATTCGGTTATACAGGTACAGGTAATCAAATTAATTTTGCAAATGGTACATATAATTTAAGTGCTGATTTGACAAATGCTGTCGGCAATACTACATCATTCAAAGATGCAGTTGTAAATTCATATGGTACTGTTTCATTTAATGGGGATTATGCATTAAACGGTTCAAGTTTAAATACAAATAATGGCGCAATAAATACTTTGACGTTTAATCAATTATCTACAACAAATAATAATAACTTAAATATTGATTTCAGCTTTGGTGCAAATTCAAGTGACCAAATAGTATCAACTACTCAAGGCGGCAGCTTGATACTTAATGCGATAAATGTATTTAATACAACAGATGACGGTACTAAATTAACTCGTAATGTACAGGTATTAGATGGTTTAACATTTGCTAATAGCGATTACCAGACTGAATTGATGTCTGACTTGTACAAGTACACTGTAACAATAGTTGACGGTACAACATTACATCTTGTTGCAAGTGATTATGCTACTGCAGATTCATTGTATATTTTGAACCACCAAAAGAGCGGTGAGAGAACATTCCAACTTGTAGGTGATGGTACAAATTATTATAGTAACAAAGATTTAGAACAAACATTGGCAGGCACTTTAAATATTAAAGGCCGCAGCGAAGATAGAGCAGATACAATAATTGCAAGAACAAGTGCGCAAGAAGATGCCCGTCATTCAATGTTTAATTTGGCATATGATGATACATCATTAAATATAAGTGATATAACAATTCAAGATGCGCAAACAGCAGGTAATGGTTCTGTAATTAATGCAACTAATTCATCTGCTCAAATATCAATTGATAATACTTTAATTAAAAATAGTAACGCAAGCGGTAATGGCGGTGCAATATATAGTGCTGCAGATTTGACTATCAAAAATAGTGATTTCGAAAATAATACTGCAACAGGTAAAGGTAATGATATTTATCTTGCAGGTGGTGCTGATGTTTCTTTTGAAACAGGCGCAAATGGCAATAGATTAACTGGTGGTATTGCAAGTGAAACTAATGCAAGTAATTTCACAAAAACCGGTTCAGGTGATTTGAATTTGAGTGGTAAAAATTCTGATTATCTTGGTACAGTTGATATCCAAAATGGTAATTTGAATTATGATGCATCAAGTGCTAATGATTCATTCTTCAGTAATGCAAAAGAAATAAAAGTTGCTGAAGAATCTAAGCTAAACATTGATGATAAAGGTTTAACAAATCTTGCAGTAAGCAATTTGTCAGGTAAAGGTGAATTAAATAAAAACGGTTCTAAGACATTGACTTTGACCGGAGATAATTCTCAGTTTAATGGTGATACAAATATCAATTCCGGCAAGTTGGCATTTGACAATGCCGGTGATAACAAATTTGTAGGCGGAGATGTCTTGGTAAGAGGAACTTTAGAATATACCGCATCTCAAAATGCTGCATTGAATAATGCTATTACAGGTAATGGTACTTTTGATAAGCAAGGTGCAGGGACTTTATCAATTACAGGTGATGAGTCTGCATTTAGCGGAAAGGTTGATATTAATGCCGGTACTATTGCGTATGATACTGCTTCCGGCGGTAAATTATTCGGATCTAGTTCAACTTACGAAATTTCTGATGGCGCGTCTTTAGATTTGACAGCTAATGGTGAAGATGAAACCATTGCAATTCAAAATGTATCAAGCCAAGGTTCAAATAACACTGCTGCAATAAATAAAAATGGAGCAGGAACTCTTGAATTAAATGGTAATAATTCAAGTTTCAGAGGAGATTTGAATATCAATAGCGGCAAAGTTGCTTATGAAAACAAATCAGGTAATGCATATATCGCAGGTGATACTGCTATTTCTCAAGGTGCAGCTTTAGATTATACTGCAACAACTAATGGAACTTTAGCTAAAGTTTCCGGTTCAGGTGATTTGAACAAATTAGGTTCAGGTGAGTTGGTATTTAATGAAACTGAAAATACCTTTAGCGGAAGTGCAAATGTTCAAGCTGGCAAATTGACTGTCAACGGTAGTGCGAATGCAACTGATTTTGCATTCAATACGACAGTTACAAATGGCAGCTTTGAATATAATGCCGGTGAAGGTTCTACATTAACAATTGGCGGAACTAATTCTAAGTTCGCATTTGCTCAAGGTGCTTCAGGCAGTGCAAACTTCATAGGTCAAGGTGCGGATAATACAACATACAACCTTGATGCGATTGCCAACTTAAGTGATAATACTACCGTTTCTATTGACAATGCAACCATAACACTTGCAAACGATAATTATGATACAGGTTTATATACAATAAATGATTCTGTTATTAACCTTATAAACGATAGTGCGGATGATTCAAAATCATTTGAAAACTTGACTGTCAGCGGAAATTCAAAACTAAAAATTGATGTTGATTTGGGCCCACTTTCAGGTAAACCTTATTCTGATGTTTTGAATGTAAATAATGGCAGCGGAACATTATTAATAGTATTAGATGAAATAAATGTTCTTAATGCTGAAAATAATAATGATGACGGTAATCATCCTACCTATGTATTTGATGTAATTACAGGTGATAGCGGGCTTGTTCTAGATGCAGAAAATTCCGTTACAAAATGGGCTACAAATGTATACGAATATGATGTAGCTATAAATAATGATAAAACAGGCATTAAGATGACTGCTTCTAAAGCCGCTGATGAACATTCATTAAAGGCAATGAATGATTATGTAGGCAGCAGAGGTTTCCAATTTACAGATAATGATAATCCTTATATTATCGGCGAAGATTTAGGACCAACAGCAGCAGGAGATTTCAAAGTAATCGGAACAGGTGATACTGTTGTTTCCGGTGAAAATGAACAAGGTGAAGCTGATAAATCATTCTTTGAAGTTGTTAAAGACACAGATTTAGAAGTAAAAAATTTAACAATAACCAAGGCTGCAGGTGATGAGGGTTCTGTTCTTGTTGCGAATAATGAAAATGCAACAGTTACATTTGATAATGTTGATATAACAAACAGTAAATCAACAGGTGATGGCGGAGCTATCAACAACAAAAAATCTGAATCATTAACTCTAAAAGACGGAACTGCAAGCGGTAACTCTGCAGGTGATGATGATAACGTTTCTGACGGCGGATTTATGAATAATTCATCAAGTGGCGAAACTTCACTTGATAATATGAATATTAATAATAACTCTGCAACAGGTAATGGTGGTGCTGTTGCTAATTTGAGCAGTTCATCATTCTATTTGGTCGGTTCTGAAATAACCGGTAACAGTGCAAAAGGTAATGGTGGTGCAATTTATAATACTTCTTCAGGTGAAACCGTATTACAAAATATCAATGCTTATTCAAATACATCTACAAATGGCTTAGGCGGTGCAATATATACTGATCAGGATATGACTATTACCGATTCTAGTTTCGGTGTTGACCCTCAGGGCAATCCATCATTAAACAGAGATAAAAACGGTCAAAATGATATTTATATTGCTGACGGTGCAACTGTTACTTTAGAAACTAAAAATTCAGATAGTACAATAAATAGCGGTGTTGCAGGCGAAGGTGATATAGATAAAACCGGCTCTAAAACATTAAATCTTTCAGGTGATAATGACGGATTTACAGGTGATTTGAATGTTAAAGAGGGTGAAGTTAAATTCACTCAAAATAGCGAAGATGATACTTACGTAAGCGGTCCGACTAATATCTCCGGTGGTGCTAAAGTCACATTGGATAATGATAAGAGTGATATCACTGCAGGTTCATTCTCAGGTGAAGGTGATTTAGTAAAGGATGGTTCAAAAGGTCTTACTTTAACAGGTGACAATAGCGGCTTCAGTGGAAAAGTAGATATTCAAGACGGTTCTGTAATATTTAATGCAGATGACGGTACTAAATATTTTGGCGGTCAAACAAATATCGGAGAAGATGGTGAACTTGTTGTAAATTCTGATAATGGTACATCATTATCTCAGATATCCGGAAATGGTACAATGACCAAAAACGGAGATGGAGATTTGACATTAAACGGCAATAATTCAGGCTTTAATGGCGATATGAATATCAACGGCGGAGCTTTGAATTTAGCATCCGGTACAACACTTGGTAATATCGGTAATGCAACATTTGCAGATGGAACTGCTATAAATCTTCAAAATACTTCTGTTGTAACTGATCCTGAAACAGGTGCATATACAACTGATCCAAATCCTGCAAGTATTGAATCTTTGAGCTTTAACAATCTTGTAATTAATGGTAAAGTTGATTTCAAAATTGATGTAGATTTATATAATGAAAAAGCTGATAATATTCATGCAGATCAAGTTACAGTAAATAATGACGGATATCTGTCTATCGGTAGAGGCGGTTTGAATGTTGTTACTGATGCGAAGTCTCTTGTAAGAGATACGATAGTTCAAATCGCGTCAGGTGCTTTGGCTCAAGATGATTACATAAGACTTGAATCTGATGCTCGTACAGTAATGGGACCAATCCAAAAGTATGACGTAACTTATGGTAATGGTAATTTGACATTTGCGGGTCAAGGCGGAGACAGACCTGATATTAATTCTGTTAACCCTGCGATTATGGCAAGTCCGGTTGCAACTCAAATTGGCGGATTCTTAACTCAGAGCCAAATGTTGCAGGATGGTTTCTTCCATATGAACAGATATACTAAATATGCGCACTCTGACAGATTTGCGGCAGAAAATATCAACAAATATGCAATCGAAACAGGTCAAATGCCGGCACAGGCTTCTCCACTTCCTGAAACTTCTCAAGGTATGTGGATAAAACCTTATGCAACATATGAAAAAGTAGGCTTAAGAAACGGTTATAAAGTAGAAAACTTTGCATACGGTTCAATGTATGGTGGTGACGGCGATATGTTCGATATGGGCCACGGCTGGAAAGGTGTAATATCAGCATTCGTTGGCTATAACGGCAACCATATGAATTATAACGGTATCAGTATGGATATGCAGGGCGGCTCTTTAGGCGCTACAGGAACATTCTATAAAGGTAATTTCTTTACAGGTATAACAGTTTCTACAGGTGCAAGTGCCGGTGAAGCATATACTCAATATGGTACTGACCGATTCTCAATGTTGACTGCCGGTATTGCAAATAAAACAGGATATAATATAGAAATTAATGATGGTAAATTGATTGTACAACCAACATTATTCACAGGTTATACGTTTGTAAATACATTTGATTATACAAATGCAGCAGGAGTCAGAATGGATTCTGATCCGTTGCATGCTATTCAAATAATTCCTGGTGTAAAAATAATCGGCAATCTTGAAAATGGATGGCAGCCATACGCTGGAGTCGATATGGTATGGAACATAATGGATCGTACTAATGTAATGGCAAATGATGTAAGATTACCTCAAATGTCTGTAAAACCTTACGTTCAATATGGCGTGGGTGTTCAGAAAAGCTGGGGTGACAAGTTTACTGCATTTGTCCAAACAATGTTCCGTGGCGGCGGAAGAAACGGTGTTGCTTTCACTGCAGGATTCAGATGGGTATTTGGTAAAGAGAAGAAAAAGGTAGACCCAAATTATGTTCCTGTAAAAAAAGTTATTAAAAAATTATAATAGTTGATAATTCCTGCTATTTTGGACTACAATGATGTTATGAAGAAATTTTTGAATATATTTTTCATAATAATATCTTTGTTCGCATCATTGAGCGCGAATGCTGATTTTGTTTTGAACACAAAATCAAGCGGGATATCGTGTGAGCAGATTTCATGTAATCTGTTTCCTTCAGATGCTCAAATTTTTGTTGATATTGATAACAGCGAAGGTACAATTGTTAGTTCAAATTCGTACTTGGAATATATTTGCAATATTCATAGAAATAACTATTCAGGTTCTACCCCTTGTGTATATTCGCTGTTGCCTAATCTGTTTTCAAAAAATGATGTGATTGCTCTAAAACGACATTCATATTATTTGTTTGATAATATATCATCCTATTTAGAAAATGAAATTATGATTGGCGCTCCTTAAAGTTAAAGGTACATATATTATTAAAATAAGGCGCACATTATGTATGTGTGCGTGTTTTGTGTACGAAAATTAAAGGAGATAAAAATGGATGGAAATAAAAATGAAATAAATAAGAAAACAAATAATTCTTATATCGGTGATTCATTAGGCCCGATATTATTTGGAATTATAGCTGTGGTTATAATGATTATAGCTGCACATTTTATGGGATAAATTGTAAAATCCGCGGGGCGAAATTTCGACCCGCGGATTTATTTTACCATTTTATTAAATTAAATAATATATGTTTTGTTTTGCCTTTTTCTGTAATTGTTTTGTATATTGTAATATTAAATAATTTATATTTTTTTACGTTTATTTCAAATTCGGAGTAATTAATATTGTGTTTTGTATAAAAATCTCTCGTGATATTTTGTGCTTTTATGAAATCTGTTTTTGTTATTTTATTAGAATTTCTAATTAATGATTTTTTATGTTTGAAATAGTAGTAGTTTGTATTTGGGACAGTAACAAGCTTTTCTAAGTAGAATAAAATTTGCGGCGTAAAAATATAATCTTCGTAAATCATATTTGGGATAAATTTTATATTAGTTTTTATAAAAGATTCTCTTTTATAAATTTTGTTCCAGACGTATGAAGTTTTTGGTATTCCGCAAATTTTTAGCTTCTCCTGATAATCTGTGTATATTTTTTCATCTTTAAATGTTAGTATATTTTTTGTGTGTTTGCTGTTTATTTTAACAATTCCGCATACTGCAATATCCGCATGATTTTTTATTGCTGCGTTGTATAAATTTTCATAAAAATCATCACATACCCAATCGTCAGAATCTACAAATGCGATATATTCGCCGGTTGCTTTTTCTATTCCGGTATTTCGAGCTGCTGAAGTCCCTTTATTTTCATTTGTGATTATGATAATTCTTTTATCCTTTTGTCCAAATTCATCTAATATTTTATTGGAATTATCAGTTGAACCGTCAATAATGCATATAATTTCAATATCTTTAAGAGTTTGATTAATTAAGCTATTCAAGCATTTGGACAGGTATTCTTCAACATTGTATATTGGAACTATAATACTAATTTTAGGCATAAAATTCTCCTTTGTAAATTTTACAAAAAACAATTAACATAAGCAATAATAATAGTTTTAATAATAATTATTTTGTAGTAATATATTTTCATAAAATTCGTAAACACAAAGATATAAATAAGGAGAATATGTATGTTAGAATTTTTCAAAAGAGAACTAAACGAATTCAAAGCCTTTGCTGTTCGTGGAAACGTGATTGACATGGCAGTAGGTATCATTATTGGTGCTGCATTCGGAAAAATTGTTGATTCAATGGTAAACGACGTAATTATGCCGCCTTTAGGTTGGTTAATGGGAAAGGTTGATTTTGCAAATATGTACTTTACGTTGCCAGTAGATGGTAATTTTACATCCTATCCATCATTAGAAGCTGCAAAAGCTGCTGGAGCTGTTACAATTAATTATGGCGTATTTATCAACACTTTGATAAGCTTTTTGATGGTAGCATTTGCTGTATTCTTATTGATAAAGGGTATTAATAAGTTACAAGCTGCAGCTAAGAAAGATGCGGCAGATGCTGAACAAGCTGCTCCAACCGTAAAAACTTGCCCTAAATGTTTCTCTGAAATTGATATTAGAGCAACCAGATGCCCGCATTGTACAACTGAGTTATAATTATTTCCAAATAAAAAAAGCGAGCTTATTATTGGCTCGCTTTTTTTCTGTGTATATTTAGTATCCATATCGCATAGGTATGTACATATTGGTGTATTGCGGAGTATAGTAGTTCGTTTTAGTTCTGCCTCCCGGATAATAAGTACGTGTGGTGTATTGAGGCGATATTATTCTTGTACCTTTGTTTGATACTCCGATTAAAATATCTTTGGGATTGTACATCCCATATCCTGTGTTAACCATAGAACTGGATGTATAATTTTTAGGATAAACTGTGGTTGTTGTATATGCAGGGTAATTATTGTAGTAATAATTTCTGCCATAATACGGGTTGTTATAGTATGGCCGATTATAATAATATCCGGTTGGTACGGTAATTGTTCTTGTTGCACTATAACAAATAGGGCTGATTGCAAAAAATACCAGTAAGAATAAAAATGCTTTCTTCATTATAATAAACTCCTGAACTCTTTTTCATATTATAAACTATATAAACAGTTTTTTCACCTCCTCTCAATTGGTAATTCACAAGAATATATTTTTTGTAGTATAATAGAATAGTATTGTTATTTAAGTTGTCGGGATGGCGAAATTGGTAGACGCGCATGATTCAGGTTCATGTGGGTAACACCTTGAGGGTTCGAGTCCCTTTCCCGACATACTTATAAAAAAATTGGACAAAAAGTCCAATTTTTTTTATAATATGCCAACGGGACTGAACATGAATTTTCCCTGTTGTGAAAAATTCAAGGGTTCAGCCATAAAGGCATACGAGGCTGTAGCTTTCGGGCTTCATACCCTCAAGCACACCCTCAGTAGAGCCCCTTTCCCGACATACTTATAAAAAAAATTGGACAAAAAGTCCAATTTTTTATATAGTTTTTTATCAAATTTTTTTTAATATAAATTTATATAGTTCATGTAAGTAATTTTGAATATTTTCTTTTAGTGAGAATTTTTGTTTAGGTGTTTCTTTTACTTCTATTGGCGGATAATACATTAGGACATGTGGAAAATCTGAGATAGTTCCGTTTTTCTCTTGTTTTATGAATTCATCAAGTTTTTTGTTAATGTCTTTGTAACTTGTATTCATCCCAAATTTTCTATAAAAGATATGCGGGGCTTTATGCGGGTCAAATTGTGCGTCTGCGCTCAAGAAAAATCTCCCTCCGCAGCCAATTTCTTTGCTGAATTTGTGAGCAAAATTAAGTAATGCTGTTCCTAATCCTTTCCCAGGCGGGTGTGATTTTATTGAACTAATAAACAAAGAAGCCTCTCTTTTACCATCCAGATATTGCGTAGCTTTTCTGCAAATCATTTGTGCGTGCTGATTTGGATTTGTAGTTGAAAATATAATAAATGTATGATAATCCAAACGTTGTGCCCTGTGCCAAATGAGTTTATCCGGTAATTTTTTTAAGGGCATTCGGTTTATATTTTGAGAATTTATAATTTTTCTGACTTTGTTTATCATGGAAATAATATATCACATACAAAATAAAATAGTAAAAAGTCTTAGGGGTTGATTTTATATTTTCAGCATTACATAATAAATTGTGCATATAGTATATGTTTAATGTCCTGCACCAAGTATAATTGAGTATAACGCGGGATGGAGCAGTCTGGTAGCTCGTCGGGCTCATAACCCGAAGGTCGTTGGTTCAAATCCAGCTCCCGCAACCATTTAAAATAAAGGCTTTTAGAGATTTCTGAAAGTCTTTTTTTATGCTAAAATGAGCAAAAGTTGCAAAAAAGTTGCAAAATTCTTTAAGGATACATTAAATGGGTTTAATAATTGACAAAGAATTAAGAAATGAACTTAAAGACACCTATATATGGCGTTATATGAGTTTAGCTAAGTTTTTAGACTTAATTACAACAAATTCAATATATTTCGCTACAAATAAACAATTAATAACCGGCGACCCATATGAAGGAACATTGCCAATATTCACTAATGCGTTATTTTATCTTGATTCAGATTATCAAAGCAAAAAAGAAGAATATAATAATATTTCTGCGAAACCATTGATAGATATATTAAAAGATACTAAATCATTACAAATTAGTCAAAAAATTGAAAATATAAGAAATAGTACCTATATTAATTGCTGGCACATTAATGATGATGAAAATTATTTAATGTGGCAGTCATATGCACGTAAAAAGGGAGATATAGCAATAGTGTCCGACATTGATTCCCTAATAGATGCTATTGATACAGATATAGACATTGAAGCAATAAAAGTAAAATATTCTTCAAAAGATTTTAATATTGAAATAACAAATGTTTCAAATACAGTAAACAACAGTGAAGAAGAATTAAAAGAAATTATAAAAATTAGTTCTAAATATAAAAAAGAATTATTCAAAAATGAAAATGAGTTAAGATTAATATTTCAATTAAACAATAAAGATTTTAATCAAAAAATTAAAGTCGATTTAAATAAACTAATAAAATATATTTATGTTTCACCGGATTCAACGGAAACTGAAAAACAAACTGTTATAAAGTTAATATCATCTTTAAGAGATAAAAAAGAAACAAATTTGAATATAGAAAACAAAGTATTCAATTCATTTATTTCGAATACATACGCTCAAGAATCAATTCAAATGAACACAGAAATGGCACTCTTAGGTAAAATAGCAAGTAAAGAATTTACAGAGGAAGATGACCTTAAAAATTTCATTTATACAATAATTGCAATAATGATAAATCAAGATATACCTCCGCATAAAAGAGAAAAAGAATATAAAAATGATATGAAAATGTCAGAAATACAAAAATAAAATCTGTTTTTTGTTTCATAAATTCATTCTAATAAAGTTTTAAAATCACTAAGTTCCAAACATTCTGACATTTTCTTGTAGCTCAATAGCTTGATTTACAATGCTATTAAGTAAATTTACACATTTGTCATTAACTTCCGGCAATAAGTGAGTGTATAAATCCATTGTCATTGTTATAGATGAATGTCCTAACTGATGTTGAACATATTTCATCGGGGCGCCGTTTGCAAGAAGAAGGCTTGCGTATGTGTGTCTTAGGTCGTGAAATCTTATTCTATCAATACCGGCCCTGTTTAATGCAGGAAGAAATCTTCGCTTCATCATATTTTCTGCACTTTGGTAATTACCCTCATTGTTTGGAAAAACAAGATTATTTTCACCTTTAGGGCAAGCCATACGCCATTCTCTTAAAACTTTTGCTAATTCATCAGACATATCAATTACCCTTATTTTACCTGTTTTTGGTGTCCCAAGTGTGCCATGAGTATAGTTTTTATCAATAGTAATCTTTTTGGTAATCCAATTTATTGAATCCCAAGTAAGTGCAAAAAGTTCACCCTGTCTCATGCCGGTAAATAACGCAGTAAACAAAAGTGGGAAGAAATTGGGATATACTTGTTTTGTCTTTGATAATAATGCTTGTACTTCTTCTGTACATAATGCACGAATCTTTTTGTTCTTAACTTCTTTGAGAGATTTTATGCGCGCAAGAGGATTTCTTACTGCTGCGTCGCTATCAATCATAAAATTGTAAATCGCACTCATAAATTTTATGTACTTGTTAATTGTGGCATTCGCTCTGCCAGCGTCCTGCATTTGTTTCATAAATTCTTTGATAAGTATCGGGCTGATTTCGTTTATATTCAAATCCCCAAAGAATGGGACAATGATGTTATTTAAGTAACCCTCATAAGTTTTATATGTTGAAGGTTTGCAGTTTGTACTTGCGTGAAGCCTGAGATATAATTCACCTGCTTCTTTGATGTTTGTCTTTTTGTTTATGGGGTTTATACCTTTGTTTAATTCTTCATAATGCTTTACTAATGCTCTTTCGGCTTCATCTCTAGTGTTAAAGCCTTTTTTAATCTTTCTTTTGCCTTTAAGGTCTTTGTAATCGTATTCCCACTTGTTTGTTTTCTTGTTTTGTCTAACTGCTTTTATCATTGTTTTTTGCTCCTTATTATAATTTTAATGTGTTACTTAGCTCTTGCGAGCCTTTTTGCATACTTTTGCAAATGTGAATTTTAATGGGACGGCTAGAAATTTTGGTCAATTATTATTCAGAGTTCACCGTATGTTGTTTTATGTACTCCTGAATGTAATCCTCATCAAACTTAAGTCCACCAAGTTTGATATAGTTTATTCTTTTTTGATGTACCCACCTGTATAGTGTTGATTCCGATATTTTTAGCACTTCTGCTGTCTCTTTTACTGTTAATAACATTTTTACCTTCTTTCGTAATTTATCGTAATTTTATTCGCAATTATTAAAACAGTTGTTATTATTAACTTTTAGTTCGTTTTCGGTTATAAATTGCAAAATTACGATTTATTTTTTTATTTTTAAAATTCGTTCGTAATTACGTAATTTCGCAATTTTTGTCCGAAAGCGTTGATATACAAGCGTTTTTAAAATTGCAAACTAATTGCAGTTAGATTGCATTTGCTTCGTCTAATTTGTCTTTGGCGTACCGAGTCTGAATCGCGTGGTCTTTACTACCTTCTCTTTCGGCAAGTTCTTCCTGGTAGATTACAAGCTCGTCTAAGATATATGAAAGCATTTCGTGATTTTCAGGAATGGTTATTACCAAAGCTCGATTAGTTTTGTTATCTCCAAAATTTTTACTTTTATATTCAACAAATGGTAATTTCTGTGCCTGAGCCATTATATCTTTGGCTTCAGGAATAATAACACCACTATCTTCGGATTGTTTGAATTCTTTCTTGAAATGCTGATATACACCATTGACATAGATACTCAGTTCTTTTTTCTTATCACTAAATACATATTCGCTTCCATACTGAATTCTTCCGGATTTTGCAAGTAGTAAGAATATTCGCAAGAACTTCTCGAAGACATCCTCTGTGTGTGTCATATCCTGATATACTTTTGTATAATTTTCAAGATTTAATCTGAATAACTTAATCTCATCACTTTGAAGATAATCTTTATCAAAGTTTGCTGCGGTAAATAGTAAATCCGTACCTACCATTGCAATGGCGATATTATTGACACATCTTAAATCAAGTTTTGGATTCTGATTTTGAATAATCTTGATATTTGCTCTAAGCTTTTTGATTAAGCCCTTTTTATCTTTGTAGTTTTTTAGAATTTCAGGTAAGACGCAAGATAAATATTGCTCTCTGATATTATTGAATTTTGCGGCTTCTTCTACAATAAAATCATCTTTTCTGAATTCAGTATAAACAAGTCTTGTAGCAGTTTGTGAATTCCTATAGGTCCTATTATTGCTTGCAAAATTCAATGTTGCATTGACTGCTTTGATGTCTTGGCTTTTAGCATAATCTCTCATTTTTCTGCGAGAATTTCTGTCATATACAGCTTTAACAGTTGGTTCAAAATTTCTCTGCAAATACCCTTCAACCTCTGAATACAAAAGGGGGATATTCCTGTAGTATTCCATATTGTGTAATAGATTTAGTGCAGTATCATTTCCGCTACTTAGCATTCTCATATCAAACCCAAAAATATAAGCAATAGTCTGCAGTAAGTTGCTTTTACCGCTAGCAGCTTCACCATACAAGAAGTTTATAGGATAACCCATTGTTTTATCAAAGATAAGATTTACAAACGGACTCATTAATGCTGTGCCAAGTGCAAGCAATGCCTCAGGTCTGTTACTATAAGTCCTCAATGTACTTACAAACAAGCATTTTGCTAACAATTCAGGAATTGTTTTTGACACCGGCGCAAACTCTTGAATAAGTTCATCATCCTTATTTTCTTTAACAAATTCATCATAACTCAATGTAGGTATGTATAATTCAGGAGCATACATTCCACGGTCAGTTCTTAATGCTATTGAACTTATTTTGTCTGCCTGAATAATATCAGTAGTTTTATCATCAGGCAGCAAAATTTTATCTTCTGTTAAGTCAATAAGTGCGTTTGTGTAAGCCCAGAATGGTTTTTTGTTATGTTCTAAAAGTGACGGGTTCTTATAGATATGCAATTCATCTTTAATTTTCTTGAGTTCATCCAAAACAACATTTTTAAGTTCAACCTCTGTTAATGTGTTAATATGAACCTCATTTGATTTTAGAATGTCATGCAGGTTTCTATAATCCAACAATTCTTTTTGAGTCAAAACTTGTGGTACAGTTGTCTTTTCTCCAAGATGAGTAACGATTTCGAGTTTGTATTCATTGTTATACCCAAATGCAAAGAATTTTGAAACAATTTTTCGAGTTATTTCAATTGTAAAATTAGACTTGCGTGCATATAACAATTTTTTGTTTTCACTATCATATTTTATAGAATAATAACATCCTTGATGTGCGTATATTCCAGGTTCAAAATAGATTAACTTATCAGTATCACCTTCATCAACTTCCGCATATTTTGTAAGATTCAGCTTGGAATTAGTGAATTTGATATACTTTTTCAAAAGTGAATACACAGATAATTTTTTGTTATTTGCAACAACATCTTCTGTAATATTGTGTTCCTGCATATATTTCAGTAGGTCATTGAAATCGTTTATGTATTCATTGATTCCTGAAAGTTTGCCTAGGTCAAGAATATTGAAAGTAACAGGAATCGATTGCTCAACTTTTTCAGTTGCAGCTTTTCCTGCTTTGTCATTATCCATACAGATAGTAGCTTCTTGGAATCCTCTGAGAAAATCAATATGAGGTTTAAGAGCTTTGGCTGTATGAGGTTCTCCATTGCTATTGGTTACAATAAGAACATCGTTTTCTCTGCCGTGGTTCTTTAAATCCTGCAAGACTGCATATCCGTCTTTGAATCCTGCAGCAACAAAAATTTCTGCAGGTTTTTTGGGTGAATTGATTTTGCATAATAATTTATTCGGGTCTTGAGCAAAGCCTTTAGTTTTACATATGAATTTGAATTTCCCTTTTTCGTTTTCAGGAGTTCTGAATTCAAGTCCTACAATTGAATCATCCAAAGCTATCATAGGCAGGGTAAATACATTTGAGTCTTTGTTATAACCGATTTTTACTTCTCGGATAACTTCTTCGCTTAGACCTGTTTTTTCTTTCACCAGGTTTAGCATTTCCTTATTTGAGAATAATTCTTTTTGGTACTTTTCAATGTCTTTTTCTGTGTAACCAAGTTCAGTTACCTTTTTATAGATTTGTTTTTTAATCTTTTTAGAATCAGTAATTTCCTGTGCTAATCGTTTTCCGTGTTCATTATCAACACAAGCCCCGCAGAAAAATCCCTTTGTAGGATTGAAATGTAGATTATCACCCTTTTTGTCTCCGCCTGCGGCTCTGCAATATCCACAGGGCCCTTGATATTGATTAGGACCTGTCTTTTTGAGAGGGTAACCATTGGCCCTCTCAACTTCTTCAATTGTAAATTCTCCGTTACTATAGTAGTTCATTGTTACCTCCCTTTTCTTCTTTCATAATTTCTTTATAGATTTTTTTACCATGATTGCTATTTTTACCATTTTCTTTCCTATGGCATAACAAATAACCATCCTTACTTTCATAAAATGTAAGATTGTCGCCATTTTTATCGTGGCCTTCAGCTCTGCATATCGGACAAGGAAATTTTACATATCCTTTACCTTGTTTCCCTTCTTGGCCCAAATATTTTTGGACCATTTCTAACATTAATTGTCGTTTTGTCATAATAAATTCTCCTTTTTCATTTGTCTTTTTAACGCTATGTATTCTGAGTATGTTAATTCAGGAATATATTTTTCTTGTATTACCATTTCAAATGCAAGCGCATGTACAGTTCCGAACGGCGTTCCGTTTAGTGAAACACATTTAAAATCTCTGGTTTTAAAATTAAAGCATAGCATCCCATAATCAATGTCAGATTCAATAATGTATTTTAAATACTTTTTCTTAAAAATTTTTGTGAAAACATCAAGATAATCCTTTTCACAAAATGGACATGAAAAATATGCTTCGTGTAAATCCATGTCAATGCAAGGTTCTTGTTTCAAAAAATCAATAACATACTCTAATTCAATTAAATTTTGCATAAAATATTCCCTCCTTTTCTATATACAATAGCTTTTGGCGGGAATATCTCCTACAACTTTACAGTGACAATTTTATCGATATTTGTGACAAAATTATTTAACAATAATAAATTGTCCTGGTATTAAATTTGTGTTTATTTTGTAGCCATCAATATTGCGTTGTTTTACCACAATATTTCCAAATCCAAGCTCTTTGAATTTTTCATTTATTCGGTGTTTTATTTGCCTTTCATTATCGGAGTCACAATCATCTACTAAGTCATGTGAAATGTTTGGATTTTGAGCCATCTTATAGAGTGCTTCGAATAATACTTTAGACAATTTAATTCTTTTGTCCATAAACATACAAATTCTTTCCCCGTCTCGTTTTTCTAAATATAATGACTGTTGATAAATCCTTAATGGGTCCATAAAAGTCCAAAGTTTTTCTTCTTCTGTTAAGTACTCTGATGTTCTTTCAATAAATTTAATTAAGTTTTCCATAGTTAAAAATCCTTTCTTTTGGTTCAAATATTATACAACATGTTTCGTGGTTAGAAATGAGACAAAATGTCTTTATATCTATATTTCAGATACTTAAGACATAGGTGTCTATATTGAAAAATTTTTAAACTTTATAATCTTGTCTATATTCACACCCAGAAAAATTTTGATTATATATATTCTGAAACAATAAAATATTCGGTCTCTACACTTAGTTTTAATAGAAGTTATTGCTATTAAAGAAAGACGCCGAGACTAAAAGGAGGAGAGGTTTTGACACACTTATTGGAAAATAACCGTACATAATTATTTAAAATGAATAAATTGGTATATTTTAGGCAAAATAAACGAACAAATAACGCATTAAAAATAATAGCTACTTATAAATATAAGCGTATAACTAGCTGATTCTTTGGTTCACGGCGTCCCTCTAAAACAATATGTCCATATTTGACATATGCTTTGTGTATAATAAAAATATGGACAACAAGCTACAAGATTTTATAAATAAAGAAGATTGTTATTTTATCCACTATGCGAGTAATGGATTTTATAGTGGGTCAAGTCCTGCTCCTAAAATTTCTTGCATTGTAATTTATAACCTCAAAAGTGACAAGGGTTATAGATTCAATATTGCAGACCATTTAGAAGGTAATTCAAAAGAACAGGCAGAAAGATTAACTCTTGAAAATTTTAAGTTAGTTTTTACCAAAATTCCTAATGTAAGTTTTATTCATTGGAATATGACCGCAGAAGGTTTTGGATTTAAAGCACTTCAAGCAAGAGCAAAAGAATTGGGTGTAGATATACCCATGCCGGACAATGAGCATTTATTTGACTTATCGTCTTATGTCGCATATATCGCAGAAAAGAAATTGTCTATAAAACAAATCCTTTGGTTTAATTCTCTTTTGATAGGTGATGATTATTTAGACGGAAAAGTCGAAGCAGAATATTTTGACAAAGGTTTATTTGATAAAATTTATTATTCTGTTGATTTAAAAGTTCGAGGTTTTGCTGATATTGTTAAATTAATACAAGAAAATAAATTTAAAACAGAAACTCCTTATCAATATAATGATGGTTTGACAAAGGAGGAAAGGCGCAAACAGGCTTTGAAACTTGCTAAAACAAGAGAAAAAATGATAAACGATATTTATGAGCATAATAGAAAAGTTCAAGCCCACAATGAAAGAGTTATGGCTCATAACGAAAATGTATTGGAAGAAATGGAAGATATTGAACCGGAATACGAAGAAGAACATCGTTTTTTATTCTTTGACTTTGACCACCCGTTAATTTCAATGTTTGCCAATTGGTTTGTAAATAGGAAATAAATTTTACAACAATCAGACTATATTTATCGTAGACAAAATCTTTACATATTATGCTATTAAAGATTTTCATGATAAAATCTTCTTGGGGAGTGTAATGAAAACAGATTATCACGCAAAATATTACGCATACGAATTGACAAAAAAGTGTTCTTCTGAATCTCTTGAAAAATTCGCAAAAACTCTTTCCGAAGCAAAAGTTCAGCTTAACCCACATCAAATTGACGCCGCGTTATTTGCTTTTAAATCCCCTTTTTCAAAAGGTGCAATATTAGCTGATGAAGTAGGTTTAGGAAAAACCATTGAAGCCGGAATTGTTATTTCGCAATATTGGGCAGAAAGAAAAAGAAAAATATTGATAATAATGCCTTCTTCATTAAGGAAACAATGGGCGCAAGAATTAGAAGAAAAGTTTTTCATTCCCTCAATTATTTTAGAAACAAAGTCATTCAATGCTGAAATTAAAAACGGCAATTTAAACCCTTTTGAACAGGATAAAATCGTTATTTGTTCTTATAATTTTGCAAAAAATAAAAGTGCATACATAAAGGCTTTGAATTGGGATTTAGTAGTTATAGATGAAGCACACAGGCTTAGAAATGTTTATAAAAAAAGCAATAAGATTTCCAATGCTATTAAAGAATCAATTTCAGAAAAAAATAAAATTTTATTGACAGCAACCCCGCTTCAAAATTCTTTATTAGAACTTTACGGTCTTGTTAGTATTATTGATGATTATACCTTTGGAGATTTACCAAGTTTTAAAGCTCAATATTGCAGAGCAGGACAACAAGTTGATTTTCAAGAACTGAAAGAAAGAATTAAACCTGTTTGTCAAAGAACACTAAGAAGGCAAGTTAGAGAATACATAAAATATACTAATCGTGTTGCAATAACGGAAGATTTTATTCCGACAGAAGAAGAAAACGAACTATATAAAGGAATCACAGAATATTTATTAAGAGACAGACTTTATGCTTTACCGAACAGCCAAAGAAAGTTAATGACTTTAATTTTGCGTAAATTATTGGCTTCATCAACTTATGCTATTTCAGGAACTTTGGGTGGTTTGGCTCAAAAACTTCAAAATATAATAGACAAAAATAAATTTTCATCTGAATTAAATGAAGATGAAATAGAAAACAATTATGAAAGTTATTCTGAAACAAAAGAAGAATGGCTTGACGATGAAGATGAAGATATTTATGACGAAGAAGAAGAAAAACAGCAAGAAAATGAAGTTTTAACGCCGGAAGATATTGAAAACATAAAAGAAGAAAAAGAACTTTTAGAACATTTTTACAAATTAGCAACTTCAATTGAAAGAAATGCAAAAGGGGAAAAACTTTTAACCGCATTAAACAGAGGTTTTGAAGAAAATATAAAACGTGGCGGTAATAAAAAAGCTCTCATATTTACTGAATCAACAAGAACACAGGCTTATGTTAAAAAAATTCTTGATAGAGAATATAAAGGCAAAGTAGTTTTATTTAATGGAACAAATGCTGATTCACAAGCTAAAGAAATTTATAAAAATTGGTTAGAAAAGAATAAAAATAATTCATCAGGTTCTAAATCAGCAGACACAAGAGCAGCATTGGTTGATTATTTTAAAAATGAAGCAGACATTATGATAGCAACGGAAGCAGCAGCAGAAGGAATAAATCTTCAATTCTGTTCTTTGGTTGTTAATTATGACTTGCCCTGGAACCCTCAAAGAATTGAGCAAAGAATCGGAAGGTGCCACAGATACGGTCAAAAAAATGATGTAGTCGTTGTAAATTTCTTAAATAGAAAAAATGCTGCAGATGTCAGAGTTTTTGAATTATTAAGTGAAAAGTTCAAACTTTTTGACGGTGTTTTCGGTGCAAGTGATGAAGTTTTAGGTGCAATAGGTTCCGGTGTTGATTTTGAAAAAAGAATTGCTCAAATATTACAGTCTTGCAGAACAGAAGAAGAAATTGAAAAATCTTTTGACGAACTGCAAAAAGAAATGGAATCTGAAATTGACGAAAAAATGCTTGAAACAAGAAAAAAATTGTTTGAAAATTTTGACCAAGAAGTAACCGAAAAACTGAAATTCAACAAACAAAAAACATCTGAGTTTTTGGGCAGATATGAAAAATGGTTATGGGAATTAACAAAATATGAGCTTGCAAAATTTGCAGATTTCAATTCTCAAAATTTATCATTTACTTTAAACCGTCAGCCATACCCTGACATAAATTATAATCTTGAAACATATTCATTTGATAAAGAACAAACAGACTTTATTCAATACAGGACAAGCCACCCACTCGCACAAAGAATTTTATTTTTAGCAAAAAAGAAAGAATTACCGTCAAAAGAATTAGTGTTTGATTATACAAATACAAAGGATAAAAAGATTTCTATAATAGAAGATTTAGTAGGTAAATCAGGTTGGCTTTTGGCAAGAGATGTTGATGTTAAAGCATTTGAAGAAGAAGAAAATATCATATTTGCAGGTTTAACTGATGAAGGACAATATTTAGATTCAAGCGTTTGTAAAAAATTCTTCTCGCTTCCGGCAGAAGAAAAAGAACTTTCTGAAAAAATTCCTGATATGACAAGACTAAATGATGAAATTGAAAAGGAAAAAGCAGGAATTTTAAACTATATTTCTAACAGGAATATGAAATTTTTTGATGAAGAATTAACTAAACTTGATAAATGGGCGGAAGATAGGAAAAACAGCCTTGAAATTGCTCTTAAACAGTTAGATAAAGACATAAAAACTCAAAAAACAGAATCAAAGAAAATCATAAATCTTGAAGAAAAAGTAAAAGTTCAAAGGCAAATAAAGGATATGGAAGCAAAAAGAAATAAAATGCGCCGGGAACTTTTTGATTCACAAGATATGGTGGATCAGCAAAAAGAAGAACTAATCGAAAAAATAGAAGCAAATATGAAACAAAAAATTGATGAAAAAGATTTGTTCTTAATTAAGTGGAAACTTGTATAAAAGCAATAAAATAATGAGGGTCAAAATGAATAACAAAAAACAAAAATTAGAATTAACGTGGATAGGTAAAGAACGAGAAATAAATCTTGAACCAAGAATATTAGTTGAAGTTCCGGAAAAGAATTATGGTGATAAGAATACAGAAAATATGCTTATTCATGGCGACAATTTGCTTGCTTTGAAAGCCTTAGAACAAGATTTTGCAGGCAAAATTAAATGTATTTATATTGATCCCCCTTATAATACAGGAAACGCTTTTGACCTTTATGATGATAATGTAGAACATTCAACTTGGCTTTCACTAATGAAAAAGAGATTAGAAAGTTTAAGAACTTTATTGGCAAATGACGGTTTTTTCTGTTGTCAAATTGATGATTCAGAAGGACCTTATTTGAAGGTATTATTAGATGAAGTTTTTGGGAGAAGTAATTATTTAACTACTTTCTTTGTTCAAGTCAGATATTCTGATAAAACATTAAAACAAGATATGGATTTTCATAAACAAATTGAACAAATTCACATTTATAGAAAAGAGTATGGTGCAAAACCAAACTTAAATATTAAAGAAAAAAGTTTTGATAAGTTTAACTATTATATTAAAGAATTAACCGAAGGAAAAGAAATTGAATTAGGTGGCAAGAAAGTTATAATGTTTCAAAATGGCGATTATGAGATTTCTAAAGGTGAAGGTTCAGAAGATGGTCTAAAAGAAATATGGGCTTCGGGAACAATTTTAGACGGTAATTCTTCGGGAAGATTTTTCAGAGACTATTTAGACGGCAGAGTTGAAAATGACGGATTAGGCGTATTATATAAGGTTTATGGTATAGGTGATGATAAATTCCCATATAGATATTTTACAGGACCCAAAAAGGAAGGGGCAACAAAAGGGAAATATTATCAAGGTGTACCTATTGAGCAATTAGAAAATGATGATTATGTTCAAACAACCCCAATAGAAAATTTTTATGATTTAGCAGGTGCATTTGGAAATTGTCGATTAGAAGGTGGCGTGGAATTTAGAAGTGGTAAAAAACCAGAAGCCTTATTGCAAATAATATTAAAGCATTTTTCAAATGAAGGAGATTTAATTTTAGACTCTTTTTTAGGTTCAGCCTCAACCATTGCCACAGCACATAAAATGAAAAGAAAGTGGATAGGAATTGAATTAGGTGAGCATTGTTATACTCATTGCCAAAAAAGATTAAATTCAGTTATAGACGGCAAAGATTTAACTGGTATAACAAAAATTGTTAATTGGAATGGTGGCGGTGGATATAAATTTTATGAACTTGCGCCTTCTTTACTCAAAAAAGATGAATTCGGGGAATTTGTAATTGAGCCAAAATATGACGCAGAAATGCTTGCAGAAGCAATGGCAAAAAATGAAGGTTATAAATTTTCACCTGATGAAAATAATGTTTATAAACAGGGATATTCAACCGAAAAAGATTTTATTTTTACAACAACTCAATTTATTACGGCTGAATTATTAAACAAAATTCAACACGAATTAAAAGAAGATGAAAGTCTTTTAATTTGCACAACACACTATGAAGAAAACTGTATTGATAAATTCTCAAATATTACAGTTAAGAAAATTCCACAATCATTATTAAAAACTTGTGAATTCGGTGCTTTAAATTATAATCTGAATGTTGTTGAAACCGAACAAGAAGAAGATTATGAAGAAATAGGGGAAGATGAATAATGTCAGAATTTGAGTTATGGAAACTTGCAGGATATTCAGACTGTCATGCGGCGATTATATGTATAATTTTTTCTGCTATTTGGGCTATTGCTTTTGCATTTTATAAATCTGATGTTAAAAAGCAAATTGAAAATTTAAAAGCTCAAAATGAAAAAAGAAATTATATTTCAAGAGTTCAATTTGACGCTGAATTTAAAACATATCAAGAATTGGCAGAATATTGCTATTATATGTTTTTTAATGTATCGCAATTATTTCCAAAAGGTATTGCTGAAAAGCCAGCAGATCCCGAAGAACAACAAAAATATATCAATACACTATATAACAACGCATTGAAGGCTTTGGTTGATTTTCAAAATATTTTATACAAATATGGTGCTTTTATAACTGAAGATTTATATAAAATTTTTGATGATTTTAGAGTTAAAAATCAAGCACAAGTCAATATGTATAAAAATATAAATATAGCGGATATTGAAGCAGTAAGGGCTGATTTTAGAAAAATTTTCCACTCTGAATGTATCAAAAGGACAGAAGAAATTTATAATGATTATGACAATATAACAATAGAACTAAGAAAATACTTAAAAACTTTAAAAGGTTAAGAGGGTTAGTATGAATAAAACGGCAAATGATATAAGAAATAGATTAAGTTTAAGACCACCTCAAGCAGAAAGTTTAGAAATTCTTTCTGAAATAGCTGATGTTTTAGAACTTAAAAAAGGTATCGATTTAAAAGAAGCAAGAACTAAAATTAAAGAACTCGGGAAAAAGTTTGAAGAAGTTCAAAGATTTTCTGACTTTGAAAGAGAATTTCCGAATATCTGTTTTGCACTTGCAACAGGTGTTGGCAAAACTCGTTTAATGGGTGCTTTTGTCGCTTATTTACATCTTGAAAAAGGTATTAAAAACTTCTTAATTCTTGCGCCAAGAACAACAGTTTATAAAAAACTTATTGATGATTTTTCTAACCCTTCTAACCCTAAATATGTGTTCAAAGGCATTTCACAATTCGTTTCAAAACCGCCTTTTGTCGTTACAGGCGAATCATATAATAAAGTTCAAAGTAATAGTTTGTTTAATGAATATGTCAAAATAAATATTTTCAATATTGATAAAATTAACAGAAATGAAAAAGGAACTGACGGAATCAGTATGCCAAGAGTTAGAAGGCTCTCTGAATTTCTTGGTGAATCATATTTTGATTACCTCAAAAATTTACCTGACCTTGTTATGTTAATGGACGAATCACATCATTACAGAGCAAATGCAGCAATGAGAGCAATAGGGGAATTAAACCCTGTTTTGGGAATTGAAGTAACAGCTACACCACAAACTGAAACAGGTTCTTCCACCAAAAAATTTAAAAATGTAGTTTATGAATACTCATTAGCAAAGGCACTAAGAGACGGTTTTTGTAAACAGCCTGCTGTTGCAACAAGAGAAAATACTGACTTTGATAAATTAAAGCTGCCTGATGAAGAAATGGATAAACTAAAATTAAGAGACGGCGTAAGTTTTCATGAAGATACAAAATATCACCTTGAAATGTATGCGTTAGAAAATAATAAACCAATAGTAAAGCCGTTTGTTTTGGTTGTCGCAAAAGACACACCTCATGCAGATAGAATTTATCAATATATTACTTCTGATGATTTCTTTGCCGGTTCATATAAAGATAAAGTTATGGTTTACCATTCTAATTTATCAGGTGCAGAAAGTAATATTGCAGAAGCTCAACTTATAAGCCTTGAAAAGCCTGATAATAAAATTGAAATCGTGATTCATGTTGATAAATTAAAAGAAGGCTGGGATGTAAATAACCTTTATACAATTGTTCCACTCAGAAAATTTGACTCTACAACATTAGGGGAACAAACACTTGGCAGAGGGTTAAGACTTCCATACGGTCAAAGAACCGGAAACAAAAAAGTTGATATGCTGACTGTTGTTGTTCACAAAAAGTTCCAAGAAATCATAAATGCTGCAAGAGAAGAAGATTCTATTATCAATAAAGAAAACTTTATTGACATAAATATTGATGATGAAGAAGTTCAAGAGCAACTGAATCAAAGAAAAGTTATTGTTACAACTAAGTCAATTCTCGAACAGAAGCTGCAAGAAGAAGAAAAACAAATTGAACAAATTACTGATGATTATAAAAAAGAAGAAGCAAAGAAAGTATTGGAAAGAAAAACTAATGCTCAAAATGCTTTTTTATCATTAAGTAAACAGGGTTTAAACATAAATCAAATGACAAAAGAACAGGTTGTTTCTGAAATGTATAAACAAAAAATTCAGCGAATTTCAGAAGGTCAAATTCTTGGAACCACATTTGATAAAGAACAGGACAAAGAAGTAACCTTAGTTCAAACAAGTATATTGAAAGAACAGCAAATTGAACAAATTAAGGAAGAACAAAAAATTTCTGATGAAGAATTTGAAAAAATTAAAAATGAATTTATTCAGTTAATTATTGAAATTCCTAAGATAATTGTTCAACCTGTTGGAACAACAGAAACACACTTTGATTCATTTAAGGTCGATTTTTCAAGTAATGGTATAAAATTTTCTCCAACCGAAGCAAAACTATTAAGAGAAAATCTTGTGTCAGGTGAACAAGATTCAATTATGGCAACAAGTCTTTATTCTGAAAGACAGCCTTTGCCTAACAGAATTGTAGCAAAATTAGTTGATATACCGGAAGTCAATTATGATAAAGATAAATTGATTTTATTTGATATAGCTAATCAAGTTATAGATTATTATCATTCATATATTCCGGAAGAAAGAGATATTGAAAATTTAATACAGTCAAAAATAAATGAAATTTTCAATTACTTAAAACCTCAACTTATGAGCCATTTTTGCAAAGGCGAAACTGTTTATGATGAACCAAAAGTCTATCCTTTTGTAAGAATTGAGCCACATCATTTTACACAAATTCAGGGACAACAATTCTATGATTATAGAGATAATATAGCAGATAAATCAAAAATTAAATCAATGTTATTCACAAACTTTAAGAAGGCTTGTCATAAAGTATATCAATTTGATTCAAATACTGAAAAAGTATTTTCTATAATATTAGAAAAAGAAAATAATAATGTCATAAAGTGGTTAAAGCCTGCTGCTAATCAGTTTAATATATTTTGGTCTGACGGCAGCAATCCACATAGATATGAACCTGATTTCGTTGTTGAAACCGAAAATATTATTTATTTAATAGAAACTAAAAAAGCAACTGCAATGAATGATTCTGATGTTTTAGAAAAGGCAAAATCGGCACTTATTTATTGTGAAAATGCTACAAAATATAATCTTGAAAACGGCGGTAAGGCTTGGAAATATGTCTTATTGCCACACGATTCTGTTCAAGAAAATATGACATTTGATTATTTGGTAAAACAGTTTGAATATAAAAATTAATATTCTCTGCGAAGAACCTTCCCTATAAACTTTCCAAGCTCTGATCCAGCATGTATTTTTTCTGCGTCAGATTTATATGGATTTCTTAATGTTGAATCATTGTGTGCAGCCTTAAATAAATCTTGCATAAAATTTCCAAACCTTTGTCTTTGTTGCTCTGCCATACGTCTCTTTGTGTCATAAATATTTTTGGCATATTCTAATAAATCGTCACTCATAAATTTTTCCTTATCTTTTAAGTGTTCTTGCTACAATCATTATTTACGATGTTTCCATGACTTTCAACCCCATCTATAAAATTTGTAAAGCAGATATAACAATAATTGGCAGATTTTTGGTGTGCTGAAACGCAATATAATTAAATTAAAATCGATATTACTTATATTCATATACGCGAAACTAGCTGATTTATGGGAATATATTTACGGTATCTTACTTTTATTTTAATCAAAAAGCAAATGCTCAATTTTAGCGATAAGGTTTGTTACTTGCCTTAATGCAAAATAATATTCTATGTTGTCTTGTAGCTGTAACTCATCATCAATAATACAAGAATCAGAAGCCAAAGCCCCTAATCTTGCTAAACACTTAACCTCTAATAAAAGGTCTCCCACCTCTCGCATTGTTTCTTCCTGTACTTCATTCTTAACTTTTACCATTCTTCCTCCTTTAAAATCGCATAAAAACAATTTTATCGAGAAAGAATTTACATATAAGCAAGTGACATAAAATCTTTGCAAATATTAGCAAAATAGCAAGTATATTATTATGGTATTATACATGTGTTATGACAAAAGATTTTCGCATATTTTTAAAGGGTGAAGAAGCGACACACAAAGTTGTCAAATATCAAAGAATTGGCAATAGATATAATGTCATATTTAATAATGGTAAGCAATATACTTATGCTGCATATAATGTGAAATTAATTGAGTCTGCATTACAAGATAAAAAATCAAAAGAGTGTTTTGAATATTTGAAAGATATTGCCGGCGAAATAGGTTTAGTAAATAAACAAAATAACGAAAATATACTTTTAGGTAATTATGAAAAAATAAAGTTTATTGATAAAGATAGTATGCTGGCAAAATATATAAGCCAAACTCTTTCAGGGAAAAAGCAAGAAATAAAGCAAAATATTGTATATCCTTTTGGATTCAATAATAGCCAAGCACAAGCAGTAAATAAAGCTTTATTCAACGAATTGAGTATTATTCAGGGTCCACCAGGGACAGGTAAAACACAAACGATTTTAAATATAATTGCGAATGTTGTAATGTCAGGTCAAAGTGTAGCTGTTGTTTCTAGCAACAATTCTGCAACTAAAAATGTCTTGGATAAATTAAAAAAATACAATGTAGATTTTATTGCTGCTTTTTTGGGTAATCTTGAAAACAAACAAGAATTTATTAATTCTCAAAAAGAATTACCCGACATTACAGAATGGAAAATTGAAAAAGAACAACTTATTGACTTAAATAAAAATCTTATCATTAAATATAATGAATTACAGACCAAATTAAATATTCAAAATGAATTAGCAAAATTAAAACAGGAATTATCGAATGTAGAAATAGAACAAAGGCATTTTCTAGAATATTATAAAACCTTTGAAATTAAACAAGACCCACATTGCATAAGAAATGCAAAATCATCAATAAAAATGTTAGATATGATTTTTGCTTGCGAATCATATCAAGATATAACACATCCAAATCCAATTAAAAAATTTCTCTTAATTTTATGGGAATATTTAAAATTTTGGGATAGAAAAAAGATTACTCTATATAACTTAATTAAAGGGGGAGAATATTCTTTAGACTTTTTGAAAGTACAATTTCAAAGAAAATTTTATGAACTAAAAATATCAGAATTAGAATCACAAATTAATAAATTACAACAAGATTTATCTGCTTATGACTTTACTTTTAAAATGCAAGAATATGCAAATTTATCTTCAAAGGTTTTTAAAAATAAATTATATGAAAAATACTCTAATAAGCAAAGAGATAAGTATAAGCTTGAAGAATTAAAAACTAAATCTGCTCAATTTATACAAGATTATCCTGTGATTTTAAGTACAACTTATTCATTAAAAAATTGCCTTGCAAATGATGTAATGTATGATTACGTAATTATTGATGAAGCTTCACAGGTTGATTTATGTACCGGAGCTTTAGCACTTGCTTGTGCAAGAAAAGCTGTTATTGTTGGTGACTTGAAACAATTACCTAATGTTGTAAAATATGAAGTTGCAAAAAGTACGGATTATATATTTTCAAAATATAACTTGAATGAGAGTTATAGATATAAAAATCACTGCCTTTTATCTTCAATATCAACATTATTCAAAGGGGCACCATCAACATTACTGAAAGAACACTATCGATGTCATCCTAAAATAATAGAATTTTGTAACCACAAATTTTACAATAATGAATTAATAATTTTAAGTGATGTCAAAAGTGATAGAGAGCCACTTGTACTATGTTACACAGCAGAAGGAAATCATGACAGAAAACATTATAATCAAAGACAAATTGATGTTATAACAAATGAAATAATTCCTAAATATGATATTAATGTTAATGATGATTCTTTAGGTATTGTTACACCTTATCGAAATCAAACAGAAGCATTGCAAAGAACATTTAAAGGTACGGCTGTAAAGGCCGATACTGTTGATAAATTTCAGGGACAAGAAAATAAGGTTATAATTATTTCAACAGTAGATAATGAAATTAGTGATTTCACAGATAATCCTAACCGCTTAAATGTAGCAATTTCAAGAGCTATAGAACAACTAATTTTAATAGTTAGTTCTAACGATATAAGCAGCGATAAAAATATAAGTGATTTGATAGATTACATAAAATATAATAATTTTGAAGTGTATGACAGTAAATTATATTCTGTTTTTGATTATCTTTATAAATGTTATGAATTAAGAAGAAAAGAAATACTTGCAAAACAAAAGAAAATATCTTTATACGATAGTGAAAATTTAATGTATGTATTTATCAAAAAAATACTTAACAAATATTATAAAAATCAATTTGAAGTAATGCCGCAAGTTCCACTTAAGTCAATACTCAGGGATAAATCTTTATTAAATCCTGGCAGAGAAAAAGAATATGCTTTAAATGATTTAACAAGAATTGATTTTGTAATATATAAAACCATTGATAATTCACCATTTTTAGCGATAGAAGTTGACGGATATAAATATCATCAAGAGGGGACACAACAAGCTCAACGCGATATTTTAAAAAATGACATTTTAAATAAATACAATATTCCTTTAATAAGATTCAAAACAAATGGTAGTGATGAAAAAAATATCCTCATTAATACGATAAATAATATTTTGTTATAAAAGTCATAGCAAACTTGTCTTTATACTTTTTTAGTGAAAAAATAAACACAAGAATAGAAGGAGTATTTATGGCCATACCTGATTATGAAAAATTAATGTACCCTGTACTTAAATTGTTAGGTGAAAAGAAAGAACTTTCTGGCAACCAAATAGAAATTATGGTGGCAAAAGCTGTAAATTTGGCTGAAGAAGATATGCAATTAAGATATCCAAATAATTCCAAAAGAATATTTAAGGATAGAGTTGATTGGGCTAGGACATATTTAAAGAAGGCGGGCTTACTTGAATCACCTCAAAGAGGTACATCAAAAATTACTCCGCTGGGTATAAAAATACTTAAAGATAAACCCAAAAACATAGATAACCAATTTTTAAAACAATTTGAATCTTTTCGAGAATTTAAAAAATTAAGTAGTGCAAAAAATGTCACTCATGAAAATGTGCCACAGGAAGAATCATTAAAGGAAACTCAAACTCCAATTGACATGATTTATACAGGTCGGGATATACTGAATAGTAATTTAGAAAATGACTTATTAGATAAATTAATAGAAAAAGATGCTTCGTTATTTGAAGTAATTGTTGCTAAATTATTAGTTAGTATGGGCTATGGAAGTTCCTATGATGATATTATTCAATTAAAAGGTAAAACCGGCGATGAAGGTATCGACGGTATTATTAAGCAAGATGTTTTGGGCCTAGATAAAGTATATATACAAGCAAAGAAGTGGACAAAATCGTCTGTGTCTGGTCCTGAAATTCAAAAATTTGCAGGTGCACTAAGACAAAAACATGCTACAAAAGGAGTATTCATTACTACTTCAACATTTACAGAAGCCGCTAGAAAATGTGCAAAAGAAGTAAGTGACACAATTATCTTAATAGATGGTCAAAATTTAACCAAATTAATGATTGAATACAATGTTGGTGTGCAAGTTGAAGATACTGTTCAAATCAAAAAAATTGATGAAGATTTCTTTGAAGAAAATTAATTATCTAAAAATTTTAATATAATCTTCAAACACATAAAAACGATTTCTGTTGAAACCTGTTTTTTCTTGTAAGATTCCCACTTCAACAAATGCTTTAAGGACGCCGTTAGCAGTTGCAGGTGTTACCATAAGTTCTGCGCATACAAGTTTAGAATTAACTTTTGGTTTAGAATATAGTAATTCTAATAATCTTTGACCATTAGCTGCTTTTTTACCAATCTTAGTTAATTTATTTTCAACATCATTTTTAAGTTTAATAATTTCATCAAATGTTTTTATACTATTCTTTGATGTTTCTATTACACCATTCAAGAAGAATTTTAGCCATTGAGTAATATTGTCATTTTGTTTGACCATTGAAAGAGAATCATAATATGACATTCTATTTCTTTCAAAAAAGTCAGAAATATACAAAACAGGTTTGTTTAACAATCCTGTACTAATCAAATAGAGAATTATTAATAGGCGCCCCGTCCTGCCGTTACCGTCTAAAAATGGGTGAATTGTTTCAAATTGATAGTGTGCGATTCCTGCTCTGATTAGTTCCGGCACTTGCAAATATTCATTGTGCAAAAACTTTTCAATATCAGATAAAAGTTCAGGTAAAAGATTTGGTTCAGGCGGAATAAAAAATGCGTCTTGCAAAGATGAACCACCAATCCAATTTTGAGTTTTTCTTATTTCTCCGGGTGTTTTGTGTTCTCCTCTAACACCTTGCAATAAAATTTTATGAGCTTCTTTTAAAAGTCTCATAGATATTGGTAATTCCTTTAATTTTTCAACAGAATAATTAATAGCTTGAATATAATTTTGAACTTCGTGCCAATCATCTCTTAATTCAGGTTTAACTTGTTCAACAGGAGAAATTGCGTCTTCAAATGTTGTTCTGGTGCCCTCTATCCTATTAGAATTTGTAGCTTCTTTAGTTGCATACATTTTAATAAAGAAATCTATATCAGGAATCAAGTCGGCATAAGAATTTAATTTTCCAAGCCATAGACTAGCGTCTTGAAGCAAACTTGACAATTCATCTAACTTCCAATCAATATCTTCATTGATAAATGATGGTACAAAAGGCTTGTAACCTTTATGTAAAATATAAGTTCCTGCTTTAAATTCCTTCATTATAAATTATCCTTATTTTAGTTTAACTGCTTTTCTTAAATTATAACATATTTATATTATAATTAAAACAACTTATTAACAAACATTAAATAAATGACATATAGTATTAAGAATTTTACAAAATATACTTAATTTAATATAATATTCAAGAGGGTTAGGTTATGGTAAAAACAGAAAAGAAAAAAGATGTTTTTAAGCAAATTATTCTAGAAGGAATGCGAGATATTTTAATTAAAGAATTAGGATATTCTGAACAAAATATCAAAAGTGTTAATGATGTAAATAATGTTGATAATAAGGCAAAAGGTAAAGCATTCTTATTGTTTTATCTTAATAAAATATTTAAAGACTACTACAGAATTGATGACGATTCGATACAAGCCGGCATAATTGATAATGCCTGTGATAAAGGTATTGATTTCATTGCGATAGATGATAACAAGGTATATGTTGTTCAAACTAAATTTAATTATAAAAAAGTTAATGAGATTGAAGATTTTTTAAATATACCACAAAATATTAAGACTAATTTTTATAAAGATAGTGCAAATGCTGAATTAAGGGAGTTTATTTCTGAAATAAAGAATATTAAAAACCCTGAATACATTTTATTGTATGTAACAACTGAACAAGTAAGTAGAGAAGAAGAATTACATTTTGAGGAAAGAGCTAAGGCAAATAATGTTCAATTTTCTTTAGTTGATTTTTCCGTATTAAAAGATGAACATGAAACCGTATCAACAATGGGAGAAAATCCACCAGATACTGTTGTACTAAATTTAGGACAAGAGGATTATATGCCTCTTTCTGTTGAACCCAATGAAACAATTTTGATTACACAAAAAGGAACGAAGTTAAAAGCTCTATATCAAAAGAGAGAATGCAGAGAAAGGTTATTTAATTATAATATAAGGCAATGGTTAGGTAAAAATGCCGTAAACAAAGGAATGATTGAAACAATTGAAAACGAACCTTCTAAATTCTTTTATTATAACAATGGTATAACTGCAATTTGTGAAAATTTTAAATATAATGAAGATAATAACACCTTAACCTGTACAAAATTCCAAATAGTTAATGGGGCTCAAACTTTGACAACGTTAGCTAAACAGCCAGAAGAAATAGATTTATCACAGGTAAAAGTTCTATTAAAAATAGTAAAAGCTGATAAATATACAACAGGAGATAGAGATAATAGTCTTGCTTCAAATATAGTCAAAAATAACAATAGTCAAACTGTTATAAAAGCTATAGATTTTAGAAGTAACGATTTGATACAAATTGATATAGATAAAAAAGTTAAGGACTACAAATTAAAATATCCACTAGATTACCCTATGTCACAACTTGTATTATACAAAAGAAAAAGACGTCTTAATGAAGCAAAATATAAAACTATTGCTATGGAAAATATCGCAAAGACTTACTATAGCATGTTTATTAATCCTTGTGATATATATCTGAGTTCTAAAAAGCTATGGGATATATCGGAATCAGGTTATTATTATAAAATATTTGGTAATAATGGCGAAAAAGTTGATTCTATAACGGATGAAGAATTTTATAAATTATTTGCAAGTTACTATATTTATACATATATTGACCAAAAAATAAAAAATGCTATTTTAAACATAAATAAAGAAGATTATCCTCCATATTATTTCAAATATCATATAATATGGGGCATATACAGGCTATTAAGAATAAAGTACGAAAATATCGATGTAATAAGAATATTTAAACAAATAGTAGATAAAGGCTATTTTGTTAATAGCAGTATTCATGCAAATAAAGCTCAAGCTTTTGAATTTTATTATGAGAAAATTATCAAATTTATAACAACAGAAGTAAAAAGAATTAAAGACCAAACTGATAATGTAGCATTTAGACGATTATTGGTAGGGCAAGAATTTTTAAAGTCTTTACAGTATAGAATTGAGGAAGTTGAAGCAAATGAACTCCCTGAATTAATTAATGATATTCATTAGTTATATTGCCTATTATATTTTCTCGAAAATTTACAGATTTTTTTTGTGGCTTAGAATGAGGGTGGCTATAAATGTTTTTATCCCCTCCCCGCCCCTTAAAAGTGGCTGGTCGGGGACAAATATAAAGGAGGAAGTTGCATTTGGGTTGCAAAAAAGTTGCAAAAATTCTGGAAAATCCTGAAAAACTCTGATAAAAAATGAGAATAAAAATTTGGCTGAAACTCATGTGGTGTAATCATTTGTGATAAATTCTGATAAATTATGGTTACGAGTGAACACCCTTACAAATAGGGCTTTTATAGGCTCATAACCCGAAGGTCGTTGGTTCAAATCCAGCTCCCGCAACCATTTAACAAAAGACCACTGTAAGTGGTCTTTTTTGTTAACCGCCGTTTTTTTTACCGAGATTTAGCTACACGGATTTACCGCCGTGCATACAAGCTACCTTTTTTCAAGACATTTGGTCGGAAGTGTTTCATTCCATTGCGAGGTGAAAGCCCGAAGCAATCCATCCATTTACACTTTTTGTACTAATATTGCACTTAAAATTTATTGTTTGGTTCCATCCAAGCTATAAGCGTATCTAACATTATTTTAAATAAAAAAAATATTAAATAATATTAAAAAGTTTTCAAATAACTAGCAAGAAAAATTTTTATTGATTTTATAATCATGTAAAAAGGGGAATTAAATGCGTATATATAGTATTTCAAACAATATCAATTTCGGATATAACAGAGATTTAAACGAAAAAGTAAAATCAAGATTGAAAAATGATACAAAAAATCAAGAAGTCAATGCTCAAATATTACAGTTAAATGAAATATGTAATAATGCCGAAGACAAACTGAAAGAAGCATCTTTGAAAAATGATTGGGTTTCAATGAGTTATTATGAGGATATGTTTAATACATTGAAACCATATTTGGCAAATCAATTTGTTGTTATGTATCCGAAATTAAATTATCGTCAAAAGGAAATTGAAACGTATAAACAGGAATTAACAGAATTAAATAATGAAAGTTCTGAATATGAATGGTTAGAAAATGCGATAGAAAATCTTCAAATAGATGAAATTTTTGCAGGTGAAGGTGAAATTCCGGAAGCTCCGGATATTTTCATGCTAAGTGATGTTAATGAACCTGTTAATGATGCTCCTGAAGAAAATGAAACTCAAGAAGTTAGCGATTATGTAGAAAAATTTGAACAAAATGCCTTTTCTCCAAAGGGTTTTGACTCCCTAGGCGGCATGAAAGAATTAAAAGAAACACTTACTGATAAAATAATTCTTCCTTTAAAAAATCCTGAGTTAGCTAAACTCGATGAGATTGAATATGGTAAAAAAGCTCCTCGCGGTTTTTTATTCTATGGCCCTCCAGGATGCGGAAAAACTTATATAACACAAGCTCTGGCTGCAGAAGCAGGTGTTCCGATGTTTAAACCAAAAGTCATAGATAATGAAGGTGCATCTTATGTAAACGGTGCTGCAACTAATATGAAGATGGCGTATGAATATATTAAAAACTATGCTAAAAATAATAATACTCCTGTAATAATGTTCTTTGATGAAATGGAATCTCTTGCCGCAAATAGAGAAGGCGGTAGTACAGGAAGTAAAGAAGATGATAAATTAGTATCAACCTTACTGCCTATACTTGAAGAAGCAAGAGGTAATAATATTATCGTTATAGGTGCTACAAACAAATACGAATTACTTGATGATGCCGTAAAAAGCCGTATGGAAGATAAAACTTATATTGGTCTTCCTGATGACGATACAAGAGAACGTGTTTTGAAAATTCATTTGTCTAAATTCTCAAAAGGGAAAGCACTGGCAGAAGATGCTGAAGCCTTGGCAAAAGTTGTAAAAATTACTCACGGATTTTCAAACAGAGATATCTCAATATTAGTTGATAAGGCTGCTACTATCGCAAGAAAGAACGGCAGACGTGATATTAAAGCCGAAGATTTTATAAAACCTGTTAAAGAAAACCAAAATATGAAGGTTAAGGAACAATGGTACAAGGATAATCAAAGCGTTCCTAGTGCGGGTTTCAATACTAAATCTGTTTAAGTTTGTAACAAAATATGAAATAATTTTTTCAAAACTAGCAAAATACTCAAAAAAAATGTTTTATACACAGCGTAGGTGTAGTGAAAGTTTTTGAAAGGAATGTATTATGAGTATGTCTGTGCAACCTGTTAGTATGAGTAGTGTTCGTCCCGTCTCCGAAGTAAAAGCTGTTCCTTTTAAAGGAGAAAGCAACTCTATGGAAATGATGGCTCAATCAGGTGTTGAAGCCCCTAAAAAAGAACGTCATTGGTTTAAAGCAGCAGCATCTGCTATATTCCCAGGGTTAGGTCAGATTTTGGATGGCAGATTTGGTACAGGTCTTAAGCAAATGTTAGGAATTGCAGTTTTATCATTAGTTGCAAAAGGCTTAGCAATATTCGGAGTCGCTTCCAAGGCTAAATACGGTCTATTTGCTTCTATGATTGCTTCTGCCGTTGCAGGGCTTGGCGCTTTGGGAATTTATATCAATTCTATACGTGATGCATTCCGTGGCGGTAAAAAAGCTGTGTAAATGTTTAAGTATTAAAATAAAAAAGGTTCGGCATATAGCCGAACCTTTTTGTTATTCTCCTAATAAAATATTATCTATGAGTCTTACCCCTGCGACTTTGCAAGCTATAAAAACTCTTGTATTATCATCTGCTGTGTGTTTTTCTTCTAAATTATCCGCATCATGAAATTCCAAATATTCTAATTCGTGATGATTATTAAGGAATTGAAATGCTGTTTCTTTTAGGGCTTCAACATTTGTAATCCCTTTTTTGTAACAAGTTTTTATATTGTTTAGTATTTTACTTAATGCAAGGGCTTCTTTTTTATCTTCTTCTGTTAAGTATTTGTTGCGAGAACTCATTGCAAGGCCTGATTCTTCTCTTATTATCGGACAAGGAATTATTTCAACAGGAATATTTAAGTCTTTTACCATTTTTTTGATGATTATAAGCTGTTGTGCATCTTTTTGTCCAAAAAATGCATAATCCGGTTGAACAATATTGAATAATTTATTAACAACTGTGCATACCCCGTCAAAATGTCCGACTCTCGATTTTCCGCAGAGTGTATTCACGTAGAAAAATGGCGGGATAACATAAGTCAGTGTATCATTAGTGCGCATTTGATTTTCTCCGTACATTTCTGACGGTGTCGGTGCGAAAACTATTGAAACCCCGTTTTCATCGCATAATTTTGTATCCGCTTCAAGGGTTCTTGGATATTTATCAAGGTCTTCTCCCGGACAAAATTGTATAGGGTTTACAAAGACTGATACAACAACTTTGTCACATTTTTCAGCGGCTTTTTTAATTAAACTCAAATGACCGGCATGTAATGCCCCCATTGTTGGAACTAAACCGATTGTCAGTCCCTGCTTTTTCCATTCTTTAATCTGATCTCTTACTTCACTTATCTTGTGTAATAACATTGTATAATCCTCTCTTTCGGCTCAAAAATTATACAACAAAAATTGTTAATAATAAATTTATCTGTTTAAAGTTTTTTGTATTGCTTCAAATATTTCTCTCATTTCATCATCCATTACAAATTCCTGTTTGGGAGGCGGTGTAATATCTCTAAACCCGAGAATTTTTGCTTCAACTACATATATTGGTTCACCGTTTAGCGGGTTTATGGTTTTTGTTAATTTGCCAAATTTTAAAATAGAATTTTTAATAATATTTAGTTCATCTTCATAATCGTATGTTTCTCCGTCCCCCGGAGCGAGCTTTTCCATATATACGGCAGGAGTGTCTTTAGGGACATCTAATTTTATAATGAAACGATCTTCTCCTTTTTTTCTTGCAAATCTATATGCGACATTTTTGTCAAATGTTGATTCCATATAGATAGGCATAGTCACGATTTTCCCTTCTTTGTAATATTTATTGAAGAAATCTTCGGCGGATATTTTCCCTATTCCAAAATCGCTACCTTGCATTGCTCTGTAAACGGTTGTTCTTTGTGGGAGTCTTATATTTTTCATTATTTGGGCAAGGTTGCAAAAATCTTCCGTGGAGTACCCGTTCAACTTATCAGATTGTTTTTTTACGGATCTTAAAATATAAAAATAATTGTCATAATTGGATTTAAAATGATCTAAAGTAAGAAATGCTTCAGGATTTTCTTTAATATATGCATCTCTTATTTTTATTAGCCTATCTTTCAGTGCATTTATGGATAATTCAAAATTATCTTGCAATTCATTGTCATTTGTTGTTTTTGAAATTCTTTTTGCAAGTTGTTTGAGTTTACACGAGTTATTTAAGCATTGTATGTACTTAATCGGTTCCATTTGTTTCCCTTATTTGTATAAAAACCTATAGTAAATAAATATTGTCTTTTATTTAAGAAATATTAATTCTATTGTTTCTCTTGTTGTGTAATGTGTTTTGTTTATATTTTTTTTTAAATTATTTGTGATTTACAAATATTAAGGGATATTGATGTTTAAAAAGTATTTAGCCGTTTTTCTTGTTTTTCTGTGTTTATTTTTCAATAATTTTGCCGTATTGGCACTCGAAACAAAATATCCTGATTATTCTTATGAATTTTTGGGTGCTGATAAGTGGGAAAATCTTAATCGTAAAATATTTAATTTTAATTTGAAATTAAATAAATATGCGATAAGACCGATTCATATTTTGTGGTCTTCTATAATGCCCAAATACGGCCAAGACAGAATAAACGGAATAACTAATAATATTGAATATCCGATAAGACTTATAAGCAGTTTGATACAGAAAGATTTTAAAACTTCTAAAGATGAAAGTATTCGTTTTTTTACAAATACAATTCTTGGTCTTGGAGGGATGTTTGATCCTGCAAAGCATATTTTTAAAATAGAACAATCAAAAGAGGATATGGAGCAGGCATTGGAAAAATGTAAAATTAAATCAGGTCCTTATTTTGTTTTTCCTGTATTATCTTTTACTAATGTTAGGGGATTATTCGGGAAGGCTCTTGATATGGCTCTTAATCCGAGTTCATACATCGGGAGCCCGCTTCTTGCGGCTATAAAAGCAGGTATGACAATTAACAGAACTTCGTATATGCAGCCTATTATAAAAATGGTGGAATCAAATTATGCTGATCCTTACGATATTGCCAAAAAAGCTTTTGGAATAGACAGATATATTAAATACTCAAATATGGACAGAGTAGATGTAAAATCGAACTTAAAAGTTCCTACAAATGATTCTGTTCAAGAAAAAAAAGAACTTGTAGAAAAAAAGGAACTCCCTCAAAATGTTATAGCCAAAGCGCCGCCTCAGGATAAAGAAAATCTTGTAAAAATTGAAGTTTCATCAGAAATTGTAACGCCGAATGACTTGTTATACGGGGGTGCGAATATTGATAATACTTTGCCAAAGGATTACAGTGCAGAGGATTTCAAACTTGATGCTGATATAAAACTTCTAGGTTATAACCCTCAGGGGCCTGTTATTGATTCAATGAGAACTGCTCTTTTTGCTCTGCCTGGTGTTGATGAATCCATTTGGAATGAATTATCTATATGGAACAGAAGTTTCAATAGAAGAATTCATACTTCAAATGTTAAAGTAACTGAGGGGCGTGTTAATTATAATTATAGATATATAATGCAAAAAAATAAAAAAGATTCTCCTCTTGCCATAATATTCCCGTCTATTGGGGAGGGAATAATGTCATCTCATTCTGTCCTTTTTGCCAAATTATTATATGATGCGGGATATTCTGTAATTATTCAAGGGAGTCATTTCCAGTGGGAGTTTGTGAAAAGTATGCCATCTGATTACAGGCCGGGACTTCCATCCAGAGATGCTGATGCACTGAGAGATGTGACTTCTAAAATAATAACTCAACTTGAGAAAAAATATAACTGTAATTTTAATCAAAAAGTTTTTGTTGGAACTTCATTCGGAGCTTTGATGTCTTTGTTTGTTGCATCAAAAGAGGCGCAAGAAAACACTCTCGGGGACACAAAATATATTTCTATATGTCCTCCTGTGGATTTAATATATGCTATGAAACAGGTTGATAAAAATTCCCAAGAGTGGAATAAATCATCTGTTGATTTAAAACAAAGAGTTGCTTCTACTGCCGCAAAAGTTGTCAAATTGTACCAATCTAAAGGTGATATAAATTTTGAAGTTAATAATCTCCCGTTTAATGATGAAGAAGCAAAGATGATAACAGGATTTATAATGCACCAAAAATTATCTGATTTGATTTATACTATCGAGAATCCTACAAAGGAATTGAATAATGATTTATATTCTCAAATAAATAATATGGGTTATGTTGAATATACCCAAAAATATTTAATGTCAAAGGATGATGTTTCTTGTGATGATTTAGCTTTTGAGACAAGTTTAAATTCTATTTCAGATTATTTGCAGAATGCAAATAATTACAAGATTTATCATTCATTAAATGATTATCTTACCAACTCTAATCAGTTAAAACAACTCAAACAAATTACCGGCAGCAAGACAGTATTCTTGGATAATGGTGCACATTTGGGATTTTTGTACAGGCAAGAATTTATACAGGACTTCAAAAACACTATTGCCCAAAAATAATTCCAAAAAATATACTTACATCATTCCTTTGCGGTTGAAGAAAAATGCAACCAAGCACGTTGCAACAATTGAAATCAAAATTACAACCATAAATCCAAACTGGTAATCTCCAAACGGCATAGGCACGTTCATACCCCAAAAACTACCAATCATTGTCGGAACGGACATTATAATCGTAATTGCGGCCAAAAATCTCATTACCATGTTCAAATTATTATTTATAATAGATGCTAAACAATCCATCATGCTTTCCAAAATTGTTCTATGCATTTCAACCATCTCAGATGCCTGTTTATTTTCAATAATAACGTCTTCAAGCATATCAATGTCATCTTCAGTAAATTTTAATATAGAATTCAAGTTCCCTGTGCTTGCATTAACCATTCTTAAAAGTTTTTGAAGCACAAGCTGATTATCTTTCAGAGAAGTTGTAAAATAAACCAAAGATTTTTGGATTTCCATAAGTTGGAAAAGGGCTTTATTATTGGTTGTTTTCCTCAGGGAATCTTCAATATTTTCGGTTTGTTTATTGATAATATTTAAATATCTCAAATAGAATTTCGCAGCGCGGAACAATATGCTAAGCATGAAATTAGCTTTTTTGCGTGTATCAAAAAATTTTGCGGTATCACTATTGAAGGAATTTATAATTTTATTTTCGTGAGAGCAAACAGTAATGATACTTTCCGGAGTAAATATAAGACCTAATGGTAAAGTATCAAAATTCCCTTCATCATCCATTACAGGAACGTTTGTGATGACGAGCAAATTCCCGTCTTCAAAATCCATACGTGATAACTCGTCTGCGTCTAATGAGTTATTTAAAAAACTTTCATCCAGCCCCAGAACAAGCGAAACTTGTTGAATTTCATCTCGTGTCGGATTAATCAAATTAAACCAAGAGCCTGAAACAGCCTCATTTAGGTCAAGTGTTTTAAGAGTTCCGTCGTCTTGAGTTTTAGTGATTTCCAACATGGCAGTTTTTCCTATAGTGTTACAAACATAATTAAACTATATTTTTGAACGGAATTCATCATCCGATAATAGGAAGTTTGAATATTAGTCACTTTCTGCAACAACAGTTGCAATAAGTTCTCCGTAACTGTCAACACAGCCGTTTGTTTCTTCTACAATATAGCGTAAATCTTCTTTGCCTTCTATTGCTTTTTCAGCACAATCCATTGCATCGTCATATTCTTTAAATTCACCGATTAAGTTTTTTGATAGTTGTGATTTGTCCTTTGCTGTGTATACCTGAAACATTATATTTTCTCCTTATGCTCTACATATTCATATAAACAAAAAATAAGGCTTTTTTCAAGCCTTATTTTAGTTATATATTTTGTTTAGTTTTGCTGTAATTGATTTAAAAAATGGTAAACCTAATGAATTTTTATTGCTTATATCTATATTAACAACAATTTCATTCGGATTTTCTACAATAATTTCTTCTTTCGGTTCAATTTTATCAAAACTGCGATAACCTTTTTGGGTATATTCGTCAATTTTTTTTCTCATAATTATTTCATCTTGCAGGTTTTTATCTGTTGTAATATTTTTAAATGCACTGCCAAATTTTGTTGCTCTCGTTACTCTTTCGTGTTTTTGAGCTTTTGCCATTGTTTCTTCTAATGTTTGAATAAGCATAATATTCCCCTTACACTTAGATTATATTTAATTTTTTTAACAGAGGCATACATCTTTGGGTTGATTTCTGGTAAAATATTATAAAAACAGGTGTTTTATGAATGAATATATGAAAATCGCAATAGAAGAAGCAAAAAAAACGAAAAAAGATATTCCTGTCGGAGCTGTAATAGTAAAAGGCTCAGATATTGTTGCACGTTTTCATAACAAAAAAGAAGAAGATAAAGATATCACCTCTCACGCTGAAATTTTAGCATTAAGGGAATCTGCAAGAATAATGGGGGATTGGAGATTAGAAGATTGTGATATGTATGTTACACTGGAACCTTGTCCGATGTGCGGTTGGGCAATACTTCAATCAAGAGTTAAGAATTTGTATTTTGGGAGTTATAATAGCCAGTATGGGGCTTTTTCGTCTTCTATTGATTTAACGAAAATTTCTAACACAAAAACAAACATTTATGGCGGAATAATGGAAAAAGAATGTGACAAGTTGATAGATAAATTTTTTGAAAATATTAGAAATTAATTCTCATTTACCCATTTTTTTGAATCAAATTTCAAATCTTCAAGTTTTATTTTAAGTGATTGGGCATAGGGTTTGAATTTGGTTAATAGTTGTGTTTTGCGCAGCATAAGTTCTTGTGCAACTGCAGGTGATTCACAGGCAATAACCATTATATTCCCTCTTAGCATCGAGTATGGTTTTGAATTGTTCGCAAATTTCTCTCCTGCAACTTTAGACCAAAATTTGCATAAATTGCTGCGCGTAATAGCTTTTTTAATTTCTTTTTTTTGTGCTAAATCTGAAATTAAGTCATCTATATATTTAAATTTTGTGTATAGAATTTTTTTCATAAATTTGGTTTCAAAATGGTTTTGTGATAAAATCCAGTAATGACGATTGAGCAATTAGATAGTAGCATAAAAAATTCAAAAAATATATTACTGGTTTCCCATATCAATCCTGATGGTGATACTTTGGGGGCAATGTGCGGTATGTATTCTTTGATTTATAAAAATTATAAAAAGAAATGTGATATGGCTCTCGCATCTAAAGTTCCGTCTGTGTATGAATTTTTACCAAATATTAGTGAGGCTAAAAATATTTCTCAGATTGATTTATCAAGGGAATATGATTTGGTCATAAATCTTGATGTAGCATCTATTGACAGATGCTCTGATGCAAAAACTCTATTTGAAAAAGCGAAAAATACGGTTAATATTGATCATCACGAGACAAATCCTCAATATGCAAAAATCAATATTGTTGAACCTTATGCCTCTGCAACGGGAGAAGTTATTTTTGGTATTGCTCAAAAGCTTAATTGGGATATTCCAAAAGATGCGGCTGAGTGTTTGTATGTCGCGATAATGACTGATACCGGATGTTTTAGATTCTCTAATACAACATCAAGAGCTATGAAATTTTGCTCTAAGCTTTTGGAGCTTGGGGTAAACTCATCTGATTTATCTCAAAAATGTTATGAATCTAATTCGAAAGATATGGTTTTATTCCAAAGCTATTGCGTAAATAAAGCCAAATTTATTGAGAATGATAAAATTGCTTACACTTTTGTTTATAAAAAAGATTTAGAAAGATTTAATTATAATGGTGACGATTTTACCGAAGGTTTGACAGAAAAACTCAGAGCTATAAAATCTACCGAGATTGCCTTTGTCGTCAAGGAATTAAATTCAACAACTTCTAAGATTTCAATGCGCAGCAGAAGTAAAGATATTGCAAAGGTTTGTAGTGCTTTTGGCGGCGGAGGACACAAGCTGGCTGCCGGAGCTGTAGTAAAGGCAAATGCACAAGATTGTGCTAAACTGGTTATTGAAGAAATAAAAAAACAAGGTTTATGTTAAAGATTACATTTAAAAATAAAATAAGAAACGCTTTAAGAGGTATCTTAAAAAAGAAATGTTTAAAAGTTCTCTATGATATTGTCAGATCGATAATAAAGAATGATTTTTTCGGTATGGCATCTGAAATGGGTTTTATTTTGTTGGCCGGATTTTTTACATTTTTATTGTTTTTAATGTCAGTATTTGGCTGGATGGGAAATAAGGCCTATATGGAGCCTATAATGCTCGTCCTTTCTAATATGGTTCCTCATCAAGCTATGGAACTTATTGAATCTGTTTTAAATCAAACTATGATATTTGGTCACGGGAAGCTTATAGCGATTATTGGTATTACAATGAGTATTGTGCTTTCTGCGAATGCTATTGCCGTTGTATTAAAAGGACTAAACCGTGCATACAAAGTCGAAGAGACAAGAAGTTTTGTCTATACAAGGATATTATCATTTCTAATGATGCTTGTTGATACTTTAATTTTATTCTTGACTATAAACATAATTATTTTTGGGAAAGTTATAGTTATGTTTGTATTACAGAATTTCAATATTTCACCGGCAATCGCTGTAACAATTTTGACTTTGCGCTGGCCGGTCGCATTTTTGGCTTTATATCTTATGGCATTTTTGAGTTATTACATTTTGCCCGATTTAAAAGGTAATGAGTCATTCAAACGAAAAAGTGCTCTTCCCGGAACAGTATTCTTTACTACCTTATGGTTGGTTGGTTCTTGGGGCTTTTCGGTTTATGTAAACAATTTTAGTACCTATAATATGCTCTATGGTGCCATTGGCGCGTTTTTTATACTTATGGTTTGGCTTTATTTTACTTCCATTATTTTACTTATTGGTGGAGAAATAAATTCTCGTGTTTATAATAGGCTTGAACGTAAGTCAATTGAACTTCATGAAGAATTAGCACAGTTAAGAAAGCAAACTTTCAAAAAATAAAAGCGGAATTGATAATATAATTCCGCTTTTTGTATTATTAGTCTTTTTTATCTCTTACCATTTCTTTGTATTCTTCCGGTTGGAAAGTTCCGGGAGCTTGTGCTTTGTCTTGAAGTCCTCTTTTGGCAAGTTTAGGAATTTCTCCGATTAGTTTTTCGCTTGCTCTTACAATATCGTGTTCTTTTTGTTCATTAATAACTCTTATGGTCATTTCTGTCGGAGAACCGTCTTCCCCTACTTGCTTTTGGACTTCATAACTTGCCCAATCGTCCGGCAGGTCTTTAATATATAGATAATCTTTGTCAGGACCTAAGCGTTTATCTATTTGTTCTGTCAAAATTTCGGTTACATATTCTTTTTGTGATGTAAAATGACAAGGATGGACGACTTCTTCCCCGATTACTTCTTCCGGATCTCGTTTTTCGTATTTTTTAAACAGTTCCGCAGCTGTTTGAAGATGATTTAATTCGATTGCTAAAAATTCTTCCCAAATAGGCATTAACATTTCGCATTTTTCATCTGTCATGCAGTTGTGGTATGTACAAACTTCTGTAAACTCGTGTAATAATAATTTTTCATAGAATGATTCTGTTGGGTCAATAAGAGATTCGTACATTGTTACGTGTTCTTCTTCAACATCTTTAATTTCGGCATAAGTTTCTCTGAGGCATTCGTTGCCATATGCAAAACCGTGTTCGGCATAGTAATTGTGAGTTTGCTGTTCTCCTGATACAAGGGTTAAGATATTAACTTTTGTCTGAGGTGCGGCTTTTGCTTTGTCATAAGGTTTACGAAGTCTTACTATATTGCAATTATGATGATGTTGTGTCGGACGACCGATTATAACATCTGTTTGCCCTTGAACTATCGCATTTGGGCTAATACCATGAACCATATATGCCCATTGGCTGTATCTGTACAAATGGTCAAAATCTTCTAATAACCCAAAATCAAATGTCTCTTTTACGTAAGGATCGGGTTCATTTTGCGCCATCCAAGCCGTTAAATCTACTGCTACTTGTTCATATCCTAAAGTTGTTTCTAAAACCGATTGATCACAAGGAGCTAACCAATTAATTGTTGTTTGTTGAGCATCTTCAATGCGTTTTGTTTGTGCTAAAAATTCCAAAGTATCTTCATCTTGGCATACTCTTGCAAAGTTGTGCTTGAAATTCCAGGCTTCTACTTCGATACCATTCATCAAAATTTGCCTTGTTCTTGAATAACAATCTATTTCATTTTTGTTGAACTTTCTGTGGGCAATATCATGCCACGTTCTTACTTGTTTTTCTAATGGTAGTCCCTTTTCTTTTAGCGGATTGAATTTCATATTTAAAAGTTCTCCTTTCTTGGGGTAAATATAAATTAAATGTTTGTGTAAGTAATTCTCCAAAAGAGTTATATATTTTTCTTGATTTTAAATCTTAAAATGCTAGAATTTTCATATAAAGAAATAGTCCCGGATCGTCTAGTGGCAGGACGAAAGATTCTGGCTCTTTTAACGGTGGTTCGAATCCATCTCCGGGAGAATAAAAGACGGCACTCAGTGCCGTCTTTTATTCTCCGAATAGTCTTCTCTCCTGTTTGTTATGCGAACAAACGGTTCTTTCGCCCCCGCAATAAACGGTATTGCCTCCAATTAACAAGAATATTCATTCTTGTATAATCATTCAAATAGATTTCTATATCTCATATCGTATAAAATCTCTATGAATGAATGTGACATTTCTTCTGTTTCTGCGTTCAAATCCCCTTTATATAAATATTCAAGGCTTGGGAAGAATTTGCTTACAAGCTCATCCAAATTTTCATACTCAAATAACGTCTTTCGTCCTTCTTGTCTTGCCATTATTTCTGCAAAGTTTTCCATATATTTGGTGCGATTTTCTTCTGGCTTTTCGTATTCATTGATGGCTTTTCTATATCTTTTTATTTTTTCAATTTGATCTTTTGATATACCCGATATTTCAGGTGGACATCCGCTGAATTCCGCTATTTCGTATTCTATGACTTTTTGGTTCCAATCGGCATGACCAAATTCGTGGCCAAGTGTATTAACTAAGGAACTTCTTGTTCTGTTTATTCCATGTTGATTAAGTCTGTTTATCCCTATTGTATAGTTGAAACCATTTCTGCAAAAACCTCTGTCTTTGTTGGGCATTGAATACAAATATATTTTGGAGGCTGAATTTAATGATTTTTTTTCTTTTTCAACTTGTCTTGACATTCTATATATAAATTTATTGTCAGGACTAAAATATGGTAAAAAATATTTATGTTGAGCAATCTCTCTTAATTGCTCATTTGAAATTTTTGAATCTATTAGCTCAAATGATCCTGCATATCTGCTTGGCTCTTTTAATACTTTTTTTAATAAGTTTTCTTTTACAAATTCAGGAAAATTATTATATTCACTGCCCCACGCTGCTTTTTGATAATAATTTTCAACAAACATTGGCTTTTTCTTATTTTCAAAATGTGAAATCTTAATAATTTCATCTGAGTTAGCGAATACTTCTCTGCGCAGTGACTCCATTTTCTTTTTACTTGTGCTTACTGCTCTATTTTCTTCAAAACACTTTGTAATTTTGCCGTTTTCTTTTTCATACCCCCTTATTTTTTGTCTTTTTATCTTTTCCATTTCTACATCGCTTTCGGTATTGATGTAAAAATGATCCTCTTCCGGAACGGAATATTTTTTTATAGTTTGTTTTATTTTCTCATTATCAATTCTGTTGTGAATTGTTGAAACTATGTTGCCGTCTTTATCACGAAAAATGTATACATTGGTGTAATGCTTTGCCGGGTTTGCTTCACGTCCGACTTTTATTGCATCGTAACTGATTGCTCTTTCCGGAATTTTAATATCTTTTAAGCCCTCTTTTACCAGTTTTGAAATATTTATGCCTAATTCTTTTCTTAGTAGTGAGTTTGTGCTTTTTATATTTATCATAAATAGAACCTTTTTGTCTGTTTGTAATTTAGATAAAAATGGTAATTAATTAAATTTGTTATTTGTAGTGCCGGTATGCAACATAATGTAACATGATATTATTTCTTTTTGGGGCAAAAAATATTTTTACGGGTATTTATACAGTATGTCAATTTATACTTCAAAAACAATTCAAAAGATGCCGGATATATTGTTATACAAGCTTACGGATAATGTATATCGAATTATAAATACCAAAAATGCGCCAAATGCCATTCACGCAGGAGATATAAAAATTTCTACTGAAATGCGTAACCGCTATCAGGAAGAATTATGGATTGATGCGTTAATATTAAATTCAAACCAAAGAAACCAAGGTATTGGTACTAAAATATTGAAATTTGCCGAAAATTTAAGCAAGCAAATGGGGCTAAACGGACGTCTTGGAGTTAGAGCTGCTACTTTGGATTTTACATCTGATACTCCCCCTCACAAATTCTATCGTAAATTTGGATTTAGCTCAGATGATAAGAAAATGAATAAATTTATTGATGAATTTATAGAATGCGATGAAAAATTAGATTTCCTAAAAATGCCGCCTGTGGAAATGCATTATACTCCTAAAAATCAGCCTTTAAAACAAAAAATTTTAGATTGGTTTTATAATTTGTTCTCTTAATTGTTTAATATAATTTGAAAAAAGAGTTTATAACAGTTAAAATATATTTGTGAAAAGGATTTATTTATTATTAATAATTTTTATTTTAATGTTATGCTTTTGGACTGCTATGAACTCAAAAAATATTCAAGCCGGACATAATCCTATATTTGTTAATATGCATGTTTGTTTAGAAAATTTGATTGAACAAGCAAAGCAAAACGAATTTAAATTGAGTGTGCATTTTTTTACAGAAACCAAAAATGACTATGAAGAATTAGATAAAAAAACTTGGCATTATCAAAAGAAATTTGGCTTTAAAGTTAATCCTCGTATAAATCATGAGTTTTGGAATGTTGAAGCGGATGCTTTTAAGCATGCATTTGGTTCTGCAAATATGTATTTAAAATATGGTGAAATATTAAATACTTGTGCCTGTATTATTAATGAATGGCAGGTTAATAAAAACCCACAAAGAGAATGGAATATGGATTCTTGGAATGACAATCAAGGACACAAGATAGCGAAAGAAGTTTTAAAAGAATATGGTTCCAAGTTTCATAAAATGCCTGCATCTAAAAGGGATGATATTGTTGCGGTAAAAGTTATGGAGCGTATGCGCAACGGACAACTAATCGTTACACCGGATGATGAAAGGCGGTTTAGCGGTTTTTATGAAAATGCTTCAAGAAGAATAAAACTTATTCTTGAAGGCCGAATGGCTGAGAAATATTAGTATTTACCTTTTGATTAGTACTGTTTTGTGCATTATTTTTTGTGTTTTTCGCTCATTATCTAATATTTCAAACATTTTTTTATAGTATTCATCTTCTTCTTTTGTCGTATTGTTTCGAACCCAAGCGCCATACTTTATACACGCAGGCGGAATTTGTTTTTCTGTTATAAATCTGTAATTTACTTTTGGAAGATTATTTATTTTTGCAAATTCTTTCAAATCTTTTATGGATTTGGTATATGAATTCCTTACAATACCTATGTTTTCGGCATCAAGCCAATAAAGTGTCAATTGAGAAAAACCGGCTTTTTTGTAGATGTTTTTAAATATTTGTACGCTCTTTTTAAGTTCAGCTTCGTTGCTTGAAGAATATACTTCATTACTTAAGGCAATAGATAATTTGCCATAATTTGTCAATAATTTTTCTAAGTCAATATTTGCAAATTCTTCTCTTGAATTCATATTGGAAAGAAAGTCCAAATCGTTGTGAGTGAATTCATTTAGCATTGTAATTGTTTCTTTTGATAAATGATTTCTTGTTGTTAATTCATTTACAATATTATTTAACAAATTTTGCATTATGAGATATTTTTTATCTTTTGATAATCTTTCTGACATTCTCGGGTTTTCTTGCAATATTGATATGATATTGCCGCAAATATTAGAATATTCATTGATTAGTTGTACATCTTTATTCTCCAAATGTTTTTTAACAACGTTTGAAATGAATTCAGACTCTTGTTCATTCATCATAGGTGAAATTATGTACGAAATTTGCATAAAACGTTTAAACATTTTGATAGGTCTGTCTTTTACGTATGTAATATTTAAAATTTCTTGTAAGTGTCTTCTAAATGATAATAACCTATGGTCAATATATGAATCTTTATTATTTAATATATCAATATCTGAAATAAATTTATCTGAAACGGGACTTACATATACATTTGGAGCGAAAAATCTTCTGGCAAGATGTAATCTTTCACCTGTAAATGCTTCCGGTATTAAATCTATTTTATAATCTTTGTTTTTGTATGTTACTTCAAAACAAAATTCAGGAACGATTGATATTTCTCGTAAATATTGCGGCATGTTTTTTGAATATATAACTTTATCGCTATATATTTTTATAGGATTAAATTTTCTAAGTAATATTTCATTTGGGTTCATGATATACGGAATATCAAAGGTTATTTCTTTTCCCTGATCATCTTTTACTGAGGAAGATGAATGAATCATGTATTCTTCACCTTTCAATGCATTATCTAAGTTTTCAATAATGGCATTTATATGAGATGGATATAATACAGCATTTTTATTTAAAGCCTCTAGGGGCATGTCCCCTGTATAATAATGTGTTATTTCATTTTCATTTATATAAATATTGAAGAAATATAAGAATGAATTAATTCTATCCATTAGATTTTTTGCTATTTCTATTGAATTTTTTCCGTCATAATTGTATTTGCCAAGGTGTATCCCAACTGCAAAATCCAAATCATTTGGTATCGGATTATTATTTATAAATCCTGAACCATAAGCATTTAAAAAGGTATAGGAAAAATCTAATCCGTCTTTTTTTGATTCTTTTTGAGCTTCTAAAAAACCTTTTTGAAGATATTTTATAGGATTAGAAATATAACTCAAACTTTTAGTGTTCGTCTTAGGATTTATATATATAAATGACATCGTATTGTCTAAAACTATAAAACTTGTGATAACAATTACAATTATTATTAATAGATATTTAAGCCACTTCACTCTTTTTCCCTCTCTTTTTTAACTTCTTACTATCAATTATAACGTCAGGGGGGACAAAAATAAAGTTTTTAACACAATATGTTTATTTTAAATTTTTTATTGTTAACAATTGTTAAAAACGTATATACGGAAGAAATAACTCTTGTCAATCCTGTAAATAAAAAAAACTTTATATGTGTATAGGGGATATTAATACACATGAAAGTAAGGGGAAATTAAGAATGAGTAATCTGAGAATCGGACGTCAAGCGTCCAACAATCCGACAGGATTGACATTAGTTGCTTCAACAGGAGGAAGCAATGGAACATTTAAAGATTTGCTAACTGATGCCCAAAAAGAAAAATTGGGTATACAGCAGGCAAAACCTTCTGTATTTACAAATCCTGCACAAGCTGCTGTAAAACCTAATGCAGAGCAAATAGTTGCAGCTCAAACAATACAACCTCAAAAAGGTTTTCAAGAGTTTATAGACGCAAGACAAGGACTAAATCGTGCTCCAAAATCAGCTTCAGAATCTTTTGAAGTATTTTCTCAAGCCGGTAAAACAACTGCTGAAGGCGCAACAAAAGGCGGAGCATTAGTTCCTTTCGGAGGAAACGGAGGAACAGTTCCTCCTTCATTTGGTGGCGCTGCTGCATCTACTGCACAAGGGGCAGGCGCTCTGGTACCGATTACAGGTAATGCAGGCGGCGCAGGCGGTGCAATACCTCCAGTTGGAGGGGGAAGCGGAGCTGCCGGCGGGGCAAAAAGTCTTGTTCCTGCAGGTAAGGTTATTGAAGATGTTCCTTTTGAAGAAGTTACAAAAAATAAAGGTTTATGGTCAAAATTTAAAGATGTAATTAAAGGTGGCGCGTCAAAAGCTACTAATTGGTTTAAAGGCTTACCAAAAGCAGGTAAAATCGGATGTATTATTGGGGCGCTTGCTATTGCCGCAGGTGCAATCTACGGCTTGTGCAAATTATTTAGCGGAGATAAAGAAGAAGGCAAACCTGTAGAAGCTCCAAAGGATTACAATCCTCAAGTTCCAAAAGAAGAGGAAAAACCGAAAGAAACAGAACAACCAACTGAACCGGACGCGAATGAACCTGTTAAATCAGAAGAACCGGACACACCTGTTCCTGCAGTTCCGGCAACACCTGAAGAACCGGAACAAAATGATGACATCAAAGAAATAAAAGATGATGTTAAAGAAGTCAAAGATGATGTCAAAGAAATTAAAGACAAATTGGATCAAATAGCAAATCCTGTTCCTGTTGCGCCAGTTGAACCGGAAGAGCCTGAACAAGTTGAAGACCCTGAACAAGTTGAAGATCCAGAACAAAAAGATGATATCACAGGAATAAAAGATGATGTCAAAGAAATTAAAGATGATGTCAAAGAAGTCAAAGATGATGTCAAAGAAATAAAGGACAAGTTGTTACAACAACCGGAAGATCCTGCAAATGCAGATGAACCTAAAGCGGCTGAAAAATCTGATGAAGCTGAAAAAGAACCGAAAGCTGCAGAAGATGAAAATGTATACACAGTTGTCAAAGGTGATTGCGTATGGAACATTGCAAAAGATCATTTAATCAAAATTCACGCAGATGAACCAAATTATGTACCAACAAATGCTGAAATATTAAAACATACAAATGAAATTATGGACTACAATCCACAATTACATTGGGAAGATGATCATTATCACGTAATGATTAGACCTGGTGATAAAATCAATTTGGTAAAGCAAGAACAAGAAGTTCAAGAAGAACCTGAAAAAGAAGAAAAAGACCAAGAAAAAGAACTAAATCAAGTTGACTAGTGAAGTCCGAATTCATATAAAAAGGGCCTGTTCAAGAAATTGGACAGGTTCTTTCGTTGCAAGTGAATAATCTTTTTTGTATAAATAAAATATGAAAGGCTCAAGTTTATTTATTTTAGTACTGTTTCTATTTTTACGGATAATTTCTAACCCTTGTGCAAACGCTATTCAAAAGAAATTATCTGTGGAGAATTCTGCTATTCTAATAAACTTGCACTCATATTTATTTTTAAGTTTATTTTGTATTTATCCGGCATTCTGTTTTAATTGGGGACAGTACGGAATAAGCTATTGGCTTTATGCTATATTGTCCGGATTACTTTGTACATTGAGCTCTGTATGTTTAATAAAAGCTCTTGAAATTGGAGAAATGTCTATACTTGGACCGATAAATTCTTATAAGTGTGTAATTGGCTTGATTTTTGCATGGATTTTCTTAAAAGAGGTACCTAATATTGCCGGTATTTTGGGAATGATAACAATTATTATAGGAAGTTGGTTAATATTTGAAACAACAAAAGAGGGGTTTAGTTTTTCTCTTTTTAAAAGGAAAGACATAATTTTGAGATTTTTGGCTTTGTTCTTTTCGGGCACGGAGGCAGTTGTATTGAAAAAAATTATAATTATGTCTTCTCCGATGGAATCATTTATATTGTGGTGTTTTTTAGGGTGTATTTTTTCTTTTATTTTAATGTATTTATTCGGAAGAAAATTTCACAAGTTATCCAAAAATGATGAGATTGGATGTTTGGGTATTGCACTAAGTCTTGGTGTAATGCAATTATCAACAAACGTTGTATTTGGGGGTATGAACGTTGGATATGCTCTTGCATTATTCCAATTATCAAGTATTGTTGCGGTAATATTTGGGTATAAAATGTTTGGGGAAAAACAATTTATTAAAAAAATATTTGCTGCAATTATTATGATAATTGGGAGTTGTTTAATTTTACTTTAAGATTAAGGGCACAAATTTTCCCAATCCGGTTCTTCATTTTCTTCTCCGGGTTCGGTGATATGCTCGTGATTTTCCATCATAACCATTAGGGATAAACGTAATTGCCTTTTATAATTTTCTCTTGCCCTTGCTAAAGTTTTGGCGCAAAATGTAAAACTTGGAATTTCCTTAATTTCAATGTAAAAATAAGGATTACCTTCAAAGTCTAAGTCTTGCCCCTCGATTAATGTCCAGTCTAAGTTTAAATAATAATCTAAGTCTTTGTATTGATTTTCCATGTTAATTAGTTTTCTAAAGAGGAATTGCTTAACGGTTGTGTAATCATTAAACCTTCTCCGCCTACTACGTCTGCTCTTTGTCCGTCAATATATAAATATACCGGCAAAGATGTATTTTGTTTTACTGTTTTTATTAGTTGGTATAATCTTTTATACAAACTGTCGGCTCCTCCTCCGTTTACAAATGAAGAATTTAAATTTACGATGATTTTATCTGATTTTTCAGTAATATTTATGACTTGAGAATAAGGAGGAACTTCGGTATACACTCCGTGTTCTTTCTCAGATTGTTTTGGTCCGCCAATTAACGAATAAACGGCATAACGAACTTTTGAACCGTCAACTTCTTTATTGTATTCGCGTTTAACAGCTTTGTATACTTCTTCGTTGTGTTCATTTTTGCCGATAAAGAATACATTTACATATTCTTTTACTTTTACTTCTTCTGTTTTTTCTGCGGGTTCTTCTTCTACTGAACGTTGAGAAACTTCTATATCATCAGGTTTTATTTCAGGTTTTGGCATAAATACATTGAATGCTATTACGCCTAAAACGACCAACATGCAAAATCCGATAATAATTAAAAGTAATTTTTGATTTCTGTTCATATTAAATTTCCTTAGTCTTTAGGTACAATTACTATACCATCAGTAACTATTACATTATTTTTTATGGCAATATTTTTGATATAAACTTTTGCATCCTTATTATCAAAGATATTTATTGAAAAATCAAGCGGATTTAAGTAATTCATCAAAAAGTCAATTTTCTTTAGGTCAAATTTGAAAGAATTTGATGAAAGTTTTGTATTTTCAAAATCTATTTTGCCGTTTTTTACATCCAAATCTGCAGATATTTCAATTTTTTTAGGTTCTCTTACAAAAGGTAATGCTACATTTATTGTGTAGTAAAATCTGTTGCCGCGAATAGAAGCTGCAGTAGATTGAATTTTTATGCCGGCAAAACTTAATTTATTAAGATCATTAACCACTTTTCCGTATTTTTCGGTTTTCATTGTGTTATTGATATCATCTGCGGAAATTTCTAGTTCAAATGACATCGGAAAATCTTCTTTAAAAGTTATATTCCCTTTTTTGTCATATTGGATATAGTTAAAATCGCACAAAGATTTTAATTCAACTGATGATAAGTATATTCCGTCGATATTAACGTTTTTCCCGCTCATAGTGAGGGATTTAAATCTTCCGTTGCTTAAATCTTTTGCGCTATATGAATCTATATTAACTTTTAAATTTTTGTCTCCTTGAACAGTTTTTAGAATTGCTTTTTTCAAAACAGATTCTGAAATTTGAGTTCTTGCAAAATTCAACCCTGTGATGCTGCTAAAAAATGAGCTGAATTTATTATTCAAATCATAAGGTTTTACACATGAATATTCACAATCTGCACCAAAACTTACCGGTGCTGTAAATAATACTAATCCCAACAATAAAATTAACTTTTTCATAATACCTCGAACACTTTTTTTACGACAATTTTGTCTTCTGTAACCATTCCTATAGCATGTATTTTATCACCACAAACCAAAAATACAATCTCTTTTCTGTCCCTCGCCCTTTGTAAAGGGAGAGGGGTAGGGTGAGGGTTAAAAATGCTCATTCCGTGTGAAACTTTTTCTTTTTCAGTTTCATTTAGCTGATATTGCGTAATGGGAACGACTTCTAGAGGGTTAATCAAATTCTTTTCAACATCTTCAAGGGTTTTGATGTCATTCAGATTTATAGATTTTTCAATATTAAACATTCCTGCTTTAGTTCGTTCAAGTGCTATTAAATACCCGCCGCAAGAGAGCTTTTGACCAATGTCGTATGCAATTGAACGTATGTAGGTCCCTTTAGAGCATGCGACTTGGAGTTTTGCACGTTGGTTTTCATAATCAAAAGAAACAAGTTCTATACTTTTAATCAATACTTTTCTTGGTTTGATTTCGACTTCTTTACCTTCTCTTGCGTATTCATAGAGTTTTTTGCCTTTGACTTTAATAGCTGAATATATTGGAGGAATTTGTTCTATTTCTCCTTCAAAATCTTTTAAAATATTTTCAATGTCTTTTTGGGTAATTTTTTTATCAAAAGTTTGAGTAATTTCACCCTCAAGATCATAAGTATCAGTATTTGCTCCAAACTGAATTGTCGCTATATATTCTTTATCCTCCGGTAAATATTCAATAAGTTTGGTTGCTTTGCCTATGCATATAGGTAAAACTCCTGTCGCAAAAGGGTCTAAAGTACCGGTGTGTCCGATTTGTTTTATGTGGGTAATTCTTCGCAGAACAGCAACAACATCAAATGATGTCATAGATTGCGGTTTGTTGATATTGATAAACCCGAACAACTACTTAATTTCCCCTCTGGAAATTTTATTTAAAATCTCAACAACCTTTGAAGATTCTTCTAAACCGTTGGTATAAACAAATTTCAATTCCGGAGTCAGGCGTAAACGAAGAACTTTGCCCACATTGTAGCGAATTTTTGGGGTCGATTTTTCTATAATTTCTTTTGTTGTTTCGATATCTTCTTGTGAACCTAAAACACTATATATAACTTTTGCAAAAGAATTATCATGCGAAACTTCAACATCCACAATTGATACAACACCTTTTAGTCCTCGGATTTCTTTTCTCAAAATCTCAGAAATATCGCGCATCAATTCTTTTCTTACCCGTTCGTTTCTTAGTGTCATAATTCTTTACTCCTAGTTGATAAAATTATAGCATGAATATTACAAAAAGTTAAAAGGTAACTTTTAGTAGCAAAAAAATATATTACATGTTTTAATATATCGGAGAATTTATGAAAGGAGAAATTAATGAATTTAACAATAAACAGTTTATCATCTGTTGACAGAGCATACGAACTTTCATCTCAAAATAAAAATTCTAAAAAAGAAAATGTTAGTTTTGAAGGTCTAAACATATCTTCAAAACAAGTAAAAAATACGGCTGTTGGATTTGCATTATTTGCAGCATCTGTATTAGGGCTATCTGCATGTAAATCAAATTCATCCGAAAAATCAAAAGAAGCTGCAAATACAGAATACGTTGCTCCGGTGCAAGATGTTGAAGAATCTGAAAAATCAGAGGTTGCTAAAGAAGTTTCTTATAAAGACCGAATTAATGAATATATGGCTCAAGACAAAAAAGTTGTCAAGGTAGAAATTGATAATCCTGTAGCAAATACTGGTCCTAATGAAAAAGTTTATTTTTATTCAATAGTTGGGAGAGGTTATGATAAAAAAGGTGTAATGATCAGACAATTTACTGTTGATACTCCAGAACCTGGAGAATATATTCCTACATATAGAGGAGTACAATATCTGCCTGACAAAACAGTTGCAGAAGTATTTTACGGCCCTTGTAAAACAGTCCAAGTAAATTATGAAAAACCTGTGAAATTCGAAGGGGAATCAGGTTATAAAAAGATTGAATATTTGTATGATACACTACGCTCAGAAGATTCACCAAGCAGAACTGTTATATATAAAAAGGGGACAGAATTTGCTCCTGGTGCGAGGTATTCTAAAGATTATCGTGAATGTAGAATATCTTATGATAAGGACGGAAAACTTCTAGAGAAACATGTACTTGTTCCTGACAAAGATTATAAAAGTCTTAGATTAGATGAGAAAAAATCCATACTACCAAAAGATATATCGAAATCAGACGAATAGGAAATGAAAATATATAAAAAGCGATAGAATATTTGTTCTATCGCTTTTTATATACCTACATTTATAAATTTATTTTCTGATTTTAATTTATCATATTTTTCAAGATCTCTGTATTTTAAGATTTTTGCAGGATTACCGCCGACAACTGCACCTTTTGGAACATCTTTTGTTACTACAGAACCCATTGCAACCACCGCACCTTCTTCAATAGTCACCCCCGGGATAATAGTGCATCTTGCTCCCAACCATACATTGTCTTTTATTTCAACAGGTCTTAGGTTGAATTGCTTATCAAATGGTAATGTTTCAGGACTGTAATAATTATGGCTTGAGGTCCAAATCAGAACTTCTCTTGCAAAGCTTACATTATTCCCAATTTTTACACCTCCGGATGCATTTATTGTTGTGCCTTAGCCCAGTCTTACGTTGCTTCCGATTTCAAGATTCCCTGCTTTGAATATTTTTACTCCGCTTGCGATAGTAATATTATCACCACACGATTTGAAGCGATGTTTATTCAGTAAAAAACGAATAATTTTGAATGGCTTTGAAAAATTTAATCTCATAGAAATTATTATAGTTAAGAGCTTTAATATTTGTCAATTCAAATATATGTTTATGCTTATCATCCCAATAAAAATTTTACGCAAAAAACAGAGAGGATGGGATTGTCTTGCTTCGCTCGCCATCGACGTGGCTTGGGCTTGAGCCTCTCTTGGCCTGCGCCCCGCCTGATATGAGGCTCAAGGCTTCGCACTTGGCTCGCTTGCGTTCGAACCACCCACAAGGCTGTCGCCTTGTTCGGGGTTCTCATCCCAATAAAAATTTTACGCAAAAAAACAGAGAGGAGGGGATTGTCTTGCTTCGCTCGCCATCGACGTGACTCCGCTTGAGCCTCTCTTGGCCTGCGCCCCGCCTGATATGAGGCTCAAGGCTTCGCACTTGGCTCGCTTGCGCTCGAACCTCCCACAAGGCTGTCGCCTTGTTCGGGGTTCTCATCCCAATAAAAATTTTACGCAAAAAAAAACAGAGAGGAGGGGATTCGAACCCCTGGTGGAACTAGTCCCACACAACCTTTCCAAGATTGCACCTTAAGCCACTCGGACACCTCTCTTAATGGTCTATATATTCAATTAAACCCTAAACCCTCCACTTCGTCAAGCTGTATATTTTTTTACCAATATATGCTATTATTTATCTATGTCAGTTACAGTATTTGCAAAACAAAAATACCTTAAAGGCGAAATAACTATCCCCTCTGATAAATCCATATCTCACAGAGCGGTTATCTTCTCTTCTCTTGCAAAAGGTACTTCTATAATAAAAAATTTCTCAAAAGGGCAAGATCCTCAATCGAGTCTTCAGATTTGTAAAGCTCTTGGTGCCGATATTGAGCAAAATGAAACTGAAATTATTGTAAAATCAAAAGGGAAATATTTCCCAAATAATAATGACATAGTTCTAAATTGCGGTAACTCAGGTACCACAATCAGGCTTATGTCAGGAATTCTTGCAGGACAAAAATTCAACTCTATTCTAATAGGAGATGAAAGCCTTTCAAATCGCCCGATGAAACGGATTATAGAACCGTTAACACTTATGGGTGCAAATATTGAATCAAATGACGGTAAAGCCCCATTAAAAATTTACGCTTCAAATTTAAATAGCATAAACTATAAATCAAATATTGCTTCCGCTCAAGTAAAATCCTGTGTACTACTTGCAGGACTTTATGCAAATGCAACTACAACATATAAGGAAATTTACCCCTCAAGAAATCATACCGAAATAATGTTATCTGCCATGGGCGCAAATATCAATGCCTCAAACGGGATAATTTCTATTTCTAATTCCGAATTATGCCCTGTGAATATCGAAATCCCCGGAGATATTTCTTCTGCTGCATTTTTTATTGCCGCCGCCTTAATTGTCCCAAATTCAAGTATAATAATCAAAAATGTCGGATTAAATGATACACGCTCCGGAATAATTAAAATACTCAAAAAAATGGGCGCAAATATAGAAATACTTGATAAACGTGAAGTTTGCGGAGAAAATATTGGAGATATAAAAGTTGAGTACACAAAAGAATTAAAATCCTGCGAAATTTCAGGCGAAATAATCCCAACTCTTATTGATGAGATACCTGTTTTAGCTGTTCTTGCTACTCAAGCTCAAGGTACAACAATAATAAAAGATGCACAAGACCTTAGAAATAAAGAATCTGACAGAATAAAATTGACTGTATCAGAACTCAAAAAACTTGGTGCAGACATCGAAGAAACCCAAGATGGCATGATTATCAACGGCAAAACGAAGCTTAAAGGTGGTGTAGAAGTTGATTCATATAAAGACCACAGGCTCGCTATGAGTCTGTATGTTGCAGGACTTGTATGCCAAAAAGAAATACTAATAAATGAATTTGAGTGGGTAAATATTTCATTCCCTGAATTTGAAAGCCTTATGGATAATCTTACTAATTAATATTCAATATCCCTAAGGGTTTTGAATATTCTGTCAGTAATGTCTTGAATGTATTCTTGGCTGACCATTCCGTTTATAATCGCATCTGCTATTTCGTATGTAGGGCGAATGTATAATTGTGCAGTCCTGTTTACGTCTGCGAATTGCATATCCGCAGCAGCTCCCTCTTTGCCGCGTTCTTTTGCTCGTTTGTACCAACGTTCTTTAATAACTTCTAATGGGGTAAATACATAGACTTTTACATCCATAATATCCCTAACTCCCTCATTTAGAACGTATAGACCTTCTGTTAATATTACTTTTGCAGGTGTTTTTTCTTCTCCATCAGGATTTGATTCACACGTAACAAAATCGTAGCGTGGAGATTTTATTGTTAAACCTTCTTTTAAAGCAACAAGATGATTTTTCATAAGATTTAAATCTATAACATCCGGAGTGTCAAAACTAAATCCAGTTTTAAATAATGCTTCATAACTTCCTGCTTCGCGAAGCTCTTTTGAAGTATCCTTGTAATAATCATCACATCGGATAACGGTATATATCCCTTGAGTTTTGTCTTTAACACATGCTTTGATAGTGTTATCGACAAAAACTGTTTTTCCGGATGCACTCTCACCTGTTATACCAATTAGGAATGTCTTTTTCTTATCCTGAACAACTTTTCTTGCTATATCCATGATTAATGAATCAGATATCTTTAAAAATAAAGGCTGTTCTTCTTTTTTATCTTCTTCTAATATTTTATTCAATGCATCAACGATTGTGGAAATAATTTCCATATCTCGTCTGCTCGAATAATAATCGTAGCTTGTTAATCCAAAATCACTTAGCATGTTGTTCCACCCATTCCAATTAGTAATATCTTACTTGAAAATAAATTAATCGACTACCAAAGATGAAATTTTGTAACAAAAATGTATAAAAATATTAAAGTTTTTTCACACGAGTGCCGATAGTAATTCTGTTGAGAGTAAAAAGTATTATAGGAGTAAGATTTATGTATCAAGACAAGATTTATCAAAATGCTTTGAAAGAGTCTAGGGAAGCAGATTTTAATGAATTAAAAAAGGAAGTTAAAACAGTAGAAAGTGTAATTGAAAAATTTTTAACTCAAATGTTAGAATGTACAGCATCTATCTCAGAACGTGATTTTCACGCTTGCGGTGTATAGAAATATTTAAAAAGAGCCCTTTTTAAGGGCTCTTTTTTTTGTTCAAATTTATGATTTTTTATTATTACATTACATAAATCTTGGCGGTTGTACCGGAAGTGAGTAATATGGCATTCCCGTTGTTGGTGAAACATATGACATTTGTGGTCCTGCCGGCATTCCTGTCTGAGTAACAATACTTCCAAATACTTGTGATAATGGTTGTTCTTTAGCTTTTTCCTGTTTCTTCTTTTCTTCTTCTACTTTTTCTTCTTCAGATTCTTCTGCCCCTTGAGGTTTTGCTGCAGTTGGTGCAGGAGTGGCAACTTGTGCTGTTTGCTGTTGAGTTTGCTCTGTTGCTTGAGCTTGAGTTGTAGCTTGAGCTTCCTCTTGTTGGAAATTTTTAGCTTCCTCTGCTAAATCAATTTTTGTATTATATAAATTTTCTAAGGATTCTTTTGCTTTTAAGTCTTCTTCGCTAAGTTTTCCTTTGTTATCTATATAGCTTTGAACAAGTCTTTGATATGCTGTTCCTGCAACTTCGTCTGCTCCTTGGCCGGTTTCTGCTACTTGGTCAGTTGCTTGTTGTGCTGCTTCTTGTTGAGCTTTTTCAACTTCGCTTGGTCCAAGTACTTTGTCTGCGGCTTTGTTGCATAACCAGCTGCCTAAACATCCTCCTAAGAATCCGACAATGCCTCCGATTACTGTTCCTAATCCTGGGCATATAGCTGTACCTATTGCTGCTCCGGCTTTTGTACCTAACGCACAACCTGCCCACCAACCGACACCGGTTGCTGCTGCTTTGGCCGTTGTTTTCCCAAGTTGTTTAAATCCTTGTTTTGTTCCTAATTGAAATGCAGGTATTACATCTGTGAAAGTTCCTACTGCCATATCAAATGCGGCCATTGCGACTCCGCCGCCACCTTTAGTGAAGAACTTTCCCCAAAATCCTTTTGTTGCTTTAGCCCCTGCTGCAGCGGCATTTGTTGCTTCTGCTGCAGTCTCTGCTGCGGCTCTGCTTTCAACAATTTTACCTGCTCCATTCCAGATATTTTTAATAGTTTTACCGCCTGCTGTTGCTTCTTTCATAATTTGTTTTGCCGCAACATCTGAAGCCTTAACAGCTTCCCAGGCACCTCTTAAATTTTTTCTGTTTTTCACAGCCCATGCACCACCGCTAAAGGCAGCAAAACCAAGTCCTTCTTTTGCGGCGTCTCCAACTGTCGGTGCGTGGTTTATCCCGGTACCTGTTGCGTATTTGACAAGATTTTGTACATCTCTGTACTGTACGCTTGAAATAGCCATTCTAATTTCCCCTTTTCCGTGTTTATCTATTTTCCCCTATAACTTTATAAAGTATTTCTCTTGGCAATAATTGCTTTGCTTTAATTTTTTTTTTAAGAAATGTTAAGGCAAGACTTTATTATTAAGTCTTGCCTTGAGTTAGGTATTATGGATAGGGGATTTATGCAATTGCATTGAATGGTAATTGATTCATATATATATCATCTTTATATGGATTATTAAAAGAACTGTACATGTATGGATTATAATTGCTATAAGGGTTTTGTGTCGGAGTTGCTGCTTGCGGAACTTGTGCCATTGCTGCACCTTGTTGCTCTTGTGCTTGTTGAGCTTGAGCTAATTGTTCTTCGGCTTCTGCTTTCTTTTCGGAATATGATTTACCGACAATTTTTCCTGCAAGCCATTCACCTGCAACCCATCCTACAAGGCTACCGATTCCCGGACAAATTGCGGAACCTATTGCAGAGCCTAATCCCGCACCAACCAATCTGACAGCTGGTTTAATTGTTTCTTTCAAACCTTGGATTATTCCTTTTTCTTTTGTTGCTTTAATTATATTTGGAACTTCACCTACAAGCATAAGTGCCGCAAATATAAACGGCAATTTTTTACCTACACCTTTGGTCAGGCCTTTAAATGTGCCCCATAAGCTGCTTTTACCTTTTATTGTTGCAAGTCTTTTACCGGCTTGTATTGAACTTGATATGTCTGGAATTAAATTCTTTAAATTCCCGCACATTTTGCTAAGGAAGTTACCCTTATTGGCAGCATTGTTAATTCCTTTTAAGCCAACTTTTGCGACCTCAGAAAGTGAACTGCCTGACTTGTATGCTGCTCTCATTCCTTTACCAACTGCTTCTGCACTGGTCCCAAAAGTTAATTCAGGTGTGGCTTTCAAAATTTGTTTACCGTATTTGTAGACGGATTTTGCAACACTTGTAATTCCTGAAATACTTACCATTTTTACCTACCTTTTCAATACAATACATTACTAACCTACATGTATTTAAAGTGTTTTTTTCATGAAAAATTGCTAAATTTATAAGTTTTGTTAAGATGTTTATAAACAATACTATAGGAAGTTTTTTGTGGTTAAATACCAAAATCTTCCTTATGCCCCATTTCTTTGACCGCAAAGAAACGGGGCGCAAAGAAACTCCCCGACCTGAACTTCGCTTGCTAATAAATTGTAATTGTTCTGCCTCAAGCGGGCAAACTCACTTCGTTCAAACAATGCCCGCTTTGACCTTGCAGAACAAAACATTTATTGCTCGCTACGTAAAGGTCGGAAGGGGGGTAAATGTTGTTACAAACAGTTGTGCAGACTCCCATGTTGTTGCTAACGGGTAATACTGATTCCTACCCAGCGGGGGTAGGTTAGGTGGGGAAAAAATACAGAAAAAATTGCCTTTAACCCATTGAGGAGATAGGGTGAGAAACTGTATGCGAACCGTTATTTAGGTTCGCCCTTGATTTTTGCCTAAAAGGCAAAAACGTATGAATAAATTAAACTAATATCTTATGAGCGGAGCGGTGCCGCAGGCAACGCAGCAATGAGCGTGTTTTTCTTTTCGGTTCACTTTTCTTTTTACGTCGTAATTAAAAAGAAAAGTGAACTATCAGTGGAGAATTATAAAAACTTCCGATAGTATTATTTATGTTACTTTGTGTGTATAAATAGCGTAATATGTGCTTATATGCTAAACTATTATCGTTATGGTACAAGATTTTTCAATAGAAAACGAAAAAGAAAGAGCATATTACAGACAGGATTTTTCTGTCGTAAAAGAGCTTATTAATAGAATAAGAACTGCACTTTGTACAAAATCACCTATAAGAATTTCTGATTTAAATTTGGATGGTATTATTGATTACAATGCTTCTTTTAGTTTTGCTTATATAAGTTTATTCCAAACCAAATGCCATCAATTGAGGTGGGGTTCTAACAGGCCGACTTTGGAAGAAGCATTCAATAGAGATATTGAAAAAATATATTCTGCCGCTAATTTTTCAGAATTTAGCATAGAAAACCCTGAAGAATGCAGAATTATGATTGAAGTTATTACACAGCAAAGTCATGTAAATATAAATGATTTACAGATCTTTGATTTTGATGAAAATCGTTTTGAACCCGGAATAACAGGTCTAAAGTTGGTATTAGACAATAATACCTATGTTTACCCTCCAACTTATGCTTGGACGCAAAGCCAACTGGGGATTAAATCTGTATTGAATACTCTTATAAGAAAAACCCCTATAAAAAATATGACAGATAAAATTTCTGAACGTATCAAAATTTTGAAACAAAAACCACATGAATTATATCTTGTTAAAAGCCGTGCATTTATTAGTTTTAAAGATGGTATTATCCCTTTATACAGGGGGTACAAGTTTAATGAATATTCGCTTCAGGGAATAAAGGATATTGTTATAAATTCCGTAAATTGGATTATGGATAATATGCGGTCTGATGGGCGTTTTTTGTATTATTATGACTGTTTTGAAGATAGTTATAAAGATCATGAACATCCTGACAGGAAAGAAGATAATTTATATTATAATGATCTGCGCCATTGCGGTGGGATTATTACTTTAATCCGTGCGTATCAGATGACAAAAGATAATAAATATCTAGAAGCTGCGAAAAAAGGAATAGATTTTATCACCACTATCACGCGAGAACATCAAACAGATTACGGTACAGGAGCTTATGTATATTATAATAACAAGGCTAAATTAGGCGGTGTAGGGGTTATTCTGATTGCAATGATGAAGTATCGCCAAGAAACCGGTGATAAAACTTATGATGACTATATAAAAAAATATACAAGGCACTTACTTTCAAGAATTTATAAAACAGGTGAAATGCTGGGTTATTTTATAAATCCAAGTGTTCAAAACGGTGCAGAACTTCTAACAATGACAGATGAAGAACGAAAAGAAACCTTCTCATTCTATTACCCCGGGGAAGCGTTGCTAGGATTAGCTCTTTTTGCAAATCATTTTGAAGAAGATGAAGAATTAAGGCAGATTGTCCTTGAAAAAAGTAAAATTGCACTTGATTGGATTGTTGATGAACGTCCAAAAATATACAAAGAACTGTTTACAGAGCTCCCATCTGACGGGTGGCTTATGCAAGCAATTGAAGAATGGTGCAAAAATCCTGATTTTGTAAAAGATAATTATATTAATTTTGTATTTACTGATGCAAAAACGATGATTGAAAAAACATACAAAAAAGATGATTCTCCTTATTTAGATTATGAAGGCGGTATGTATTATGTTTACGGCGATCATTTCTATCCTGATGGCGCCAGATGCGAAGGTTTGATTGCAGCTTATTATCTTGCAAAAAATCTCGGAAAAGAGGATTTGGCTTCTGAATTTTTAGAAGCTTGCAGAAAGTGTGCGCTTTCTCAAATGTATCTATATAACAGTGAAGAGAATGTTTACCCCCACTTTAACCAAGAAAAATCATTGCATAGTATAAGGTTTAAGGCTACAAGACAATGGGTAAGGGTAGATTCAATTCAGCACGTTGCCTGCTTTTTTGCAAGATTATTCTTTGCAGAAAATAATATTATTGTTAAATAATTTTGTAACAAAAACTTAACATTTCCTCTTTTAAAATTAAAGTTTCTTTCTTCATGTGCCGAATACATTAATATAAGATACGAAAATTATAGAAAGGAACGTTTACAGACCAATGGGAATGGCAGCATCACAAGGAAGATTGTTATTTATGACAGCAAGACTGTCAAATAATGAATTTGAACAACAATCTGTTGCTTATTCAAAGCAGCGTCTTGCTGAAACATCCCAACTTGCAAACGATAAATATCTTGAAGCATTAAATGCTACAAGTTACCAGATTTTGGTTGGCTATAACGGAACAGATGCGAATTTCGAAAATGTTACTTATAGCCAATTAACGGGACCTAATAATGTAGCCGTTGGCAAACAATATATAGTTCAAGACAGAGATGGCAAAATTCTTGTTACTCAGGCTATTGCAGATGCATTCGAAAAAGCAAACGGCGATTATAATAAATTTTTAAAAAAATTTGATTTAACTCAATCAGATATTGATGTTAATAACAAAACAGTATCTTTGCAAATGATTCACAATGCTTGGGATAAATATTTGACATCAGTCGGACAAGGTATCAATGCCGCACCTACAAATGTTGGTAATGATATTGAAGGAACACCTCCGGGTGACAGCCGTCACATATTAGGCTTTGGGTTTACAATTGCAGAAGAGTATGATCCGGATGAAGGAACAAAAAAAACAGGTATTCTTACCGGTTATCCTGTTTATAAAACTGCACATGCAAGAGGTAAAGAAAATACCGAATATGCAGGTATGGAATTTGATGTTGTAAACCAAGAGGGTGGAACTTCTTATATCAACGCATATCCGGTATACATTACGCAAAATTCATCCGGACAGTACATAGCTGTTTATAGAGATGCTAAAAATGAGCAACACGTATTAGAAGGATATGATGTAGATGTCGACCCTAATAATCCGTATAAAATCACTTCATACACTGATGCTGAAGGTAATACAACAGAATTAGGTGAGGGAGAGAATATTTATGTCCACCCATATAAATCAGCAGATTCATCTATGACAGTATTCCAACCTTCGCTTTTTGCAAGCACCACAGGTACAGTAGAGCTTGATGAAAACTTTGATGTTGATCTAACAGAAACTCCTATCCCATATGAAGGGACCACAGCAGCTCAAAGAGCTTTGTATGATTATGCAGTTGCAATTACCGCTGCTTATTACAATCCAAGTCAGCATTCAGATTTGAAAAATGACAAGAGTTTGATTACATATTATCAAAATATTTATAATGTAATGCTAACAAAAGGTTACACTACATATACAGAAATGAGAACAAATAACTATATTTCTTCTACCAGTGATGATGAGAAAAAAGCATATAGTGATGATGAATGGTTGGTTCGCCAATTGAAGAACGGCAAATTAAATATTTCATACTTCTCAGCTGTTGAAAGAAATTTTGTATCAACATCTTTAGATGATGATGAATCTATAACAGAAAAAGAAGACAAATCCAAAATGGCTATCGCAGAACAAGTCTACAATTCTACTATGGACAGAATTGAAAGAGAAGATAAATACTTCGATATGCAATTAAATAAACTTGAAGCAGAACACTCTGCATTGCAAACCGAATATGAATCCGTAGCAAAAGTTATTCAGAAAAACGTTGAAAAATCATTCAACACATTCAATGCATAAATAAGGTTGTCATCCTGAACTTATTTCAGGATCTCTAATAAAACAAATAAAATATAAACATATTATTTTTCCCTACACATTAATTTTCGTAACTTTTTCCCTGCCACTTATGATTAAGTGGCTTTTTATTTTGTGGAGGGTAAATGTATTACTAATGGTTGTGTATTTTTACATTGTTGAAATGTATGAGTGTGGGGTAAATGTTATTATTAATCTTGCGTATTTCATTCCATGTTATTGCGAGCTAAAGCGAAGCAATCCAGCTGTTTTTGAATTATTTGTTCAATCTGGGTTGCCGCGTCGTCACTATCGTTCCTCCTCGCAATGACAATAGTCCCCGACTACCATTTTTTGTCCATGGACTTAATACTAACGGCAAGTTTATCCCCAAACCCTTTAGAAATTGTATTCACAAGGTCATTTGTAGTATTAACCCAAAACATAGAGGAGGTTAAAATTTTTGATTCACCCGTTAAATCCGGAAGTTTTAGCATTACAGGGTCAGAACCCTTGTATTTGCACAACATTTGTTTTAAGAGCATTATTTCTTCGTATTTTAATTCGTCTTTAAATTCAACAGTAAATATATTTGTGTTATCGACAGGTTTTACGGTGTCAACAAGAATTATCGGCGGTTCGTCATCGCTTCTGCGGCTAACTTTACCTGAAACAATGATGCGCTGCTCGCTTTGCATAAGATCACCGTATTCTGCGATTTTTGAATTAAATGCAAGTGCATCTATTTTACCTGTCAAATCTTCTATGGTTACAAATCTGATAAATTTGGTAGGGTCGCTTTTTTGCGGAATTTGTCGTGTTGTTGTCACAAGCCCGCATATTGTAACGGCTTTGTCATTTTCAAGATTAGGAATTTGTGATATTTTGTGAGTCATTAAAAACGGTAATTTATCTCTAATAGTAGACAGCGGATGACTTGTGACATAGAATCCTAAAAATTCTTTTTCAAAAATCTGTATTTGTCTATCATCATATTCCTCATCAGAGCCTGCAAGTGTAAATTTTGCATTGTTTGCATCCGCAGTGTCTCCAAGCATATCAAAAAGACTTGCTTGTCCTGATTCTTTTTCTTTTGCTTCTTTTGATGCGGTTGAAACAATGTATTCAATATTTTCCATTAGTTGTTTACGGCTTTTTTCAATTTGTGAGAATGCCCCTGATTTTATTAAACCTTCAAGTGTTCGTTTGTTTGCACACTTGATGTCAACTCTTTTTATAAAGTCATAAATCGATTTGAATTCACCGTTTTCTTCTCTTTCTTTGATAATTTCATCCACAACACCTTCGCCGACTTGTTTTATGGATGCAAGTCCGAAACGGATATTTTGTCCGTCAGGTGCGTATTCTGAAAAGGATTTATTTATATCAGGCGGCAGCACTTTTATGCCGTATTTTTGAGCTTCTTCAATATAGGCTTGTGTTTTTTCTTGGTCTCCGGCCACACTTGTCAAAAGTTCTGATAAGTATTCAACAGGATAGTGACATTTTAGATAAGCTGTTTGATATGCAACAAAAGCGTATGCCGATGAGTGTGCTCTGTTGAAACAATATGCTGCGAAATTTTGAATTTGTTCAAAAAGTTTTTTTGCATCTTCCGCTTTCATTCCGTATTTTGCCGAGCCTTCAATAAGTTTTCCTTCTTGAGCTGCCATTGCTGCAGGGTCTTTGTGCCCCATCATACGACGAACCTGGTCAGCTTGACCGAGTGAATAATCAGCCATAACTTGGAAGATTTGCATAATCTGCTCTTGATAAACCATTGTTCCGTATGTATCTTTTAGTACGGGTTCAAGTCTTGGGTGCGGATAGGTAATTTTTTTGCGTCCGTGTTTACGGTCAACGAATTCGTCAACCATACCGGAGCCTAACGGGCCCGGACGGAACAGAGCAACTAAAGCTCCTAAATCTTCAAAAACATCCGGCTGAAGTTTTTTTACCAAATTTGTCATACCTTGTGACTCAAGCTGAAATACACCTACTGTTTCTCCGCGGATTAACATATCGTATGTCGGTTTGTCATCAAGTGGTATGTGGTTTATATCAACATCAATTCCTTGGCATTTTTTGATAAGTTTTACCGTTTTAGAAATCATAGTAAGGTTACGAAGTCCCAAAAAGTCCATTTTTAGGAGTTTCATCTTTTCTAAGATTTCTCTGTGGTATTGGGTAACTACAACACCGTCTTTACCGTGTTGTACGGGGACAATTTCATTTAGCGGTTTATATGAAATTATAACTCCGGCAGCATGCATGCCTGTTGCGTTTTTTAGTCCTTCAACATGGAGTGCCGTATCAACAAGTCTTTTTACTTCAGGATCTTCATCATATAGTTTTTTAAGTTCCATACCGTCTTGCAAAGCATCTGAAATTTTTGCTCCGGGGTCGCCCGAAATCAGGTCTGATAGTTGTTTACTTCTTGCATACGGAATATCAAAAACACGAGCAACGCTTTTCATTGCATTACGTGCGGCGAGGGTGTTAAAAGTAATGATTTGACAAACCTTGTCTGCGCCGTATTTTTTAATAACATAATCTATAACTTCACCACGTTTATCAATACAAAAGTCTGTATCAATATCAGGCATTGAAAAACGTTCAGGATTTAAGAATCTTTCAAACAACAGATGATGTTCAATCGGATCCAAATCTGTTATATCCAAGCAATACGCAACTAAAGAGCCTGCAGCAGAACCTCTGCCCGGGCCTACCGGAATATCATGGGTCTTTGCATAGTGAATAAAATCCCATGTTATAAGAAAATATGCACTAAACCCCATTTTTTGAATAATACCGAGTTCGTATTTTGCACGGTCTTTGAGTTCTTGCGTAATATTTTCTTCTCCATATTTGCGCCTCATACCTTGATTAACCAGAGATTCTAAGTATGTGTCCGGAGTTTGTCCGTCAGGTACAGGGAAATCCGGCAGCGGAGCTTTCCATTCTACGGTGATTGAACATTTTTTGCATATATCAACGGTGTTTTTTATGCACTCATCAAATGTTTCACTATCCATCCAGCGGAACGCATCTCTCAGTTCATCAACTGTTTTGACATAAAATTCATTATTAGGGAAATGAAAACGATTTGTATCTGTTTTTAGAGATTTTGTCTGCATACAAAGCAGAGTATCGTGCCAATCGGCATCCTCTTTTTTAAGGTAGTGAGAATCGTTTGTGATAACCATTTTTATATCAAGCTCTTTTGCAAGACGAATAAGTTCGGGATTAGTTCTCTTTTGCTCGTCAAGTCCGTGATCTTGAAGTTCTATATAGTAATCTTCGCCAAACAAATCTTTGTATTTTTGCGCAACAGCTTTTGCTCCGTCATAATTGCTTTTTAACAGATTTTGAATTACTTCCCCTGCAAGACAAGCACTGCAGCATATTAAACCTTCGTGGTATTCTTTCAACAATTCAAAATTTATACGCGGTTTTACATAAAAACCGTCAATATGCGCAATTGAGGATAGTTTAACAAGATTTTTGTAACCGGTATTATTTTTTGCAAGTAAAATAAGGTGATAACGAGGATTGTGAGCCGCATTACGTTCTGAAATATCTCCGTCATGCAAATAAAATTCTTGTCCCACAATAGGATTGAATATTTTAGGCTGGTATGACGGATCTTCCTCAGCTTTAGCTTTTTCCTTAGCGTTAATCTTGTCAGCTTCAATATACAAATCCATTGCACCATACATTACGCCGTGGTCGGTTACGGCAACTCCGGGCATATTATGCTCGGTACAAAATTTACACAAATCCCCTATTCTTATGGCTCCGTCAAGCAGTGAATACTCAGTGTGCAAGTGGAGTGGTACGTATTGCATTTCCTCTGGCATGCGTTTATGATAACACGATAAATTTTTATAAAAAATAGAATATTAATTTTTATTTTGTAAAATATCTTTTCGATATTGAATGCCGTTAAAATTAATTTCACTCAAATCTTCGTACAAAAATTCTCTTGCCCTTGACAGGGTTGCGGAAGTTCTGGTTAGGGTAAATACTGCTCCTTGTTTTGCAATATATTCTCCATTTTTATATTCCGAATTGATAAAATCAACATTATTTATGTCTTCAATATTATCAAGTCCGCAAATTGTTTGGTTATCTTTTTTTGAAAATACCGTGACGCTAACAGATGAATTGTTATTTAGTCTAATATCTTGATATTCATCTGAAAAAAAGCCATTTACGCAAGAATTAAATATTTCTAATAAGTTTTCGTCAACCGAATTCAAAATCGCAGTGGCATCGTGGTTTTGTAAAAAAGGTCTTAAATTTGTTATTAAAAATCTGTCTTCTCCTGTTGCAACACCTTCTATACCAATAATTCCAATATATGGGTTATCTTTTTGTGCAAGCGAATTGAGTATATTATCAACGATATTGTGGACTCTTTCTATCAAAGTTTTGCTAATATTATAATTTGGGCAATAGCAGCCGGAACCGTTTGTGTAAATACCGCTGTTATCGTCCTGCATAAATTTATAATCCCCTGTTATTCCTATTGGTAATGCACTATATCCGTCAGTTACAAAATATATTACAAAGTTTTTACCAAAAATATAATCTTCTATTACAACTTCCTGTTCTGATTTGTTTACAAAAAGTTCTTCCAAAAATCTTGAAGCTAGCGACATTGATGGGATTACTAACTTATCTGCTCCTGAGATATTTGAAGATTCACATGAACTTATAATTACGGGAAAATTGGATTGTTTTAAGTAATCAATAGCATTTTGTAATTTATTAAAGACCCCGAATTTCGGGTTTTGTGCATGGATTTTGTATAAAAATTTCTTGCAAGTGCTATTATTTAGCATCATTTGGCAAGATTTTTTACAAGGTCCAAATATGTTTTGTCCGTTTGTTTGGAAAAAAGAAACAATATCTGCCTTGAGCGAAGTTTCGCTAATCGGAATAGTTATAAAAATATCTTTGTCTAAAGCGAATTTTAAAAGGCCTGTTAAATCATCTTCTCTTATATCAACAACTTCACAAAAATCTAAGTCTAAATTTTGACTTCCGGTAATATAGATTTTATTTTTATTATTTTGGTAAATTTTTCGTGCAAGTGCGTATGCATTTGCACCGTCGCCAACTATTAAAACATTTTTATTATCATCTGCCATATCAAGATTATACTACATAATTTGATTGATTTTGTTAAGATATTTAAATTTTTTTAATATAATTATGTTATAATTGTGACAAAATAAAAATTTTTATTAAATATTTCTTGAGTAGTTAAAGAAAGGTTCGTAAAATATGGCAGGTATCGCAAGTTTATTATCAAGTGTATTCCAGGCTCCCACAGTTACCACTCCAACTGTAAGAGAAGCTTCTAATCCATATGGAAACAATCCTTTTGTAAGTTATAATGCAAACAGTTTTTCAAACCGTTTTTATGCACAAAATAAGCCTGTAAAAGGAGGATATTTTGCAGGATATTATAACGGGAAACAAAATATAGTAGGAAGAAGATTATTTATCGAGGTATAGTTTATTAAATAGTTTTGCGCAAAAAAAAGAAGCCATTTAGGCTTCTTTTTTTATATATACATTTATTTTATGGTTTGAATTCAAGTTTTTCACAGCGGCATGCTGTCGGATTCAATACAGTACCTTTTGGGCAAAACAACATGCAATGAATGCCGGGCCTAGGTAAGACAGGGGCTACCTCTCTTGCCGTAATATTTATATCTCCTATTTTCCCGTTTGGATCTATGCGGAAACTTCTAACATCTCTATCAATAATATTTGGGCCGTCAGCACCGTTTAAATCAAGTAAAAATGTCCCACAACCTTTGTTTTTGTCTTTATCATTATTATTATAGTAATATGATGCCAAAACCCCATTTTTCAAAGAAGCTGTGCGCACATTATCATCTGCAATGTTTACGTCAGTGATAACGTCATTACCCTTATCATCCTTTGTTGTAACCGAATATATGACAATATTTTTTTTGGTTTTTGTTTTTGTTTTCGGTGTAACTCCAAAATATTCTCTATTGTCAAGATCCCAAAGCGAGCTGCAATTTGTGTTTGCATCACAACCTTCTTGTTCAATGATTTCAATGTTTTGATTATTTTTCCCCAGTATATTCTCCGGATCAGCAAAATCTGTATCTTGCAAAACTTTTGTGTGATGTTCAAGCATTTGTTCAAAAATAAGCTGCTGAACTTGTTGTTTTGTATTTTCATATTTTGTATTAAGCATTCTTTCATTCACTTTTGTAAGCAAGCTAGGCAGTGTCAATCCTCCTATTGCTCCGATTATTGCAAGTGCGATTAACAATTCTGTTAATGTAAATGCTTTTTTGTTTATCATAATAATCTCCTTTGTATTATTTGTTTATATAATCAGGGTCAAAACCATTTTTTTCTGCTAAAGTGTAACAAGCAAGACCATCCCCGCCTTTACATTCAGTTTTAAGTGTTGCATCCGTTTTGTTTTCCGTAGAAAGGTAGCCCACAATTTCGCCCGCATGTGCAGTTATATTATCATCACTATCTCGTTGATCTTCAAAATATACGTTCACTACAAATGCATCCAGCCCAACGGTATTTGGAGGCTCTTGACCGTTTATGTCAATAAAAATACTATAAGCATTCTGGCTATTTTGGCGTGATATCATTACTCCATTGTCTAAAACAAGCATGTCATTTTGAAAACTAGCTTTCAGAGATTCAGAAGCATCTCCTCCATTCATATTTTTATGGTCGTATTCACTAATTTCTACACATTTTTTTTCTTTATTATCAAATTTACAATTTAATAAATTTCTAAAGTCTAAATCTTCAGGATTATCTGCCAGATGATTTATACGTTTATTAATCATATAGGTCTGGATTGCGTTGCTCAAATCACCAATGGTATTTTGCAGTTTTACCATTCTGTGTTTTGCTGCAATATCTCCGAGTAATAGCGGTAAAGTCAGTGCTACTATTACTCCGATTGTTGCCATTGTTATTACAACTTCTCCAAGAGTAAATCCTTGTCTTTTCATACTCATTATAAATCCTCGTATAGTTATAATACTATTTTAACATTATTTTCAAAAAACTTCAATCGTTCTTGACGAACGATTTTGAGCAAGTTAAAATCTTTGTGTATATAAGGTGAAGGGAGTAAAAAATGACTAATATACAAGTTACTCAAGAAATTCAAGACAAATGCCCTGTAAGACGTGGGGTAAAAGGAAGTCCGGCTCCTATTCCTCAAGAAGGAGAATGGACAAAATGTAAAGAAATCAAAGATATTTCAGGTTTAACTCATGGCTGCGGATGCTGTGCACCTCAACAGGGAACTTGTAAATTGACTTTGAATGTTAAAAACGGAATTATTCAAGAAGCATTGGTTGAAACTATCGGTTGTTCCGGTATGACTCACTCTGCTGCAATGGCAGGTGAAATTCTTCCCGGAAAAACTCTTCTTGAAGCATTAAATACAGACCTTGTTTGTGATGCTATCAACGTTGCAATGAGAGAATTATTCTTACAAATCGTTTACGGAAGAACTCAATCTGCATTTTCTGAAAACGGATTGCCTGTTGGTGCAGGTTTAGAAGATTTAGGTAAAGGTTTATGCTCTATGTGCGGTACAATTCACTCTACCGCTCAAAAAGGCGTAAGATATCTTCAATTAACAGAAGGTTATATTCTTAAACTTGGCTTAGATAAAAATAATGAAGTTATCGGTTACCAATTTATTAATATGGGTAAATTTATGGATGCTATCAAAAAAGGTGTAAATCCTCAAGAAGCATTTGATAAAAATATCGGAACATACGGAAGATTTGCCGATGCAGTTAAATATATAGATCCAAGAGAAGAATAAAAATTATTGTAGTGCGATAGGTAGGATAAGTTTGATGAAGTAGGATAAGTACTTTACAAATTTATCAACATCAAAGCATACAAGACATTAGTTTACAAAATGATAAGAACTTATCGCATTTATCAAACTTAACAAACTTATCCAACTTTGATAAAATATAAAAAAGTAAAGGAAATAAAAAATGACAGTAAAATTTGAAGGACAAGATAGACGTGAAGCTACTTTGAAGAAAGTTTTACCTGAATACGGTTTCAAAAATCTTGAAGAAGCTCGCGAATTATGTTTATCAAAAGGCATCGACGTAGATGCTATTGTTAAAGGAATTCAGCCTATCGCGTTTGATAACGCTTCTTGGGCTTACACTTTAGGTGTTGCTATTGCAATCAAAAAAGGAATTACTAATGCTGCTGATGCTGCTGAAGCAATCGGTTTAGGATTGCAAGCTTTTGCAGTTCCGGGATCAGTTGGTGACAGACGTCAAGTTGGTATCGGGCATGGTAATTTAGGTGCAATGCTTTTAAGAGAAGAAACAAAATGCTTCTGCTTCTTGGCAGGTCACGAATCATTTGCTGCTGCTGAAGGTGCTATTGGTATTGCAAGAAATGCTGACAAAGTTAGAAAAGAACCTTTAAGAGTTATCTTAAACGGTCTTGGTAAAGACGCTGCTTATGTAATTTCAAGAATTAACGGTTTTACTTATGTAGAAACTGATTACAATTACAAAACCGGTGAATTAAAAGTTGTTAAAGAAACTCCGTTCTCTGATGGCGAAAGAGCAAAAGTTAAATGTTACGGCGCTGATGATGTATCAGAAGGTGTTGCAATTATGATTAAAGAGGGTGTTGATGTTTCTATTACAGGTAACTCAACTAACCCAACAAGATTCCAACACCCTGTTGCAGGTACTTATAAAAAATGGGCTATTGAAAACGGTAGAAAATACTTCTCAGTAGCGTCAGGCGGCGGAACAGGTCGTACACTACACCCTGATAACGTAGCTGCAGGCCCTGCTTCTTATGGTATGACTGATACAATGGGAAGAATGCACGGGGATGCTCAGTTTGCAGGTTCATCTTCAGTTCCTGCTCACGTAGAAATGATGGGCGTTATCGGTATGGGTAACAACCCAATGGTAGGTGCTACTGTTGCATGTGCTGTTGCTGTTGCTCAGGCTATGAATAAATAGTTTTACATTAACTAATATGTAAAAGGCAGGTCATATTTTGTGACCTGCCTTTTAGCTTATAATTTTTAAACAAAAATGTTATTTTTACACTAATTTTGGGAGTAATATTAATGTAATATACTTTATTTACTTTTGAGGATATAGTTTATGGAAGTCGCACTAAATCAAGGGATATATGCAGATATTGAGACAAGAATTATGACAGCTCTGTCTGTTTTTAAATTTTCAAATATTGAAAAAGCTCTATCCTGTATGCTTGAGAATTTGAAAGAAGACAATCCTGTAAATTATGTCGGAGAATTGAACCGATATGATGTAATGCATTAAATTTTGTGTAAATTATTATTCATATAAATGCGCTTATATTTACTTTTCATGCTATCATAATACTGTTATAGTAAAGGATATAAAAATGAGTTTAACAGTATATTTAGGGATAGATGTAGGTTCTGTTACGACAAAATTAGCGCTAATAGATGAAACAGGTAAGTATGTTGACAGTGTTATGCTTAAAACTGCAGGTACTCCTGTTGCAGCGGTTCAGACAGGACTTCAAAGATTATATGAAAAAAGAATAACTGATTATGAAGTTATGGGAGTTGGAACAACCGGTTCCGGACGTAATCTTGCAGGTTCACTTGTAGGGGCGGATGTTGTAAAAAATGAGATTACAGCTCATGCTGTCGCAGCAAGCGTTATTGTACCTGGCGTTCAAACTATATTAGAAATTGGCGGTCAGGATAGTAAAATTATTATCTTGCGTGATGGTATTGTAACAGATTTTGCAATGAATACAGTTTGTGCTGCGGGTACAGGAAGCTTTTTGGATCATCAGGCTTCAAGATTGGGTGTTCCGATAGAAGAATTCGGTGCTACTGCTTTAAAATCTTCTAACCCTGCGAGAATAGCAGGACGATGCGGTGTTTTTGCAGAAAGTGATTTAATTCACAAACAACAGCTTGGATATCCTGTTGAAGATTTGTTATATGGGCTTTGTCAGGCTCTTGTAAGAAATTATTTAAGTAATTTAGCTTTGGGTAAAGAACTTTTACCGATATTTTCTTTCCAAGGCGGTGTTGCAAGTAATACAGGTATGGTAAAAGCTTTTGAGGAAGCTTTAAACTCTGAAATTGTTGTACCTGAACAGCATCAAACTATGGGCGCTATCGGGGCTGCTATGCTTGCTATGGAAAACCATCAATATACTCAGGCGCAAACAAAATTCAAAGGTTGGAATGTCGCTGATATGCACTTTTCTTCTATTACTTGTACTTGTAATGGTTGTTCTAATAACTGTGAAGTTATTACAATTGTTGAAGGTGTAGATCAAGTACAGCATGTTGAAAAAATAAAAGATGTACAAGGTAATATCATCGCTCGTTGGGGTGGTACCTGCGGGCGTTGGGATATAGGTTAGTATTGTATGCAGAATTTCTCTAATAACAGAACTTCCATATTAACAGAGCTATCAAACGGTAATGCCGAACTTGGAGAAGCTTTTGCAATTATTATAAATGATATGGTGGTTCAAGCGGGTATAACAAACCCAATGGCTGAGTCTTTTGAAGTTACATCAAAATCGTGGAGAAATCTTGCTCAAAAATCTGATAAAACTCAAGAAGATATTGATAAATTAGATAAAGAATTTAAGCAATCAATTTATGAACTGGCAGAATCTTATCTTTTGTTTATCGCGCGTCAAACTAAAAATCTTACAGGCAAACTTGATTACGGACAATATGAGTCATATTTGTTGAAATATAGATTTGGACGTTATGATATTATGAATAAACCGGAATATTTGAATAAAGTAAAAGTTCAAATCAGGAATGCGTTTAACAAGTTATCTGCTCATGGTGAGACTTCAGGTGATAATCTTATTGATAAGCATGATATGGCCGCATACATATATGCCCTCGCAACACGTGTTAAAAGAGGGGATGATGGTAAATCTTTTAAAGGTTTTGAGATAAACGGAATTATTACACCTGAAGAATATGCAGTGAATGAAAGAAATCTTTTTGAGGCTGAAGATAATTTAGTATCTTTAAAATTAAGAGTTGCATATAAAGTTTTGAATAATAAATTATAGGAGGGAAATATGAAAAAAATAATAACGGGGCTTTTTATGATTGGAGCTTTGTGCTTGTGCCAAAATTGTATGGCATTTGAAAATGTTGTTATAGAAGAAGCCGCTCCGGCAGAAACGGTTGAAAATTCTCAGACAAAGCAAATAACAGCTTCTGTTACGTTTGATTGGCTTGATATTACTCAAGCACAAAGAGATGAACAAATAGATAAATATAAAAATTTACTATTCTCTGGCAGCTCTGACAAAGTTTATTATACAAAAGATGAATTTAAAAAAGAGTTTTCAGCTTTTGCAAAAGATAAAAATTATAAACATCATTATATGTTAGCAAACAACGGTGTTACCGAGGATGAAGATGCTAAATACTGTGCTTTTTACTACAAAAAGAATACTCTTGTAATTTATGCAATTCAATATAAGAAAAATCCTCATAATGCCTTTTATTATACTGCATTTGGGAAATTATACTATGTTGATGTGACATCTGATGCTTATCCGAATTTCCCATATTATTCTATGCAGTATAACCGCAAAGGTCAGTTAAAGAGTGCAATATACTTTGTTTCAAAAGACATACAGTACATGTATGGACCTGACAAAGAGTTCCAAGGTATTTGGTACAAAGACAAAATGTACAATGCAAACGGGAAACAAACTCTTACTCGCTCAAATTGGTAAAAAAAAGAGCCTTTTTAAGGGCTCTTTTTTTTATTATTCTTCTTCTTCCAATGATTGATATCCGGATTTGTGGGATTTTAAAAGTACTCCGCGTTTTGAAGTTTCAATAAAATCTATCATCTTTTTAATATAATCATTCATCGGAATTTCCGCTTTAATTTTTTCGATTGCTTGAGAAGTATTGTAATCTTCTGAAATCAACAATTTGAATGCTTCGTGAAGATGTGTTCTTGTATCTAAATCTACCCCTCTGCGTTTTAGTGCGATAACGTTGATTGTTCTAGGAACAGGAGGACGTCCTTCACCTTTAGAATACGGTAAAATATCTTGACGTGAAGCAGAAAATCCGCTAACAATGGACATAGTACCAATTCTGATGTTTTGGTGGAAAACGCTCATTCCGCCGACAAAAGCACCAAATTCTACATGAACGTGACCGCCAAGAGTTACAAGGTTTGCTAAAATAACTTGATCCTCAAGTACACAGTTATGAGCAACGTGAGAACCAACCATTAATAAACATTTATTACCAATTCTTGTAGTGTAATCTCCGCAAGCGGCAGCTCTATGGATTGTTACGTTTTCTTTTATAATTGTTCCGTCACCGATTACAACTTTAGTCTCTTCTCCTTTGTATCCTAAGTCTTGAGGTTCTGAACCTATTGTTGCAAACGGAGAAATTGTACAATTTTCACCGATTTCTGCGTATTCAATATGTGCATTGGAAATTACTCTTGTTCCGCTTCCGATTTTTACATTTTTACCGATTACAACATAAGGCCCTATGATTGCGTCAGGTGCAATTTGTGCTGTAGGATCAATAATCGCTGTTTTGTCTATCATTTTAACTTTGCCCTCTTTCTAACTGTCCAATGTTTAAATTATAGTACAAATCAAGAATATTTTTGAAAACCTTTATATTATTTTAATATAGAAGCGGGGCATTCTTATAAAAGAATGCCCCGCCTTTTATACCTTTTTATTTAGTCTACGTTAAGATATTCATTCCCCAATTCATAAGCACTTTTTCCTGAGAAAATTTCGTTTTCATTGAAATATATTTTAATTTCTCTTTGTGCACTTTCAACAGAATCGGAACCGTGAACAACGTTATAACCCATTTCTTGTGCAAAATCTGCACGAATTGTTCCGACATCTGCTTCATCCGGTTTTGTTGCTCCCATAAGATGTCTTACTCCTGCAACGGCATTAACACCTTCTACTACCATAGCAACAACAGGACCGCTTTGAATATATTTAATAAGTCTTGGATAAAAAGGTTTGCCTTCGTGTTCTGCATAGTGTGCTCTTGCTTGTTCGTCTGTTACTTTAATCATTTTCATCGCAGAAATTTTATAACCTTTTTGTTCAAAACGTTTGATAATATCTCCCATGAGTCCTCTTTGTACCCCATCAGGTTTGATTGCCACAAATGTTCTTTCTCTGTCTGCCATTATTTATCTCCTTATTTAATCTATGAAATTATTTTAGCATAAAGCAACATTATCTTACAAATCAATTAACTCAAAATGCGGATATTCACTATTTGGCAAGTATTTATCCTGTGCAAGTTTTAAAGAATCAAGCAGTAATTGATTCATCTGAACTGCTTTTCCGTTTTTGAGAATTTTTTCTGATTTTATATCTTTTAAAACGCTATATCCTTGTTCCCCTTTTGAAATAAATTCATCAATAGTACAAGAAAATTCTCGAGTTTTATTTATAGGGCTTTGATTTTGGTCTAATAATTTTTCTCCATTAATTTCTATTTGCATAATTTTATATGTCTTATCGTCAGGATTCCCTTTACCTGTTATTCGAATATTTCCAGAACACTGCAAAAATCTTGAATTTCCGTTATTTTTATACATTCTTTTTAATGTCGCATTTTCAAATACTTCTTTCAGTTGTTGGGTATTAATTTTAATTTTTACAATTGGTGTTGAAGCACAAATAACCTTTTCAAAATCGTATTTCGTAATAATATCGCTTTCTCCGGTTTTTAGAGAATACATTGTAAAACCTGTAGAATGAAATGCAATATCTGTTTGCCCGACTCTTTTCATATTATCAGATATGAATGTTCCCAGTGCGCATGGCTCTGAGTACCATTTGACAAGATTTAGCACCCTCTTTGCAATAGGTTCAAACAGGTGAGTTTCTTTTTCATACTTGTGTATTTTTTCTTCAAATTCAGGAATTACTTCAAAATCGCTTACACTATATTCTTTTATTTGTTCAATATTATTAAGGTTCATCTTGTATAAAGATCTTGCAAATGATAGCGGGTAATATATATTTCTTTCATAATCCGGCTCTATTCTTGAGTGCTCATGACCGCCTATAATTAAATCTATTTTTATACCTTTTGTTTTGCAAAATTCGTATAGCTCCTTACTATATGGGTACCAGTGATGGTTTAAAACAAATATACGGTCATACTTTTCATCAATACCTTCAAGCAAATTCAGGATGGATATTTTGGCATCTTCAAATTCAAGTCCAAAATTTTTCATTACAGAAGTATTCAAGCAAAAACCGGTTATAAGAATTTTTTCATCATTAATCTCTAAAATTTTGTACCTTTGAACTAAATTAGAATAACTTTTTGTCCCTGATTCTTTTAAGTTCGCACAAACAAAATGAATGCCGTTACTCTCAAAACTTTTAATCGTTTGTTTTAAATATTCAAAATTATCCTGATTAAAACCAAAATCGTTGTTACCTAAAGTTATAAATATATTTGCATTCGGAAGTTTGTTTTTAAATTCTATATATGTATCAATACAAAGATTTTTATCATAAATCCCTTTGAATAAGTCACCGCAATCCAGTAAAATGAACGGTTTATTATTGTTTTTTTCAAAAGAATAAACTCCTGACAGCAGCCCAGAGAGATTGCGGGCTTCTTGATGAGAGTCTGTTATTGCGTATATATTTGTCGCCATAATTATTTTTCTTCTTTTTGGTATGCCCACGCAGAATGATTGTGGATGCTTTCAAATGCTTCACATTCAACTTCAAAAGATGTTATCGCAGGATGATTTCTGAGTTTTACAACAACTTCTCTTAATACATCTTCTACAAATCTAGGATTTTCATAAGCATGCTCTGTAACGTATTTTTCGTCTTGTCTTTTTAAAATTGAATATAAAGGACATGATGCACTGGATTCTACAAGTTCAATTAAATCTTCAAACCACACGTGTTCTGTTTCAGGATAAGAAATTTTTACACTAATTAGGGCTCTTTGATTGTGTGCTCCGTATTCGGAAATTTCTTTTGAACAAGGACATAATGTTGTTACAGGAACCTTTACCCCTAATGTAAATTTGTAATCATCATGATCTATTTGCCCGTCAAAAGAACATTCATAGCACATTGGTGCTGCAAGTTTTGTGACAGGGGCTTTTTTATTTATAAAATATTTAAATTTAAATTTTACTTCTCCGCTTTGTGCGTGGAGTTTTTTTATAATTTTTTCAAGACAGCCTTTAACATCTATACCCAGAAGATTTTTTGTTCTCCATTCGTTAAGAACTTCAACAAAACGGCTCATATGAGTCCCTTTGTAATTCCTTGGCAAAGAAACAGTAACTCGTGCGGTAGCTGAAACAACCTGATCGGTATTATTTTTTCGCTGAATTATTAAAGGCAATTCAAGGTTATTTATCCCAACCTTTTGAATATCGACATTTCTAGTATCTAAGCTATTTTGAACATCTTTCATAAGGATATTCTAACCTAAAAATTAATATGTGTAAATTAGAGACAGATTTTTTTGCCCCATCCCAACACACTTTATAAGTATGTGTATAAATTAGCTTAGTGTATGTGTGGGGGCTGCAAGCCTTGCAATGCTATCTATTTACTTTATATATATACATGTTTTTTATTTTTATGTTTGCAGGTTTTCAACAATGGGGCATAATATAAAGAATTAAAGGAGACTTTATATGTATAAAAAGATAGTTAATTTTATTAAAAACAACATGAATTCAAATACCGAACAATTTAGCATGCGAATCCCAAACGATTTGAAAAAGCCGTTAGAAAAGAAAGCAAAATCATTAAGGTTACCCTTGCCTGATTATGTCAGAGCGATTATGTTGAATTCGATTTTGCCTGAAATTTTAGATTCAGAATTAAAAAAAGTGACCTGTGAATGGATAACAAAACAAGGTAAAGATTCTATCGAAATCCATTTTGGAGAAAAAATAAAAAGATTAAAAGAAATAGTTGATATAGCATCCTACGCAATTGAAGAAACCGAAAAACTTCAACAAAAATTCATTGATATCGAAGTCGAATATTTAAATGAAATAAATAGCAAGTTACACTAGTCGACTACAATTTAAGCTACAAAGGAGG
>Ga0256405_10000836_pt1 | contig 93960 bp, 104 predicted proteins | sample RumenRJG_02DNA_FD_189096 | JGI IMG/M metagenome (GOLD analysis project Ga0256405, IMG submission 189096) | Bovine rumen microbial communities from Lethbridge, Alberta, Canada - RJG_02 | ecosystem: Host-associated > Mammals > Digestive system > Stomach > Rumen | place: Canada: Alberta...
TGACCAACTTTATTCTGCATATGCAGAAGGTCGTGAATTAAGAGACCTCGTTGCGGTTGTAGGGGAAGAAGCACTTACTGAAAGGGATCAAAAATTCTTAGAATTTGCTCAAGCATTCGAAGATCAATTCATCACTCAAAGTAAAGATGAAGACAGAACAATCTTTGAAACTTTAGATCTCGGTTGGAGTTTACTTAAAATCTTACCTAAAGCAGAACTCAAAAGGGTTAAAGAAGAATTTATTGAACAATACCTTCCAAAAGATGACTAATCTCATTACAGTAATGTAGGTGATTAAATGGCACAAGATATTATAGATGGAATTAATCCAACTCGTATGGAATTATTATCCCTTAAAAATAGGACTAAACTTGCTGTTAAAGGGCATGGTTTACTTAAAGAGAAAAGGGATGCTTTAATTAAAGAGTTTTTTGATATCTTGGATCGTGTCAAAGGTATTCGTGAAAATGCAGAACAAAGTCTAAAAGAAGCAAATGACGCTTTAGTAGAAGCTCAAATTGCTATGGGTGATTTAGCTGTAAGAAAAGCTGCATTATCCGTTAAAGAATCCATTGATGTAGAAATCACATCAAGAAGTGTTATGGGTGTTGCTGTACCTGTAACTAATGTTAAAATGGAAGAAAGATCCATTATTGACAGAGGTTATGGTTTTGCTGACACTACCATACAATTAGACGAAGCTGCAAAGAAATTCGAGGAATCTCTTAAGTATTTGATTGAACTTGGTGAAGTAGAAAAAACAATTTACTTACTTGCTGAGGAAATCGAAGCTACTAAACGTAGAGTAAATGCTTTAGAGCATATTATGATTCCAAGATTCCAAAATACTGAAAAGTATATTGATATGAGACTCCAAGAAATGGAAAGGGAAAACTTTGTTAGATTGAAAATGATTAGATCTGTTATTGAGAAAAATGAAAAGGCTGCTGCTGAAGCTGAAGAAGCTCAAAATGTAGAAGCTTAAATTTTTCTTAATTTTTTTCATTTTCTTCTATTTTTTATTATTTTTAAATTTTAAGTTAAATTTGAATTTTATTTTTAAAAAAAATTAAATATATATAGTTACTGTAAAAAAATTTTTTTACTAGAAATTTAAGAAAGTGTGTTTAAAATGAAAAGAAATCCAATTGACCAATTTATGAAGGACCCTGATAATAAAGCAAGAGTATTTGTTTGGATTACTTATGGGATGGTTATTACAACTTTTATGATAACAATTGGAGTAATATTATTTATTCTTCATCTAGTTGGCTTTTTCTAGATTCGTAATTTACTATTTCACTAGTTTTTTCTACTTTTTTATATAATTTTTCAAAATTTTTATCGCAATCTATTATTGTTAGTAATGGTTCGTCTTTTTCGGTGATTGAACCTATGTGGGGCAGGTCGTAAATGTTGTCCAAATCAAGTGAATGATATTTCATGCGGTTTGGGGAGTAGATTATCTTTTTAAAGCTATAGTATTTTGGTTTTGGCATTTCAATGATTTCGCCTTGGCATGCCTTGATGTGCGCTTCAAGCATATTGATGCCGAATGATTTTTCCACACATTCGAATGTTCCCTGAATCCTTGGATTAATTTCAATCACATGCAATCCCTTTTCGTTGAGTATGTAATCCACACCGTTTGATCCTATAAGTTTGAATTTTTTTATTAATTCTTCGCTGGTGTTTTTCATTTCTTCGTTGAGTTTGCTTGTCTTAATGTTTTCTAGAATGGATTCATCAGTTAATGGTAGGATATTTCCAACATATCTAAAATCATTGTTTTTTTCAAAGTCATTCATTGTAAGCAATCTTGAATTTGTGATGGTTTTTGATTCGGTTGAACTTGCCAGAACTGATGAGCTTAGGTTGATTCCTTCAACATATTCCTGCATGATAAATTCAGTGCTGTTAATTTCAATATCCTCATCATTATTTAACAGGTTCACATCATACCCTCCACTTCCTTGAAGGGGTTTTAAAATAAATCGATTGTTTGCATAATTTTCTTTTATTTCAAAAGCTTCATCTATATCACTTATGCGAAAAGTCAATGGTGTTAAGAATTCATCCTTTATTTTTTTGTAGAATTCAAATTTGTCTTCGACATTTTTCACATCTTTATTTCCCAATATCTTTTTTCTGTCTTTTTTGTTAAAGTCGCTTGGTGAAACACCGGATATTGGAATGATGTGGTCAACTTCGCTTATATAATCCTTTGATAATTCCAAAATGGACCTGCCGTCAAATTCATCTTCAAAAATTCCACAGCTTTCCCCATCGCTTTCCTTTAAAACGATTTTCTGGTTTTTAATTTGGGGAGTGTCTGAAGTTGAAAAGTAACTTGTAGAATAAACATCATAATCTAGCTTTAAAGCACTGTTAAGCATACTTCTTGTATCAATTCCAATAAGTAAAAGCTTTTCCATAAAATATCAGTAAAAAAAGGTTAATAAGAGTAGTCCCGAGCGGAGTCGAACCGCCGTCTCCGGGTCCAAAGCCTAGAAGGATTACCACTACCCTACGGGACTATACTTGTTGTACTGTATACAACATTTAATATATATTTATCATGTAGTATTTAAACCTATCGGTAATTTGATAAATTTTGATAAAATAAGCATTTTTCATGCCACATACAATTATAACAGATTTTTGAAACGCTATCTTTCGTATTGAATATTTCCCCAACAACTTCAAATAGCTCGAGGCAGTCATACTCCTTTTTTCTGTCAAGTTTTTTCAACACTTCCCTGTCCATCGAGACAATGTTTTCGTTTTGTGTTTTGTTCTCACAGATGTTGTTTTTCAAATTGGGACATGAAGAACAGATATCATCAGGACTGTCCAAAAGCACAACTTTTATAGTGCTGTTTTTTCTCAAGGAATTGATACGGGTCATGTTTTCAACAAAATTTTCGTCATACCCGTAGCCTTGAAAACCCTTCAGGCACAATAAGTGATGACCCCTTAACTTAAGCTTCATAAAATCAAAATAAAAAAAGAAAGGTTAAAAAACCTTTTTAGTCTTTTGGTAAAAATACTTTGGAAACAGAAGCTGCACCCAATATTTTTACAATGTCTCCTGCAATGAATGGAACAAGACCCATCATTAAAAGATCAACAATTCCAAATGTCATTCCTTGTGATGAGAGGAATAATGCAAGACCAGCTAATCCTGGAATGTAAATCAATGCAAAGTTAGCAACTCCAATGACAACAGCCATTCTTGTAAAATTACGTGCTTTTGCATATTTTTCGGTGATTGAACCAATAAAGTATGATGCAATAATGAATCCTATGAGGAATCCTCCGGTTGAACCTAATAAAATTTCAACGCCACCGGTCATTCCACCAAACCAAGGAATAAATGCAACACCTAAAACGACATATAAAATTTGGCTAAAGCATCCGTATTTTTTACCTAATAATAAACCAGAACATAACACTGCAAAGGTCTGGGCAGTAATTGGAACTGGAGTCCATGGGAGTGGGATAATGATTTGAGCCATTATACCGGTAAAACATGCCATCATTAAAGACATGAGTACTTTAGTTGCAGCACTAGCATCTTGTATTCTTTCAAAAACATCTTTCCTAGTGCTGTAGTAACTATCTATATCAATATTCATTTTTGAGTTCCCTCCAAATTTTCTAATTCCAATATATCTTTGTTAAATATAATATTTAATTTTAATGTTTAAAATAAAAAAAGAAAAAAATAAATTAATACTATTCAATCTAGTGAATAGTAATTAATTTCACGTTTTGTGGTTTTTTAACGATGTTCATGGATTTGAATGCAACTAACTTTTTAATTCCTTTCTCAGATGCCGCATCCACTAATCTTTGTGAGATTACACCATCAAATATGACTGTGTCGACGTTTCCTTCAATATTTTTGATTTCTTCATAAATATTTTCGACTTCCACTTCTTTGGTCATATTCAATGCTTCATCCAAAATAGCTCCGCAACCTGTTCCTTCAAACTCTTTTAGCATGTCTTTCATTAAGCTTACTTCATCATCTTCGATTTGAGGTTCAGGCTCTTTTACAACTTTTTGTTGTCTTTCATTGCGGTTGTATCTTTGTTTTCTGTTGTTTCTGTGATTATCTTTTTTATTGCTGCTGCCGGAATCATTTAAGATATTGGTGGTTGCTAAAAATTGTGCTGTTGGAACTTTGTCCCTAAGTGCAACCAATACTTCGTCTTTTTCAAGATCTTCCACTTCTTTTCCTTTTGGCGCACGGGTGATATAGTCAACGTCACCAATTTGAAGGAGTTCTTTTAAGATAAGCTCTCCACCTCTGTCACCATCCACAAATGCGGTGGTTGTTCTTTTTTTACTTAACTCACCGATGGAACGAGGGACGCTTACGCCTTCAACAGCTACTGTATTTTTAATTCCATATTTAAGTAAGTTTAAAACATCGCTACGGCCTTCCACAACAATAATCGCGTCGGATGTGTGTATGCTTGGTCCTGCAGGAAGACGGTCTTCACCATATTCAGAGATTTCATGAACTCTCATTGCTTCTCTTACTTCTTCAATCATTTTTATGCTGGTTGGACCGACGCTTTCAACCATCTTTTTATAGATTTCTTTTGCACGGTTGACAACTTGCTCCCTTTTAACTGCCCTTACATCTTCAACTTTTGTTGTTTGAATTTCTGCTTCACATGGACCTACTCTGTTGATGGTTTCAAGTGATGCAGCGAGAATGGCGGTTTCAACTCTGTCTAAACTGGATGGAATCACGATTTCTCCTTTTGCTCTTCCACTATTGGAGTGGATGTTAACCTGGATCCTTCCGATTCTTCCAGTTCTTTGGAGTTCTCTTAAATCTAAATCGTTACTAAGTAAACCTTCAGTTTGCCCAAATACAGCACCAACAACATCTGGTTTTTCAACAATACCATTAGCTGTAATTTGAGCGTGGATTAAATATTTTGTTGTTGTTAATTCTTCACCTTTTCCCATATTTAAGCCTCCTAAGCTTATTAAATCGGGATAATTTATGTAATTGCTAAAAATTGAAATTATTTTTAGGTGAAACTTGCATAAATTATACGATAATATTTGTCTTTTGACCTATTATACACTAAAAAAAGAGTCATACATTTTGTGGGAATCTTACTATTAGGTATTACTGTTTAATTCTAATATACTTTAGTCATTGAGATATTTAATATATTTTAACTTTTTATTTGTCCTAATAATAATTTTTCTCCTTTTATTTGATAAATTAATAATAATTATAATAATGAATAATGTAAAACTCAATATGAGCATATAATAATTAAGTATGTATTTCAATACTCCAAATAATATTTTGATTAAACTAATATATAAAATCTATGAAATATATTTTAACTATATAGAATAAATTAATATGTAGTGGTGAAGTATGTCAATAAATCCAAAAGATGTTTTAAATAAAAATAAAAATTTAAACAAGCGTATTGATGTAAGTAAAATAAACCTGGATAATATTTCAATAGATGATTTAAGGTTCAACGGTAATAATTATGATGAATATATTAATTTAATGTCTCTGCTTGAAAATGTTTCAGCATGTCAGGTTTCAGATGCGTATAATGGAATTTCCAGAAGGTCCGGTGTGATTCAGTCAATCAAGCCGATTAACAACCAGAAGGTTTTCGGATCAATATTCACTGCCGAAACCGCAAGTGATGATTGGGGAATGTCTGCATTGGCAATTGACGCTGCAAGTGAAGGGGACATATTATTTTTTAAGGTTGACTCAGAGGATAAGGCCATTTGGGGAGAGCTTGCTTCAACCTGTGCAAAAAACAATGGAATTAAGGCAACAGTAATTTACGGTTCAGCCCGTGATTTGGATGCGCTTCTATACATGGATTATCCAGTTTTTGCTTCTAACTTTTGTCCAAATGCGGGATCTGCTTTAGGATTGGGCACTTTAAACGAACCTCTTGAAATTGAAGGGATTAAAGTCAATCCTGGTGATTTTTTTATTGGTGATGAAAGTGGAATTGTTGTAATTCCAAAGGAATTGTTTGCAAAAACCATGGTCGCAGCCCTTGGTGTAAAGGTTAAGGAATCAAACATTATCGCTGAAATTGACGATGGCAAAACCCTGGCGGAAATTGTCGGACTCAAATAGAAAAACATTTAAATAGAAATCAATATTTATATATAAATATATCGATACCTTTATATATAACCTATTTCTAATTATATAAGTGATACAGATTTGATTTTAAGTTTGATTTTATGAAATTTTTAGGAAATAGTTTGCATATAGCAAACTCTGGAAAATTGATAGCAAGGTCCACCAAAACACCTTCACCCGGTGGTATAGTTTTTGATAGTAATAAAAACAAAATAGGTAAGGTTAATTATGTTTTTGGACCTACTAAAAAACCCTATATTTCTATTCGTTTGTTCAAATCAGCAAATCGAGAAGAAATAGAAAAAAATTGTGGTGAAAAACTATTTGTATCAAAACCAAAATCCAAAAAACCTAGAAAAAGGAGGATGAAACCACGACACAAAAAGTAAAAGAGGCTCCTAAAAGGGGACGCACTAGAAACGTTGAGGATAAAAGGTCAAGAGATGTTTATGATGATTCTAAACAGACAGTATGTCCTGAATGTGGTTCAACAGAATTAATAGGTGACTATGAAAGAGCGGAAGTAGTATGTGGCCGTTGCGGATTAGTTATTGATGAAAATCTTGTTGATATGGGTCCTGAATGGAGAGCATTTGACCACGAACAAAGAGACAAACGTACAAGAGTCGGAGCTCCAATTACTTACACTATTCACGATAAAGGTCTCAGTACAATGATTGACTGGAGAAACAAAGATATCTACGGTCGTGATATTCCTGCAAGAAACAGGGCTCAATGGTATAGGTTAAGGAAATGGCAAAGAAAAATCAGAATTTCCGGAGCCACTGAAAGGAATTTGGCATTTGCATTAAGTGAACTTGATCGTGACTCTTCAAGACTAGGTCTTCCAAGAAGTGTAAGGGAAGCTGCAAGTGTTGTTTACAGAAGTGCAGTTGACAATAAATTGATTAGAGGAAGAAGTATTGAAGGAGTAGTGGCTGCTTCATTATATGCTGCATGTAGACGTTGTAACGTACCACGTACTTTAGATGAAATTGCTGAAGTTTCTCGTGTAACTAAAAAAGAAGTTGGAAGAACATACAGGTTCTTGACTCGTGAATTGAATATTAAATTACCGCCAACTTCTCCGGTAGATTATGTTCCAAGATTTGCAAGTGAATTAGGTTTATCCGGTGAAGCACAATCCAAAGCTATTGAAATCATTGAAAAAGCAATGGAAAAAGGATTAACCTCTGGAAGAGGACCTACTGGTGTTGCAGCAGCTGCATTATATATAGCATCTGTATTGCTTGGTGAAAGAAAAACACAAAGAGATGTTGCAGATATTGCAGGTGTTACTGAAGTTACTATACGTAACAGGTACAAAGAATTAACTGAACAATTAGAAATGGGTGTAACTTTATAGTTTGTCTAGATTAATGAAGTATCTACTTTATTAATCACTTTTTATCTTTTTTTGGAGTAAACATGAATAAAAAATTATCTCTTGTTGTTATAATTGCTATTATTTTGATTGTCCTTGGCGGATATTTGATAATTACAAATCCGTTCAGCAGTAACGTCGTTGATGAATCTTCAATTTCTTTAAAAACTCAAGATTTTGGTGCTTTTTATATTGATGTTCCTGAAGGCTCAAATTTCACAGTTAAAAACGATGCCGACGGAATTAAATCTTACGAGAATAATGGAAGTTATGCTGATAATTTCTCAAGAATAATCATTAATAAAAACTTGACTGAATCATTAATAGGGGATAATTCCGAATCTATTTTAAACACTACTGATGAACAGGTATACTCTTCTGTTTTTAAAAATGAAACAGTCTATAAATATGTCTCATTACATGGTGATGTGGATGTAATTCTCATTGGTGATGATTTAAATCTTCTAAAGGAGATTTCAGACACAATTGAGATTAAAGATGTTAATGATCTTTAGTTATTCGAATATTTTTCTATTCTATAGATTAACTCTTTTATTATTCCATCATTATTTGTTTTTTTAACTTTTGCAAGATTCTTTTTATATGTTGGAAGCCTTTCTAAAAAGCTTTTAACTCTGGCGGCACTCATTATCTCATGGTATTCCCCATAACCTAAGCGCTGCACATAGTATCCGTTAAGTGTCTGTTCAAAGTTTCCAATAGCCGGGACAGAATAAATCGGTTTTTTAAGTGATATTGCTTCTGAAATGAATGTGAATCCTCCATTACATATCACTGCCTTTGCGGAGGCCAAATCTTCATAGAATTCATCTTCATTAAATTCTTTGAATGTTAAGTTTCCATCAGTTTTATTCACATTAAATCCATACACAATAAATTTTTGATTTTTCAGGGATTTTAACTTGCGAACGAGCTTTACACTTTCCTTACTTGTTTGATAAACAATGACATGATCTCCTTCGCTTGGTTTGAGTTTTAAAATATCCTCTCGTATTACTGGAGGATAGATTACAGCATTCTTTTTAGCTCTTACAGGAGGATAAAAGAAACTGGTTAGGATATGCACTTTCGGCTTTACAACATATGTTTTGATAACTCCTTTTGCCTTGAGCATTTCAATCCTTTTGTTTGCAGGATAATTGATTTTTGTCTGGGTAATCATATGTATATTATCTAAGCTGATTAAAGGAATGTTTAAAAGTTTGGATACGGTTGTTGCATATATTTCAAAATCGGTTACTATTACATCTGGGCGCAATTCTCTTGCTTTTCTATATAATGTCTCATATCCGACTTTTATATTTGTAGGATTTCTTTTCAATGCATTAGCTAATGTTTTGAGGTTGTTTACTTTGTTGTTTATGTAAACTGTGTTGAATCCCCCAATTTCATAAACATTGTCGAATTTGGACTTTAGATAATTATACGCCCTATCGCTTGAAAATATATAAATGTCATATTTCTCTTTAATCCGATCTATAATAACACTGCTTCTTATTGCATGTCCCATTCCCTCACCGCAAATGCAGTAAAAGACCACTTTTTTGTTTCTGTTTTTTCTAATTTTAAAACGTGTCCTTGCCGCATTAATCTTTTGAATGGAATCGTCATAATTTTCTTTAATTTCATTAATTCTTTTTGTTGTTTTTTCTAAGCGTTCAAGGCGGGTTGTTGTAATCTTTTCATGGCCGTGGCCAAAGTTATAGTTTAGTTCTTTAGCATCTGTCCTTTTTCCTAAAAAATCATTAACAGTGCTTTTTCCGTATTGCCTTATTAATGTTTCAATGCCTTCCTCTTCAAGTCTTCTTGTTGAAACGCCTATTTTTGCATTTCTCAGAACTTTGAATCGTTCCTTTTTGGCCAATCTTTCGATGTAATCGGTATCTTCGCCGAAATTCAATTCCTCGTCAAAACCTCCGCAGGCATCATGCAATTCTTTTCTTGCGATAATTCCATAGCAGCCTGCACCATGAGGCTTTATCTTTTCCACGCTTATCATGAAATAGTTGGCGAAATCATGGAATAATTTGTCCTCTACCTTATTAGACATTGGAAGCATTTGGGTAATGGCAATTCCGAGCCTTTCCATCTGGAATTCATAAATGACATTTCTCAAATACTCATCTGTAAGCATTAAATCGGAATCAAGGAATAATAAATATTCTCCTTTCGCTATTTTCGCACCATTGTTCCTACCTTTTGCAGGCAATCCTCCATCAACTACAATGCAACCGTAAGATTCAGCAATTTCTCTTGTTTTGTCAGTGGAGTTTGCATCGGCCACGATAATTTCATAGTCATCAAAACTTTGCTTTTTTATGCTTTCCAATAAAACAGGGAGGTATTTCTCTTCATTGTAGGTAGGTATGATAATGCTTAAAATCATATGTTTAGATTTATTTTTTAAATAAATAAGTTTTTTCAAAATTTCGCTTATTTCCTAAATTAACCTGATTTTAATTATTTACTTGAATGAATTTTATTTCCAAGAGGATTATATTTTAGACATATTTTATGACATTTTTAAAATTGAGTGTCATTATCATGGTTTATTGATTATACTTAAAATTTGTAAAAATATTTTTGTTTCAAATTTTTTTCTTAAAGAGGTATTTTTAAATCATAATTTGTTAATTGGAGGATGCTTGGCTAATTACTGTATGAGATTTGTTTCCGAGTAAGTCAATATTTTTTGCATGTTTTTGATTTGTGATGTAGGGTAATTTGTGTTTATTATTTTATGCAGTATATTTCATTAAAATTCAAAATAAAGATAAATATTGCTTATTTGATAATTTAAAGCATTTACAGTTGAAATCCACCTCTCTTTTATAATCGATTTTTACATTTCATTTTTGCTCAGCATGGTCATTGAAATGATTGTTAATAAAAATCCGCAGAACATTAAAATTGATGGAATTTCTGAATAAATTAAAAAACCAAATATCAATGCCGCAAAAGGTTCTGCACCTGATAATAAGATGGAGGACACTCCGGAGTCGATGTAGTTTAAGCTGAGTGTTGAGAAAATGTACGGAAGGGCAAATGAGAATGTGGAGTGAATGATCAGGAATAATATTGTCAATACTGGATTGATATTTATGAAGCTGCTAACCTGATTGAAATGGGTGAACGGTATCAGGCCGATTGATAAAAATATTATTGAGTAAAATAATATTGTATAAGTGTGTTTTCCGTTTTCTATAGATTTTTTGGAAGCCATAAGATAAACTGCCCAGAACAATCCCGCACCGATTCCGGCCATAATTCCATGAAGTGGAATGGAGGATAAGCTATTTTCCAGCAATCCTGTCATCAGGATACATCCGGATATTGCCAAAATCATGCAAATGATTTTTTTTGAAGTAATTTTTTCTCTAAATACGACATATGCAAAGATTAAAACATAAATTGGAGCTAATGATAATAATACTGCAGCAAGAGAAAGTGAAATGCTGTTCATGGACTCATTATAACATAAATTAAGTCCGACTATGCACATTGCACAGACTAGAATCAGGGGAATGTCTTTAAGGTTTATTTTCAGCAGGTTTTTGTCTGTAAATAAAATGGCTATTAAAATGGGAATTATTGCAATTGAAAACCTTAGGAATAGCAATGTGGTTGAATCTATTCCGTTCTGTGTTAAAGTACGGACAAACACTCCTCCAGATCCAAACATAATGCCTGCTAGTATCGGTAAAATTAAATAGATTTTTTTCATATTATCATCATAAATAAGAGTAAATATTCCATGAAACGGTATAATATTCACACGAATTGTTTAATGGAACCTTCAAATCGTTAATAAGCTCCATTTCATTATAACTAGGGTCGATATGGTATGTAGTTTTATTTGTGTTGGAATTGTTTTCATAATTGATTATTTCAACACTTATATTTCCCAAATCTACATTTTCTGTTGGATTTACAACATCAACGGTATAATAATCAGGTTCTGCTCCTGCAAATGCTATTGTAAATCTTAAAAAAATCATAAAAATTATTAAAAAGCAAATTGAATAGCGTTTAAATAAAAATCTAATTTCTTTACAGTTGAAATTTCTAATTCTGTGAATTGGTTTGGTTTTTTCGAGTAATCTTTTATCTTTTAAAATTCTTCCGACAAGGTAGTTAAATCCATTATCATGTTTATAGATGAAACATAGTCCAAACAACCCTACATATGATGGTGTTGCAAACATCCCGCCATCGATGATTCCAATCAATAAACAGCTTGAAAAGAATGCTGTTAAAAAATTGGTTGGCCAAAGGCGTTTTTGTGAGGATAGGACTGAAGTTGCGAATAGGACCGGAATCAGTAAAATCACTAAAAATGCAAAACTTGGAAGATAAGCATATAGACCAACGCCTGTGTTGATGTCACTTTGAATAAACGGTCCAATAATTTGAGTTAAAACTTCTCCCAAAATGGACTTTAACAAGTGAGTATGCAATATGCTTGTGGAACTCATGCCGTTAGTCATAGAACAAAATACTGTGTTGAGCTTAATTCCCATTTGCATCCTAAAGATTACTTCGAGTAAAATTCCTAAAATTAATAAAACTCCACCCAAAACAATTGAAATCTTTAAATATTTATTGGAATCAATGTCTTTTTTAATTAATTGGGATAATATTAAAAATAAACCCAAAAGACCAAATAATATTATGTCTTTTCCTTTAGAGGATCCCATTAAAAATAAATGTGTGATGGGTCTTATAACTGGATTAAATGCATTGGTTAGAAAAATCACACCTGCAAACAATATGCATAATGCTCCAATTAAAATAGTTTTATTAATCTTCATCAACAATACTTTAATTATTAATACTTTAAATAAGTGATGTTATGTTTCCGATTGAATATTTCATAGGATTGATTTTAATAGGCATATGTGCAGGATTTGCATCAGGGCTTCTTGGTGTAGGCGGCGGATTTTTAATAGTTCCACTCCAATACTTCTTATTAAAATATATTGGCGTAGAACCTGATTTGGCAATGCTCATATCTTTAGGCACTAGCTTGGCCATTATCATTCCAACATCACTTAGCGGAGCGTACAGGCACACAAGAACAATGGACAATATTGTAAAACCTGGAGTTCGGTTTGGCGTATTTGGAATCATTGGTGGTGCGATTGGAGGGTTTGTCGCATCAGGTTTGCCTTCAAGAGTTTTGGAAATCATTTTTGGATGCTTATTGTTGTTCATTGCTGTAAATAACATTATCAACATCAATAAGGAAAGGGAAGAGGCAAAAATTCCTTTCAATTTAATATCAACAGCTATTATCGGGCTTTTGGTTGGATTTTCATCCGGGTTATTGGGTGTTGGTGGAGGAATATTCCTAATAGCCATCCTGACAGCACTGCTTGGATTTTCAATGATAGAGGCAATAGGAACATCTTCAATATTCATTAGCCTGACAGCTATCGGAGGATTTTTATCATACATTGTATCCGGATGGGGTGTGTCAACATTTCCATATTCAATAGGATATGTGAGCATTATCAACTTCCTATTGATTGCATGTTTTTCTGTGCCTCTGGCATCAATCGGTGCAAAATACGCTCACAGGGTACCTCAAAAGAAATTAAAAATTATATTTTCAGTATTGGTGCTATACATGGCATTAAAAATGCTTGGAATTTTGCCATAAGGTGATAAAATGGAAAGAAAAACCGGAGAAAACTTTGATGAAAAAACTGCAAGCGACATATTTGAAAAGTTAAAAAATGTGGAAGGAAAAATTAAGTCTAAAAGCGAAGATGGCAAATTAAAAAACATTTCCAATATAATGAGTGAAGCAAAATATGCTGAAGAGAAAGGAAATTTGGATGAAGCCATCAAATTGTATAAGCAGGTTATTTTTGAACTGCCAGATGCCGCAAAAGCTTATGATGCATTAGCAAAAATATATCAAAAGCAAGGTGATTCTCAAGCAGAAAAGGATCTTTTAAAAAAGGCTATTGCTAATTGCAGTAAAAATGAAGAGTTTAAAAAAAGGTTAAATGAAATCTAAATTTGAGTAATTAGTCTTTAACATTATTGTGCAAGAATTCTCCGGCTTCTTTAAGCCGGGAGATGAATTGCATTTTTAAGGGGGTTTGTTGTATTTTTAGAATTTTTTTGCAAAATAAAAAAAAATATGCCGTATTACTTTTCAAATGCTCTTAGATAAACTCTATTTATTATAAAGGTATATAAGTTGTTATAAGAAAAAGAAAACATATTTTTTTTTGAAGATTAATCAAAAAAAATCAAAATCTATGTTTTTTTTCGAGTATACAAATAAAATTAATGAGATTTTTGTCTAAAAAAGGTGTGGGGAGCAATTATGGTTGATAAAACGTTTATTTTGACCGATAAGATTGAGTTTGTCCCTGATGAGGATTTAGAAGGGGAATTAAATTTTAATTTACGGGCAGCCGGTTACGTATTCAACAAAACATTAGAATACAGCATTTACCGTGAAAACCTAGTCAAAGAATTTGGAATAGGTAAAACATGTAAAATCAACCGAAATTACACACAAAAAATCGTAAGAAATCTAAAAAAACAAAAACCATTCTTGAAAAAAGCAGAATCCACATGTATACAGGCATCCACCGACCGTTTAATAAAAGCATATGAAGGATTCTATGATGGAAGAACTGGACGACCTAAATTCAAGTCCCTTAAAAAAAATCCAGTACGATCCATCACACTCAGAAACAACGATTATGAAACTAAAGATGGAATAAAAGCCTCAATAAGGTGGGAAGGTAATAAATTACGCTTAAACAAACTCGGATACATTGAAGTCAAACATAAACGAGACATCGACGGCAAAATCAAAGAAGCCACAATCCTAAAAGAAAACGGAAAATGGTTCGTCTGCATAGTCTACGAACTAGAAAAAATACAACCTAGGGAAACATTTTCCGGCCCTTCTTTATATGTGGGCATAGATGTGGGATTAACAGATTTTCTAACTTTTTCCAATGGAAAAGTCATACCTAAACCTGATTTGAAAAGAATAAACGGCAGAATACAATATTACAATCAAAAACTAGCACGACAAAAGGAAGGTGGATCCAACTGGAAAAAAACACTAAAAAAACTCCACAACTGGATAAACAAGAAAAACAATGTCGTCAATGATTATTATCATAAAATATCTTATAATATTGTAAAACACTGTGAATTCATAGCAATGGAAACCTTAAACATACGAGGAATGATTCGTCAAGGTAGTTTAAGCAGAAGCATTCATGAAATAGGCTGGGGAAAACTCATTGAAATGATACGATACAAAGCAGAATGGTACGGACGCAAATTTGTACAAATCAATCAATGGTTCCCTTCCAGTAAAAGATGTAATGTCTGCGGTGAAATAAATCATGGTTTAGGTCGTGATGAAAGAGAATGGGAATGCCCACACTGCCATAGCATACTTCAAAGGGATGTGAATGCTGCAAAAAATATTTTAGACGAAGCTCTACGCGCCACTGGTTCAATGGTGCTATGCTTAGTAGATTTCATACCTATTGGTCAAGGAAAATTCGAATATTATTACGAATGGAAAGGCTTTGACAAAACAATAGGTATGGCCTAAGAATCTCCAGCTTCTACAAGCTGGAGAGGTTCAATCAAAACCCCTATTCCCATTGCGGTGATTTGAATATTCTCTCCACTAAAACCGATTAGGGAATAGTTTATTGATAAGTCTAGAACGCCATTTCCGCCGGCATTTTTTATTTTACTCAATAATTTTATCAGGCATTCATCCTTGCCATCTTTTATACGAATCAGCTGTAAATATTCAGCCTTTTCAGGTTCTGAATTTATAATTTTCTTATTCTTTTCGACAATGACTTCGCTATGGAACAATTTGATGATTTCATATTTCTTGTCCTTCATGCTGGGGCTTGTTATGAAATAAAACTTTGCGTTATTTATCATCAGATTGCTTTCCAGCTCATCATAAACTGGAAGGGCTTCGGATTCAATTTCAACATCTTTTGATTCCCATTTGAAAAACTGCTGATTTTGGATTCTATTTTTAATTTTTCTTTCGTATTTTTTGATTGTTTTAACGAAATTGGAAAGGATTCCTCCAATAACCACCAATATTATGAAGTTAATGACTGTTGGAAATGCCGCTTGCAATATGACAAGTATTGAGCCTGCTGTAATTATATTCCAACCTAATGTCGGATTTTTTAAAATAAAACTGTAAAAAGTGGTGTCAATAAAAAGAATAAAAGCACTTATGGCACCTAAATTCTCTCCAATAATTTGATTTGCTAAAATAGTTTCAACATAACCCGCAGCTAGTGGGGCGAAAATCAATCCAAGGTTCCAACCGAAAATATCTATATGGAAAAATAAAAAAATTCCATAAACAATGAGTCCTGCGGCAGTCCCTACACTAATGCAGAATATGGCTCGGACTATTTCTTTTTTGGTGATTTCTTTATTTTTAAATTCCATGTTACTCAAATTTTATGGCTGTACCATAGGCGGTTACAAGTATGGTGTTTCCCATGGTGCCTCCAAGGTTGTCGTAAGAAATTTTAAGTCCGATTATTGCATTTGCGCCTAACTGCTCTGCTTTTTCAATCATGCTGTTTATGGATAGGTCACGTGCTTTTTGTATTTCCTCTTCATATCTTGATGTTCTTCCACCTACAACATCACGAACTCCGGAAAACAAATCTTTATATATATTGGCACCGATTAGGGATTCTCCGGTTACCAATCCTTTATATTCTATAATTTCCTTATTTTCCAGAGTGTTTGATGAGGTTAAAATCATTATATCCCTATTTCATGAATGTCATTATTGCCCAAATTATTAAGAATATTGCAATAACTACATATAAGATTATTTGTGATCTTCTTCTTTGTTTTAATCTTGCATCCCAAACTTTTTGGCAGTCTGGTGAGCATACGAGTTCATTCAATGGTATTGGGGTTCCGCAAATGGGACAATGTTTATGTGGGTCTATTGCCATTTTATCATCTCCTTATATTTTAAAAAATTCTTTAGTATTTTTATTAACTTGAATAGCGAGCTCTTCTGCATCTATTCCCATGCAGATTGCAATTGTTTCGAGGATATGAGGTAAATATTTTGGTTCATTCCTATTCTTTTTAGGTTTGCTGTCGAAATTTTTCGGTATCAAGAATGGAGCATCTGTTTCAATCATTAATTTTTCGGGAGGAATGACGCTTACTGCCTCTTGTAAGTCCCTGCCTCTTTTCATATCACAAATCCATCCGGTAACGCCGATAAAACAACCCAAATCAATATAATTTTGTGCTTCTTGTTTGGTTCCAGTAAAACAGTGAACAACGGATTTTTCAATCACGCTGTCGTGCCTTTTTAAGATTTCATATAAATCTTTATGAGCTTCCCTTTCATGCAGGAATAGGGGCATGTCAATGCGTTCTGCAAGTTCAACTTGTGCTTCAAACCATTTCCTTTGCAGGTCCTGTGGTGAGAAATTTCTATTATAGTCAAGTCCGCATTCTCCAATGGCCACAACGCTATCGCTTTTCGCTATTTTTTCAAGTTCAAACATGCTGTGTCCATTGCATGTTTTGGCATCATGGGGATGAACTCCTGATGTTGAAAATAATGTTCCAGGATATTTTGAAGCATATTCTGCTGCCATTTGGCTGGAATTCACATTTGTTCCAGTAATGATGAACTGCTTAACTCCAACCTTTTTGGCTTCCTCAATAATTTCAACCCTGTCTTTTTTAAAAGAGGAATGCATTAGGTTTAATCCAATATCGACGAGGTTATCCATTTATTCACCTATTCATTAATGATTCTGGTTCCTACTTTTTCACCGTTAACCGCTTTGATTAAGTTTTCAGGTTCAAAACCATTTGTTATGACTGTTTCCAAATCTGATCTTTTAATCATCTGAACCGCTGTGGTGTCAAAGAATTCATAAGTTCCGGCTTTCACATCCTTGCCGCTTAAAAACTCAAGCAAATCGGTTGCGGTGATTTCAGGAACAAGTTCTGCATCATCAAATTTATTAGGGTCTTTGGTATACATTCCATCAACGGAAGTTAAGTTAATGAGCTTGTCCGCTTGGATATATTCCGCCAAGATAGCTGAAACCGCATCGGTACTGTGTGCAGGTTCAGTTCCTCCCATAACAATGATTTTTCCACTGGAAGAGAATTCCAATGCTTCCTGGAAATTGTGTGGAACTCTTTGATAAGCCGCATCGCCAAGTGCAGATAACATTAATTTGGCATTAATTCTTGTAACTTCAATTCCAATATCGTCGCATTGTGCTTCTCCAGCGCCTAAATCACGAACAACTCCAATATATTCTCTTGCAGGTTTTCCTCCACCTACAACGACATATAAGTCATGTTCTTTTGATAAGTCTTTTAAAATAGCGCTGTATTCTTGGAATTTCTTGCTATCATATTCTTTGAGTAAAATTGATCCTCCAATTGCAACAACAATTTTCATATATTCACCTTATGTATATTGTTTCTTTTAGATATTATTTAAGTTTTAATAAGGAGTTTTTTAATAAGTATTATTGATGAATCTAGAAAATCAGATATATGTTAGAAAATCTTGCAGGAATTATTTGGATGATGAAATTGATATGGATCCGATTCATGAGTTCATAGGTAATGCCAAACCTTTAATTGATGGCGTAATTTATCGTTATGAAATTTTGACTCCCGAAAAGATGAATATACGCACTCGATGGTCTGCCCCTTATTATTTGGCACTATTTTCAGAGAAAAAAGAGGGGTATCTGGAAAACCTTGGATTCGTATTTCAACAGGCATCACTTTTCATGCAAAGCATTGGAATCGGCAGCTGCTGGGTTGGCATGGCTTCACTTAAAAAGAAGGATGATGAATTTGTTATTGCAATGTCATTCGGAAAATCTGATAGGATGACTCGTGAAAGAGAGGATTTTAAACGTAGAAGCCTAGCAGATATCTCTGATTATGATGATGAAAAATTGATTCCTGCACAACTCGCCCCTTCAGCCATCAATTCGCAGCCTTGGTATTTTAAGCATACTGATGACGGTTTTGATGTCTATCAGGTCAAGCAAAACATTTTAAAGCGCCAGGTATTGAAAAAATGGAATCCAATTGATATGGGAATAGCTTTAGCACATTTATATGTATCTAATCAAAGTTCATTTGAATTTTATAAAAAGGCTGATTTTGAAAATATTAAAGGTTATACTTACACCGGAAGTATAAAAATTTAAAAAAAGAAAAAAATAGAGGATTTAAGCTTCCTCTGTAGCTAATCCTTTGTATAATAAACCTGCGATGACTGCACCAACTATTGGAGCTAAGATAAATACCCAAACTTGTTGCAATGCTTGTCCTCCAAGGAAAAGAGCAGGTGCTAAACTACGTGCTGGGTTAACTGATGTTCCGGTTAAAGGAATTCCCAAAATGTGCACGAATGCTAATGTTAAACCAATTACAATACCTGCAACAGCACCATTTTCCGCTTTTTTAGTAACTCCAAGAACAGTGAATACAAATACAAAGGTTAAAATGATTTCTACAAGAATTGCTCCCACGACATCAAGTCCCACACTTGATGCAGAGCCAAATCCGTTTTGACCAAGACCTGTTGCTGCATATCCTCCAAGGCTAGGTGCGGAGTTAATGATTGCTGCTAAAAGAGCAATACCGATAATTGCACCAATACATTGGAAAATGATATACATCACTAAATCTTTTGCTTCCATCCTTCCATCAATCCACATACCAATTGAAACGGCAGGATTGACGTGACATCCTGAGATGTCTCCAATCACATAAGCCATAGCTACGATGGATAAACCGAATGCTAATGCAATTCCAAGATTACCCAATATTGTTCCTGCAATGGCCGCACTTCCGCAACCGAATAATACAAGAACCATTGTTCCTATTAATTCTGCTATATATTTTTTCATAAATTTTCCCTCAATGTAACATTATTTTTTCATCATATTAAAATCTTCTTATCCTCTTTAAGAATAGATATGCGACAAATAAAACGAATAATATTAGTATGAATGGGAATATGTGTAATAATATTGAATCGTTTACTTTATCGAAGTGATATTCGCTTTCAAAGCCCATATGCTTTGCATCAGTATGATTTTGTGTAATCTTTGCAAAGTTGTATAACAAGTCATAATAGCTGATACGTGCTCCATCGTATTCAATTGAATCTGGAGCTCTACCGTTTTGGTCCATATACTCTCTGACTATTCCTCCCATTTTAAAATAGTCATAGACTGAATATGTGTCCTTCGCCATAAATGAAATTCCCATAGGATCTTCTGGCTCGTCAAATACTTTAGGGATATCTAATCCGTTCCCATTTAGGTATGAACTTGTTTGATATAAAAGTTGAGGTGCAGTGTAGTTTCCATATGTGCCTGTCATTTCCTTATCCTCACTTTTAATCAATTCTTTACTTGCATTAGCCATAACTGAAGGCTTTACGAGGTTATGGGTGACCAAGCCGTCGCTCAATATTTTAGTATCGTTTTCATGGGTATTAATTATGTCAACGATTTCTTGAGCAATTTGCTTGTTCATATTCTCGTCATATTTTGCTAAATAGCCATTGTCCGCATTGTCTGGGAATTCTTTAGTTGGTTGGATATAGTATATTCCAGCGTTTTTAAGAAAAGTTCCCGGATCATGCATTCCCGCAAGGGTTTCATTTGAATAATTGTCGTCCCAAGCTCTTCTTAGGAAATTTGTGTTGTTGTCTAAATCGTAACTTCCGGTATTTACAAATACTATTTGTTTATCAGAATTTACGGTTGAAGTGGCTAGTTGAAGGTAATTTCCGGCATCTGACGCTGCCAGACAAATACTTATGTCACTTGTCACCTCTATCGCTCGCCATCCTTCTCCAGGTGCCGGAGCCTGATTGTCAACGATTACTTGGAGTTCTCCACCGCTTAGTTCTTCTATATAACTTTTTATGGAATTTAACATTTTTATATCGTTATCATGGTCTATTATATTATCGGATGTAATAAAAACTGTTTTTGCAGCACTTACATCTTGAATAACTGGTGCTATTATTAATAATGCCATGATAAGTATTGCAATTTGTCTTTTCATGTCTCTTTACCTTGGATATTAATTATATTTTAATATTATTTTTATCAATAAAATATTTTTCCCACTGATTTCAAAATTTACTTTAAAATGTATTATTTCATTCTAAAAACAATTATTAATTCTTTAAATACATAGATTTAAATAAAAAACTGTTTAATAGATATTTTGAGGATTTAGAAAGATTATCTTTTATTTTAAGTTCAATTTTTATTTGATTTAATAAAATATGATTTTATTCTTTAAATTGTATTTGACATATAAATTTGGCAAATTATTTTTTTAAAATGATTTGTGTTGGGAAGTTTGCTTGACAGACTTCCTATTAATTTATGGTCATTTTTCAAATTTAATCGTATGAATCATTTTTTTAATCTAAAACTAAAAATAAAAAGGTTAATTGCTAGTTAATAGCTTTTTGTTAATTAATAGTGCTTATAATCGTCCTCAGATAAGGTGATTTATAATGTTAAAAAATAATGGAAAGACAGTTATTGGAAGAAATTTCCTGCTTTGTCTATGTGTTATTTGTTTGATGTTTACTGCAGTTGGAATGGGTGTAGAAAATTCATTTGCAGTTGAATTGAACGACACAGCTGATGAAATAGGTTTGGAATCTAATAATGACGAACAACTAGAAAATTCTCAAGCTAATGAACTTTTGGAGGTTGATTCTCAAGACGATCAGGATATTTTAGGTGTATCGCCGAAAGGAAATATTTATAAAAGCATACAGGATGTTGTTAACTCCGCTAATGCAGGAGATACTATTAAACTATCTGGAACTTATCATTCAAATGGAAACGATGTAATTGTGATTAATAAAAGGCTGAATATTATAGGCGATTCGACTGCCACTTTGGACGGAAGACACTTGTCCATAGCTATGGATATAACAAGTGGTGGCGCAGGAACTGTTTTAAGGAATATAAAATTCATAAATGGTGAAGGAAACCTGGGATCTGCTGTTTATGTCCAGGCAAAGAATGTTCGAATTGAAAACTGCATATTTGAGGACAATCATGCTAATAAATGTGGTGCAATTCATACTGAATGGGATTTGGATACCGTTTCGGGGTTGATTGTTGACAATTGCCAATTTAGAAGAAACACTGGTTATTATCCGAATTTTGCTGAGGAATCTGCAGGTTCTGCATTGACAATGTTCGGTAGGGATTCTGAAGTTAGAAATTCCCTTTTTGAGGATAACTGGGTTAAGGCCGCATGGGCTGCTTATGGTGGAGCTATACAGGTTGGAATGGACTTGCCAGGGTCTAATGCTAAGGTGACCAATTGTATTTTTAAAAACAACAAGGCTTTAAGTATTAATCATTGCTCTCATGGGGGTGCGGCATGTGTTCGTGAAGGATCTTCATATACAAACTGTATTTTCATCAATAATTATGCCGATGAAGGTGGAGCATTAACATTCCACTCATCAGGAGCAATTAGAAACTGCACATTTATGGACAATAATGCAGACATATACGGAGGCGCCCTTTCTACAGGTTTGTTATATGACTATATGGATTTAAGAGTCATTGGCTGTAATTTTGAAGGCAACACTGCTCCAAATGGAGGTGCCATTCAAGCCAATGGTTTGAATATTCTCATTGACAACACAAACTTTAAAAATAATGTTGTGACCCAAAATGGAGGGGCAATTAACATTAAGGCACAGGAAGTTACAGTTAAAGACTCAACATTCAATTCAAACAAGGCAAATGTTGATGGAGGGGCCATTTTCATCGACGGTATAAATACTGTCATTAAAAATTCATTATTCCTTTCAAATGAGGCCATTCCTGATGTTAAAAAGCTGGAAGATGGATTGGGTGGAGCCATTTATGTAAACAGTAATCTTGCATATATCAATGACAACTCATTCAGATTCAACACAGCAAGAAACGGAAGTGCAATCTATTATGACAAGCTAGGTGAAAAGCTCACCCTGCAGAACAATGTATTCTCCCAAAATCAGGCATGGGTTTATCACTTGCCGATATATGCAAAAGATATTTATTATGAGGATAGCGAGGAAATTAAGGTTGTTCTGTTTGGTGGAAATAACATTGCGGATTTCGATAATTTGGAAGTGTCAAATGCAGTATATAATGCTGCAGGAAATCTAAACATGATGTTGGACAATCAATATCCGTTTATGGGCGCAACCAATAGTGGAGACTTATATCAGGATGACAGGGAATACAACATTCATGTATTGTTGACAGTGCAGCATGAGGACGGCACCTATGTCTACAATGAGGTCGAATATACAAACTATTTAGGTGAAATTGCAATTACCCTAGATAACTTGAAACCTGGAAAATACTATGTTACAGCAAAGCATTATGAGGACAATTACTATAAGGCAATCAATAATGTAACAACATTTGTTGTGAAACCTAAAGTAGATAATGAAGTTACAAAAACAGTTTCAAGAGATGTTGTGAACTTTGAAGATGTGGTGACCTGGACAATAACAATCAAAAATAACGGTCCAAACAATTCCACCGGCGTAATCTTAACTGATGTCTTGCCTAAAGGAGCAGTTTGGATAAACGACACTTCAAATGGCAAATATGACCATGGCACAGGTGTTTTAAATCTCAGCAGTTTAAATGTTGGCGAAACTTTCACATTTAATATCAAAACAGTTATTTACGCTACCGGTGATATTACAAACGCTGTGAATGTCACAGCCAACGAATTCGATACAAACACTTCAAACAATCATGCTGAAAAAGGCATATTTGTAAATCCTGCGGCTGATTTGGCAGTTGTCAAAAGCGTTTCTAATGTGAAACCTAATTATAGGGACCATATCGTATGGACAATTAAGATATCAAACAACGGACCTGATGATGCTCATGACGTAAAAATGCTTGATGTGCTTCCTAAATCTTTAATTTTCATCGATAGTGACGGTGATTATGATAATAAAACTGGAATTTGGAGTATCGGCACTTTGGAAAGTCACAAATCATTAACATTGAATATAGAATGCATTGTAAATGCAACAGGATTGATAGAAAATCTTGTAAATGTCAATGCGACAGAATACGATTATGACTTGTCAAATAATAATGATTCAGAAAGAATTTTTGTAGATCCTGCAGCAGACCTGGCAATTATAAAGACTGTCAATGCCAGCGTTGCCAACTTCAAGGACATTGTTAAATGGACATTGGCCGTTTCTAACAACGGTCCTGATAATGCAACAAATGTCAAGGTTGCAGACGTATTGCCACATGGATTTACCTATCTAAACTCCACATTAACTAAAGGAAGTTATGTTGATGGAACTTTTTCCATTGGTCGCCTTTGCGTTGGTGAAACCGTAATTATAGAAATTTTCACTTTAGTGGAAGCTACAGGCAAAGCAACCAATTTCGCTAATGTCACTTCAGATATGTATGATCACAATTTGGAAAATAATAAGGATGAAAAGGATATTTTCATAAATCCCGCATCAGACTTGTCTGTTAAAAAATCTGTTTCAAATCCAAATCCGTTATATCTGGATATTGTCACATGGACAATTGAAATCCTCAATAACGGTCCTGATGCAGCTCATAACTTAACTTTAAGTGATTTGCTTCCGGAAGAATTGATTTGGATTTCCGATGACAGTTCAAATGCATATGACCATGTCTCTGGAAAACTGCTCCTTGATGAATTGGGAGTTGGTGAATCATATGTCTTGAATATGGAATGCAGGGTCAATGCAACAGGAACAATTCAAAACAATGTGTCTGTAAACGCTAGCGAGTATGACTATAACTTAACCAATAATAATGATAGTGAAATAATCGACGTTGAAAAGGCTGCTGATGTAAGTGTCATAAAATTGGTGAATAATTCTTCTCCAAATTACAATGATTTGGTAAAATGGACATTGATTATTTCAAACAATGGTCCAGACAAGGCAACCAACATCCGTGTTCAGGACCAATTGCCGGATGGTTTAGTTTTGGTTAGCTATACTGCCACTAAAGGAATTTACAATGCCGGCGTTTGGGCAATGTGCTGTCTGAATAAGGGAGACAGCGAAACACTTGAATTGATTTGCAGGGTCAATAAGACACGCATTACAACAAATTTGGCAACAATCACTGCCGATGAATATGATTTCAATGAATCCAACAACAAAGACGGCGAATCCATTGATGTTCCTTTGGCTGTAGATTTGCAGGTTGTAATCGATGTAAATAATCCTAATCCCATATTCGGTGAAAGTGTAACATGGATGATTAGCGTAAAAAACAACGGTCCTGACAATGCAACAGGAGTTGTCTTAAATGACTTTTTGCCAAATGAATTGATTTATTCCGATTATGATTTGAGTAAAGGAACATTTGAGAATATGGTTTGGCATATAGGAGGATTGAATGTTGGCGACGTTGCATATTTGAATGTTTCAACAATTTCAAATGCATTGGGAGTTATTGTAAATTCTGTTGACGTTTCAGCTAATGAATATGATTGGAACATGTCAAACAATGCTGATGATTCATTAATAGATGTTAGGCCTATTGCTGATTTATCTATCATTAAATTTGTAGATGAAGAGTCTCCAAAATATGGTGATAGGGTTGTATGGACATTAATCGTTTCAAATGATGGTCCTAACGTTGCGCATAACGTTGTGGTTGAAGACGTTTTGCCTGAAGGATTAAGGTTCATCAGTTCAAATGGCGATTATTCCAACAACATTTGGAAAGTCGGAACATTGAATGTCGGTGATGAAAAATCCATTGACATAATCTGTAAGGTTGTTTCAACAGGTAAAATAGTCAATAATGCTAAAGTTTGGGCAGATGAACTTGATTTGGATCCATCTGATAACTATGCATCAGAATCCGTAGATGTTGCTCCTGCAAGCGATTTGGCAATTACTAAAATTGCTTCCAAGTATAATTATCGTGTGGGCGATGTCATCGAGTATGTGATTGAAGTGGTTAACAATGGTCCTGACACCGCAAAAAATATTAAAATAACAGAAATTTGGGATGATTTATTAAAACTAAAATCATTTAAGGTCTCAAAAGGTAAATTCAATAAGTTCACTAAAGTTTGGACCATTAAAAGCCTTGGCTATGGCGAATCTGCAAAATTGATTATCAAAGTCGTTGCAACCGGTTCTGGCATTATTAAAAATACTGTAAAAGTGACTAGTGACACTTTTGACTGGGATAAATCAAATAATAATGATTTTGCAGTTGTTAATGTGACTAAAAAACCTTCAGATGGATTGTCACATTCTTCTAAAAATAATTTAAATGGAAAAATGCCAAGTAATCTTCAAATGCATCCAACTGCCAATCCGTTCATGCTTTTGGTTGTTTGTGCATTATTTTCCATAGCATTTTTAGGAAACAATATTTCAAAGAAAAGATAAAGTTAAAGTAGCATTTTTGCTACTATTTTTTATTTTTTTCAAAACGATTTTTCAAAATTTTTCAACTATTAAAATTATTAATTTCACGTTACAGTATTCGATATGTTGTTATAATAAATGGCCAAATACTGCTCCGATTTTTCAATTTAAACAAAACCTTTAAATAAAACCTTTGATAAATTATTAGTTAGATATTGATGTAATAATAATTTTTTGGAAAAATTAATGATTGACTCAATATTTTTAAAAACTCAAACGAGGTGTAATTATGTCTGAAGAAGAAATGATTGAAGAAACTTCTGAAGAATTTGTTGAAGAAGATGATGAAAAATTACCTTTCGCTAAAGCAGAAGTTGTTCGTTTAATGAAAGAAAATCTCGATGACGACAAAATGATCAGGGAAAGAGTAAAAGTTGAAATGAACAAATTCTTAGGAGATGTTTTGAAAAATGTATGTAAGCAATTAAATGATTACCCATATACTACAATTGAGTATGAAATGCTTAAAGAGTCCACTTACCCATACACAAACATTGAAAGAATTAACCAAGAAAAAGAAAGAATTTTATTACATTTAAACGCTATTAAAGCAGATTGTGATGCATTAGCTATGGATGTACAAAAAACCTTAAAATTAAAAGATGTTGTTGAAGAAGACTCATTTGCAAGCTTCTCAGCAATCGATGAAGATGAGGAAGAAGAATAAATTTCTTCCTTAACTATTCTTCAATATGACTAAAACCTGTTTTTAAATCACGCAATTCCTCTTCAGGAATTTCTAAAATTTCCACATTCTCACTTACGATATTACTTTGGCCGAACGGATCAAGTATTTCTAATGTTGCAGTTCCGTTTCCTTTTTTAAGTTCTTGAATTTGACCGAGTATTTCCTTTCCGTTCTTTTGAGATTCTTCATCCTCAAACATGTTCAACGCTTTTTTTACAGCACTTTCAAAACGGGTAAGGACCCCTTCGACATTTGTGACATATCCTTCCGATTTTGGACCAGGTTCCACTTTTATGCCAAGTTCAGGTATAATGACAGTTGCAGACTGTGACCTCACAACCCTTATTGATAAATTATTCCTGTTTATTTCAAGAACATATTTTGCAGGGTCGTTCTGTTCAAGCGCAATAATGTCTGAGTGTTTAAATCCACATGATGGGCATATGATGGTTGTTTCCATTACCTTGCCGAAATGAGGTATTTCAAGTTCTTTCATGATGGATTTTGCAACCCCTTCAATACCGCATGCCGGACATTTTATAATCATTTCATTTATTGTTTCATCATTCATTTAAAACATATCCTTTTTCATTTAATTCATTAATAATTTTTTCCAGTTTTTGCTGATTTGACGCACAGATTGTTGTTTGTCTAAATTCTGATAATTGGTACAATTCTTTTAGATATTCCTTTTTACTTTCATCTTCATTAATGTTTTTGATAAATTTGTTTGCGGATTCGCTATCTGAAACTCCGATGTTTCTGGTCAGTGGTTCTTTAAAACCCTTAATGTTATAGATAATCCTTTCTATAGTTCCGTCATTCTCATTGATGATAATGTTGATGACGTCTTCTAAATCATCCACGGAATTGATTAACTTTACGCTCTTGCATGACTTGTTGATTATTGCCAAAATCTTTTCCAAAGTCTTTTCAATTGTTTCAGAATTGATTATGTGCACATTATTCTCTTTGGCTTGATTTATGAGATGATCATGAATAATTCTGTTTTCCTTAAAGAAATCAAGCTGTTTTCCACCTCTGTGGATTTGAACTGCCCTTTTTACAAATCTTTCCTTGTGTGATTCCTCATCGGAACTTAAAATAAAAAAGTAAATGTTTGCATAATCCTTGAATTGTTCCGTATTGATTAATCCCGGAACGAGATGGACTCCCTCGATGATGATGTCGTCATAATCGGTGATTGCCCTTTGGATGATTTTTTCCAGGGCGGGAATTACATAGGATGCATGGTCATCGAATCCTGCAGAGACCAGATCATCATAACCGTTGTATCTGCTCTTGTTTCTGATGTTTTTATATGCATCATAAGATGAACTGTGCAATGATGGAGCATATTCTTTACCTATTATTCCTCTAACGACAGCCCTAATGAAATCACTTTCTATTAAATGTTTGATATTCAATTTTTTAGCCAGTTCTGCGGCTATGGTGGATTTTCCAATTCCTGATGCACTTCCAATCAAAATTACATAAGGTTTTCTCATGCTCATCTCTCCAAAAAGTTTTTTTAATTATTTCATATATATTTAAATTATTCTTATAAAAACATTATACTTTATTAATGTGAAAAATTATAATTAATTATAATAACATTTTTTTAAAATTATTTTTTAAAAATTTAATATTATATGTTACATGATTAGTTATAAGTTATAAATTATAGGATAGGGGTGAAGTTTTTGTATTCAGTTAAATCAGTTAAAGATATTCAAGATTTAAATCCATTCATAGTAGTCGGTTGTGGAGGTGGAGGAGAAAAATTCTCCAATCTCGAAGGAGTTGAAGCAGTCGGATTCATTGATGATGATGTTAGAAAACAAGGAAAACAGTTCTGTGGCCAAACAGTGTGCGGCAGTTTAAACGAATGTTTGAATAATGCGCCGGAGGCAAAATCTTTGGTCATAATGTTGCCGATTGGTGCAGAAGGGACTGCTTTAAAATATGCCGTTCAGGCTATCGATGCAGGATTGAATGTCATTACCTCATTTAGATCATTATCAATTGAAGAGAATTTGTCTTTAAAGAAATTTGCTGATTCAAAAAATCTTGTTATTAAAGAAATCGGGCCTCGTCTTGATGTTGTTAAAAAAATCGCTGGTGTTGCCCCTGAAAAATCATGTGAAGTTTTACCTAAAATATCTTATACTCCTAAAGCACCAGTAATATTTGTTGGAGGAACATCACAGGAATGTGGTAAAAGAACAACCACTAAAATGCTTGGTATAGCATCTTCTGAAAGAGGTTTAACTCCAGCTATCATCTCCACTGATGAAATGGGATTGGAAGAACCTACTGATTTTAACTTTAGAGCAGGCAGTTTATCTGCTATGGATGTTCCGTCAGCAGTATTGTCCGCTATTAAATATGTTGAAGAAACTAAAAAACCAGATATTATTTTCATTGAAGGCCAGTCCAGTTTAACTGAAAACGGCAATCCTCACCCAAGAGGTTTATCCGCAGCAATCTTAATCGGTGCCGCTCCTGATGCGGTAATTGTAGGTCATAGGCCTAATCACCCATATAGGGAACCTAAAGGAATTGAAGAAGAAATTAAAGCTATTGAAGCAGTTGAACCGACAAAGGTTGTTGGATTATCTATCAATCTTAAAAATGCCAGTTTAGACATGTGTCCTGAATACTTTGAAGACACATTCGATTTGCCTGCAGAAGATGTTTATAATAATGGTGCTTCAAAATTATTAGATGCCATATTCGAATATTTAGAGGAGTAATTTAAATGAGTTTTACAGATGACTTAAAAAGAAGTTTAGGCTTTGAAGAAACAGACAGCAACAAAAAGAATAATAACGGTCCGAGTATCATTGATTCCATTCGTGATGTATTAAAACCTAAAGAAAATGTCAACAGACAGCAAGGAAGTCCACAACAACAATATAGGCCAAACCCTCAACAGCAATATAGGCCAACTCCTAGGACTGTACCAAATCCTACTCGTCCTCAGCCTAAGCCTGAACCGGCTTATGATGATTTTGATGATTATGTAATCATTCCTGAACAGTCATTTTATGAAATCGTTTTAATCAGGCCAAAAACAATCGATGACATCAATTATATTGTTGATCAGGTAATTGAAGAAAAAAATCCGGTCATTGTAGACTTGTCATTTTTAGAAAAGGAAAGTGCTCCTAATTTCAAATTGGCTGGAGATAAAATTAATCAAATGAGGGCTAGATACGGAGCTCAAGCTTTACTGCTTTCAAGAACTGAAGAGAAAAATTTAATCATTATTTCTCCTAAAAAAGTGAAAGTCATTAATAAAGGATAAGTAGATTAATTTCTACTTTTTAACTATTTTTTAAGAATGCTGAATACCTAATCAGCACATATATCACTATAATTGTAGCTATTGCCATTTCCAAATACAAAATGCTGTTTATAACGAGATTTTGATCGATTAATTTTGAAATCCCTTTTGTTGCAAGGGCACTGATGACAAATGGAAATGTAAATGCTGCAAAACTTGGGTAGAATTCTAATTTTTTGAAACTGATGAACTTGTATAATGCGAATATGTAAAAGATGCAGGCAATTATGTATAATACCATTGTAAATTCATTGGAGATATTTTGCGCCGAATTGATGTAACCTACAATCAGAATACTGAATAATGCTGTAAAAATGCATGTTAATGGTTTGTTCATGTCTGGAATCTCTTTGTATATGAATTCGCGATACAGGACTAGTGGAGTTGTAACCAGCATTCCGATAAATCCGATTATAAAGAAAATAAAATCGATTTCATGGATTCCATGGATGTTGGCAGTTATTGCTGCCATGGTAATTCCGACATACACTATCCAGTATGTTGGATAGACATTGGAAATATTAAAATCATGGATAATAAAATGATAGGTAAAGTAAATCATTAATAAAATATGAAGTACAATTCCAATTATCCATATGGCATATGCAATACTTGGCATAAATGGTTGAAGATATGTAGATAAAATCATTAAACTCATTGAAAAAGTACCGGAACTACTTGCAATCACAGGATTTTTGAAGTCATCCTTAACCGATTTAGGATATAAAACCACTTTTGAAACAATCAATATTAAAAAGGTTATTCCAACCATTCCAAAAATCAATTTTAAAGATGGATGAATGTCCTGAAGTAAATTTCCAAGAGATAATGAAGCAAGTATTACTCCTGAAACAGGTATTGGCATTTTCTTAATGAGGTTCATACTATCTTACAATTTAAAAAATCTTTCTGCATTCCTGTGGGAAACTTTATCAATTTCACTTTGTTTATAACCTTGTTTTTTCAATTCGCGTATGGTTTTAGGTACAGATAAAGGATCAGATGGCTTATTGCTGATATCACTGTTTATCACGAATTTATCAAATCCATATTTGTCAAGAATGGATATCGCTTCAAATTTATCCATTTTTTGAGGTTGCACGGTTAAACCTAACATGCAGTCAGTATCAATGACCTCTTCAATGACATTTGGGTTAATATGATCTATCACAGCATGGTTTTCATTAATATGCTGTGGAAGAATGTCCAAAATCACCTTTAAAACTTCCTGCTTGTTTTTTCTGGGCGTGTGGATTATTACCTTGGAATCGGTTTCGCTTGCAATGTCCAATTGCTGTTTGAATATGTCAATCTCGTTTTTTGTCAAATCTTCAAGGCCGATTTCTCCAATGGCTATGATTTGTCCTGATTCTATCCATTTGTATAAGTTTTCAAATATGATATCCGGTTTGACATTTGAGTTTGTTGGATGAATTCCCAATGCAACCTTTAAATCAAGGCCATGTTCCAATGCTCTTTTGGTATCCAATTCAAGTATTCTGTTTAAATGGTTTAAAAGCACAGTGTCATTAGGTATTTTGTATGGATAATAGCTGCATGTTATTGCGCAATCTATTCCAGCCAAATACATTTCTTTAAAATCTTCTCCACTTCTTGCATCTGCATGCATATGTGTATCTATCATTTTTATCCTCATGCCATTATTTATTTAATTTAATTATATTTTTCATGTTTTAAAAAAATATCTAAAATTCTTTTCTTTATTAAGGTTTTTGCAAGTGCTATTTTTCACTTTTGTTCACTTATAAAGGGTTTATATTTTATCGTAATAAAAATATGGTTGTAAGTAATACCACATAGGTGATTAATTTGAATGAAAATGAAAACTATTTAAAAAGCTATGATAAAGTATCGGAAGAAGTAAAGTATGCGGCAAATTCCATTATTCGATTAAAGATATTGGCATCCCTTTTTGAAAAGCCAAGCAACATGAAAGATTTAGCAAAAAACACCAAATTGAATTACAGCTCCATTTCAACCACACTCCAAGGATTAGAATTAAAAAATTTCGTATATCGTGAATCAAATAAGTATTATTTGTCCAATTCTTTAATGATACTAATGAAAAATGTTTTGGAAGTTAAAGAAGTCGTGAATTTATTGAATAGGATTTTCAACATTATTAACGGTCATGTTGTGGATGTGATTCCATCTAATTCTGTAGTGGAGTTATATTTACTTGGCAATGCAAGTTTAATGGAATCCGATGCCGTTGATGCATATAAAATTAACAATTTTATTGAAGATGCTTTAAGCGATGCAAAACGTGTGCACTGTATTCTGCCGTTTTACCATCTCGGTTTCAAGGAAAGGATTGATGATTTGGTTAAAAGTAATAATCATGTGGAGGTATTTGTTTCAGATGAGGTTTTTGAAATCTTTGAGGAAAATTCCGAAATAAAATACCTGTATTCCTTCAATCAAAAAAACAACTTCCTGTTAATCGTTACTGATAAAATGATGATTTTAGGATTGTTTAGGGATGATGGTTATTTTGATCAAAACAGATTGCTGACTTCTAAAAATAAGGATGCCGTTAAATGGGCAAATAATCTATATAAAACATTTAAAAAGAAAAATAAATGAGTTTATACTCATTTATAAAATTTTTCCAAGTAGTCTTTTAATTCCGCAATTGGAATTCTTTCTTGAGCTTCGCTGTCCCTGTCCCTTACTGTGACCTGATTGTCTTCTAAACTGTCAAAGTCAACGGTGACAGCAAGAGGGATTCCAATTTCATCTGCTCGAGCATATCTTTTTCCAATGGTTCCGCTTGCATCATACTCGACAGTGAAACCTTCCATTCTTAAGGTTTCAGTTAACTCCTGAGCGATTTCACGAGGACCTTCCTTGTTAACAAGTGGGTAAATTCCTACTTGCACCGGAGCGACGGACTTATTGAATTTAAAGTAATCTTTTCCTTCTGTTTCTGTAAATGAATGCAATAAAACGGAGTAGGTTATACGGTCAATACCGAAAGAAGGTTCAATAACGTGGGGAACGATCTTTTCACCGGTGATTTCTTTTTCAATTTCTTCAAAGATAAGTAAATCTTCAGTTACCTCATAAACCTTATCCAATTCTACAGTAAACTTGCCGTCTGATTCGAGTGCAGCTTTGATTTCATCAACGTCTGCATCTTCAATAGCTTGTTTTACTTTAGGGGAATCTCCTTTAAATATTGGACCAAATTTGGACAAGTTAGGTTTTACGATGGTTTTTTGAACTTTTTTAGGTTCGTCATATTCCATAAATACATTTAACTCGTCATTACTGAATTTGGAGTGTGATGATAAGTCGTAATCTCCCCTGTCTGCAATTCCGATAATTTCAACCCAACCATATTTGTCGGTTTTAACTTCAACATCCCAGCAGTCAAGCGCATAATGGGCCATTTCTCCTGCTAAATGTTGTCTGAATCTTAAAACTTCTTCAGGGATTCCAATTTCAGTTAAGAACTTGCGAGCTAAATATAATTGATAGATTAGCATTTCATTAGCCACAATGCCCTTGTCCAATGCTTCACGGGCAGTGATTTCTAACGGTTCCAAATTATTTTCCTGAACTTCCTGTGAATTTAATCGTAAAACCACATCTTCTATTTGTGAAAATTTAGGGTGGGTTTTGTCTTTAGGGTCTAAAAAGATTTCTGCTTCTGCTTGTGTGAATTCTCTGAGCCTGATTACTCCTTGCCTTGGGGAAATTTCATTACGGTATGCTTTTCCAAGTTGTACGGCTCCAAATGGCAATTTTCCTCTGAAAAATCTTTCCAAACGTTTGAATAAAATGAATATTCCTTGTGCGGTTTCAGGTCTCATGTAGCCCACTTTATCGCCTTTTGCACCGATTTCAGTTTTGAACATTAAATTGTAATTCCAAATGTTGGACAATTTTCCGCCACATTCAGGACAGACGATGTTGTTGTCGATGACGATTTGGTCAAGCTCCTCGTTTTCCAGACTTTCCACATCTTCTCCAATTACCTCTTCAATGATGTGGTCTGCTCTGAACACTTCTCCACATTCTTCACATTTACACATTGGATCGGTGAAGTTGTCAACGTGGCCTGATGCCTTGAGGACTTCTTTCGGCATTACTGTAGGACCTTCTATTTCGTAAAATCCTTCACCTGAAACATACTGTTTTCTCCATTTTTGCATAATGTTGTTTTTAAGGCTTGCTCCAAGAGGTCCGTAATCGGTAAAACCGGATACTCCAGAGTATATCTCAAATGATGGCCATAAAAATCCTCTTTTTGCACTAACATTGGTCATTTTATCATGATTCATAAATATTAACTCCTAATTATTTTTTTAATTCGTAATCTAATTTAACTCTGCTGCTTTCAGGGCGAGTCTGACCCATATATTTACTGTTTCTTTCAGGGTGTCCATATGGTAATTCTGAAGGTGTGGTCATGGTTTCAAATACTATTTGGCATACTCTTTGGCCAGGGTATAATGCAACAGGCATTGCACCTATGTTTGATATTTCTAAAGTGATGTTTCCTTCAAAGCCGGGGTCAATAAAACCTGCAGTAACGTGCATTGTAACTCCTAATCTACCCATACTGGAACGACCTTCCACTCTTGCAACTAAGTTGTCAGGTACTTTAACATACTCCAGTGTAGTTGCCAGGGCAAATTCGTTAGGATGAATTATAAATGCATCTCCTTTGGGAACTACGGTTGATTCCATATAGGATGCAATGTCCTCTTCATCTTTAGGGTCAATATAAGGTTTTCTAATCACTTTAAATACTTTAAATTCATCTCCCAATCTCATGTCAATAGAAGAAGGTTGAATTTGTTTTTCATCTAAAAGAGGGTCAATACCAATTTTACCTTCCTTTAAATATTCTTTAATATCTTTATCGCTTAAAATTGCCATATTTTCACACAAGTAAATTTATAAATATTATTCTCTTATTTCTAGTAAGTTATCGAGTCTATTGACTACCTTGTCAATGGTTTCATCAGTATAGTCAATAGTGATTGCATCGAATTTGCATGCATTGACGCAAAGGCCGCAGCCTTTACAATTGTCAGAATCAATAGAAATTTTATTGTCTTTTAAACTGAGGGCCTTGAACATGCAAACTTCGTTTAAACATTTTTTACACATTCTGCAGTTATCTTCATGAAGTTTTACTTTGACGCCATCAAGTTTTTCAAGTTTATCGCTGATTTCCTCATCTAAATTCGGATACACCTTCCACAAACAGCAGCATGGGCAGCAATGACAGATGGTCAGCAGTCCTTTTCCCGGACGAACATTCATCCAAACGGTATCGATTTTATTTCTGCCTATGATATGGCTTAAACCTGCTTCATCAGCTTTATCCACCTGCGCTAGGGCTTCTTCAACTGTTGCCTTTTTACCGATGTGCTTTGGTATTTTATTTGCTGTCGGTCCAAGGAAAATACATCCTATGTCTTGAGGATAGTCTTCACATTTATTGGAAGTTCTGCACAGGCAGCTATTCATAATTACAATATCGTCACAACGTTTGATTACGTCTTTAATAACTTGGGTTGGTAGAAATTCTGATCCTTTTGATTCTATTTTCTTGTTTATATGGATAGTATTTGGAATGACAACAATCTCATCATCTTCAAATAGCATTTTGTCAACGATTTTTTTATAAATTCTTGATTTTTTTGTAATCTCTGCAATCCAGAATCTCCAATTGAAAATGTATTTGAGAGTAAATATACTAATGTCCGCAAATCTAGGTCGTCTCATTGTCCACCCATCTTATTTTTTAATCTTCTTAAAATTCCTTTTAAAGTATGGGCTTCGCGCCCGGTTATAAATGCACGTGAAATAATATTATTGAATGTCTTTTTACCGTTTTTCTTCTTATGTTCCGGAATGTCCAGCGAATCGATTAGGTCGTTCATGTCTTTAACCACTAATTCCTTTTCAAAATCGCTGCTTTCACTAAGGCCTTCCACTCCGTATTCATGCTTATTTTTAAATAATTCATAGAAAATTATTGCCGCAGCATGGGAAATGTTCATTATAGGGTAAGTTGGGTCTGTTGGAATTGATACGCAGATGTCGCACTCATCAATTTCCTTATTTGTAAGTCCGTTGCCTTCCCTTCCAAATAATATTGCTATTTTATTTGAAACATTCATTGATTTGCCAAGTTCCTCAGGCTTAATCGGAATTCTTGATAGGTTGTAGCTTCCACCGGCCATTCCTGTTGATGCAACTTTAAAGTCTATTCTTTGGGACTGATAGAAATCATCCAAGGTAGGATAAATCTTAGCGTTTTCAACAATGTATTTTCCATGTGTGGCCTGATAATAAGCGTCATTTGTTAATTTTGGTGGATTAATCAATACTAAATTTTTCAATCCAAAGTTTGCCATTGTTCTTGCAAGAAAACCAACGTTTCCTGGGGTTTCACATTCAACAAAAACTATATAAATATTTTCTTTAAATAAACTAATTTCTTCGTCTTCCTTATCTCTCACTAGCTTTACTCTACCGGTTCCTCTAGATTGAGTTTTTGATTTTGCCTTTTTTGTAGAAGTTGATTTTTTTTCTGGTTTGCTTTCTTCTTTATTTTCCGGTGAAGCCATTGCAGTAGTTCCAACAACTTTCTCTTCACTAACAGCAGCATCTCCTATTTTAATCAACTCCCAATTAATTTATTCATACGCTTTATCTAGTAACTCTAGTATGTGCATGGATTTGATATTGTCACATCCTATTGCATTAAGGCCATCCTGTAGGTTTAACTCACAGAATGGGCAAATTGTAACAACTGCATCTGCACCTGTATCCTTAATCATTTCCGCTTTGGATTTTGATAAGTCCATTGCAATTTCAGGTTTTCCGGATTTTATGCCTCCTCCTGCACCGCAACATTGGCAAGGATATTTCATTTCTTCAAATTCAATGCCCGGTATCATTTCAATAATTTCCCTAGGTTGGTCTTTAATTCCTTGTCCTCTTCCTAAGTGACATGGGTCATGATAAGTGACTTTTAAATTCAGTTCTTTTAACTTAGATGTGTCAAGTTTATCCGCTAAAAATTCGCTGATGTCCATAACATTTAGTTTTGAACCATACTCCGGATGATTGTTTTTTAAAGTGGACCCGCAGCCTGAACAGATTGTTATTACAGTATCATAATCCTTAAAGACTTCCTTGTTTTTATCAACAAGGTCTTGAACAATATCTGTCTGTCCGGTTCTCAATAATGGTGAACCGCAGCAGACTTGCCCTTCAGGCACATCAATGTCAATGCCATTTTCTTTTAGTATTTTAACTAGCTTGTGGCCAATTTCTGGAAACTTGTAATCAACCATACATCCGGTAAAGAATGCGATTTTTGAGCCGGTCTCATTGGTTGCCTCTTCAATAAAAGAAGGTTTGTCGGTTTTGATGGACCTTCCATTGTTTAGAATGTTTTCTTTAAATCCGACATGTTCCGGAAGTGGTCCTGAACCGTTTGCAACTGCAATTGCTCTCATCTTTTCTATTGCATCTCCAAATGTGTTGATATTTTTAGGACACACGGATAGGCACTTGCCGCAACTGGTACAGTTGTATAATCCATCATCAAGAGCTTCCTTAAGTCTGTCAAAGTTATCTCTTGGGTCGGTTTCAAATTTTCTAATGTATCTCATTAGGTATGGTCCGCCAAATTCTTCTGCGGCAATATTGACAACCGGACAAGTTGAAAGACAGGAATAACATTCAATACAACTTCTAACTTTTTTAGTTTCTTTTGAATCCTCTTTAGTTATATTTGTGTCTATTTCACTACATTTGTGGTCACATTGAAGAGATAGTTCCAATTCTTTAACTTTAGCTTCAATACTTGATCTATCAACTATTAAATCTTTTATAACTGGAAATTTGAGAGGTTCAATAATTGCGCCGTCTTTTATTTCTTTTTGACACGCAAGCGCTCCGTTTCCTTTAAATAAAATTCCGCAAGACCCGCATTGTCCTGCCCTACAGGAGCTTTGAAAACTAATATCTGCATCATATTTTTCATTAATAGCTTGAAGTGCATCAAGAACTTTCATATGGGGTGTTTTTTCAATTTCATAACACTCTAAATGAGGTTCTGTGTCAGTTTCACTATTAAATCTTGAAACATAAACTTTAATCATCATTTCCTCTCCAAAATTGTAAGCTTATAAAACATTATAATATAATATTTATACTTTGAACTATTATATAATATATTGTATTAATCACAATTTTGAGGAAATAATAATGAATTTAAAAGAATTAGTCACAGGAGTTGCTGGTGAAAAACAATTTTTACTAGGTAATGAAGCTGCTGTTAGAGGAGTAATAGAAGCAGGAGTTTCTATTGCAGCTACATATCCGGGAACTCCTTCATCAGAAATTGGAAATGTGTTATCAGTATTGGCTAAGGACGCTAATATTTATTTTGAGTTTTCCACTAATGAAAAAGTTGCTATGGAGGTTGCAGCTACTGCTGCCGCTTCTGGATTGAGGTCATTCACTTTCATGAAGCATGTCGGTATGAATGTTGCGGCAGATTCATTCATGACAACAGCTTACTCAGGAGTAACTGGTGGAATGGTAATTTTATCTGCAGATGACCCTTCACTCTTTTCATCTCAAAACGAACAGGATACACGTAATTACGCAAGATTGGCTAACGTTCCTATTTTGGAACCGTCAAATTGTCAAGAAGTAAAAGAAATGGTTAAATATGCATTTGACTTATCCGAACAATTTGGAATACCTGTAATTGTCAGAACAACCACTCGTGTATCTCACATGAGAGGGATAGTTGAATTCGGTGATGTTAAAGACAATTCATCTAACAAGGGCAATCATTGGAAGAGAGGTCACTTTAAAAAGGACCCTTCAAAATATGTTCCGGTTCCTGCATTTGCAGGTGATATGCACGTAAGGCTCTGGGATAAAATCCATAAAATCGAAGACTTAACCAACAAAAGCGAATTCAACAGTGAAATCGTATTGACAGATGACAAGAAGTATGGTTTAATCGCTTCAAGCAGTGCTTACAATTACGCTCATGACGTATGCAAATTCAATAATTTGGACATTAACATTTTAAAACTCGGATTCTCATATCCATTCCCTAAGGATAAGGTCGCTGAATTCTTAAAGGACATGGATGAGGTATTCATAGTTGAGGAAGTTGACCCAATAATAGAAAGGGAGACTCTGGCTGTTGTTGGTGATAAAAAGCTAGATGTTACCGTTCACGGTAAACTGGACGGAACTTTCCCATTATATCATGAATTTAACTCAGATATCGTAGCAGATGGTTTGAATAAGTTTTTCAACTTCAAAGAGGATGCAAATGTAAGCTACTCTGAAAGTTTATCCAAATTGGAGGAAGACTTGCCTTCCCGTGCACCGGTATTATGTGCTGGATGTCCTCACAGGGCAATGTATTATGGAATAAACCTTGCAATTGATGAGCTGGGATTAAAATCATCCGATGTGATATTCGCATCAGACATTGGATGTTACACATTAGGAATCAACCCTCCATACAATGCCGCCGATTACTTATTGTCCATGGGTTCCAGTGTAGGTGACGGCTGCGGATTTTCAGTTTCAACAGACCAGAAGGTGGCTAGTTTCATTGGGGATTCCACATTTTTCCACAGTGGAGTTTCACCACTAATCAATGCAGTTCACAACAAGCACAATTTTGTTTTAACAGTGCTTGATAACAGAATTACTGCAATGACCGGTGGTCAGCCAAATCCGGGAATTCCTGTTGATGGAATGGGCGATGAGGCACCTGAAGTGTCAATTCGTAAATTGGCTCTTGCATGTGGTGTTGATTATGTGCGTGTAATTAATCCGTTCAATTTGGATCAAGTAGTAAAAACTTATAAAGAGGCATTTGAGAGAGATGATACTGCGGTAATCATTTCAAAAGCTCCATGTACTTTAATTAAAGGTTTGACTAAAAAACCTCCAGTCAATCTTGTTGAGAAAAACTGTAATAATTGTGATAAATGTGTAAGTGAGCTGGCTTGTCCGGCCATTTCAAAAGTCAATGGAAAAATCACAATTGACAAATCACAATGTGACGGATGTAACGTTTGTATACAGGTCTGTAAATATGGCGCTTTAGAGGCAGGTAGGTGATAAAATGGATAATCATTATAGTATTTATATTTGCGGTGTAGGTGGTCAGGGAATCATTAAAACCTCCACTATAATCGGTGAAGCTGCAATGAATCAAGGTTTGGATGTGGTAATGAGCGAAATTCACGGAATGTCTCAAAGAGGGGGATCTGTATCAACCGAATTGAAAATCGGAGGATACAATTCATCAATCATACCGAATAACGCTGCAGACATGTTGCTTTCTTTTGAACCGGTTGAAACAATAAGAGGTCTTGATAAAGTAAACGCAGAAACCAAAATCGTTTATAATACTCATCCTATTATTCCGTCTTCAACAAATAAGCCGTATCCTAGCGTTGACAGCATAACCAAAACCTTAAAGGAAAACTTCAAGCATGTGCTTCCTATTGATGGAACTCAATTGGCAATTGATGCTGGAAGCGTACTCGCTTTAAACATGGTTCTTTTAGGTGCGGTAACCGCTGATGATAAATTCCCACTGACAAAGGAATCTGTAATTGACGCAATGAAAAATAATTTAAAACCTAAATTCCATGAAATGAATTTAAAAGCTATTGAAAGTGGATACAAATCAATCAAAGGTTAAATTTTAAATAGTATTTAAACAAAAATATTAACTATATAATCAGTTGTGGTATTATGGCTTACAAAATTGACAATGCTATTGTAAAAAAAGACATGAACGGTAAGGTAACATTAATCGATCCTGAAAATATTTTCAAAGATGAGGATGCTTTCATTGCAATTAAAAGCGATGATTTAATCACAATCCAGCTTTTAATCAATGGTATATTGAGCAATGATTTCCAAAATTGGAGAGAATTAGGCAAAGTTCCTGAAAATGAACCATTAAAAAGTCTTTTTGTGCGTTTAGGTTATTCAAGAGAAGACATATCTAATTTACTAAAAGAATTTTAGATATTCTTTCTTTAATTTTTTTTAAAAAAATAGGTTTAGAAAAGAGGTTAGTCTTTTCTATAAATCTTTAATGTCGTCTTTTTCTAAAATTTTAACATTGCTGTCGTTTAGGACTGCGATGGCTTTTTCCATGTTTTCCAATCTCATAACGACTATTGCTTCATCTGTTTTGCTGCTTACAAAAGCGTATAGGTATTCTAAATTAATGCCTTTTTCATCGAAAACAGCTAAGGTTGAGTTTAATCCGTTAGGTTCATCTGGAACTGCAAGAATGATGACTTCGTTTTCCTTAACAATGAATCCATCATTTTCAAGAGCTTCTATTGCTTTATCATTATCGGAAACAATTAACCTTAAAATTCCATATTTTGTTGTGTCTGCAATGGATAATGCGCGAATGTTAATGTTTTCTTTTGCTAATGTATCAATAGCTTTTTTAATTCTTCCTTCTTTGTTTTCTACGAAAATTGAAATTTGTTTCACAGTCATTTTTTTCACCTATTCAAAGTTCCTTTCATCAATTACACGAATAGCCTTACCTTCACTTCTTGGAAGTGATTCCGGTTCACAAATTGTCACGTCCACTCTGATTCCAGTTTCGGATCTGATGGAAGCCTGTATTTGTTTTTCCACTCTTTCCATTTCTTTCATTTCATCTGAGAATAACTCTTTTGAAGCTTCCACTTTAACTTCCACTTCATCTAAGATATCAGGTCTTGTTACATGTATCATGTAGTTAGGGCTTGCACCTGAAACCTTAAGCAATGCCTTTTCAATTTGTGATGGGAATACCATAACTCCCTTGATTTTTAACATGTCATCGCTTCTTCCGGTAATTCTAGTCATTCTGACAGTGGTTCTTCCACATTCACATTTTTCAGCGATGAGTGAAGTCAGGTCTTTTGTTCTGAATCTTAAAATAGGCATTCCGGTTTTGGTTAGGGAAGTCAATACCAATTCTCCATTTTCACCGTAGTCTAGGGTTTCTCCGGTTTCTGAATTGATGATTTCAGGATAGAAATGGTCGTCCTGTATGTGCATTCCGTTTTGCTCGTCACATTCCTGAGCAACACCCGGTCCCATTACTTCAGTCAATCCATAGATGTTGTGGGTTTTGATTCCAAGGGATTCCTCAATTCTGTTTCTCATTTCGCTGGTCCACATTTCAGCTCCGTGAATTCCCGCTTTCAAGTTGATATCCTCTAATGGGATTCCTGCCTTTTCTCTTGATTCTCCGAGATACATTGCATAGGATGGGGTACAGGTTAATATTTCACTTTGGAAATCCACCATGGTGTCAAGTTGTCTTTTGGTATTTCCTGCGGAAATCGGGATGGTTATCGCTCCCATTTTATTTCCTCCGTGGTGTATACCAAATCCTCCGGTAAACAATCCGTATCCGTAAGCGTTTTGGATAATGTAGTCTTTTTCAGCTCCGGCCATTTTAAGTCCACGTGCAATACATTCTCCCCATATGTCCAAATCGTTTTGAGTGTATGCTGTAACGGTTGGTTTTCCGGTTGTTCCGGATGATGCATGTACTTCCACGATTTCCTCACGAGGTACTGCAAGCAATCCTAAAGGATATGCTTCCCTTAAATCGCTTTTGGTGGTGAATGGAATTTTTTCTATGTCTTTTAAAGTTTTGATGTCTTCTGGTTTTAGTCCAATTTCATCGAATCGTTTTTTATAAAACTCTACATTTTCATATGCGAGTTTTACAGTCTTTTGTAGTCTTTCTAGTTGTATCTTTTCTTTTTCTTCTTTGTTCATACATTCTGCTTTTTCATCCCAAAACATAGTATCCCTATTTTACAAATTTTTCTAATGTGTTTAATTATTAATCTCATTTGTAATAAAACTTTGTTAATCTGTTTAATTTATTTCAATTCCATATTTTTGTAAATATTGTTTTAAGCTTGTTATTTTACGAAATAATATCAATATTTACTTTATTTATTCTATACAATTTATATATTAGTTATTTGATAGATTTACATGGTGATAATCATGAAAAATAAATTTGAAGAAGGCAAATTGGAATTTGAAAATAATAATTATGAAAAGGCATTGGAATGCTTTGAGCAAGTGTTAAGGAATGAAGAAAATGATCTGGTTGAAATTTACAAGTTTGAGTGCCTGCTAAAATTGAAAAGGTATGTTGAGGCTTTGAAAGTTATTGATTCACTAATCAGCAACTGTCCTTATAGTGAAACTTTATGGAAGTGCAAGGCAAGATGCCATATTTTTCTCAAGGACAATCAGAAAGCATTGAAGGCTTTAGGTGAAGTCGAGCGTCTATGTGATGAGGAAAATAAGGAGGGGCTTGTTGACATTGCCCAAATCTATAATCTATTGGATGAACATGAAAAGGTAATCAAATACTGTGACAAGGCCTTGGCCGTTGATAAAACATTTAAGCCGGCATTATATGAAAAGGTGATAGTTGCATCCTGCTTGAAGGATATGAAAATGATTGATGAGCTGACTGAGGACATTTTAAGTATTCCGGGCAATGACTTGTTCAGCCTGTTACCTATCTTTATCATGAATCTGTTTTCAAAAAGGTATGAGAAATGCCTGGAGATTATTGATTTTTGCGAACTTGACGATTCCCAAAGGCAAGAAGAGGAGCTTCTCAAGGGTGCTATCTATCAAACTCTCAGTGAAGACTTAAATGCTCAAATCGGATTGTCCAAAAAATATGATTTGCCAGTTGATGACGCTATAAGCTTGATGATGGAGTTTAAGAAAACCGGCAGGGACCATGGTGTGATTCATGGTGTCGAGTATTATATACTTTAATGTACAATTATGTACATCAATGTATATTATAGTAATATTTAAATAAGTATTAGATTAATATATTAATTGGAATATTAATTAATTTAATATTTTATTTAGAGGGTATTATTTATGGACGTAATGATTTTAGCAATTGTATTTATAATCTACATATTTGCGCTCGTTTTTGTAGGTTATTATGCATACAAAAAAACTAATTCCTCTGAAGACTTTATGATTGCTGGTAAAGATACACATCCATTTATCATGGCAATGAGTTATGGAGCTACCTTTATTTCGACAGCAGCTATTGTTGGATTTGGAGGAGTGGCCAGTGAATATGGTATGAGTGTTTTATGGTTAGCATTCTTAAATATTATCATTGGTGTATTTATCGCATTTGTATTTTTAGGAAAAAGAACTCGTAGAATGGGTCATGCATTGAACTCTTTGACATTTCCTGAATTTTTAGGAAAACGTTTTGACTCTAAATTTATACATTATTTCTCAGGATTAATAATTTTCTGTGCAATGCCTTTATATGCAGCTGTAGTATTGATTGGAGCTGCAAGATTTTTAGAATCATCTCTATTAATCGATTTCAGTATCGCATTGTTAATTTTATCAATAATTATTACATTCTATGTATTGTTCGGTGGAATCCGTGGTGTAATGTATACAGACGCACTTCAGGGAACCATCATGGTTGTAGCAATGGTGTTCCTTCTTGTATTCGTATACTGGCTGCTTGGAGGAATCGATACAGCAAACACTGCACTGACAAACATGGTTAACTTATATCCTGCAGATGCCATTGCAACAGGAGGTACGGGCTGGACGGCCTTCCCAGAGTTTGGAACACCATTCTGGTGGTCACTTGTATCCTCAACATTAATCGGTGTAGGTATTGGGGTACTCGCACAGCCTTCCTTGATTGTAAGGTTCATGACAGTTAAATCAGACAAGGAACTCAACAGATCTGTTTTGATTGGAGGAATATTCATTGCAATCATGCCAACAACCGCATACATCGTGGGATCACTTTCAAACGTATACTTCTTTGACAAATTAGGCAAAATCGCAGTGGATGTGGTTGGAGGAAACATCGACAAGGTCATCCCGACATTCATTACCATGGCGCTTCCTGAATGGTTCGTATACATATTCCTATTGTCCCTGATTGCAGCGGCAATGTCAACAATATCTTCACAACTGCACACACAGGGAACAGCATTCGGTGTAGACATTTATGGAACAATAAGGGAAAAATCCAAACAGAGACTCGACCAGGTCAGCATTTCAAGAGTGGGTATTCTAATAGCCATCATCTTAGCATTGGTCATGGCATTTTCACTTCCGGGAAGTGTAGTTGCACTCGGAACAAGCCTCTTCTTTGAAATCTGTGCAGCAGCATTCCTTCCAGTGTTCCTCGGAGCATTATACTGGAAAGGAATCACAAGACCTGGAGCAATCGCAGGAATAATATCAGGAACTGTTGTCAGTTTATTCTGGCTATTCTTCGTATTTGCAAAAACCGCAACAGGAATCGGAATATGTAAATTCATATTCGGAGTAGAAACACTGCTTCCGGCAGCACCATGGCCGTTCATTGATGTAATGTTGATTGCAGTGCCAATCTCAGCGATATTCACAATCGTTGTAAGTTTACTTACCAAACCTCCAGCACAAGAGGTAATCGATAAAGCATTTTCAGACATAGACAAAAAAGGAAGTGATGCATAATGATGATTTTAGGAATAGAAGACCCAATGATTTGGGGAGTATATGTTGGAATTATCTTATCCACACTCCTATGTGTTGGTTATGGTATTGTAAATTGGAATAAGGGAGATTAATTCTCTTATTGTCTTAAAAAGAGTTATTATAAAAAATAACTCTATTTTTCTTATTTTTTTTAATGGAATTTTGATTTTGTTGAGATTATTGTTATTGTATCAACCTTAACAATTATTGCAGTAATTTTCATTACATCTATATGGTATTGTCAAATCAATACGGCCTGCAATAAATGCGTGTGCAGAATAAATAATTGATTAATGAAAATTAATTCGAAAACAAAAAGCAGTTAAAATATGGTTCAGACATTTGAGTATTTGCGAAAAATAAAAATTGGAGATGCAAGTAGCATCTACTTATTCATAATAATTTTTAAACAGCTCACTGATATCAGTTTCATCCGCCTTTTCACTAAGCATTTCTTCAATAACCTCAACCAATGAAGCACGTTTGACATTTGCAATGAGATTCAGTTTCTTGTGCAATTCCCCACTAAGGGTGATTGTCACTTTTTTTGGCACGTCCTCTATGGTATAGCAGGCACTGTCCTCTTTTGCTGCAAGTTCAAGCTGAAACTTGATGATTTCGTTTCTAATCTCATCCTCAAATGTCACATCCTTGAACTCCTCAATCATCTCATCAAACTGAAGTGATCTTCTAAGCAAGTCTGCCTTGATAAGCTTCAAATTTTCCCTTTCGTTATCATCTCTCGAAATGATTTTATCAATTGATTTTAAGGCCATTTTTCTCATTTCAACTGCAAGCTCATCATTAGCATCATCACAAAGCCATGCACAATATAGAAGTGAATCAAATTCGGAAGTATAATTCTTTTCAGCTTTTGCTATCAAATGATGTCTATAAAATCTTTTTGCAAGGTTGGATTTGAATTCATGTCCTCCGCAGGTGAGATATTCCTCGCTTTTAAGGAAATCTGGGGACACTTTCAGTTCATTTTCAATGTCTTTTGCAACATATCCGCAGTGTGGACATTCCTCAAGCCATGCAAACATTGTGCTTCTTTGCATTTCAGGAGGCCTTAAGTCCAAATCCGGATATCCTGAAGTGTTTGTACTAGTCAATACAGTTTGTGGCGAGGTTTTTGTGCAAATTGCACATTTTTTGTCAAAATCTAAAGTAGTGGTCATACAATTATAATGTCTTCAAGTAGTATATAACCTTTTTGAAACTCCGAAAGTATATTATTTAACGATAACAAATATTGATTTAAGTTGATGTAATAGAAAATAATTTTTTTGTCAATTGTATGTTCTTATTAAAAAACTGTTAAAGTGATAAACATGGATAAGGAAACAAAACAACGTTTGGGCGAAATCAGGACTGCTATAAAAAAGTACGGATTCCATGAAATTTTAGGTCAAACCGCTAAAAGCAAAATTCGAAAAAGCGATGATGAGGAATCCGGCTTATTGTTGGATGATGAGATTCCCGTCAAATTACGTTTGATGCTTCAGGATTTGGGAACTACTTTCATTAAATTGGGTCAACTTTTGAGTACAAGACCTGATATTGTTGGTGAAAAAATTGCAGATGAATTGGCTAACCTGCAGGACGACAATCCCGCAATAACCTATGAACAGGTAAAAACAATTGTTGAAAGAGAGCTTGGAGGAAAAATTGAAGATTTGTTTGAAGACTTCTCCAAGCAACATTTGGCAACCGCTTCAATCGGTCAGGTTCACGAAGCAAGACTGTTGACTGGAGAGCGTGTTGCAGTCAAAGTCCAAAAAGAGGGCATCACAGATAAGATTGACCTGGATATAAGGATAATGAAATATGTTGCCAACCGTGCAGATAAATTGAATTCCAATCTCAGAAAATTAAACCTACCTGGAATCATGGAGGAATTTGACCGTTCAATTCACAAGGAAATTGACTACAATAATGAATTCATGAATATGCAACGCATCGAATTGAACTTTGAGGACAATCCAGATATACACATTCCAGCCACATTTTCAAATTACTGCACTTCAAAAGTTTTGACAATGGAATTCATTGACGGAACAAAACTTAATGATGTGTATGAAAGCAACAGCGATGAATTCGACAAGAAATTCCTTGCGAAGAATGTTCTTGACTCATATCTCCAGCAGCTATTTATCGACGGCTTTTTCCATGGTGACCCTCACCCTGGAAACATAATGATTCTGGAAAACAATGTGTTATGCTATCTTGATTTGGGCATGATGGGAGTTTTTGATGAGGAATTCAAAAAGAATCTCTCTGAACTGATGCTGTTATTCGCTGATCAGGATGTTGACGGATTAATCAATCAGCTGATGTACATGGACATCCTGGATTATGATATTGAAACAAGAACATTGAAAAGGGATTTGAACGACCTTTTCGGAAGATATTTCGGTGTTGAGCTTAACCGTTTCGATGGAGTTTTAGAGGAACTGCTCAATCTCATGCAGGAATATGGTGTGATTCTTCCAAACGAATTTGTCACAATGGCAAGAGGCCTGTCCATGGTTGAGGCAATTGCACATAATTTGGATCCTCAAATTGATGTTTTTGCATCAATCAAACCGATTGCAAAACAGATTGCAAGACAGAGAGTTAGTCCTAAAAGATATTTCAAAAGCAAAAAAAGCAATTTGATTTTATATGAGCACATGATTCAGGCATTGCCAAAGCTTCTAACAAGGACAATCCATAAAATCGATAATGAGGAACTTCAATTCAAGTTTGAAGTTGACATTACAGATAAGGTGTCAATAATCGCATTGATATCTGCACTTATCGTGGGTTCATCTGTTGTTTCTTTCGGGCCAAGGATATTTGACATGCCTGTGATTTCTTTGATAGGTTATGTGCTGGCCATTATATTGAGCATAATCGGCATGAAGAAATTTGTATTGAAATAGAATCGTGAAAACTTATTTTTTCATCATTCTATCACTATTTTTTTTAAAAGATTTCACTTTCAGTGTAAAAAATTAGCATATTAAAATTAAAAAATTGTGACATGATGTCACATACTCAAAATTAGTTAAAAAATAAAAGATTTATGGGAAGAGACTTACTCCCATAGCTTCGATCATTGATTGTAAACCTAATATGATAATAGCCACTCCACCGAAGATTTCAATGTAATCAGCGTATTTTATAGCTATTTTGGTTCCGTATGTTCCAATCAATAACCATGCGACTACTGCAATTAAACTCAATCCGGCCAAAATGAATGGGTCAACATGTGCAACTGCACCCTGTGAAGCTAGAATCAAGTTTTCTATGTTTCCAAAAATAAGCAAACCTGTAAACGGTGCATAGTCTTTAAGGTTAACCATTTTTTTCACCCCTTTCGGCTGCTTTAATGTTTTTGACAGCTCCGTGCACTGATTGGATACCTAATATGACTATTGCAAGACCACCAATGAATGTGATGTAGCTTGAATATTGTATTGCAACTGATGTAGCAACAGTTCCAATAAATAACCATGCAATTACTACAAGTATACTCAATCCACCTAATATCCTAGGATTTACTCCTTGAACAACACCTTGAGATGCTAGAATCAAGTTTTCTATGTTTCCAAAAATAATTAATCCGATAAACGGTATGAATTGTTCTAACAAATTATCACCGTATTGACTTTTATTTTATAAAATATTTAAATGTATTTGTCTTGATATTTCCGTGTTTAATATATAAAGGGAACGTATATTTTGATAAATAAGATACGTAAATGATTTTGAAGGATTCATCCCATATTATCGAACTCCTATTGGTAACCATCTACTAAAGCATGTTTCATGTTATAATTATTAATTTAAACTTTACAATAATACTATTTTTTTTAGATATGTTATATTTAAATAATAATTTAGTGTGGAAATTTAATCATAATGTCCTTGTATCAAAAATAGCCTATAAATTTGGATATATGGTTGGGAGGGCGTTATTATATAAATTAAATGACATATATCATTAAGTATGAATATTTTAATAAAATTTAAGGATTTACTGTTTGAAAGTTTAAAGGACAATAAAAAATTAATCATTGGTTTATACGTTTTTTTCATTGTCTGTTTTATTGGTGCATGGATTTTTTCTGCTGATGCTATAACTGCGAGCTTATCTGGAATACAGAATGCATCCTCATCAGCTCCTACATTGAATAATCCTCTCAGTGCGACGGATATTTTAATAACCAATGAATGGGGCGGAATTTTAACATATGTTGGATCAATATTTTTTGGAATTTTTGCAATAGTTTCATTGGGATATAATGGAGTTAACCTTGGAATGTTCGGGCAATTGTTCAGTCAGTATGTGCCTAATGGAGGTCTTAGGTATATTGTTTATCTGATTCCTCATGGGATATTTGAAATAACTGCAACAGTTCTTCATTCTGTTGCTGGAATATTGCTTTTTTTGTTCATCTGGAGATTCATAAAGGCAATGATAAGCAAGGATGTCCATGGTGCCTCAGAGGCATTCAACCAAAATAAAAAGGTTTTGATTCAAAGTGTGGTAATAATGATTTTTTCAGCAGTATTATTGGTTATTGCTGCTCCAATTGAGGCATATTTTTCAGTACCGTTCTCTGAGTTTTTAGTTGGAGCTTAAAATAGGCATATTATTGATTTTAATCAACATTTTTTTCTTTTTTTATTATTTCGATTTTCTTGCAAAACATTTTTCCATAAATGTTGCATATAACAACATGTTTATACTTTATTTTCTAAATCTATTATAAAGTGATAATTATGAATGATTTATTTGACAATTTTGAAAGAATCCAGAAAAATGACCCTGAATTTCATGAAATTTTTAAAAATTTTGCATATGATGAAGTGATGGGATATTCTAATTTGGATGAAAAGGAAACAGTTTTGGTCACATTAGCATCATTGATTGCATGTCAATCACCGAAAGCATTCAAAAAGATTTTGCTTTCAGCAATTAACAAATACATTACTCCTGAGGAAGTAAAGGAATTGCTCTACCAATCAGTACCTTATGTCGGATTTGGACGTGCGCACAATTTCTTTGGTGTTGTAATTAAGGTATTTGACAAAAAGGGAATCGATATGCCATTGGATGATAGGTCAAATACCACTTCTGAAAACAGACGTCAAAAAGGCCGTGAAATTCAGGATAGGTATTTTGGAGTTGAAATGATACAGGCAATGAATGACAATGCCCCTGAAGGCCAAAAACATTTCAATACATTTCTTGAAGGTTATTGTTTCGGTGACTTCTACACCCGTGACGGCTTGAACGATCAGCAAAGGGAATTGATAACATTCACTTTTATTGCTACTTTAGGCGGTTGTGAAAATCAGTTAAGGGGTCATACCCAAGGTAATTTGAGTGTTGGCAATGATAAGGAAAAATTAGTGTCTGCAGTTACAGTGATGTTGCCGTACATAGGTTTTCCAAGGTCTCTTAATGCTTTGGCAATAATTAATGAAATTTGTGATTAAGGGTGTCTTCACCCTTAATACTTAAATTCATAGGTTTCTTCAATTTCCATCATGTTCCTGATTTCAGCGGTGGCGTTGTCCAGGAAAAATATTCCCATTTCAAAACCGTTAGCTTTGTATACTTCAGCGATTTCAGGCATCATTTCAAATGCTTTTTCAACTATTTCTTCGTTTTTGCTTAAATCAGCGGTTCCATAATATCTAAGGAAGTGTTCACCGTCCCATGCAGCTATTTCAACATTTGGATTTACTTCCATTTGTTTGTAAACATCCTTGTAGGTTCCAACACCAAAGTAAATTTTATCACCATCTAATAAGTGAAATCCGAGTGGTCTTACTTTTGGTTTGTCACCGTCAACAGTTGCAAGATAGAATTCTTCTGCTTTTTCTAATATTTCATTTACTTTTTCAATATTTGACATTTAAATACCTCTAACTTTTATATATTCTTGTTATATATTAAATATTTTTTATTCTTTTTTTAATTTTTGCATTTGAATCGATGTGAATATATTTACATCGATATGAATACATTTATATATCACTTTTTATTAAAATATTATTAGCATATCATGACAATTTATTATTTTTAGAAGAAAAATATTTTCTCGAATAGAATATATGTTCAAGTGGTTTATTTCGAGTTAATTGTCTGATTTGTATTATTTATATTTAAAGGAGAAAAACTATGAAATCCAATAAAATTGTGTTTATTGCTTTAATTGCTCTTATAATAGCAGTCGTTAGTGTGGGTTCAGTTTCAGCCGGTCTATTTGACTTTTTAGGTGGAAATTCCAATTCCACTGACACCAGTTTAGATGGTAAAGAAGTAAACCTCGCAGCTGCTGCAAGTTTAAAAAATGTTTTTGATGATAAATTAATCCCAATGTTTCAGGATAAATATCCTGGCGTAAAAGTAACACCAACTTACGCTTCAAGTGGAGATTTGCAAACCCAAATTGAAAACGGTTTGGAAACAGATGTATTCATGTCTGCAGCTAACAAGCAGATGAACGCTTTAGCTGAAAAAGGCATTGTCGATAATTCTACTAACCTTCAGTTCTTGGAAAACAAGGTAGTTTTAATCGTACCTGCTGATTCCAATTCAAACATCTCCTCATTCGATGATTTGAAAAACGTAAAAGGCAACATCGCTATTGGAGACCCTGAATCCGTGCCGGCAGGACAATACGCACAAGAAGTATTGAACAACACTGGCATTTGGAGTGATGTGGAATCCAAATTATCATTAGGTAAAGATGTGACTGAAGTATTAAACCAAGTGGCTCAAGGATCTGCTGAATGCGGTATTGTATACGCTACTGATGCTAAATCAACTGATGATGTAAAAGTAATCTGTGAAGCTCCTGAAGATGCTTTAAACACTCCAGTTATTTATCCTATTGCTTCTATTAAAGATACCAATGATACCGATGCTACAAATGCATTTATGGACTTCTTGCAAACTAAAGAAGCTAAAGATGTATTTGTTGAATATGGATTTACTCTTCATGAATAGATTTTTCTATTCATCATTCTTTTTTTGATTAAATTTTAATATAATATTGTTCAAATGAATAATTAGTAATAATTTTTTTGGAGATATTGACATGGCTGTAGACTGGTCCCCCGTATTCATCTCAATGAAAACCGCAAGTCTATCAATTTTTATAACATTCTTTGTAGGGTTGATAGTTGCTTGGGGTATCGTTAAGATGAAAAACGATTCAATAAAAATAGTGCTTGACGGCATTTTCACATTGCCGATTGTACTGCCTCCAACTGTAGTTGGATTCTTTTTATTGTATGTCTTTGGGATTAGAGGACCAATCGGTAAGTTCTTTATAGAATTTTTTGCTGTAAAAATAGCATTTTCATGGTCTGCAACAGTTATTGCAGCAGTCGTCATGTCTTTTCCTTTGATGTATCGTTCCGCTCGTGGCGCATTTGAGCAGGTTGACTCAAACCTATTAGATGCTGGCCGAACACTTGGAATGTCTGAGTGGAATATTTTTTGGAAAGTCTTATTTGCAAATGCGCTTCCGGGAATTATCAGCGGAGGAATATTGGCATTTGCCCGTGGTTTAGGTGAATTCGGTGCAACTGCCATGCTTGCAGGTAATATTGCAGGACAAACCAGAACACTTCCTATGGCGGTTTACTCGGAAGTGGCTGCAGGAAATATGGGAGATGCATTTAATTATGTAATAGTCATCGTAATTATTTCATTTATTGCAATATTCATCATGGATTTTGTTTCAATACGAAAGGAGAAGCAATGGAAATGACATTATCACTAGGTGTGGAACATGAGTAAATTACTAAAAGTAGATATTCAAAAGAAATTAAAAGAATTTGACCTTGATGTTAGCTTTGAATTGGAAAAAGGACGTTTAGGCATTCTTGGCCCATCCGGTTGTGGTAAGAGCATGACATTGAAATCCATTGCAGGTATTGTCGATCCAGATAAAGGTATTGTAAGCTTGACCACTGAGAAGAAAACCACTTATTTTGATTCAGATAATAAAATAAACTTGAAACCTCAAAAACGAAATGTCGGTTATCTATTTCAAAACTATGCACTGTTTCCCAACATGACCGTTGAGGAAAATGTTGCAGTGGGTTTAGGTAAAAATGACGATAAAAAAATCGTATCTGAAATAATAAAAAGATTCCATTTGGAAGGTCTGGAAAAAAGATATCCTCGACAATTGTCTGGAGGTCAACAGCAAAGGGTGGCACTGGCACGTATAATGGCATACAGTCCAGATGTAATATTATTGGATGAGCCGTTCAGTGCAATGGACACTTATCTAAAGGAACAACTGCGTATTGAACTTCTCAATTCGCTTGATGATTTTGACGGATTTTCTATTTTGGTTACCCACGACCGTGACGAAGCGTTTCAGTTCTGTGATGAGCTTATAATATTGGATGAGGGGAAAATCATAGCAAAAGGAGATACCTATGAAATATTTGAGAATCCAATAAAAGTTCAGGTTGCAAGGCTCACAGGTTGTAAAAATATTTCTAAAGTGGAGATAATTGATGAATATCATGTCAAATCAATAGATTGGGGAATCACATTGGAAGTATCACAAAAGATACCTCAGAATATTACTCATATAGGAATAAGGGCTCATAACTTTGCTCCGGCCAGTAAAGGTGAGGTTAATGTGATGGATACTGCAAATGCAACAAAGTTGGAAATGCCGTTCGAATGGGAAATAACATTGGCAAATGGCCTGTGGTGGAAAGTCGACAAGTCCATTTATGAGCATGATATTGAAATTCCGGAATATCTAAAGGTAGATCCTAAAAATATAATCTTGTTGGAAGACTAATTGCTTTTACTTAAAAAAATTGTTTTCACTTTGTAAATTGCCTTCAAATAGAAGAAAATTATCTAAATAATCAAATTCAATATTATTTTTATGTGAATTTGTAGTTTTAGAATTTAAAACATTCTTTCTGGTGATTGTCAATAATTCCAATTGACTCCAAGTAGGAATAGATAATTGTCGGACCGACAAATTTCATGCCTCTTTTTTTCAAATCCTTTGAAATGGTTTTGGACAAGTCAGATTCTGTTAGAAACTCTGCCTTGATGATTTCACCATCAGTGAATCCCCAAATGTAATTGTCAAAGCTTCCAAATTCCTTTTGGATTTCAATGAATACTTGGGCATTATTGATTGCTGAGGCGATTTTGCCTTTGTGGCGAATTATCCCTTCGTTTAAGCGCAATTCCTCAACTTTTGCATCATCATAATCGGCCACTTTTTCAACGTCAAAGTCATCGAAAGCTTTTTTGAAGTTTTCACGTTTTTTTAGGATGGTTATCCATGACAGTCCCGCCTGAAATGATTCCAAAACAAGCATTTCAAATAATTCCTTATCATCATGGGTTGGAATTCCCCATTCTTCATCATGATATTTTATATAAATCTCATCGGACCCTGCCCAGTTGCATCTTTTTTTGTTCATAAAAATAATTATCATTGACTTGATTTAAATATATTTTTAAGGGGATTTTTTTTAATATGAATCACATGTAGATACATTATTTACAATAATGTTTATACTTTAAATTATAAAACATTACATAGTTATTTTATAAAACATGTTTTAAGGAGAATTTGCTATGGTACAGTTAGGCTTTGGGATGATGAGGCTCCCGTTAAAAGATGAGAATGATCAGACAAGCATTGATATAGAACAAGTGAACAAGATGGTGGATGCTTATATGGATGCAGGATTTAACCATTTCGACACTGCATTTGTTTATCATGAAGGTGTAGGCGAATCCACATTCAAAAAATCAGTCGTTGACAGATATCCAAGGGATTCATTTAAGATTGCAACAAAATTGCCTTTGTTTGTAATTACAGAGGAATCACAATTGGAGCCAATATTTGAACAGCAATTGCAAAATTGTGGTGTGGACTACATTGATTATTTCATGTTGCACAATGTGAGCGGATTTACTGAAACCGCATGGAAAAATGTGGATTTATATTCATTCATTGAAAGTAAAAAACAAGAGGGTAAAATCAAGCACATCGGAATTTCAACTCATGGTGATGCTGAATTTTTAGAGGAAATCCTATTTGACCATCCTGAATTGGAATTCGTCCTTTTGCAAATCAATTATCTTGATTGGGAAGATGAGGGAATAGAGGCCAGAAAATGCTGGGAAGTTGCAAGGAAATACAATAAGAAAATAATGATTATGGAACCTTATAAGGGAGGTTTTCTTGCCGATGTGCCTGAAGAGGCGGAAAAAATCATGAAGGATTACAATCCGGATAAATCTGTTGTCTCATGGGCTATGAGATTCGTGGCTAACCTTGATGACATTGATGTGGTTTTGACAGGTGCAAGCACTCTTGAGCAGCTTGAAAACAATATTCAGGAATTCAAGAATGCTGATCCGTTAAATGATGAAGAGATGGAAATATTAAAAGAGGTTACAGAAATCATTAACGGCAACATCACTGTTGACTGTACAAAATGCAGATATTGTGTAGATTCATGTCCTGAGGACATCGACATTGCCAAGATTTTCGATTTATACAATAAACATAAGATGTTAGGTATAGAGGAATGGACACAATATGGAAATACATACTTAAACTATACCAAACTTGATGGGGTTGGAATAGCTTCTGATTGTATAGAATGTGAGTCCTGCATTGAGGAATGCCCACAGCAAATCAATATTCCCGAATTTTTAAAGGATGTCGCCGAGACTTTTGAAACCGAGATTTATGGTTTTGAAAATTAAGTTACTTTTAATAATAATTAATAATATATTTATAAATAGTTAGTTTATTGAAGGTTTTTATTATGATACCTGGTATGAATAAAAAACAAATGAAGCAGATGGAAAGGCAAATGAAAAAGATGGGTATGAAAATGGAAGAGCTCGAAGGAGTTCAGGAAGTCATAATCCGTTTTGAAGATAAAGAATTAATCATTGATAATCCTAGTGTAAGCTTAATGAACGTCATGGGCCAAGAAACATATCAAGTTGACGGTAAGGCTCGTGAAGTGGAATTAGAATATGAAATTGAAATTCCAGATGAAGATGTTGAAATGGTAGCTAACAGCGCTGGAGTTAGCGAAGATGAAGCAAGACAAGCTCTTGAAGAATGCAAAGGAGACCTTGCGGAAGCAATCATGAAATTAAATCAATAGATACCATGACTTTAATTGCACATATTTCTGATTTGCACATTTCAAATACTGCCTTTGATGAAGAAGTGTTCATGAATGCTGTAACCGAAATAAACAATCTGGACCCTGATATGATAATCTTAACAGGTGACATTACAGATAATGGATATTATGTGGAATTTCAACAGGCCACAAAATATTTGGAAATGTTTGAAGCTCCATTATTTGCAGTTCCAGGAAATCATGATGCTCGTAATTTAGGTTATCAAACTTTTGAAGAGTTCATTGGTGAGAAAAGCTGGAAATTAACAATGGATGGTAATTTCACTGTAATGGGAATTGACAGCAGTTCTCCAGATGAAGACAAGGGGCATGTCGGAACACCTCAGCATATGTGGCTGGAACATCAGTTAGATGAATGTGTAATTAACGAACATTTCTCAATTGTAGCTCTTCACCATCATGTCGTATCTATTCCTCAAACAGGTCGTGAACGCAATGTTTTGTCTGATGCAGGCGATATTTTAAAAACTTTAACAACCCATGAAGTGGATTTGGTTTTATCAGGACATAAGCATGTTCCAAACATCTGGAAAGTAAACGATACAATCATTGTTAATGCGGGCTCTCTTTGCTCCAACAAGCTCAGAGGCAAGAATAAAAACTCATATAACGTTTATAACATTACTGATAGTGAAATTGAAATTTTCCTTAATGAAGTGAATGGCGAAAGATTCCTATTTGGAAAATATCCAAGAAATATACTATAAATTAAATTTAAATATTGAATTAGATAAATATAATAAACTGAATTAAATTATTGTTTTTAGGTGATATTATGAAAGTGGTCGTAGATGCTTCTAATGTGGCTCATCATGTAAAAAATGAACGTGGACAACCAATGATGTCCAATATTCTTGCTGCTGTAAAAGCATTAGAAGAAAGTGAAGATGAATTTGTAATTATTGCTGATGCATCACTTCGTCATGATATTGATGATAAAGAAAAATTCTTAAGATTGTTGGAAAGCGACAATGTAGAGGAAGTTCCCGCAGGAAATGACGCTGATCATTTTATTTTAGATATTGCAACTCGTGAAAAAGCAAAAATTTTATCAAATGATAAATTCAGAGATTATGCTGCTGAATTTAGAAATATCTCTTCAATGAGAATTCCATTCATTATTGATAACGGAAGACTTACATTTGGAAAACCGAAAAAACCGAAAAAGGACAAGAATATTCTTCAACATATTTGCGATGAGATTATTAAGGAATTAAACTTCAAGAAATGGGAAATTTACACAGGTAAAGAAGGATTGGAAATTTCCCCATTAAATATTGCTAAACAGGCAATCATCCGTATTGATAATGAAAATAATGCCGAATCCAAATTGGAGAATCTTTTTTCAAAAATACCAATGTTCAACAAGATTGTAGAAATGGTGGACGATGTTGAAATAGCAGCTCCATATGTGATTTTTGTATTGGTACATCCTAAAGATTACAAAATTGCTGTAAAAAATGCAGGTAACATTTCCGTTACCGTTGCAGACAGATTAGGTCTTGAGAAAAAACCTTTAATTGCAGTAAGAAATGATTTATTTACAAAACCAGGCACTTTCGAGTTAAACATTTTGCTTGCAGATGAAGTAACTGAAAATGCTCCATATAATGTTTTAGTGCGTGTAAGCGAACATGATGAGGTTTTCATCAAAAGAAACTCAAGAAATATTGCAAGTACAATTGCCGGAAGACTTGGATCTTGGAAATTCCCATTTGTATCTGTAAAACCTGATATGCTTTTGGAAAAACCTGGAGAATTTGAAATAGAATTGGAAAAAGGAGGGGACTTAGATGGCTAATAGTTTAACCAAGTCATTTATTAAACTCACCACCAAACTCAATCCAATTGCCATTGGAACAAAATTTTTTCCGACAAATTCTTTAGAAACTGAGTATGTGGAATTATTCAACTATACTCAAACCATTCTTTTTGAACTTGAAAAGGCAGAGATTACTTCAGATACCATTCTTCAAAACTTAATTCGTGATGTGGGTGCGGAAAACCTTCCAAAGGATTATACTTTTCATGAATTAAAACCTGCAGAAAACAGGATTGAAGAATATGCATTGGTAAGTAACATTATCATGGGAAGTGACCGTTATTTTTACATAGAACTTCCACACCCTTCCCGTTTAATTGATATTTTTGTTAAAATTATTCAAAGCGAAAAAGGAGAAATTGTGGAAAAAACAGCTACTGAACTGGTTGCAAGAATGCTTAGTAAAAATGATGCCATTCGTGTAGCTATTGAATTGATTGGAATTGGATTGTCTGAAGGAGTTCAGGTAATTTCCGCTGTTGGAATGACTGGTGCAGCTTCAATAGAACGTGCTATTCATTACACTCAGAATGTTGGAAGTTTTCCTGGAATTGCATTTACTAAATTAGGTGGAGAATATGCATTGGTATTTGATTCACCGTTTTTGCTTCAGGAATCAAGACCTGTCGATTTGGAAAATTATTTGTTCATTGATTTAATAGATTCTACTAAATTCATTAGTAAAAACGGTAGAAATCAGTTAGTTGATTTGATGACTGGAATTAAAAATTTCATCGAAACCGAATGTGATGGCGAGCTTGAAGGATATCGTGAAGGAGGAGATGATTTTATTGCAAGGTTCCCGTCAAAAGATTTGGCAATACGTGCGGGATTGGATGCGGCATGGTTTGCGTTGGATAATGGTGCAAAAATCAGAGCGGGTATTGGAAGAAGCAGGCGTGAAGCTGGTGAGAGAGCTCAACTTGTTGATGATTTGGAATCAACTGCGCCGTTGTCATTGGTTGTTTTTGAATTAGCTAACGGATTATATGCATACAATATTCCTTCTGAATTTACAAGAACCTTAATCAATTTGGTTGAAAATGAAAAGGCCAAATTGATTGGAGTGTTTGCATTCGTATTTATATTTGCTTATTTAATGTCTATATTGGGACTAGGAATGTTTAGTTTTATTGGGGTTATATTGGCATTGGCTTATGCATTGATTGCTTAATTAAAATTTAAAGAGAATAATTATGAGACGAAAAAGAGACGATAAGAGAGTTTTAAGATCAGGAAATGGTCGACAAAATACTTCTAAAAGGAAAATAAGAAGAGGTAACAAAAACCATTTTAATAATCGTCCAGTAATGTCTAGAGGTCCAGTTAATCGTCAAAAAAAGCAAAGGAAAAGTAGTAAAACTTTAATGGTAATTATGATTGTTGCATTAATTGCTTTTGTAGTTGGTGCGGGAATTGGGGTTTCATTAAGTTTAGGAAATAATGGTAATGATGATAATCAACCTCATTTTGAAAATGTAACTAAAGAAATGACTACTGGATTAAACGAGACTGAACCGGTCTATTTTGAAAAGAATGTGGATGATGTAGATTTCAATGAAAATCAGACATCACAATTGGATGTTCAGTATAAATATGCTTATAATAATTAAATTTTAGTGATTTTATGGATTTTATTAAAGAACTTGATGGTGGATTTTCTCAAATAGAAAATCTTGAAGTATCTGGTGCCCGTGAAGGTAAATTTGGGGTTACTGTTATTGTTTCACCAAATAGTACTGCTTCAGCAGTTTTTACTTCTAATAAGGTTGTTGCAGCTCCTGTTAAGTATACACAAAATGTTCTTAAAAAAGGGATTATTTCCGCAGTTTTTGTAAATAGTGGTAATGCTAATTGTTTTACAGGCCAACAAGGTTTTAAAGACTGTGAAACATTGGTGGAATTGATATCTAAAGATTTAAAAATACCAAAAGATGAAATTGCAATTGCATCCACTGGTGTTATAGGTCGTGAAATGCCAATTGATACCATTTCAAAAGTAGCTTACGAATCATTATCCAAATTAGGCAATGGCCCTGAAAATTCACTTGCGGCTGCAAAGGCTATAATGACTACTGATACATTTCCAAAAGAATGTGCGGTTGAAGTAACTTTAAAAGATGGTGAAAAGGTTAAGATTGCCGGTATCACTAAAGGAAGTGGAATGATTGCTCCAAATATGGGTACAATGCTGTCATTTATTGCAACTGATGCTATACTTCCATCTTCAGAGATTAAAAAAGCTTTAAAAACTTCCGCTGATGTCAGTTTCAACATGATTGTAGTTGATGGTGATGAAAGTACCAATGATACATGCCTGATGATGGCTAATGGTGCATCCGGTGTTGAAGTCGTTAAAGATGGTAAACTTGATTCTAATTTCCAGGATGCATTAAATTATCTATGCATCGATTTGGCTAAAAAAATGGCTCGTGATGGTGAAGGAGCTAGCAAATTTATTGAAGCTAATGTTTGTGGAGCTAAAAATCACGAGGATGCACGTTTGGCAGCAAAATCAATCATATCTTCAAGTTTATTTAAATCTGCAGTATTCGGTGGCGACCCTAATTGGGGAAGGATTGTTTCAGCTATTGGATACTCAGGTTGTGATTTAAATCCGGAAATTGTAACAATATCCATTGCAGATGATGTTAATGATGTTGATTTGGTTAAAAATGGTGAAATTTTAGCATTTGATGACACCCCGTATCTTGATAGGGCAGAAAAGATAATGCAATCAAAAAATATCACTGTCAATATTGATATGGATTTAGGCGATGGTGAGGCAACAGCTTGGGGTTGTGATTTAACATATGATTATGTTAAAATTAATGCGGAATACACCACTTAAAGAAAAGTTTTAAATACCTTGAAAACAAATATTTTTTTGTTATAGATTTAATTCTAATTTTGTAATGATAAATTTTAAGGAGGGGAAAATATGGCAAAAGTTAAAGGAACTAACAGAAGAACCAGACAAAAAAGAAGTTATACTAAACCTGGTAGTAAAAGAGGAAGAGGAGTTAAACAAACTTGGAAAAAATAATCCTCTTATAATCTTTTTTTCTTATTTTTAACAATTTTTAAGTGTTATTTACTAATTTTCACATTGACAATAATTAAATACTATTTTTTAAAGATATTATCATAGGTGATAATATGATGATGCCTGAAAATGGACATAGAGCTCATGGTTTTTCAAGCGCTAATTTCTTGGATTCCGATGAAATCATTCAAGAACTAAATTTAAAAGGTGATGAAGTATTTATGGATGCTGGTTGTGGTGATGGTCACAACGCAATCAAGATTCTCGAAGATTATAATCACAAAGGAACTGTTTATGCGGTAGACATTTACGATGCCTCAATTGAGGACATGGAAACATACAAAGCAGAAAACAATGTTGAAAACCTAATAAATATTGAAGCGGACATCACTGATGGAATTCCTGGTGTTGAGGATGAATCAATTGATGTGATTTTGATGGTCAATGTTTTCCATGGATTTAAAGCATCAAGAAGACTTGATGAAGCCGTTGAAGAACTTGCAAGAATAGTTAAAAAAGATGGAAAAATTGCAATCATGGATTATAAGCCATGGGATGTTCCAAAGGGACCTCCTACCAAAATGAGATCTTCACCGGAGGACTTGGAAAAATTATTTGCAAAGCAAGGCCTTAAAAAGACTTATCTAAATGAGGAAATTGGTGAAGATATTCCCGAGGGCAAATCTCACTTTTTAATCATGTTTGGTAAAAATTAATTTTTTTAATCCGATTAGGGTTTTCAAATCCTAATATTTTTCTTTTTGAAAATTATAAATACTATTTTTTAAAGATTATTATTTAGAAATATTTATTTTATGGTGAAACTATGGAACATAAACATCATGGAAAATCAAGTTCTAAATTTTTAAATGCCGATGAAATATTGTCTAAGTTAAATTTGACTGGCGCGGAAACTTTTATCGATGCCGGTTGTGGTGATGGATACATTTCAAAAAAAGCAATTGAAGATTATATTTCCGGCGGGCAAGTTTATGCTATTGATGTTTATGATAAAGCAATTAAAGATATGGATGATTATAAAAATCAAAATGGCATTTCTAATCTAATAAATATTCAGGCAGATATTTCTCAAGAAATTCCAGGCATTGTCGATCAATCTGTTGATGTTATTCTCATGGTTAATGTTTTCCATGGTTTTAAAGCTTCCGGAGAAATGGACAAAGTCATTGATAACTTAAAAAAAGTTTTAAAAAGTGAAGGCAGAATTGCAATCATGGAGTTTAAACCAATTGAAATGTCCTTTGGCCCTCCAATTGACATCAGACTTTCTCACGTTGAAATGGAAGAGCTATTTGAAGAACATGGTTTTAAAAAGAAATATTTGAATGTTGATTTTGGAGCAGATGCTCCCGAAGGTAAATCTCACTATTTAATAATATTTGAAAAGGAGTAATTTTAAATGATTTTTGCAGCAATTTTGGCAGGAGGAATAGGTTCAAGAATGGGAGGCACTGATACTCCTAAACAATTTCTGACCTTGGGAAACAAGCCTGTCATAATCCATACAATCGAAAAATTTGTTATTAATGAAAATATTGACAAGACTATTGTTTTAATACCAAAAAATTTTATAAATCACACTAATAATTTAATTAATGAGTTTATTGGGGATAATGAGGATATCATTGTCATTGAAGGTGGAGAGACCAGAAATGATACTTTGATGAATAGTATTAAATATATTGACGAGAATTTTGGAATTGATGATGACTCTATTATTCTCACCCATGATTCCGTACGTCCTTTTGTCACTCACAGAATTATTAAGGACAATATCGATGCGGCAAAAAGGTATGGGGCATGCGATACTGTAATTCCCGCTACAGACACTATTGTTGAAAGCATCAACGGCAAGACCATTGAAAGCATCCCTGTTAGGGATTATTATTACCAAGGCCAAACACCTCAGAGCTTCAATATAAAGAAACTTTTCAATTTAATCAATAGTTTAACAGAAGAGGAAACTAATATTTTGACAGATGCATGCAAGATATTCACACTTAAAGATGAGGATGTATATCTGGTCAATGGTGAAGTAACAAATATCAAGATTACATATCCATATGATTTAAAATTAGCAAATACAATTCTTGAGGATAGAAATGATTAACATTGTTTACAGACTCAAATCTCCGAAATTTTTTGAAGAGTCAATCGATGAAGTGGAACTGGATGGAGTAGTCGTAAGGCCAACTTATCTATCAATTTGCCAAGCCGACCAAAGATACTATCAGGGTTCAAGGCCAGCTGAAGTATTGGAAAAAAAATTGCCTATGGCATTGATTCATGAAGCTATTGGTGAAGTCGTTCATGATAACTCTGGCGAGTTCAAGTCAGGTGATAAGGTCGTAATGATTCCAAACACTCCTCAAGGTGAAGATGTATGCAGAGCCAATTATTCTTATAAATCCAAATTCAGAGGAAGCGGATTTGATGGATTCACATCTGATTTGGTAAAATTGGATTCAAGCAGGGTTGTTAAAATACCTGATGAGTTCAATCCATTTGTTTCAGCATTTATAGAATTGATATCTGTTGCATATCAGGGAATAGTTAAATTCAGTGAAATTGCCATCACTCCAAAAGATGCATTGGGTGTTTGGGGAGATGGAAACCTTGGTTTCATCACAGCTTTGCTATTGAAAGAGAAATTTCCGGATTCAAAAGTGTTTGTATTTGGAAAACATTTGGAAAACTTAAACCTGTTTTCATTTGCTGATGGAATTTACCAGATTCACAATGTTCCAAAGGATTTGGCAATTGACCATGCATTTGAATGCGTAGGTTCAAGTGCTTCACAATCTGCCATCGACCAAATAATAGATTTAATCAACCCTCAAGGAACAATCAACCTTTTTGGAGTTAGCGAATATCCAATACCAATCAACACTAGAATGGTTTTGGAAAAGGGTTTGACTGTTCAGGGAAACAGTAGATCTGAAAGGGAAGACTTTGTAGGAGTCGTTGAAACTCTCAAACAAAATCCTCAGCTTTTCGAATATTTGGAAAAATTAGTGACAAATGTCTGTGAAATAAACACCTTAAACGACTTAAAGGAAGCCTTCGACAAGGATTATATTTCACACTTTGGAAAAACCATTCTAAAATGGAATAAATAATTAATAATGGAAATGTTTATTAATTATTTTCAAATATTCCAATCTAAAGTAATTCCTATCTTTTTTAGCACATTTTACCGGAAGCATTGCCAGAATGTGGATGTCCTCATTTGTTAAAATTTCATGATTCTTAATCTTGTTTTTAATCACTTCAAGAACCATGTGGCATAAGTCCTCATGATGGCAGGAAAGCTTGATGGTGAAATCAGCATCTGATTTGATAGGGCATTCTTTTACAGTAATATTAATGTCTTTAGGACATATTATATAAACTGAAACTTTTTTCTGGTGTTTTTCATAGAGATTTTCCGCAAATTCAATGTATTTTGTTAGTTCTTCTTCATCAAAGTCAACCAATTGAAATTCCAAATCGATGAATTCCCCTTCTTCTGTTGTGAAAATGTCTCCTCCTTGGTGGACATTTTCATCAAGTTGTCTGATTTCCATTGGAGTTACACATTTGATGGATCTTTCGTCCTCAAACGTATTTTTTATAAGTTCTCTTTTCAAATCAAAATCTTTTTTATCCATTTTTAAACCTCAAAAAATTTAATTTGCATTCCTTATATTTGTTTTTATCATTTATAAATCATTAAGTTATTAATTAAAGCAATTTTAATTGGTTAAATCAATTTTATAAGATTATTAGAATTATTCTATTTGGTAAAAATTAATTTAAATGAGATGAACATAAATAATGGTGATGGTGATAATGTGGATTATGAAACAGTAATCGGTGAAAAATTTCCAAATTGCAATGTGGAAGTAATTCAGCCCGATTTTTTAGAGCTTGACATGCTGATTGAATACATTACTGATGATATAATTGTATATAAACCTCATTCTCTCTTGGTTTACAGACATTTCATTAGATTTTTAATGAATGTTGGCCAAAGGGGTAAAATCTATTATTTGGAAGGTTTTTCAGATGAGGACATACAGTCAATTCATGAGGGGCTGTTAAAATTTACATGGGGTAAGGATGTGAAAATCAATCTGTTTAAAAATTCAAATCCGGATAAGGATGTTCTAGGATTGGATTGATGTTAAAAAATAAAAAATTCATCACAATACTCACAATAGTAATTATATTCGCTTTCACAGCAGTTTCCAATAATTATTTCGCCCCTTAAAGATTCTACTGCTAGTTCATCCGTGGTATCATGAAATACTTTAGATAATTTTCTTTCACATTTAGGACATTTGCACATGTTCTTAATTATATTAACAATGAGGTTTAAATATTAATGTAGGTGTTAAAATGCTAATTAATCTTGGTGCTGAATTTGGTACTCATTTGGAATCTAGTGATGATGCAATAGAATTAATCGATATTTTAAACAAAATTCCAAAAGATGATTTTATCATTGATTTTAAGGAAGTAATGTTTGTTACAATGAATTTTGCACAAGCATATTACAGCGCTAAACTAGAATCTGATAAGAAAATATCTGAAATAAATTTATCCGATGAAGTAACTGTAGTTATGGGTGCAGCTGATGAAGCATGCAATCCATAATCTTTTTATTTTTTAAAATTTAAGTTGTACAAGCTTGAAAAATTGATTTCACCTCGTAAAATTGTTCTTATTTAAAACTGCTTATTTTATATACTTAATTATCTAAATTAATCTTGTTAACTAAAATGTTTTAAAAATCCGGATTTTTTCACATTCAAGTTAATTATTGAATAATTGTGAGGTGTTCTAATGGCACTTAAAAATCTATTTGATAATTATAAGGAATTTGAAGAAATAATTAACAAGGAAAATGAAGGTATAATTGATTTAGATGGTGTTGAGCTTAATCCGACATTATTGTTGATGTTAGAGGTTTATTGTAAAAATAATGTTAAATAAGTTTGAAGTACAAAATATATATGATTTAATAGAATTGCATAAAAATAATTTTTATGAGTATGGGGGATAGTCTATTGATTATTGATATTTCTGCTGAAATTAACAAATCTTTAGAGTTAAATACTAATGCTACTAATTTAATTGATAAAATAAATAAGTTAGAAGATGAAGAATTCATTATTGATTTTAAAGATGTTCATTTTATTAGTAGAACATTTGCTCAGGCTTATTATGCATCTAAAAAACGTTCCTGTAAAAAAATTACTGAAATCAACCTTTCAGACGATGTAAAACCTATGATGGAAATGGTTGAAAAGCAGTTGATGCATTAATCATTTCTACTTATTTTCTTAATATTTTCTCATTTTGCAATATTGCTTTAACTTTGTAATATTGTTCCCATTATGAAAAATTGTTCTCACTTATAACTGCTTATTTTATATAGTATGGAGAGTATATTACTTTATTAAAGAAATTTGCTTTAATAAATTATTTTTTGATTAATTCAATTGTATAGATACTTCAAATTTGAGTTTAAAGCAAAAAATTTTTTAACAATTTAACCACAATTAACTTTATTCGAGGTTGAATTATGAAAGAAAAATTTTGTGAGAAATATTTTGAAAACAATGTAAAGCCCAAGCATTTGAGCAGATTTAAAACAGAAACTCCAAAAGGCAATCTCATTGAAGGTTACATATCAAGAAAACCTAATAAGCATCTGGGATCCCTTGTGATAACTCACATAACTGAAAAATCAGGAAAAAGTTATGATTGCGAACAGTTCGTACAGTCATTTCCAAAAATTCATTATTGGGATAGAAGACACCATTTAAAAGAAGATGAGGAAAGCATAATCTATCACTGTCAGGAAAAGCTTGACGGGACCTGCCTAATTGTTTACGCATTGAAAAATGAATTGGGCGAAATAATTGAAATAATTCCTAAAACCCGTGGAAAGGCTGTGGCTGACAAACATGTTCTGGAGATGTTTTCATTGGTTGATAAAAAAGCAATTGAAGAGTTTTTCATGGATATAAGTCATACTAATGATACTCTAATGTTTGAACTGTATGGAATATTGAACAGGCATGAGATTGCCCATATGGACACCTACATTGACATCAGACTGATTGGAGCATACATTGATGAAACATTTCTAAACTATATTCAAATTAAATGCAATTCCGATTTGGACAATTTCAAGACACCAGATACAGTCTTTACTATTGAAAAATATCCATATGAGAACTCATTTTCAATTAAGTGGTGCAGCATTAATCAAAGGCTTAAAAATTATGAGGTTTCAACCAAAGATACATTCCCGACATTGTTTGATGCGATTGATGGAGTAAAATTATTATTGCAAAAACTGAATGAAAAATATGTTAAATTCAATGGAAGGCGTGTCATTGAGGGGGTTGTTATTAATGGTATACATTCAAATGGCCGTCAGATGTATTTGAAAATAAAACCGAAGGACATTGAGATTGAGGCAAAGACTCTAGATTCGGTTCCTCGCAGATTCATTTTAAAGGAGATTCAAAAGTACTTTGATGAATATGGTACTCAGGTTCGTGAAATCTATGAAATTGATGAAACTCATTACATCAAATATGTCAATCATCAATTAAAAGAGGAGTTCAGTTACGAACAGATTGAAGACCCAAGAACTCGTCACAGAATCAAAAAGATTTTCATGGAAGTTTGGGATTCTAAAATCCCTCCGAAAAGCTTGCAGAATATCTGTGAAGAGATATATTATGAAAATCCTGATTCAAGTATTCAGGAATTGCTCAAAATCTTTGCAAAAAAATATCCAAGCAAGAAAAAGGACTCAAGTCATGCATATCGGATTTTATCCGTCATGATGAAAAGGTAGGTGATGGGATTGTTCGATATTTTTCATATATTTGATATAATTCTACTGGTTGTTCTTGCAATTTTAATATACAAAAATAAGAATTGGAAATATCAGCCGATCTTTATAATATGTTATTTCCTGATTGTTCTAACAGTCATATTGACAATTTTTGTTTTTTAACATTGAATTTTTAGAAAATTTAATTTACATCAAAAATAAAATTAAATCCATGGATGTTAAAGTAAAACCTGTCGAATTGATAGAATTGTTCTATGACTTGATTTTTGTATATGCAATATCAAAGCTGACCGCACTGGTTTCAGAGCCAGTTGCGGGAATAATCTCGCCATATAACTTTTTCACATACATTATCACTTCATTCGTGATTCTTCAGGCTTGGCTTTACTTTACCAATTACGTTAATCGCTATGGGGAGTGGGAATGGCATGACTATCTGCTGGTCTGTGTGAACATGATTGCAGTAATCTATATGGCAAACACCATTTCACCAAACTGGACTTCCATGTCGTTCACATTCAACCTGGCAATGCTTATAATGCTTTTAACGGTTGTAGTGTTATATGTGATTCAGGCAAAAAGGGAAAACTCCCTAAAGGGTGCTGCAGGAAATTCAATTTCAATTCTCTCCATTGTCTGCACAATATATTTAATTGCAATTATTGCAATAGTATTTAAGGCGGATTCGTTTTATATCCTGTTGCTTGATGTTATAGCTGTTTTGGGTGGAGCTTTCCTACCGTTTTTCATAAGAGGGAACTTTGATGAAAGCATTATCAGTTTTCCACATTTGGCTGAAAGATTTGAGCTTTTGACAATTATCACATTTGGAGAGGCAATTGTGGGATTGACTCACTTCTTTGATGTTAATAATTTTACATTTATTCCAATATTGGTATTTTTCATTGTTTTGACAATGTTCGGTTCATATGTTGTTCAAATTCATAATCTGATGGAACATATGCGTGTTGAAAGGTCTTTGAGATTAATGTTTAGTCATTATTTTATTGTAATCAGCATCAATCTTGTAACTGTTGCTTTGGAGCTGATACATAGTGGAGAAGTAAATCCGGTATTTGCAAGTGCCTTGATGATAATTTCGTTAATAATTTTCTATGTCTCAATCATGGCAAATAAGCAATATTATAAGCAAAGTATTAAATTAACCAAAAAAGATATAATGTTAATGCTAATACTTACAAGTTTAGGTATTGCTATTATTTTGATATTTATTTCAAACTTATATGCTTTCTTAATCGGAAGCTTGATTATAACAGTCGGTAATCTCAAGGTATTACTGATGAAGCAAAAAAGGTGTTTAAGTGAGTGAACAAAAATTAGAAATATTCAATGTTTTAAATTTTTTAAACAATGGTTATGAGCTTGATGATATTTTAAATGAAGGGCAATTTGCAACATTTCCTTCAGCACAGGATTGCATAAAATATTTAGTTGGTGAAGGTTATCTTGAAGGAGAGTTAGGTGAAATAAGTGCAGATAATGGCGAAGAGTTAACTGCACAAGTCGTATCTAAAAAATACACTGTTGCAGAGCTTAAGGATATTTTAAGAGAAAATGGTTTAAAAGTATCTGGTAAAAAACAAGAGTTGGTCGAAAGAGTTTTGCCTGTATTGAATGGCAGTGATGAAATTGAAGAATTGGATGAATCTGCCGATTTAGATTTAACTGACAAGGCAAAGGAATTCCTTGATGAAAATGCATGGATGGACTTGTACATGTTTGCTCTTGTTGCATTCAGATTTGAAGATTATGAAACTTACGTTAATGGATCATCTTTAGATGATTTTGAAACCGCTTTGAAATTCTGTGATGAAATCATCTCAAGAGCATTGATGAGAAATCAGTTTTTAGTATTCATTGACGCTTTATCAGCAAAAGCGCATGTCTATGCATACTATGGGGACTATGATTCATTCCTTGACTATGACTTGCAAAGATTCATTTTGGGATTGAACCCAATTGTTATGGATGCGCAAACTTATGCAAGCTATGAAATAATCAATGAGGCTAATGTGATTAATCTTGCAAATGTCGTGAAAAAATTGAAAATGGGAAGTCTAAAGAAAAGATTTGATAAAATCTGGGTCAAATCCCATATTAAAAATACCACTGTGCCTAAAAAGACTGCTTTTAAAACATTGCAAAAAGTTATTGAGGGTGCAGACATTCAGGAATTGAACTTTGAGTTAAGGGAAAAATTCTTTAATAAAAAATTTGGAATTTAAATGAAGTCTAAAGTTGCCGGAATCGTCTTTATAATTGGCAGTTTATATTATGTCCTAGCTGAAGTTATTTCTGCAACTTTCTTTAATGCTTCATTTTCAAATACCTATATTTACCACACCATCTCTGAACTTGGAATACCAAACGGAAATTCACTATTATTCTGGTTAATGAATTCTGCGTTTATATTAATTGGATTGACATTGCTGTTTGGTAATTTTTACTCGTTTAAAGATTTTATAGTTAAAAATAGAAGGGCAGGTTATATTCTGACAGTCATTACTGCGCTGGGGGTCATTATTGTCGGTTTGATTCATGGTGGAAATCCATTGACTTCAGGATATCATACTTTAGGTGCTGTGATGGCGATTCTTGGAGGAAATATTCTTCTCATCATTGTTTCAAGATCCATGAGTGAATTCGATTTATATCAAAAAATCACATTGATTTTGGGTATTGTGGGATTGATGGCGTTTTGGATAATGTTTTTCAATATGAATAATATTTACATGCCGGTTCTTGAGAGATTGTCTGTTTACACATTGATAATCTGGAGTTTTCTGACAGGTATTTATCTCATCAGAAATTAAAAATATCATTAATTATATTATAGTTTAACTAAACTATTTAGTATTTGCTTAACTGTTTTTTTAAAATTATTAAATCAAATATAAAAAAGTAACCTTTAACTCACCAACATGTAGATTCAAGCATAAAGATTTATATACTTCGTAGATTAATAATCTTTTAAGGTGATAAAATGGCAAACTTAGATAAGAATATTGAAGAAAAAATCTTAGCAATTGTCGAAAAATACCAAAAAGAAGAAACAAAACTTCTAAACTACCTAATCACTGATGATGAAATTACCTTTTTCTCACCAGTGGCAAACGGCAGTCAAATAACCGCTGAAGACTTGCAAAAAGTCGCTAGTATTCTTGACGGTTCATTTGCAGGAATGGAAATCGTAAACCAAGAATACAGGTTTAAATTTAAAATGGGTTGCTAAAAACCCATTTTTTATTTTAAAACATGTTTATTTTAATGAAATCTTTCTAAACAATAATCATAAACTCTTTTTTTTTAAATAGAATTTTCTATAAATTTCAAATCAGAATAATTCTCATTCATTGGAGTTAAAGTTATCATTGTGGTGATTTGTTAATCTTCGCCATATCCTATTTTGAATCATAGCCATTGTTTTCTAAATACTCTTGGGTCTTTTTACATTCAAGCATGCATTTTGTGCAGCCAAGTCCTGCCTTATACTGTTCAATGATGTATTCTCCGCATGTTTCAATGTCGATTATGTCTTCCCGATTCAAGCGGTCATTCCATTTTTGAGGATTGATTGCATCAACTGGACATGCATCCTGGCAATTGGTGCACTCATCACATTCAGAATCAGTAATCGGTGTGTCAAATTCAAGGGGCATATCAGTCAATATTCCTCCAAGGGCAATTGCTGATCCGTATTCTGGAGTAACGAGAAGTGCGGATCTTCCTATCCAGCCCATCCCTGATTTGGTTGCAATAGTTTTAAATGGAAGGATGCTCAATAATTTTTTCATGTCACATTCATTACGGGCCATTGTTAATCCGAAGGCGTCGTATCCGAGATTTTTGATATATTCTTCGCCTTTAAGTGAAATTTCCGTTAGACTGTCGATTTGCTTGTGAAAGCATTTCCAATAGGACTGATAATCCTCTTGGTTAAGAAATTCCATGGCTTCAATGGGAAGTTTTAAAACAAGGCTGATTCCATGGGGCAAATCAACAAATTCACTTGCAAGCCCATTTACATCCGCAAAACCTACCTTGCTTGCACCTAAGCTTATCAAGTAATCTTTAAGGTCATTCATCTCAGACATAATAATGATTATATTTTATCAATATATAAAAGTGTATTGTAATGAATTTCCGACTTAAAAACTTTATAAATAATTAAATTAAATATTAAATGTAGTGATAAAATGATAGATATTGACGTTTTGGTAGAGGCTTTACCTTTTATAAAAGAATTTTACTGTAAAAAGATTTTAATCAAATACGGTGGACATGCAATGATTGATGATGAGGCAAAATCATCCACCGCCCGTGACACAGTATTACTTAAGTATGTTGGAATGGAGCCAATAATTGTGCATGGTGGAGGCCCTGAAATTTCAAGATCCATGGAAAAACTTGGAAAGGAATCCAAATTTATCAAAGGTTTAAGGGTAACTGATGAAGAAACCATGGAGATTATTGAAATGGTTCTTGCAGGAAAAATTTCATCTGAAATTGTCTCAGAACTCATAAAACATGATACAGATGCAATAAGCTTATCCGGTAAAGATTCAAGATTAATTTATGCTCATAAAAAGCCGGTAAGCAAAATAGATGATGAAATCGTTGATTTAGGGCTTGTTGGTGAAGTTGATGAGATTAATACTGATATGTTGGAGATGTTTTTAGAATATGATGTCACTCCAGTAATTTCCCCAATTGGTATGGATGAAAACGGGAATAGTTTAAATCTGAATGCTGATACTGCAGCGGGTGCTATTGCCGGTGCATTGCAAGCGGAAAAACTAATCATTTTAACTGATGTTCCAGGTGTTTTAAGAGACCCATCTGATCCATCAACATTAATCCAAAAAATCAGAATTTCAGAAGTGCCTGGTTTGATTGAAGAGGGAATTATTTCCGGAGGGATGATTCCTAAAATTGAGACATGTGTTAAAGCTATTGAAAATGGTGTTAACTCTTGCCATATCATCGATGGAAGGGTAAAACATGCAATGCTTTATGAGATATTCACAACCAATGGTATTGGAACTATGATTTTTGAGTAGTTCATTCAGTAGATAGATTTTTCCCATGGATAGTTGACAGTTGATTCTGTGGACATCTTGTCAGGTTATACAATCAAAAAATAACTACAAGAAAAAATTAGGCTATGATTGGATTAATAGGATGCATAGCATCCTTTCCCTTTTTTAAAATTAGTTGCACTTTTTTACTCATTCTTTAAACATTTTTCTCAGTTCTCTTCTGAGCAGTTTCCATCCATTCACTCTTGGAAGCTCATCAAGCGCAAATATTTTTTTTGGAACTTTATATCTTGACAGGTTTTCACGGGCATAACTAATTAATCCATCATCGTCAGGTTCATTTTCCCAAACAACAGCTGCAACAGGTATTTCTCCTCTGTGGCAATCATTTATACTGAAAATAGCTATTTCCTTAACCGCAGGGTATTTGATTAACACTTCTTCCACTTCTGTCGGATAGATTTTCCATCCACTCATTACAATCATGTCCTTTTTACGGTCGGTAATGAATAGACGGTTGTCTTCATCAAGATATCCCACATCACCTGTTAGGAACCATCCATCATCAAGAAATGCTGATTTTGTTTTTTCCTCATTTCCCCAATATCCTTTGGCAACAGCAGGCCCTCTAAGTGCAATTTCACCCTGTTCATATGGTGGCAAGATTTTATTAGAATCATTTTCATCAACGATTTTAACTTCTGAAAAGCAGACTGGATGACCTACACTTTCAAAACGATCGGCTTCCCAGTAATCTTCGGGTCTGATTACAGTACCGGTTCCTATTACAATTGTTTCAGATAATCCGTAAGCATTGATGATTGGAATCTGGTATGTTTGATGGAAATCCTTCCATATCTTTTTGTGCAATGGTCCTCCGCCGGAAATAATCTCGCGAACAGTCTTTAAGTGTTTACGTGCATCCATTGTAGTTAAAGAATGTATGACTGGAGGCATTCCAGTTAATACGGTTACTTTTTCTCTTTCACATAGTTCCAGATATTCATCAATGTTGAACTGTTCTATTAAGATATAATATGCTGCCGCTCTTAAAGCGGAAATTGCCCAGGACAAGCCTACATGGGCCATTGGATAAATTCCCAAAAATACATCGTCCTGTTTTAAGGTTAATACATCACATTCATTGTGGATTGCAGTAAAGTAATTTCCATGTGTCAGCATCGCTCCTTTAGGTTGGCCGGTGGTTCCTGAGGTGTATTGCAATTGGCACAAGTCATCCCAGTCTGTATTCTCTGCGGATAACACTTCACAATCTTTATACTCTCCTATATTTTCAGGAATATAAGTTGTTATATCAATTGAAGGAGCTTCACTGTCTGTAATCATTAGTTTTGCCTGTGAATCGCCAATAATGTATTCGAGTTCCGCTTTGGTCATGACTCTGTTGGTAGGTATTGCAATTGCCCCGATTCTCCATATTGCGAAAAGTGAAAATAAGTATTCTTCAGAGTTTTTTAAATATATTAAAATCCTGTCCCCTTTTGAAATTCCAATATCTTTCAGATTTCTTCCAATTTCAGAAACAATGGATAATATCTCTCCTGAGTTGTATTTGTTTCCTGTTGTTGGATTGAATAAGACATGCTTGTCTAAACGTTTTGAGTTTGCATCTAAAAAGGTAGTGATGTTCAACATTTAAATCAGCTCCTTGGTGATTGCTTTTGCAACATCCATTGTGCAGGCATCGCCTCCTAAATCAGGAGTTCTAATTTTACATTCGGCAATTACTTTTTCAACGGCATTTTTCATGTCGTTTGAGGTTTCCCATTCGCCTAAATAGTCAAGCATCATTGCTGCTGACAATATCATGGAACAGGGATTGGCTATGTTTTTTCCCGCAATGTCTGGTGCTGAACCGTGAACAGGTTCAAATAAACCATTATGGTCCCCAATGTTTCCTGATGGTGCTAAACCTAAACCTCCAACAAGACCGGCACTTTCATCAGAGATTATGTCTCCAAAAAGATTGCTTGAAACGATTACATCAAAATTTTGCGGTTGTGTTATAAGATACATTGCCATTGCATCAACATAGTAGTCTTCAGTTTTAATTTGAGGGTAATCTTTAGCTACTTTGTAGAAGCTTTCCTTAAAAACCCCGTCGGTTTTTTTCAATACATTGCTTTTGTGGACACATGTTACTTTGTTTTGTTCTCTTTTGATGCATAAGTTAAATGCTGCTTTTGCGATTCTTTCGGATGCTTGGCGGGTAATATGTCTTTCTGCAATCATTTTATTTTCATCACCATATTCTACCTGTGAATACAATCCTTCGGTGTTTTCACGCACAATCACAAAGTCAATGTCGTCACGTATGCAGTTAACGCCCTTATAAGATTTAATTGGTCTGATGTTGGCATATACATGCAATGCCTTTCTCAGGTTTATGATTGGACTAGGTTGTCCTGGTGTAGATGTTGATGCTCCAAATAGTACTGCATCACTTTTATTTGCTATTTTTATTGTTTCTTCAGGCAATGTGTTTCCAGTTTTGTTAAAACAGTCAAAACCTGCCTCACCATATGTAAAACTAAATTCTATGTCTAGTTTATCTAGTAAATATTCGCATGCATCCATTACTTCGTTTCCTATTCCGTCTCCACCAATTACTGCAACATTATACATTTAACTACCTTGTTATTTTTTAATATATTATAATTATTGATTTAATGTTATATATGCAATTTTGTTTTAACCTTAAAAAAATTTTGTTCGTATGTTATCGAAATACTTTTATATAACCAAATCTATAATACTATATAACTACATAAATAAGGTTATATTTCCTTATTGAATTTGTGAGGGATTAAAATGGAAAGAAGCATTGATGAATTAATTGAATTATTGAATGATAAAGATGACTTTGTTGTAGAAGATGCAGTTGGAGAATTGGAATTGAGAGCTGATGAAGCACTTGACCCATTAATCGATGCATTATCACACAGAAAAAAACAAATCAGATTAAATGCAGCAACTCTTTTAGGTGCAATCAATGATCCAAAAGCAATTCCTGCTTTAATTGATACATTAAAAGACAACAATAAATTAGTAAGAAGGGAAGCATCCACCGCATTATCTCGTATGGGCCAACCTGCTGTTGATCCTTTAATTGAAACTCTTGGTGATGAAGATTGGAAAATAAGAGGAGCAGCTGCATGGGCACTTGGAAACTTAGGTGATGAAAAGGCTATTCCTGCACTTGAAAAATTGCTTGATGATGAAAGCGGTTTTGTAAAACAAGGTGCACAAAGTGCAATAAAGTCTATTAAGAAATAAATTCATTTCTTAAAATTTTTTCTTTTTTTTCATTATCAATTATAAAATATTTTTTTTTGTTTATGAACCTTTATCCTTCATTTTAATATTTGTTTTAATTTATATAAATGTTGCATTAGTAAACAATTATATTTGTGAAGATACAAATATGATGGTAGGTGGTTATATGAAAATTTGTATATTGAAAGGAAGTCCAAACAGGAACGGATCATCCAATATGCTTGCAGAAAACTTTATAAATGGTGCAAAAGAGTCAGGTCATGAAATAATTGAAATCGATGCTGCACATGCAGATATTTCTCCATGCATAGGTTGCATTCACTGCGGATATGAAGGTGAATGTGTCTTAAATGATGACATGGATGAAATCAGAGAGGAAATATTGAGTTCTGACATGCTTGTTTTTGTAACTCCGTTGTACTACTATGGAATGTCTGCCCAATTGAAGATATTGGTTGACAGGTTCTGTTCTAGAAATTCCTCAATCCAGATGAAAAACTTGAAGTCCGCTCTCTTAACAGTTGCATACAATGCTGACGATTGGACATTTGATGCTTTGGAAGCACATTATGATACATTGGTCAGATATCTTAATCTAGAGGGCTGTGGTAGAGTTTTAGGATATGGGTGCGGAACACCGTCCATGACAAAATTCTCCAAATATCCGAATGAAGCTTATGAGCTTGCAAAAAAATTGTAGGCAATAACAGGTGTTTAAATGCATTATACAGGAACAGTTTACAGAAACCCGTATGTGCATCCATCACCTCTGCTTGAAATTACGCAGGGTTGCAGTCATAACAAATGTAAATTCTGCAACATGTATTCTGCTGTCAAATTTCAGCCTTCTAATCAGTATATTGAACTTACTAAAATCCAACCTTTCCAAATGAATATGCATTATGAAATTGTTGATGTTTTGGTCGCTGGAAGTTTAGGTGATGTGAGAAACCAACCAAATAAGTTCACAGAAGCTTATGAGATTGGCAAATCATTTTAAAACAATAGTTTCATCTATCATTTCTATTAAAATTTTATTTATTGGATTTTTAAAGGATAATGGATGTTCCTTTTGATAATCTAAATTTAAAGGCATGACTCTAAAGCTGGACATGCATTGGTCGGTGGATCTAAGTGCAAAATATGCTTTATACTCTCCGTCAATGATGTTGATCATTAATCCGACATCTTCGGTTCTGTCATGTCCTGCAATGCCTTCTTCAGCATAGACTCTAAATTTTTTAACGCCATTTGCAGTAATTAACGCATATTCCACCATGTATTCATATTCGTCGTCATCCAAATCGTAATCGTCGTATTCAATAATTTCCATACATTCCTCATTAGGGATAAGCAGATTGGTTCCACAATAACCTAATGAAATGTAAATGCCGTCGTGGTCAAGTGCTTTAGATATGATATCAAAATAAAGGTTATCCAGTTCCATGGATTTGTATCTGTCACCCAGTATCTCGGGAACGGTATGTGTCATTCCGCCTTCTTCAATAACAGTACAATAGAAATGCTTTTCGCCCAGATATCCTGCAGTGGCCGCTTTTTCTATTGTTTTTTTAATATCTATATTATTTGCATTTTCTATTTTTTGGGCAATTTTTAAAGCTTCACTGTCATTTATCATTATCCATACCTTCCTTCAGTTTATTTTAAATGCCTATACAAGTTTTTGCTTATTCATTTAAATTTTTAAATATTTCATCAATAGTGGTTGCAACTTTGAATAATTCCTCTTGTTTGTATAAAAACCCTTTTTCACCCATTTCATCAATCATTTTAAGCATGGTGTCATAGAAATGGTTGATATTGAATATTATAATCTGTTTGTCGTGTTGCTTTAATTTTTTAAGGGTAATTATTTCAAAAAATTCATCTAATGTACCGATTCCTCCGGGAGCTATTATGAATGCGTCGGAATTATTTACAAATTCCCGTTTTCTTTCATCCATAGTGTCAACATAAATGAATTTGCTGCATTCATTGCATAACGGCTCAAAATCACCAATCCATTCGGGAGCTATTCCAATGGAATTTCCATCATTGTCATGTACTCCTCGAGCACAGGCTCCCATCATTCCAGTGTCTCCTCCACCAAAAACTAATGTATGTTTTCTTTTAGCAATTTCACAGCCTAATCTGTAAGTTTCATCAATATAAATTTTATCTGTTTTTCTACTTCCTGATCCATAAAGGCAAATATTCATCCAATCACCTTAAATATCGGGGGTTTGCTCAGCAAGACATAAATGACAAATTGCATTAATGTTGTCTTTTTGTTTATCTTTTACAGGACAGTAGAATTCTCCGTTTTTTTCTTCAACAAATAAACTTCCGGGAAATTCACTTCCTACAGGATGTATCGGCTCTTCTAAAATAAAAGTAGTATAAAGTGCTGTAATCACATAAATTAAAGGGAATTTGTCATCTTTTGCATCTGATAATCTTTCTTTTTCAAATGTTCTTTCAAGCATTGGAAATGACGTATCAAAAGAACTTTTGTCGATATTTTTATCCGCATAATCTTCAAATTCTTTGACTTCTTTCATACGCATGATAAAATACTTTATATATACTGTTAAGTATTTTTCACGATAGTTTTTCTGAACGTACTCTCCGTCTTTTCTCATGCGTGCTGTAGCCAGCATTAAATCATTTACTGAAATGATTCGAGCATATTTTTTAAGGATTTCCATTATCTCCGATTTTTTAATTTTATTATTTTGAGATAATTGTTTAAGTTCTATTAATATATCTTCACTTTCCATTATGTTTATTATAATACTTGATAAATAAATACTTTTAATAGAAAATTTAAAGTAATATAAGGTAGATTATTATGGCTGAAAATTTCATTGAGATTTCAAAAGAGGATATTGAAAATGTTGAAAATGCATTAAAAGTAAATTCTGATTATAAATTAAATAATACTCGTTTTAATGTCAAATCATTTGAAAAATCAAAGGACATTGTTTTAATTCAGTATGTGGCCAATGTTGAAAACGAATTGGTTTTCAAAACAAAAGAGGAAAACGGTAAATATTATATTTCAGATACTTTTGATTTATTTATGGACAATATTGTAAACGGCAATGTTTCAAGGGATGTTTTTCAGTCTGTAAGTAGTTATTTTTATGATGTAATTGATAATCCTGATAATGATTTTGAGGAGGAAAAAGAGGAACTGATTAATTTTTTAGTGTTGACTGAAGAGTATGAAAGGAACTTGCTTGAAACTGATTTGGACCCAACTAAGATTCGTGAAGACTATACTCGGGATTCTGACATGATTAATAAGGATGAATCTTTAAACCGTGTTCAAAAGAGTTTGGCATTAAAGGAACTTGTTCACATGTCCATTTGTCAGGTAGTTAATGATATTGATTTGTTTTTTACAAGGCCTTCAAATCTGACACCTGAAGAAAATGCTGAAAAAAACAGACAGGAAGCAAAGGCTTTGGAAAATGAGATGCAACTATCCTAAACATTAAGTATTATTAAATATAGATATATTAATATCAATTGATTTTGTTGATTATATGATTACAATTACCAGAAATGAAGAAGTCGTATTAAATCAAATTAAAATATTTGATTTTGAATATCCTGAGGGGGTTCCGCTAAATCTGCTTAGAAAGGAATTGGGCTTTCATGAGTATGATTTGGTTCAGATTTTAGAGGAACTTCAAGATAAAGGTTTGGTCATTTTTAAAGACAATAAAGCCAGTTTGTCAGATTCTGAAAAGGATGTTAATACTGTCAATTCCAAAAAGGATTTGGAAGAGCTTGAGCTAAACCAAAAAGAAAAGGATTCATATAATCTAATCAAAGAGTTGGTTGATGATAAAAATCTTATTTCTAAGTATACGCTTGAAGGCCATTTATTATATGGGGATTTGGATATCACTAATTTCAGAATGTATCATATTATATTATCTCTTCAAAACAAGGGACTTTTAAAGACTATCTCCAAGGATGACGGCGAATATTATTTATTGGTTGAATAATATTTTTTACAAGTTTCTTAATATTTAGGTATTATTATTTTTTAATTTAATCATAATATTTATATAACTTAAAAATAATATATTAAAGTAATTATTGAAATTATGATGTGTTTTTTATGATGAGAATAAGTATGTCACTACCTAAAAAATTACTAGCAGATTTCGATGAAGTGCTAAAAGAAAGAGGATACCAGTCCCGTTCAAAAGGAATTCGTGATGCACTTCAAGATTATATTGTAAGATACCAATGGATGAATTCAATGGAAGGGGAAAGAATAGGTATCGTTACAATTATCTATGACCACCACTACACGGGAGTAATGGAAAATCTTGCAGAAATTCAACACAGTTTCAGAAATGAAATAAACACAAGTATGCATATTCACATGACCGATAAATATTGTATGGAAATCGTTGTCGTAAATGGGGATATTGCAGAAATTCGTGAGTTGACTGAAAGAATAATGAGGCTTAAAGGCGTTGAGCATGTAAAACTTACAAGTACTGCCAACGGAGAGGAATTCAGAGAGCCTGGCCATTCACATGACCATCCTCACACTCATTAAATTCTTTTTTTTCTTTTTTTATGAAATTCAAAACCACTCCATATCATCATGACCTATTGAAAGATATCGATAGGCTGTCTGTTTTTTTCCAAGCCATAGATGAATATGATTCAAATAATGATTTGGCATATGATTTAGGATGTGGAAGTGGGGTTTTATCTTATTTTTTAAGTTCAAAGTTCAAAGAAATTATCTCCTTGGAGATGGATCGAAAAGCTTTTGATTGCGCTCAAGAGAATTTAGCTAGTTTTAACAATATTGAAGTTATAAACACTAATGTTTTAGATTATAACTTTACTAAAAAAGCGGATTTGATAGTTTGCGAGATGCTTGATACCGCACTAATTGACGAAGAGGAAATTCCCGTTTTGAATTATGCAAAGAAATTTCTTAAAGAAGATGGCAAAATCATACCCTGTGGTGTAATAAATACAATTGAGCTTGCAACTTTAAAAAGAGATTACGTGCACTGGGATGAGGGGGCAGAATTTGAAATTCTTTCCGATGAAATTGTTTATTCTGAATTTGATTTTTTAGAAGATATTAATCCGGAGTTTAGAGCAAAAATCAAATTACAGGTCAAAAAAGAAGGCATATTAAATGGATTGAGAATCACAACATACACAAAACTTGCCGAGGATATTGTCGCAGGACCATTGCCTATGTTAAATCCCCCATTATTGGTTCCGTTAGATGAAAGACAAGTAAAAGTAAATGATTTTATAAATGTTGAGATAAAATATATTATGGGAAATGGGATTGAGAGTATAGAAACTAAATATTTATAGGTGTAAAAAATGAACTTTGAATCTCAATTAAGCAATTTTTTAAGTGATTGTGAGAAATTAATCGTTTTAGGTGTAGGTAACGAGCTTAAAAGTGATGATGGTGTAGGACCATACATTATAAAGAAATTAAAAGAAGAGAATATTGAAAATAAAAATTTGATATTCATTGATGCAGAAACAGTTCCTGAAAACTTTACAGGAAAAATCAGAAAAGAAAAACCTACTCATTTAATCATTGTTGACGCTTGTTTAATGGATTCACATCCTGGAGATATGCAGATTGTTAATAAATATGAATTTGCAAACATAGGCATTTCAACCCATTCAATGTCATTATCATTTTTTGTAAGATATCTTGAAAAAGACACTGACTTTAGAATAATATTTGTTGGAATTGAGCCTGAAACAATGGATTGGGGAGAAAATCCAACACCTGAAGTTGAAAAAGCAGCAATTAAATTTATAGAAACTTTAAAAGAGATTATATTATGAAAATTTTATTTATTGGATCCAGATTATACGATGATTTAGATTGGTATGTTAAATCAAAAGGAATAAAAAGTGTTTTAACTGAATCAAATGAAGATGCAATCAACTTGGATTTGCCTGACCAGGTATTCATTGTTCCAAGAGGAATGGATGGGCCTAAACAGGTTGCATTGATGCAAAATGTTGATGCAATGTGCCATTGATTGGAATAGATCCTCCATTGATTGATGTGGCTCATATGAAGGAGGAAGTTGAAAAAGAATACGGCATACCTGTAATTGCCGCAAATGTACGTGCAGTTGAGTTAACTTCAAACAAGATTAAAACTAAAGCATTTTACACAGAAATTGGTGTTAAAACTCCAGATTATCAGATTATCAATGGTCCTGATGAATTGACATTGGACTTGCCTGTTGTTTTAAAGCAGGGTGAAGGACAGGGTGGAAAGGATATTAAAGTTGCAAAAACCATTGAAGATGTCCAACAGTACTTTGAGCAATTTGACCAGGCACTTTGTGAAGAATTTATCGAAGGTGCGGAAATATCCATAGAAGTTTTAGGTTATAATGGCGAGTATGTGGCATTGCCTCCGATATATAAAGGCGAAACTACATTGGAAGGAACTCATCCTTTAAATAAAACAAAAACCGGTCCTTGTATGGTTGAGGGATTGGATAACAATCTGGTTCAGCACACAGCTTATAAAGTGGCTAAAAACTTGGCATCCGATGGAATTTTTGAGATGGATTTCATGTTTTCCCGTAAAAACAATCAGCTGTATGCTATTGAAGTCAACACTAGGCCTAATGGTACCAGATATTTAACCACTGCTACCTGTGGTGTAAATTCATTATGTGAATTGGTTAACATGGCTATTGGAGAGTTTAGTTTGGCGAGGATATCTGATAAACTTCAATATTATTATTCCACTGAGATTCCAATTGGAAATTATAATGGCCCTGAACCTAATGAGCCGGTAAAATCTTTTGAAGATAATGATTTTGTTGTACATGGACCTGTTGGTTATCAAAGAGTTACAGCAAGGGCCAATTCAAAAGAAGAGTTGGAAAAACTAGTTGAAAAATTAACTTAAACTCTGTGTTATAAGTTATAATTATATACTATTATCAATATATATTTTAATAATCTAAATATTTGATAGTGTGATTATAATGAATAATACAGATATGTTAATTCTTTTTTTAATAACATTGTGTGCCACAATATTCTTCACATGGTATGTTAAAAGGATATTGTTGAAAGCAAGGATTGCAGATAATCCTATAGTGAGTGAACATAGACATAAAAGCGGTACTCCTACAATGGGGGGCATAGCATTTCTATTTACAATTTCTCTTATTATTGCACTATATTATCAAAACACACACATTTTAATCGTATCATTCATTATGCTTGCAGGAGGAATTGTAGGTCTAGTAGATGATTTAATAGGCCTTAAAGTTAAAGAAGTTCAAAAAATTGTAGTAAACGTTTCAGATGAAATCATAACTTTGGGAAGATTGGATGTTGAACCGAATGAAGAGGTTCGTGTTGCAACTCCAAAAGCAAAAGCGGAAGTTGATGATTTACTTAAAGAAGGTAAAGTTGAAGTAGTCGGTGAGGTCCCAATCAAAACAGAACCCGAAGAGACAGAAAAAATCATATGTCAAATTGTTTTGGGATTATTCTTAGGATTAACCGGTGTGATAACTACATTAGGCGGTTTTCAATTAGGAATATTGGCAATTCCAGTCGTCATTATTGCAGTTTTAGGTTCAATCAATTCTGTCAATTTAATAGATGGTATGGATGGTCTTGCAGCAGGAATTGTTGGAATTGCATCAATTGCATGTTGTGTTTATGGATACCTATTTGGACCGGCAAGCATTATTCCACCATTTTTAATCATTGCAGGACTATGCTTAGGATTCTTGGTATTTAACAAATATCCTGCAAAAATATTCATGGGAGACACCGGATCATTTGTATTGGGTACCGGTTATGCGGCTGCGGTATTGGTTTGTGATATTCCTTACTTTGGAGTTCTTGCATTAGGTGTTCCAATCATATCTGTTGTTGTCAGTTTACTTCATAGGGCTCATATTATTAAATTGCCTGTAGAACCTCTACATCATACATTAAACCATTATGGAATGTCTGAAACTAAAATTGTTTGGACATATTGGGGATTTACAGCATTATTATGTATAATAGGTATTGTCGCTAAGATGTACTTATTTTAATTTCTTTTTTTGGTGATTATTTATGGATATTCAAGATTTGGCTAACTCTATTAATGGAAAACTTATAGGGAATGATGATTTTTTCTCGATTGACGGATTTACTGGAAAATTTACATATTTGCATGAAGCTCACACTGGAGACATTGTAATACGTGATTGGGTTGATGCAGTCGGCGTTCAAATGGCATTTAAGCAAAATATCGCTTGTCTTATTACTCCTGAACCAAGAGATGGTGCAATTGAAGAAGCTAACCGTTTGAATTTTCCATTAATCATTGTGGATGATATTGAATTGGCTAAAAGTTATGTAATTGAGAATACAGAATACAAAAATTTAGTTGATATATGCGAACTGGTTAAAGCAGTTGATGGAAAAATTGTTGGAAATGACGAATTCTTTTCAATTGATGGATTTACAGGCAGATTCACATTTTTAAATGATGCGCACACTGGAGATATTGTTGTAAGACATTGGATAAACGGCACAGGCATTGAAATGGCATTCAATAAGAATATTGCCTGCCTGATTACACAGACTCCTAAAGATGGTGCAATAGAGGCGGCTGAGCGATTAAATTTCCCATTAATCATTACTGATAAAATTGAATTGGCTAATGCATATGCGTTGTCCCATTCAATAGACAAATACTCTCCGACTTCAACTAATATTGTAATCACTGGTACTAATGGTAAATCCACAACTTCACACATGATTTATCATATATTGAACAATGCAGGATATCATGTATTGACTAATACTGATAGTGAATCAGAATTCAATACATTAATTGATCCTATGGTTTCCAAATTGATTTCTGATGAAGTTAAGGCAAATGGAAAATTGGATTATTTGGTCATTGAAGTTTCTGAAGTTCAAGGATGGCTTGGCAAGCTAATGGAAAATCATGCGGCATTGATGAGTAAAGCCATTAGGCCAAAAGTTGGAGTGATAACAAATATTGCAATGGATCATATTGGTCTTGTAAATTCCATTGAAGACGTATTTGATGAGATTAAGGCGGTTCCGGAAGCTATTGGTGAAGGAATAACTATTTTAAATTATGATGATGAACTTGTAAGAAAATTGGATGCAAAAAATCCATTTTACACCTCAATGTCTGAGCTTCAAAAGGATAATTCTGTCTACTTTGACGGTGAAGCAATAGTCTATAACGGCAATCCTATTTTGAAAATCGATGATCTGCCGTTTACAGGAAGTCATTTCATACAAAATATTTTATCTGCTGTCGGCGCATGCATTTCATTAGGTATCGATATGGATGATATTGTTGAAGGTGTTAAAACATACAAGGCATTGAATAGAAGATTCGCCAAACTAAATGACGAACCATTGATTTATGATGATTTTGCACATAATCCTGATGGAATCAGGGCAACAATATCTGAAACTTTAAAATTGCTCCCTAAAAATCAAAAACTGCATGTAGCATGTGCAATCAGGGGTTCAAGAGGAGTGGAAATAAATCAACTTAATGTCGATGCATTGGTTGAATCAATGACTGATGATATAGTATTGTACTTGTCTTCCAGTAATGATGTTGTAAATGATTTGAATTTTGTTGAAGACTCTGAAAGAGAGGTATTTTTCAATACCTTAAATAAAAATGATATTGAATTCACTCATTTTGAGAATCTGAAGGATTGTCTAACTGAAGTTTACAAAAATGCTGATAAAAATGATATTATCTTATTAATTGGGGCTCAGGGAATGGACCCTGCGGAATCACTTTTATCAGACATAATATAAATTTAAATATTAAATTGATTTAATATAATAAATGTATAAATTTATTCTTTTTAAAGAATATTGATGCTAAGAGGATATAAACATGTTTATAAAGATTAGGAGAGACACACTAATAATTTTATTATTGGCGTTTATTTTAATTCTTTGTGGTCGTTTAATTACTTATGTTGCATTTGCTTCCTCTGATGATATTAATGATGGGATTCCTATTTCTGGAGTAATTATCAAAGGTAATGATATTGTTCCGGTTGATACCATTAGATATAATGTTATGCAAGCAGGTTTCAGGGACGGTAGTGTAATTTATGGAGAAATTTTAAAGACTTCTAAAAGAGAAGTTTCGCTACAGGATGCGATACAAACGGCGCAGGAATTTGCAACACGGTCAACAGTACCCGGTACATCTGTTCAACCTATTACTGCTGCAGATGTTCAAGTGGATAAGAATACCGGTGTTGTTACAGTAACTGTTATAGAAGACTTTTCTTCTGTCGAATTTGAGAATAAAACGGTTAAAGCGAGTGGATAAAGTTGAAAAAGTTTCATATATCAATTGTTTTTTTAATTATATTTTTAATGACAATGAGCAGCGTCGCAGCTACTTGTAACATTATTGTCATTACTGACCCTTCAGGTAGTGACCCGAACGGTGCAGCTGCTGGAAGTATGTCATTTGCTGACAACATGTTCCAATCTACATTTTTAATGTCTAAAAATAATCATTTTGCGGTATTGTCCGGGGGTACCGGTAGTTCAGATACAAGGTTGGAATCTATTATTGATGCCGTAGCTAATTTAGAAAACAATGCTTCTGCAGCTTCTGCAGCCGCATTGGCTTCTCAGTTTAAGGGAGCTCGTCTATTGGTTGGAGGTCCAAGTATTGGTGCTGCAATTGGTGGTTCATTCAATGCTTATGTAATTACTGTTGATGATGCAAGCCATGATATTAAAGTTACTCCTTATACAAGTGGTGTAGCTACTTTACAGCCTGGTCAAAAAGGAGCAATTATTCACTTGAGAAATACTGCGGGAAACCCGTTGTATGGTACTGCTGATACCGTAAGAAAAGAAACTGCAATGAATATTGGTAAAATGATCAGGGATGGTTATCCTGCAACCACAATTCTTTCTGAGGCTATGGGTGAAGTGGCTCATGATTCCGGTGAAAAATACGGTGGTGGTGGAGTGAATTTAATTTCAGGTATTTCAACTGACGACATGTTTACTCCTGTAGAGATGAATCAAACGGGGTATCCTATGGACGACGAATACTCCAAGGTTTGTGACGATTGTGGATGGGCTATGGGTTATCCAGCTGCAGAATCTTTTGACAGGTGTCCAGTTTGTAATTCCGAGTTAAGAATTGTCTATGCATATGAGGCGTTAGGTTCTGCTTTGACAGTTAGTCAAAATGCGGTCAGTGTTTCAGTCTATGGAAGTGACAGACCGGGATTAGCATCTACCACTTCTGAAATCGTTGAAGCATCTGTTGCAAAATACGGATATGATGCATCTGCTATTGCAGGTTCAATCAACAGAGGTATTAATAATGGTCTTTTAATGGGTGTTGATCATGTTGAACCTAAGGACATTAATGTAAAACAAGGTTCTAAAGCTGTTGGTGTTTATTATAATGCTCTTCCAGGAGACAGGTCTTCTCCAGCATGGGATTTGCCTATTGATGGAAATATATTAAATATATTGGGAAGTATCCAAACTGCTGTAGGAATCATATTAATACTTTTAGTAGTATTTAGATCAAGATTATTGAAATCTTTCCAAAATAGGTGATGTCATGGCGTTAATATTGATTAGAGGAGAAAATAATACTAAACTACTTAATGCAATTGCAGATATGGAGCGTCATGGTAGTTTAAATTTAATAACCAAACCTAAAATTGTCAATGCAGATTTTGCGGATTCTTTGGTGGAAGGAATTTTAAATTCAAAACTTAAAACCAAATCAAAGGTCGCTACCGCATTTTTTGTAAAGGAAGATACCACATTAAGCATTATGCAAGTTAAAAAAATTCATCCTCCAGCGCATGTGGTTGTTGTTAGTGATGAATATGGAGCATATTCAAAATTGGAGTATGTTTTGAATAATGCTGAAGATTTCAGTGCATATCGTTCCAATAAGGCAATTAATGATGGTATGATTGACTATAAGATTAATAAAAAAGAAAGGCATATCAAAAATGATAAGTTAAATAGCTATGTTAAATAGCTATTTTCTTTTAATTTTCATAACATTTCCTAATGTTCTCTCACCAGATGATGAATTAATAAACTGATTCAATCAACATTGTCTACTTTTTCAAGCAATTTGATGCATAGTGTGTTTTCTAATTTTTTGGTAAGTTTTGTATCTGGTGTCATTTTTCCGGCTTCAATTCTGTTTATAACTGAAACCCTTTCGTTTATCTTTTTACCTAAAACTTCTCGAGACCAGTTTTTAGCTTCCCTAGCTTTTCTAACTTCAATATTGAAGTCTTCAATTAACTCTTCGGAAGGTTCATCATTTCTAGAGTAAGGCCTGTTGCGGGTAGTGTTTGGCCTTTTTGTTTTGTTCTGTTTTACAAATTTAGGTTTTGGTGGTGTTTTTTGAACTGTTCCAAGTTTGGAGCACTCTTTACAAACAACCATTACTGATCCTTCTATCTTTGCTCTTATAGGATTGTTTTCTGGCACTGGTTTGCCACAAATTTCACATTCCATATTAATCAGTTCCTCTTATTTTTAATTAAATATATATTTGTAGTATTATATAATATTGTTTGTATCTATTAAAATGAATACCTTTAAATACTTTAAAGTTACTAATTGTTATTAAAGTAACATGTTGTTAAAATTTTAAACTAACTGGAGATGATTCACATGGATGATTTTAATGATTTGGAAAATTCTTCAAAAGAGCAATTAATCGAAAAAGTCGATGATTTGAAAGAAGAAATCGTTTTATTAAGAGAAGAAAAATCCAAAGCTAAAAGTAACTTAATGTGGAAAGTTAGGAAATTAGAAAAGGATAAAGTCCTAATAGAAAATGAAAAGATTAGATTAGAAAGAGAAGTGAAGTCTCTTAGATCAGAAGTAGACAGATTTAGGTCCCCTCCTTTAGTACTTGCTACCATTACAGAAGTATTGGATGATCATAGGATGACAGTTAAAAGCAGTACTGGACCAAGTTTTCTCGTTAATTATTCAAAATTCTTAGATGAAAAATTATTGGTGCCGGGCTCAAGAGTTGCATTGAATCAACAGACATTCGGTATTGTTGAAGTGTTACCTTCCGAAAAAGATGCAAATGTTTCAGGAATGGAAATTGAAACCAAACCAGATATCACTTATGATAAAATTGGTGGTTTGGAAGAACAAATTATCGAAGTTAAAGAAACTGTTGAGCTTCCGTTAACAGAACCGGAATTATTTGAAAGGGTCGGTATCGAACCTCCTAAGGGAATATTGCTTTACGGACCTCCTGGAACCGGTAAAACCTTACTTGCAAAAGCGGTAGCTAATGAAACTAATGCTACTTTTATCAAAATTGTAGCTTCTGAATTCGTTAAAAAATATATTGGTGAAGGTGCAAGGCTTGTTCGTGAAGTATTTGAGCTTGCTAAAGAAAAAGCGCCTGCAATTATTTTCATTGACGAGTTAGATGCTGTAGCTGCAAAAAGGCTTAAAAGTTCCACCAGTGGGGACAGGGAAGTTCAAAGAACTTTAATGCAATTGCTAGCAGAACTTGACGGATTTGAATCCAGAGGAGATATAGGTATTATCGGTGCAACTAATAGGCCGGATATCTTAGACCCTGCACTTTTACGTCCGGGTCGTTTCGACAGATTCATTGAAGTTCCTCTTCCAAATGAAGATGGAAGACGTGAAATTCTTAAAATTCACACAAAAAACATGTCCTTTGATGAAGAGGCAGATGTTGATTTATTAGCAGATTTGACAGATGGATTTTCCGGTGCGGATTTAAAGGCAGTATGTACCGAAGCAGGTATGTTTGCTATTCGTGACAAACGTGATAAAATCACAGTCGACGACTTTATGAAAGCTGTCGATAAGGTCATGGATAAAAACAAAGAAGATGAAATCTTCAAATCCGAAGCCGGTATGATGTTTGGATAAATTTAATAAATAAATAAGCCTATGATGAACCCTATGAGCTCTGATATGTGATGAATGATGGGCGAGCTGAGGCTTATTTTTATATTCTTTTTTTGTAAAACTTTATTTAAAATAAATTCTAATAGTATATATTATGTTATTTGGTAAAAATGATGGAAAAGCAAATGAGCGAATTCTCTATAAAACTAAACCTAATATGATTTTAGGATGTAAAAAAGCTATTTATGGAGTAATTTTACTGTTAATTATATTGACCATTTCACCTATGGTTATAAAATTTATAGGCCATATGCAGGTTTATATGATTTCCCAAATTAAATTGTCTTTAACCAAGTATGTCGCCATTGCTTTTTTTGTAGTCATTCTTATTAATGTAATTTATATAATCTGGCAATTGGTTGGCTGGTATTCAGTTGAATATACATTGACAGATACCAAAATTATCATAAAGTCTGGAGTATTGTCCAGTAAAAAAAATTACATGCCTTATGCAACCATTCAAGACATCAATACTTCTCAAGGCATTCTCGCTAAATTATTCAATGTGGGATCTGTATCTATTTTCAGTGCTTATGATAACAATCAGATGGAGCTAAAGAATATTTCAAATCCTTCAGAAGTTGAAGAAATTATCTTTTCCAGAATGGTTGGACCTAGAAATTTCCAGGCTCCTCCACAATCAATGCCCCAATATCATGAAAGAGGATATATTGATAATAATGAGTATCAACCGATGAATAATTCATATTATGATGAGTATTCCAATTCTGAGGAGTATTTTGATGAATACGAACCGATTACTCCCATCACTCATGAAAGAAACTTCCGTCCCAGAAGGGAATATGAATATTATCCTGAAGACTTTCAAAATGTCAATAGCCGTCCTCGCCATACTTATGAATATGAGCCTTATGACTCTGGATTAAATAAACCTCAAAACAGCATCAATCACAACGAACATTATAATAGAATTCCGGATGATTATTCTTATAGTGATGATGATTACTATCAAAATAACGATTCTCAAAATTATTATAATGAACCAGTTGTTGAACCGCAGCAGAACAATCCAGAAAATATAGATGGATCTTCTGAAAAGGTCATTAGAAGACATTTTGATAAATTCAAAAAATAAGGCATTAAAATGAATTTTGATGTAGATATTGTTGGAGAAGTGCCTGTAGGTTTCCACCAATAATTATAATATTTAAAATTATCCAACATTTCTATTTAAAAAAATCATAAATATATTTAGATTTAGGTGAATTTAATGGAATTACTATGTATACAATCACAGGAACATCCTGAATTGCCCTTAGCTGAACTGAAGGCAGTAATCGAATGTGAAAACATTGATGCTGATATAAATCGTGTAACTGAAGGTTTGGTCATTTTAAAAAATATTTCTGAAGACAACTTCCTTAATTATTATCAAATATTAACTAAAAGATTAGGTTATACTCATGAAGTTCATGAACTAATATTGAAAACTGATATTAACAAGTTGGATGAGGATGTCTTAAGCGTTGACTGGTCTAACCTAATTGATGAAAGCTTTGCTGTGAGGGTAAAAAGAATTCGTTCTGAAATTGATACAGTAGGATATGAGCGAAAATTGGGCACATTAATACTTGATAATTCTGAGGAAATAAAAGTGAATTTATCAAAACCAAAAACACTGGTAAGGGTTGTTGCATTTAATGATGAGCTATATGTTGGAATTGAAAGAATCAAATTAAACAAAAAACATTTTGAAGACAGCAAGCCTCATAAAAGACCGTTTTTCTATCCTGGTTCAATGAATCCTAAACTTGCCAGATGTATGGTGAATTTATCCAGAATCAAGGAGGGTGAACTATTGCTCGATCCATTTTGTGGTACTGGAGGAATATTGATTGAAGCGGGATTGATAGGATGTAAGGTTGTCGGATCGGATATTTATTGGAAAATGCAAAACGGCACAGCTATCAATTTAGACCATTACGGAATCACTGATTACAGGACATTTCATTTGGATGTTCGTGAACTTAAAATGTATGAGAAAGTGGCCAGTGTAGTTACTGATCCTCCTTATGGAATTTCAACTTCCACTGGTGACGTCGATGGGGAAGAAATTTTTAAGGAATTCTTCCATGCAATTTATGATAATATGAAGGATGACGCATACCTCTGTATGGCATCCCCTCATTATGTAGATTTAAAACCTATGGTTGATGAAGTAGGGTTCATTATTGTTGAGCAATATCGAATTAAAATGCATAGAAGTTTAACAAGAATTATTTCTGTAATACGCAAAAAACTTGATTAATATATAAGTAATATGGATACATTTATATACTAGTTATTTTTTCAACAGTTTTAAAAGGTGTAAAACTTCATTACTCTTTTTATTTTTATTATTTCGTTTATTATTTAATTTTTAATTTAAATGTAAGATATTTTTGAAATTATTTTAGCTATTTTTTATTAAAATTTGATTTTTGATATAATATTCATTAATATCTATTTATTGCATATTTTCGAATCTTAAAAATATTTTTTTTAAATTTTATAATTTTTTGCAATATTTTTTAATTGAATTTGTTAATAAAATTTATCTGTCTATTAGATGTGCTATGTGTTTTATGGCGATGACCTAAGTAACATTGTATGGAACAATTTTTACTATGATGGTTGCTTTCCACATGTAGCTATACATTTGTGAGTACTTGAATTTTCTCAAGTATGATGTTGGTTTTGTAGTATGTGGTGAATTAGTTACAAACTAGTTTAGTGTAATACTCGTCTATATTTAGCGTACTTCATAATAC
>Ga0256405_10000837_pt1 | contig 93891 bp, 64 predicted proteins | sample RumenRJG_02DNA_FD_189096 | JGI IMG/M metagenome (GOLD analysis project Ga0256405, IMG submission 189096) | Bovine rumen microbial communities from Lethbridge, Alberta, Canada - RJG_02 | ecosystem: Host-associated > Mammals > Digestive system > Stomach > Rumen | place: Canada: Alberta...
ATCACTGATAGCAAGCTATCAGTATGCTGCCCCTCGACTTGCATGTGTTAAGCCTGTAGCTAGCGTTCATCCTGAGCCAGGATCAAACTCTCCACTGTATAAAATATCTTTATCCAATAAGGATTTCTTCTCTGTCACAGAACACGCTCTCTTTTCGTCATCCGGTAGAACAAGTTTTGGATTTTATAATACTAGCACCTTCTCTTCATTGACGGTTCGTAAAAGTTTTACCCAAATGTCCTAAAAGGACATTCGCTTCTTGTACTACTACTTCTCTGTTTTATGTAAGACTTCTCAAAGATCTCCTTCTTTGCCAACGGGTTTTCCCGAAAGCGGATGCAAAGGTACGACTATTTTTTGAACTACCAAATATTTTTCCCACTTTTTTTCAAAAAACAGCAAAAAAATGTCGCCTCTTGATTTTTGTCAAGACCCAACATGCTGTACACCTTAATTATATTATATAGGGCTTCGCATAGTGAGAGGTGAGTGGTGAGAGTGGCAAGAATCAAAAAAGAAAGGAAAAAGTTTGGTGATATGCAGGAAATTGTATAATTTTGCACCGCAATTTGAATAAATATACCAAGCATGAAAATTAAGAACGACCGATTGGAAGCCCTGCGGATGATTATCTCCAGCCAGGAATTAGGCAGTCAGGAAGAGCTGTTAAGTGCCTTGAAGAAAGAAGGTTTCCAGTTGACACAGGCGACGCTCAGTCGTGACCTGAAACAGTTGAAAGTTGCCAAGGCTGCATCGATGCGTGGCAATTATGTATATGTATTACCCAATGACACGATGTACAAACGTGTCAGCACTCCCCATAGTATCCGTGAGATGATGCAGGTACCCGGTTTTCTGAGCATCAACTTTTCCGGCAATATGGGTGTCATCAAGACCCGTCCGGGATATGCAAGCAGTATTGCTTATAACATTGACAACAACCATATAGAAGAGATTATCGGGACCATCGCCGGTGACGACACCATCTTTATTGTCATCAAACAAGGTGTCAGCAAAGAGGAGGTCATCAGTGCCTTGAGCGAGGTGGTGCCGAATATGAAGTAGATGACCCCTCCCCTGTCCCTCCCGAGGGAGGGGGAAACATAAATTCAGATATATATAGTAAAATGACGAAAGAGAAAAATATACAGGTGGTGGTAGCAGGACCAGAACATGAGATATACGTAGATACCATCCTGCAGACCATCGCTGATGCTGCGAAGGTACGTGGCACAGGTATTGCCAAGCGTACCCATGAGTACCTTGCCACCAAGATGAAGGAGGCGAAGGCTGTCATTGCCTTGAGTGGTGACCGTTTTGCTGGATTCAGCTATATAGAGACCTGGGGTAACAAACAATATGTGACCACCAGTGGACTGATTGTACATCCCGACTTCCGAGGACTGGGTGTTGCCAAGAAGATCAAGGACATGACCTTCTCCCTTGCCCGTACCCGTTGGCCCCATGCCAAGATATTCTCGCTGACGAGTGGTGCCGCCGTGATGAAGATGAACACAGAGTTGGGTTACCAGCCCGTGACCTTTGCCGACCTGACGGACGACGAGGCATTCTGGCGAGGTTGTGAGGGGTGCGTCAATGTAGACGTACTGCACCGTACCGGTCGCAAATACTGTATTTGCACCGCCATGCTATATGACCCCGAGGAGCATTTGCCCGCCAAAATCCCAGAGGATGTGATAGAACGCATCAAGAAACTTGATGACTAAAGGTAAAAATAAAAATACAAAAAACAGAATAGATATGGCTAATAAGAAAGTTGTAGTAGCATTTTCAGGAGGTCTTGACACCTCTTACACAGTAATGAAACTGACACAGGACGGCTGGGATGTTTATGCTGCCTGTGCCAATACCGGCGGATTCAGTGCCGAGCAGTTGAAAACCAACGAAGAGAACGCCTATAAGTTAGGTGCCAAGGCATACGTCACCCTCGACGTGACCCACGAGTATTACGAGAAGTCATTGAAATACATGATCTTCGGTAACGTGCTTCGTAATAACTGCTACCCCATCAGTGTCTCGTCAGAGCGTATCTTCCAGGCTATCGCCATTGCCCGCTATGCCAAGGAGATCGGTGCTGACGCCATCGCCCATGGCAGCACCGGTGCCGGCAACGACCAGATCCGTTTCGACATGACTTTCCTCGTCATGGCACCAGGTGTGGAGATCATCACCCTCACCCGTGACAAGAAACTGACCCGCAAGGAGGAAGTGGACTATCTGAACGCGCATGGATTCTTTGCCGACTTCACGAAATTGAAGTATTCCTATAATGTAGGAATCTGGGGTACCAGTATCTGCGGCGGTGAGTTGCTCGACCCCACCCAGGGACTGCCCGAGGACGCCTATCTGAAGCATGTCACCAACCCCGAGAAAGAGTCTTTGTTGAAAATACAGTTTGAGAAGGGTGAGATCGTCGCTGTCAATGGTGAGCATTTCGACGACAAGGTGAAAGCCATCCAGAAGATTGAGGAGATAGGAGCCTCCTATGCTATCGGACGTGATGCCAACGTTGGTGACACCATCATCGGCATCAAGGGACGTGTCGGTTTCGAGGCAGCCGCCCCCAAACTTATCATCGAGGCACACCGCCTGCTGGAGAAGTCTACCCTGAGCAAGTGGCAGCAGTACTGGAAAGACCAGGTGGCAAACTGGTACGGTATGTTCCTGCATGAGAGCCAGTACTTAGAGCCTGTCATGCCCGATATCGAGGCGATGCTGACCAGCAGTCAGCGCAACGTGACAGGAACAGCTATCCTGAAGTTGCGCCCCTATAGTTTTGAGACCGTAGGTATTGACTCTGTCAACGACCTGACGAAATCGAAACTCGGAGAGTATGGTGAGACTCAGACTGGATGGACAGCTGACGAGGCAAAGGGCTTCATCAAAGTCAGCAGCACACCGCTGAGAGTGTATTATGGTATTCATAAGGACGAGAAGAGATGATAAAAGTTGGGATTTTAGGCGCTGCAGGCTATACAGGCGGAGAACTTATCCGCCTGTTGCTGAACCACCCCGAGGCAGAGATTGTATTTGCCAACTCAGAGAGCAATGCCGGTAACCTGGTGAGTGACGTGCATGAAGGACTCATCGGCGACACTGACCTTCGCTTTACCTCAGAGATGCCCTTCGACCAAGTGGATGTCATATTCTTCTGTTTCGGACATGGCAAGAGTGAGGCTTTCCTCAAAGAGCATAACATCCCAAAGAACGTGAAGATCATCGACTTGGCACAAGACTTCCGTATTCAGGGCGGCCATGATTATGTGTATGGCCTGCCAGAAATTAACAAGGAGAAGATTCAGAAGGCACAACACGTCGCTAACCCCGGCTGCTTTGCCACCGCTATTCAGTTGGCGCTGCTGCCTGCAGCCCACCTTAATATAGTGAAGGAGGACGTTGCCGTCAATGCCATCACCGGTTCTACCGGAGCTGGTCAGAAGCCTGGTGCCACCACCCATTTCTCGTGGCGCAACAATAATCTGAGCATCTACAAAGCGTTTACGCACCAGCACATCGCCGAGATCCGTCAGAGTCTGAAACAAGTACAGGGATATCTGGATGCCTCTATCGACTTCATCCCCTATCGTGGTGACTTCGCCCGCGGCATTTTCTGCACCGCCGTCATCAAGACCAAGGCACCCGCAGAGGACATTATCGAGACCTATAAGGAGTTCTACAAAGAAGCCGCCTTTACCCACTATAGCGACAAGCCCATCGACCTGAAACAGGTGGTGAACACCAACAAGGCACTGGTGCATGTCGATTGTTTTGATGGAAAGGTACTTGTCACCTCCGCCATTGACAACCTGCTGAAAGGAGCCGTCGGTCAGGCGGTGCAGAACATGAACCTGATGTTCGGTATCGAAGAGGCGGCGGGACTGCGACTGAAAGCCTCGGCATTTTAACTCCCCCCCCCAATTCTAACATGACAAATGAGGAGAACAAAACGGATCATACCACAAGCCATAAGCCTCCTGACCTTGTTACTCATGGTACAGACGACAGGGGCAAAGTCTGAAAAACCCTCCGCCACCCAATGTCCTATTGTGAAGATTGAAGCGAAGCGGCTACCAGACTTGAATATCGCACGTGCCGGTATTTCCCTGTTTTATGCTAATAACGAGTTAGTGGTGGCGGGCGGACACACCGGCGGTTTCGTCCCCACCCCTACCGCAGAGTATCTGAAGGATGGCAAATGGCATCAGCTGCAGATGGTCTACAACCACGACAACGGTCTGCATGCGGTACTCCGTAACGGTAAAGTACTGTTGGCTGGAGGCAGCTCCGAACCCATAGGCATCGGGCAGACCTACGTGGCAGAGCTATATGACCCAAAGACCCACACCTTCGACGGTTTCAACAGCATGGAGCATAAACGTACCCTGGCAACAGCCTTGGAGATAGACAGCGGCAGGGTGGTCATTGCCGGCAACTGGTATCATCAGGATGCCATTGAGGTCTTCGACTGTCGCCAGCGCCGTTTTCTTCATATCCGGGATGTCGAAACCCAACGAGCCATACCACTTATCATCCAGACAGCACCTGACGACGCACTCATCTTCGGCAGTGTCGGCGTCCGGGGTGACACACTCGCCTCAGCCTATGCCTACCAGTTAAAAGGTGACAGCATCCATATTCCCTTGCTTGACACCTGGCATCCTATCCGAACCTGTCGTCAAGTAACAGCCGTCAGACTACCGCAGCAAAGCGATGACACCTACCTTTTTCCCGTATACAATGACGAGGGGCAAGTAGCTGTCGCGAAGGTTGAGAAGGGAGTGTTCTCCCTGCTTCCCACCACCTGCCCCATCCCTATGCAAGCACTTGGTCACGAAATAGAATATAATTTCGATATTATCGCCGACCCGGTGTCACAGCGAGCCTACCTCATAGGAGGCAACCGCGATTTCCACCAGTCACCAGGCAAACCCATCCAGTATTACATCCTTGCCATCAACTACGCCGAGGTGGCGAAAGGCAAAGCTGCATCACTCACGCTCTACTACACACAACCCATCAGCGAGGCATTCAACGAATCACCCATCATCACCCCGGAGGGCAATATCGTGGCAGCGGGCGGCTTGCTCAATAACAGCAACTTCACACCCTCCCGAGCCGTCTGGCTCTTCCCTGTAGGGACAGACTCCAAAGAGACAGAAGCCTCATCGGGACTATGGATGTGGACCATTCCATTGGCACTCCTCCTGATTAGTATATTTTGCTACCTATTTGTATTTAAAAAGCGTTCACGGACAGGTACTGCCGCATTGCCGAAGGAAAAAGATGAGTTTAACATCCAAATGATGAGCCGTATCACCAAACTGATAGAGAGCGAAAAGCTCTATCTGGACAGTGAATTGAAAGTCACTGATATCGCCGATACCTTAATGGTACACCGGAATGTCATCTCCGATGCCATCAACTCACAGAAGGGCACCACCTTTACCCAATTCATCAATGACTACCGGGTAGAACATGCAAAAGAACTAATTCGGAAAGACCCAGAGAAGAAATTATCGACGGTTTCATTAGAATCCGGCTTCGCCAACGAGCAGTCTTTCTTCCGCACCTTCAAGTTGTTCACAGGCAAAACACCCAAGGAATGGATACAAGATTTACATCGTTTCCGATAACACTTTACGTCGCTTCCGATGATCTTTATAACCCATAAAAGATAATCCTTTTACCCCCTAAACCCTTATCGGAAGCGACGTAAAACCATATCCTTAAAAAAACAGATGGATTTATTTTGTTCTGCACTCATTTTTTTGTAACTTTGCCATCGTTTTAACGTTAAGACTTAGCAAAAATGAAATTATTTGACGTGTATCCCCTGTTCGACGTTAACATCGTGAAGGGACAGGGTTGTAAGGTATGGGATGATAAAGGACAAGAATATCTTGACCTGTATGGTGGTCATGCCGTCATCTCCGTAGGGCATTCGCACCCCCATTATATTCAGAAAGTGACGGAGCAACTCCAGAAGATCGGGTTCTACTCCAATTCCGTCATCAACAAGTTACAGGTGGAGTTTGCCGAGCGCTTAGGAAAGATCAGCGGTTATGAGGACTACCAGCTGTTTCTCATCAACAGCGGTGCCGAGGCGAATGAGAACGCCTTGAAGCTTGCATCGTTCAAGAACCCCAGTGCCACACGCATCCTGTCCTGCGAGAAGGCTTTCCACGGTCGTACCTCCTTGGCTGTTGAGGTGACCAATAATCCGAAGATTGTAGCACCGCTGAACGACAACCATCACGTACGTTTCCTGCCGCTGAACGACATCGAGCCATGGGTCCGTGAGTTGTCAAGAGGTGGAGTCGCTGCCGTCATCCTTGAGTGTATCCAGGGTGTTGGCGGCATCCAGATGGCAACGCCTCAGTTTGCCCAAGACCTTGCCTATGCCTGCAAGCGGTACGGTGTCACCTTGATCTGCGACGAGATACAATGCGGTTACGGACGTAGCGGTAAGTTCTTTGCCCACCAGTGGCTGGGCATCAAACCAGATATCATCACCGTGGCAAAGGGTATCGCCAACGGATTCCCCATGGGTGGTGTACTTATCTCACCAGAGTTCCAGCCCGTCTACGGGCAGTTAGGTACCACTTTCGGCGGCAACCACCTTGCCTGTGCCGCTGCCCTTGCCGTGCTCGACATCTTCGAGGAGGAGCATCTGGTGGAGAATGCCCATGAGGTAGGTACTTATCTGATGGAAGAATTGAAGAATTTAAGAACTGAAGAATTGAAGTCAAAGGGCGAGAGTCATATTCAGGATATCCGCGGCCGCGGCTTAATGATCGGTATCGACCTCGACATCCCCCATAAGGACGTACGCCAGCCACTGATATACCAGGAGCACTGTTTCACCGGGTGTGCCGGAACCAATATCCTGCGACTGCTGCCACCTCTTTGCCTTAGCAAAACCGAGGCAGACCTGTTCATCGAGAAACTTAAGAAAGTATTAGCAACATTATGAAGATAGCAATGATAGGAGCTGGTGCCATGGGAGGCGCCACTGTAGAGGGTCTCATCAAGGGTGAGCGTTTCAGAAACGAGGACATCACCGTAGCAGACCCCTCCCAGCAAGTCGTGGAGAAATTTTCCCGACAGGGTGTGTCAGTAACGACCGACAACCAACTGGCGGCACAAGGAGCGGACATCGTCTGCGTCTGTGTGAAGCCATGGCTGGTAGAGCAGGTTCTGAAAGGTATCAAGGACGTACTGGATGCCAAGAAACAGATTCTCATCGTGATTGCGGCAGGTGTCTCTTCTGCGAAGATCAAGGAGTGGTTGCCCGACTGTCCCCCACTGTTCCTGATGATTCCCAATATCGCCATCGCCCAGCTCGCCTCGATGACCTTCATCGTACCATGCGGTGCTGTGTCACAACAACAGACTGAGCTGGTAAAGGCCATCTTCGATGAGATGGGACAGACGATTATCACCGACGAGCAGCACCTTGCCGCCGGCACGACCCTTGCCTCCTGCGGTATTGCCTATGCCATGCGGTATATCCGTGCCGCCTCAGAGGGGGGCGTGGAGTTAGGCTTCAAGGCAGACGATGCCAAGCAAATCGTCATGCAGACGATGAAAGGAGCAGTCGAACTTTTAGAAGCAAGCGGCTTGCATCCTGAAGCCGCCATCGACTTAGTGACGACCCCAGGTGGAGTGACCATCAAGGGACTCAACGAGATGGAGCATGCCGGGTTCACATCAAGTGTTATCAAAGGACTAAAAGCAGGAATGAAAATATGATAGACGAACAACTGAAACAGATTGGAGAGCGGTTGCGCGGACTGCGTGACGTACTGGACATCCCGGTAAGCGAGATGGCAGAGACCATCGGTATCTCAACAGAGAAATACGAGAAGATAGAGGCTGGCGAAATGGATATCACCATCTCCAACCTCATGAAGATTGCCCGCAAATATGGTGTGTCCACCGAGGAGCTGATCTTTGCCGAGGCACCACACATGAAGTCGTATTACGTGACACGCAAGGGGCAGGGCATGTCCATAGAGCGCACCAAGGCATACAAATACCAGTCGCTGGTAGGAGGTTTTGTCAACCACAAGGCTGACGTGTTCATCGTGACGGTAGAGCCAAAGCCCGGTGCCCGTACTATTTATAAGAACACCCATGCCGGTCAGGAGTTCAACCTCGTACTGGAGGGAGCCATGGAACTCTATATCGGTGGTAAGACCATCGTCCTGGAGGAGGGTGACAGTATTTATTTTGACTCCACCAAGCCTCATGGCATGCTCGCCATTGGCAATAAAGCCGTGAAGTTCCTTGCGTTTACTGTTGAGTAAGGTCCCTACCCTCCCGAGGGAGGGAGGGAGAAAGAAATAAAAATAAGATAGAATATGATAGAGAGATTTCTCAAACAGACAACCTTCACTTCCGTGGAGGACTACAATAAAAACCTGAAGTTCATCATCCCTGAGAACTTCAATTTCGCCTATGACGTAATGGACGAATGGGCAAAAGAGAAACCAGACGGACTCGCCATCCTTTGGACCAATGACTTAGGTGATGAGATACGCACGACCTTCGCACAGTTGAAGGAGCAGACCGACCAGGCCGCTTCCTATCTGCTGTCATTGGGTATCGGCAAGAACGACCCTGTGATGCTGATTCTGAAGCGCCGCTATGAATGGTGGGTGGTGATGCTCGCATTGCATAAGATCGGTGCTATTGTCATCCCAGCCACCCATATGCTGACCAAGCATGACATTGTGTATCGTAACACCCGTGCTTCTGTCAAGGCGATTATCTGTGTTGACGATCCCTATGTGGTCAGCCAGATACAGGCTGCCAAGGCAGAGAGTCCTACGGTAAAGCAATATATCACGATCACCGACCACGGGAAGCCCATCCCTGAGGGATTCCGTGACTGGCAGAAGGAATGGAAGCAAGCTCCGCAGTTTGTCAAACCGGCTTTCGTGAACACCAACGAGGACACCATGCTGATGTACTTCACCAGTGGTACCAGTGGTGAGCCTAAGATGGTGGCACATGACTACCTCTATGCGATGGGGCATCTGACAACGGGTGTCTTCTGGCATAACCTGCATGAAGGGTCATTGCACCTGACCGTTGCTGATACAGGATGGGGCAAGGCTGTGTGGGGCAAGTTCTACGGACAATGGTTTGCCGGAGCCACCGTCTTTGTCTTCGACCATGAGAAGTTCAATGCGGACACCTTGCTCCGACAGATAGAGAAATACAAAGTCACCTCGTTCTGTGCACCTCCCACCATCTACCGCTTCATGATTCGTGAGGATTTGTCAAAATACGACCTCTCGTCCCTCGAATACTGCACCACAGCCGGTGAGGCGCTGAATCCCGCTGTCTTCGACAAGTTCAAGGAGAAGACCGGTATCCAGATGATGGAAGGTTTCGGACAGACAGAGACCACCATGACATTAGGTACCATGCCTTGGATGAAGCCCAAGCCCGGCAGCATGGGTATTCCCAACGCACAATATAACATCGACCTCATCCGTCCTGACGGCACACCATGTGAGGATGGTGAGAAAGGAGAGATCGTGGTACGTGTCAGTGACAAGAAACCCATCGGACTCTTCAAGGAATACTACCGTGACCCCGAACTGACCAAGGAGGCATGGCATGACGGGCTCTACCATACCGGTGACATGGCATGGCGTGACGAGGATGGCTACTACTGGTTTGAGGGACGTATTGACGATGTCATTAAGTCGAGCGGCTACCGCATTGGTCCGTTTGAGGTAGAGAGTGCCCTGATGACGCACCCTGCCGTTGTAGAATGCGCCATCACTGGTGTCCCCGATGACATCCGTGGCATGGTGGTCAAGGCTACCGTTGTCTTGGGAAAAGAATGGAAAGACAAGGCTGGTGACGACTTGGTAAAGGAACTGCAGCAGCACGTCAAGAAAGAGACGGCTCCTTATAAGTACCCCCGCATCGTCGAGTTTGTTGACGAGCTGCCCAAGACCATCTCAGGAAAGATCCGCCGAGTAGAAATCAGAGAAAAGGACAAGCAGAAATGAGACAGCGCATCGTAGTAAAAGTCGGCTCTAATGTATTGACAAGGTCTGACGGCAAACTGGACGTTACCCGCATGTCGGCATTGGTCGACCAGATTGCCTGGCTGATACGGAACGACAAAGAGGTGATTCTCGTATCGTCAGGAGCCGTAGCCTGCGGAAGGAGAGAACTGAAGGTGGACCACTCCCTTGACTCCGTGGAGCAACGTCAGTTATTCTCAGCCTTAGGACAAGTGAAACTTATCGGACTTTACTACGACCTGTTCCGTGAGTTTCATATTCATGTAGGACAGGTACTGACGATGAAAGAGAACTTCCAGCCTGGTGAGCAGTATGAGAACCAGCGAGCCTGCATGACGGTGATGCTGGAGAATGGTGTCCTGCCGATAGTCAACGAGAACGATACGGTCAGCGTCACCGAGCTGATGTTTACCGATAACGACGAGCTCTCGGGACTGATAGCCCGCATGATGCATGCCGACATGCTCATCCTGTTGTCTAACATTGACGGTATCTATACCGGACAACCAGACGATGAGCGTTCAGAACTGATACGCGACGTGAAGCCTGGCACCGACCTCAGCCAATACATCCAAGTGGAGAAGAGCGCTTTCGGAAGAGGAGGTATGCATTCTAAATACATGACAGCGAGTCAACTGTCCAAGGATGGCATCCGTGTCATCATTGCCAATGGGGAACGCGACAACATCCTCGTCGACCTCATGGAGAGACCACAAGAAATACCACATACAGATTTTATACCAACCAAACATGATTGATCTGACTGAAACCTTTCAACGAGTAAAGACTGCCAGCAAGAGTCTGGCGTTACTCTCCGACCAACAACGTAACGACATCCTGTTGGCTGTTGCCGATGCCATCGTGGACTTAAAAGAACGAGTCCTGGCTGCCAACGAGAGAGACTTGGCGAAGATGGATATGAAAAATCCACTCTATGACCGTCTGCAGTTGACAGAGAAACGCCTCAATGATATCGCCGCAGACATGCGTAATGTAGCATCACTGCCTACTCCTTTAGGGCATATCACCAAAGCAAAGACACTGCCCAACGGACTGCGTCTCTGCAGGACATCCGTACCCTTTGGGGTCATCGGCATGATTTACGAAGCACGTCCCAATGTGACTTTCGATGTCTTCTCGCTCTGTTTCAAGAGTGGCAATGCCTGCGTCCTGAAAGGAGGCTCTGACGCTGATCTCTCGAACCAGGCTTCCGTAGAGCTGATCCACGAGGTACTGGAACGTTACGGTGTCAATACTGATGTGGTGACCTTGCTACCAGCCACCCATGAGGCTACAGGTGCGATGCTGAATGCCGTGGGATATATCGATCTGTGCATACCAAGGGGAGGAAGACGCTTGATAGACTTTGTCCGCGATACCGCCCGCATCCCCGTGATAGAGACAGGTGCCGGTGTCGTAAATACCTATTTTGATGAAGAGGCGAATCTGGAAATGGGAAAGGCAATCGTCTGCAATGCGAAGACCCGCCGTGTGAGTGTCTGCAATGCCCTCGACTGTCTGATCATCCATGAGAACCGCTTAGGTGACTTGCTGGAACTTGTCAAGCCACTACTCGACCATAAAGTGACCCTCTATGCCGACGCACCGGCTTACCAGATATTGACTGGACACTATCCCGAAATACTCTTGCAACCAGCCACCTCTGACTCGTTCGGTACAGAGTTTATGGACTATAAGATGGCGATAAAGACCGTTTCTTCCTTGAAGGAGGCATTAGAGCACATCGACCAATACGGCTCTGGTCATAGCGAGGCAATTATCACTGATAACGAGGAGCATGCCAGAATCTTCCAGCAACAGGTGGATGCCGCCTGTGTCTATTGGAACGCACCGACCTCTTTCACAGACGGAGCCCAGTTCGGACTGGGTGCTGAGATAGGAATCAGTACCCAGAAACTCGGTCCACGCGGTCCTATGGCACTGGAGGAGATCACCACCTACAAGTGGCTCATCGAGGGTGAGGGACAGATTCGTCCATAATTCAAAAAACACATATATAATATGAGAACATTTATTAACGTAGAAGATATCGGTCCGCTGGAGAAAGCACTGGCGGAAGCCCAAGAGATTAAGAACGACCGTTTCAAGTATCAGCATCTGGGAAAGAACAAGACCCTGATGATGATTTTCTTCAATAACTCCCTTCGTACCCGTTTGTCAACGCAGAAGGCCGCCATGAATCTCGGTATGAACGTCATCGTGCTCGATGTGAATGCCGGTGCTTGGAAACTGGAGACGGAACGAGGTGTCATCATGGATGGCGACAAGAGTGAGCATCTCCTGGAGGCTATTCCCGTGATGGGCTGTTACTGTGACATGATTGGAGTACGCTCCTTCGCAGGTCTTACCGACCGAGAGTATGACTATGCCGAGACGGTGCTCAACCAGTTTATTAAATATAGTGGCAAACCAGTCTTCGCCATGGAGACGGCAACCGTCCACCCGCTTCAGGCTTTTGCCGACCTGATTACCATTGAGGAATATAAAAAGGTGGAGCGACCCAAGGTGGTACTGACATGGGCTCCTCACTGTCGTGCTCTGCCGCAGGCTGTTCCTAATTCTTTTGCTCAGTGGATGAATGCCGCTGATGTCGACTTTGTCATCACTCACCCGGAGGGCTACGAGCTGGATCCTAAGTTCGTAGGAAATGCACGAGTAGAGTACGACCAGAAGAAAGCCTTCGAGGGAGCCGATTTCATCTATGCCAAGAACTGGAGCAACCCTGGTGTGACAAATCCTGCTGACTATGGTAAGATTACCTCCAAAGACATGTCATGGACGGTGGATACAGAGCATATGTCATGGACCAACAATGGCAAGTTCATGCACTGCCTGCCCGTCCGCCGAGGACTTATCGTGACGGATGATGTCATAGAGAGTGCCAACAGCATCGTCATCCCAGAGGCGGCAAACCGTGAGATCTCTTGTTCAGTGGTTATTAAACGTATGTTGGAATCATTATGATTTCTTTTGAATGCGACTACAATAATGGGGCTCATCCGAAAGTTCTGGAGAACCTAATCAAATACAACGGAGCCAAGCCCACTCCCTATGGTTTCGATGAATTCTCTGAAAGGGCAAAAGACCGTATCCGAGAGGCATGTGGTATGCCCGACGCACAGATCTTCTTCCTGACAGGAGGAACACAGACGAATGCGACAACCATTGATTCGATGCTCTATCAATATGAGGGTGTCATCTGTGTGGAGACGGGACATATCAATGTCCATGAGTGCGGAGCCGTGGAGTTTACCGAGCATAAGATCATCACACTGCCAGGTGACAATGGCAAGATGAATCCGAAGGTGCTGGATAAATACCTAGACGATTTCATGCATGACGGCAATAACGCCCATGCAGTATTCCCCGGACTGGTATATATCACTTTCCCGACAGAGTTAGGCACCATCTATACTGCCAAGGAACTGGATGAGATATACCGGGTATGCCAACATTATGAGATACCTCTTTACATCGACGGTGCCCGTTTGGGATATGGGCTGATGGCAGAGGGGAACGACATCACCCTCCCCTATCTTGCCCGTCATTGTGATGTCTTCTATATAGGAGGAACGAAGATCGGAGCCCTGTGCGGTGAGGCAGTCGTATTCACCAACCGCCGTGCCCATAAGCATTTCTTCTCTATCCAGAAACAGCATGGTGCAGTTATCGCCAAGGGTGCTCTCATCGGTCTGCAGTTTGAGGCATTGTTTACGGACGACCTCTATTTCAATCTCTCCCGCCATGCCATTGAGATGGCAATGAAGATGAAAGCCATCTTCCAGCAGAAAGGTGTTGAGTTCTTTATCGACTCACCTACCAACCAGCAGTTTGTCATCCTGCCGGATGCCGTGGTAGAGAAACTTTCCAAAACAATAGAGTTCACCCATTGGGGACAAGCCCCAGGACACCGCACCATCTGCCGTTTCGTGACCAGCTGGGCTACCACGGAAGAGGAACTGGAAGTATTGGAAAAAACGCTGAATGATGCACACTAAACTATCTAAAATACCATACACATGGCTGACAGCCCTCCTATGGGCTGTCGGCTGTTTTGTATTCTTCCAAGGATACTATCCCTATCATTTCTTCTACAAGGAACAGAACCAGCTATTCCTATGGACGAGTAACTACTTTTTCTCCTATTTCGACAAACCAGCCTGGCTTGCCTGCTGGGTAGGTGATTTCCTGACACAGTTCTACTATTATCTCTATGCGGGAAGCATCATTCTGACGGTCTCCCTGCTCCTGTTGATGGGTACTCTTTACGCAGCCTTGCGGAAGACAGGACTGAAAAAAGGATGGGCATCCGCCATTGCTGTCGCACTGACGACCCTTGAGGCAATATGCCATCTCCGCTATGACTTCGGGTTAAGTTCCACTTATGCGGTAATAGGAGCCGCCCTGCTCTTTTGCCATACACCACGGAAGAATTTCTGGACAGTCATCCTCACACCACTTGCCTATTGGTTGTTTGGCTATGGTGCATGGCTTTACCTTCTCCTCACTGCCATCAGAAACTGGAAATGGGCATTACCCTCTGGTATCATCACCGCTGTTATGGTATATATGCTGAAAGGAGCTTTCCTCCTCACCACAGAACAGCTCTACAGCTATCCTGGCATCGGCAAACTGACCATGCCGAACTGGTATCTGGAGAAACAGTTTCAGGTCGACGACGAGTATTACTTCGGTAATTGGAATAAAGTGGTGAGGCTCGTGGAAGAAGAGGATAGTCCTACTCCGGAGATGCTATTCTTCTACAACCTGGTGAAAGCCCAACAAGGACTATTACCAGAGGTGTTGCTCAACTATCAGCCCAACGTCTTGGGCACATTCTATCAGATAGGTCCTGACACCCCCATGCTGATTATCAAGAATATGAATGAGCTGTACTATGCCCTTGGTGACATGACGTTCTGTGAGCGTGCTGCCCTGATGGCATGTGTCTTCTCACCCAATAACCGCAATAACCGCATGATCAAGCGCCTGGCTGAGTGCAGCCTCATCAAGGGCGATACCGCTGCCGCACAGAAATACTTAGGGCTGCTGGAGCACACGTTTGTCTGGAGCAACTGGGCGAAGAATGCCACGCAGACTAAATACTATACAGAGAAAGCTCAATTCATGAACCGGCAGGACACCATCGACATCTCCGACAATGCCCATGCCATTATGATGCAACTGCTCGACTCGAATCCCAAGAATGAGGTGGCACTCGACTATATCCTGTGCAGTACGCTTTTATTGAAAGATGTGAAAAGTTTCAAGCGCGACTATGACCGTTACTGCTCGGAATTCCCCCATATCCGCAGACTCTATCAGGAGGCTCTCTGCATCTGGCTGGCAGCCTCAGAGGCTTCTGAGGAGGACTGGCAACGGTATATCAAGGATCCGAATGTCCTCCAAAGATTTATGCGGTATAACCAACAACGCGGTAGTGCTCAGTTCAGAGACACCTACTGGTATTATTATGATAAAGGAAAGGCACCTAAGATATGAAATACCTACACACATTTCTCACTCTCATCACCCTACTTGTCCTCTTCGCCTGTACGCCGACCCCTTCAAAGGTCACCAAGAGCGAGGCATTACCCCCTATCTATCCTGACTATGCTGATGTGACGATTCCCGTCAATATCGCCCCGCTAAACTTCCTGGTCAGGGATGACATCGAGGCGGTTCAGGTGACGGCAGGAAAACTGACAGTGAATGCCAATGGCAATGAGGTGTGCTTTGATGAGGACGACTGGCGAGAACTCCTTGAGAACAACCATGATATTGAGGTAACGGTGACGACGCTGAAAGACGGCAGATGGACGGAATACCGTTCTTTTCACTGGCAGGTTGTCAAGGACAAGGTGGACCCCTTCCTCACCTACCGCCTCATCGAACCAGACTATGAGGTATGGAACAACCTGCAGATTAAACAGCGCTGCGTGGAGGACTTCGAGGAGAAGGCACTCTGTGACTACCACCTCGCCAACAACCAGTGTATGAACTGCCATGCTACAGGTAGTCAGAACCCCAACCTCTCCATGATGTATGTCCGTGGTCCCAAGGGTGGCGCTATCCTAAACCAAAACGGCAAGTTACGTAAACTCGCCATCAAGACCAGCGATATGATCAGCGGCTCTGTCTATTACGGTTTTTCTCCTTCTGGACGATATATCACCTTCTCTACGAATATTATCTACCCAGCTTTCCACAGCAATGCCAGCAAACGGTTGGAAGTGTACGATACGAAGTCGGATGTCTATGCCGCTGACCTGCAGGAGAACCGCATCATCCGTTCTCCCCTGTTGAGCGACAGTCTTACTTTCGAGACCTTCCCCACCTTCTCACCTGATGGTAAATACATTTACTATTGTGCCGCCAAGCATGTGGAACTGCCCATGGAACTGAAACAACTGCAATATGCTCTGGTGCGTATTCCCTTTGATGAGAAGACAGGAAAGATCGGTAACAAGGTAGACACCTTATTTAATAAAAGGAGTGTCTGCCACCCCCGTATCTCTCCCGACGGCAGATACCTGGTCTATACCGTTGCAGACTATGGCACCTTCCCTATCTGGCATCAGGAGTCTGACCTGCAGATGATGGACCTGAAAACAGGACGTATCGATACGATGAAGGTGGTCAACAGTCCACGAAGCGACACGTACCATTCCTGGTCGAGCAACTCCCGCTGGCTGGTATTTGCCTCCAAGCGTGACAATGGTCTCTATGGCAAACCGTATTTCTGCTATATCGACCGCAACGGGAAGCCCCACAAGCCTTTCGTATTACCACAGGAGTCGCCTACCTTCTATGACGAGACCCTCAAATCATTCAATGCTCCAGAACTCTCCAAAGGCAACATTCCCTTTGACGCTGTTGATGTGGAACAGCTGTTAAAACAAGAAGCAGAACCTTTCCATTAGGTTCTGCTTCTGTTCACTATGCTGCGACATTGCCGCAGCCTTATCTTACTTTCGTCTCAACCCGTTTGTCACTCAGTACCTCAAAGGCAGCCTCACGTGCCTTGAAGTCCACTTTCCGTTTCGTGAAGTCAGGGGTATTAAAGGAATAAATACTCTCATCATAATACTCCTTGGGATGACGTTGCGGCAACATAAACGGTTTCGTGAACTGCCCCTTCTCATCAACAGCCGCGAAATAGAGACGGGAATACAGACCATCATCCCGACGACTGGTAAAGACGATCCAATGGGAGTTGACGTTCCAGTTATGATAGCTGTCTGCCCTCGGACTGTTGATCTCCTTCAAAGGACGAGCCTCACCCGTCTGCAGGTCGAGCAGCCATTGCTCACTCTCCTCATGCCAGATAGAGAAATAGCCATAGTCCATCAGTGTGAAAAGGATATATTTCCCATCATAGGAAGGACGGGGCCATGTCACACTCTTCCCCATTGCAACGGCATTAAACAGCGTGTCCACATGATCGCCATAGGTTCCTTTCTCGGGGTCAAAGGCTATTTTACAGAGGTTGTATTTCTCGTCTTTATAATGGGCGGGATACTCCTGCTGCTTACAGGTCAGATAATACAGTGTCTTCCCATCCGGTGAGAACACGGGAGAGTTCTCCGACCAGTCTTTGGTCTGTAACAGGGTGTCTGTCAGTATCTCATGGGTAGCGGGGTGATAGACGAACACATCGGACGAGAGGTCGAACACCTCAATCCGCTCATCCCGCTTCATGTGGAATCCCTGACGTGTCTGGTTGGTAGAGAAGGCACAATAGTCACCGCTTGGATGCCAGTAGGGATAAACCATCGAACCGCCCAGCAGGTCGTTCTTTGCCTTCAGCCACTCACGCTTACCGTCTATCTGTATCATGGTGGCACCATGGGCACCACGGACATGGAACACGAAATGGCTGGGGTCTGTACGGTTAGACATATGACAGTTAAGACACTGTCCCGGCACTTGCGTATTATCAAAGATGGCTGTCTCGTCAAAATTAGACAGGTCACGCTGATAGAGTCCCATATGACTATAGATCTCATAGCCCGGAGCAATACGACGGTATGTGATGCCCCACTCATCCAAGGCATAGGGACTGACAAAGATCTTAAAGTCCTGATACTGTAGCCACTTGCCGTCCTTGCGGGCACATACTGTGACGGTCAGTTCTCCTCCTTTGTTCTGTTCCAGCAGGGCATGCCACTCCTCCAAATCAAAGTCGGCATCATCACCATTGGCACGCAGCTCTCCTCCCTTCGATCCTGTCACCTGCGCATCGACCCTGTCGATGCCCTCGCCAACAACGTCAAAGTTCAGCGGCGCTATTCCCACAGGAATCGTCACACCTATATAATCAGGATAGATAGCAGGCTGCTGTTTCACCAGCTGTACATCAGTAGGTTCCTGCCGGCACCCTACCAAACCTACCAGCCCTACCAAACCTATCAATCCTATCAAAAAAACTCTCTTCATTTCACACCCATAAAATAATACCATGCTGTATTCTTGAAACGAGCCAGTTGCGAGGCATCCTTTCCACCTTGTGAGTAGATATTCACATACTCCCCGAACTGTCGCAATACCATATCATTGACATATCCCTGCGGGGGACGCTGCTTACGCTGCGCATAGGCAAAGACAACAGCCTCCTGACAACTGCGGGGGCGATAGCCTAAATGCAGACCGTCCACATAGATCATATAATTCATGAACGTATTGACATCACGGTTGAGCAACGGGGCTGCCAACAGGTACTGCAGGGCGAGACCGTTACGCTGGTTATGCATCACCAGTTGTCCGAATATCTTATCCAGTTCCCGCTCACTAAACAGGAAATCGTCCTTCAGCCGTATCTGTCGCATCCGCCCATAGACAGGATGCTCGTTGATGGCTTTCTCATTACCCAGCAACGGCAGCGTACGCTCTGCCCACTGATGATAGGCAAGTGTCTTCTGCAGCATCTGCATGTATTTCCTTGCCACCGCATATTCTCCATTCACCAGGTTGGTCTCTGCCAGCCGCTTCACGGCACGACAACTCTTCGCATAGTTAGGAATCGCCTCCATCGCCTCAAAAGCGAACTGCTGTGCGTTATTGACAAGTCCTAACTGCCAATACACTTCCCCTGTCAACAGGATAGAGGCGAAATTGCGTTCAAAGAGCGGCACGAGTCCTTGCGTCCCATTCTGATAATAATCAAAAAGGCGCTCACCCAGCTGTCCTGACATACCTAAGGCAAGATTGGTGGCACATACCGTCATGGGAAGGTCTGGTGTCTTCTTATCCGCCTTGGCAAGAATAGCACTCCAGTTCTGACAACGCACCAGATAGTCGTACTCCATCACCTCTGCCTTGCGGCTGTCATAGAACGAGGGGCGCAACAGCAAGAAAGCAGCAAGGAGTATCACTGCCTCAACGCATCCTGTGACGCGACCCCGTCGCAGCATGGGTACCCAGAACATGACAGCGGGTATCACCACACTCAGCACCATCGTGATGAGGAACATCCAGTAATAGACCTCCACGAAACGGTAATAGTCTATACCGTAGAACAGACGGAACAAGGGATAGGGAACGAGCCATGAACTGCCAATGACACACCCGATGGCATAGATGATAGCAAGAACACCTATCAACAAACCTGTCCACTTTGAGTCCATCGTCTGGAACTGACGTATGGTAACCCATGCGGCAAACATCAGTACGACAGGACCGGCAAGCCAGTAAAGGAGAGGTATCAATAATATAATAAGGTACACGCGAAGCCGTTTCCCTGCCACTTCATAAACCCACATCGTTGCCAAGGCAAGTATCAGGGCAATGGCAAAGGTCAATAACACACTCTCGTCACCCAGCATAAGCCATAGCAACAGGGAGGGTACGAAACTCAAAGCATAATGCACATCAGCATGCTCACCGGCACAACGCATCAACCGCCATACCAGCCGTTGGATGATGACAAAGATAATGGCAAGCACCAGCGCACCATAAACAGGACTGATATAGAACTGTGTCAGATACTCAGCGACACAACGGGCAAAGCCGTCGGGCACGGCAAGCAACTGTCCGATATAGTCACCGTCCATCAGGAACAGCTGATACTGCTCCTGGAATGACAACAGGGCAGGACAGGCAAGCCACCAGAACAGGAACACCGCCACACCAAACAGCAGCGACACCCCTATCTTCCAATATTTACTTAATAGGCTCATTGGTGTCTGCATCCATCGTTACTACCGTACCGTCAGGCATCGTACGCTTATAGGTCAGCGGAAACCGCTCTTTCAGGAAATCGCCCAGGATGGTACCTTCCATATTGGCAGCCATCTGACGACTGCGCTGCTTATAGGCGACATACATCTTTCTCGCCTGCTCTTCCACCTGGGCAGCACCGACAGAGTCTTTCTGTTGCTTCTTGGCAAAGGCAAGCCGTGTCAGTGGAGCACGTTCCTTCTGCGACTTCTCCGTCATCTCTTTCCATACCTGCAGGGAGTCGTTCTGGGGCGTTCCCACTGCCGAACTGATGGTGTCAATCGTCACCTGGATATCTCCGGGTTCTGCCACTACGATCAACGGCTGTGTTCCAAAGCGGTAGTGATAGTCCAGCAGAATCTTGTACATCTGCATGGAATCGGGAGTAAACTCAAACTTACCGTCCTTGATCTCGATGCTGTCGACAGTCTCTGCCGTGGCAGGACCGCTGAAAGGCACCAGGAAGATGCGCTTACCCTCATACTGCTCACCCACCACCGTTCCGTGGATCTTGCAGACCTTACTCTCTTGACATCCTACAAACACCATGGCAGCAACCGCCATCATACTGAAAAAAAGAATCTTTCTCATAACATTTTCGTCTTCTATGCCGCGACCAAGTCGCAGCCCATTTACTTAATCTTCACTTTTACACGCTCATTCCCGAACACCTGCCGGATAGCCTCACGGGCATCGAAGTCAACCTTCACCTTGGTGAAATCGGGGACGTTATACGAGTCGAACATCTCGCGATAGAACTTCTGGGGGTTCTTCTGCGGCAACAGGAAGGGTTTGGTGACATGCCCCTTGTCGTCGATAGAGGCGAAGAAGAGCTGTGCATACATACCATTCTCCCGCTTCGAGGCAAACACAAACCAATGACTGTCGCTCGACCAGTTATGGTAACTCTCCGACTGATGGCTGTTCACCTCCTTCAAAGGGCGTGTCTCACCGGTCTTCAAGTCCATCAGCCAGAGGTCGGCATCGGGCTGGAAGACGGGGAAATTACTGCGACTGGTCACATTATACATCATCCACCGACCGTCATAAGAGGGACGTGCCAGCGTATAGCTGCGGTCATCACGGGGTCCGTTGAGCAGGGTGTCCACCTCATGGGTAAACTGTCCTTTCTCCGCATCAAAACCGATACGGCAGATGCTGCACTTCACCTTCATATACTCGGCAGGGACATTACATGCTTTCGAGGTACTATAGAACAGGTGCTTCCCGTCATGCGAGAAGGCGGGGAATATCTCCAGGTCGGTCTCTGTCATCAACTCGGGGGCGAGGATGAGCTCGTCTTTATTCACGTCGAGCAGTACCACATTACTGAAGTTATGATAACCCTCGATACGCTGTCCCTTACCAACAAAGAAACTCTGGTGGACGGCATTGGTGGCATAGGCACAATAGTTGCCGGAGGGATGCCAATAGGCATACGACCCTGCTGCCTTCGTGGAGTCGGTCTTGGTATCATACCATTTCTGCTTGCCGTCCATTTGCACCAGCGTACCACCTCCCTCACCACGGATCTGAAGGGTGAAACGGGAGGGGTCTGTGCGGTTGGGGGTATGACAGTTCATACAACGGCCGGGCACTGCCGACTCCTGCAGCATGGCATATTCGTCGAAGGTATGGATGTCACGCTGGTACATGCCGATATTACCTCCCACCTCATAGCCGGGGGCAATACGGCGATAGGTCACACCCCAGTCGTCCAAGGCATAGGGACTGACATAAATCTTAAAGTCCTGGTACTGCAACCACTTGCCGTCCTTGCGGACACAGACGGTGACGGTCAGCTCACCACCTTTGTTCTGCTCCGTCAACTGATGCCACTCCTCCATATCGAAATCGGCATAGTCCCCGTTGGCACGCAAGGAACCACCCTTGCTACCTGTCACCTGTGCATCGACCCTGTCGATGCCTTCTCCGATGACATTGAAGTTCAGCGGTGCCATCCCCGCAGGGATTGTCACACCAATATAGTCCGGATAGATAGCAGGCTGCTGCTTCACCATCTGCACATCAGTCGGTTCCTGCCGGCACCCTACCAGCCCTACCAAACCTACCAGCCCTACCAAACCTATCAAAAGAAATCTCTTCATCGCTGCATCATCCTTTTAACATAAGCACCATACATCGAACCAGGCAGGTTGCCGTGTTTCTGGATACACTGCACGGCATCCTGATAACCTACCGGCATATAACGGTAGCCACCATACTGCTCCGCCCATGACATATACTGCATGACACCTTGTATATTCCCACGCAGCAGCAGTTCACCGATGAAATAATCGAGTGCCATCTTATTGTCATGGTTGTCATTAAACAGCAACCCGAAAATCTTGTCTTTCTCCGCATGGCTATACAGGAAGTTCTCCTTGAAACGGATCTGTCGCAAACGTCCTAACTGCGGATGGGCATTGATACGCTGCTCACGGGTCTTGGCATCTGCCGTCACCACACGACGTGCCTCCTCTGCCCAACCGCGATAGAACAGGCTCTTCTCCAACAGGTCGATATGCTTCAGGGCGGGCTTATAATGACCGTTCACCAGCATGCACTCGATGATGCGCTTGGTGCAGCGACCGCTTTTCTTTCCGTTGAGGATACTCTCCTGGATGTCAAACATATAACGCTGGGCGGAGTTGACGAGTCCTAAACGGTAGTATGCCTCCGCAGAAGGGAGGTTACTCGTCAGGTCACGCATCCTTGGCATGATGAGGGCATCGTCACCACTCTGGTAGAAGTCGAACATCCGCTCGGCAAGCAAACGCTTCTGCGAGAGGGCGAGGTTGACACTGTTCGACCAGAAAGGGGTGCGCACTGTCCGCTCCCCTGCCCGCTTGATAATCTTGTCCCATTGCTCATGGCGTATCTGATAGTCCTGCCATATCAGCTCATAGGTGTCTTTGTCATAGCCTTTCTGATAGGCAAACCATCCTAATAAAAACAACAGAGCCACCTGCCAACCATACCAGACAACCCTACCATACCTACCATCCCTACAATACCTACCTTCCCTACAATACCTGCCTATCGCCACCATCACGGCTGTCACCACAGGTATCAGCCACTGCAGCACAGGGATTTCCATCGGTACACGGAAATAGGTCATCGAGAGGGTAATCATCGTCATGGGCCATTGTACGAGGATCAAAGCGGAAATCAGTACCATGACGGCACCGACATACAGCAGTTCCCAACTCCATTTCCACCCGTAGAGGGCTACCCGCAGCATGGCATACAGCCATACCATCGGACCCAGCAGCCAGTAGATAACAGGAATCAGCACCAAATCCCCTACAACACCTACCTTCCCTACTAGACCTACCTTCCCTACAACACCTGCCAGCCCTACCACCAGCACCAATGCCATCACATACGACAGCAGCACACTGACATTACCCATATGCCACCAGAGCAGGATGGGAACGACAAAACTCAACAGGTAGAAAGAGGAGGGCAACAACTTGGCAACCAACTGTTGCACCAGCATATAAAGGATAGCGAGCAACACGGCTCCTGCCCAGGGATAGTAATAAAACTGGGTGATGAACTCGCCCAGCCAGTCGGCAAAGCCTCCTGCCACACTGATCCGCTCCCGGAAATAGTCGGTTGTCCACAAGAACAACTGATACTGCTCCTGGTACGACAGGGCATGCGGATACCCCATCCCCCAGAACAGCAACACTCCGATGCCCATCAGTATCGTGAGTCCCCATTTCCAGTATCGTGTTAGCATAGCCATAATCCTTGCAAAGGTACTAACACTTTTTGAACCCACCAAATTTATTTAAGTAAAAACGATGCCAGAAACCGAATGTGCGGATTTGAGAAAACAAAGGTTTCCGCCAAGGAAACCGATGGTTTCCCCGTAGGAACCCAATGGTTTCCTTAAGGGAACCAACCAGTTTACATTATCCGGACACCCCTTAGCTTTGGTGTGAGGACCATACAGCCATCAAGGCATATTATCACAAAAATACCTTGATTTCTGCTTTTATCTATCAATCTGTCATATCATCTATCAAGCCATAATCATCTGACAAACAAAAGATTACACAGGAAAATGATAGATTGACACTTTTTTCCGCAATTTTAAAAACACAGTTATATCAAAAAAACCGCCCCACATCTTCATGGATGCGGGGCGGTAGAATAAGATAAATACTATAAAGTATGATTCACATTACTCTTGCACTGGACGGATGGTCTGACCAAGAGCCACGCCATAGAAGAAAATATTGTCTAAGGCACCACCCTTTTCATTCATTACAAGGGCTGTAGGATTCTTGTTGGCTGTGATAGAACCGATGGAGCCATTGTACTGTTCAGGTCCTGTAGGGAAGTTATAAACTCCATCAACCACACCAGACCAGTAGAAACCGTTCTGTCCGGCTCCGACAATCTCATTGCCGATACGATAGCCTGCCAATGGGAGGAATATGCTGTTGCCGTTAGGACCAGTTACCGTATAACCCTTCACACCATTTTGTGTACCAAGAGTCCATTCACACATTGTTACCAACTCTGACAACTCCTCAGAGGTAGGCATACGCCATGAAGAGCCCCAGTTAGCGGTAGCGGCATCGTATTTACTCTCACCATCTATACGGTAAGCAAAGATATTGAGGTTGCTACCGCTATAGAGATAGGTAATGACCTCCTCACCTACAACGACTTTTCCGTCTTTAGTGAAGACAATCTGTCCTTCCTGGACAGTAGTCTTGTCAAAGTCTTTAGGCTCGTAAGTAGCGATGATTGTCGTATCTCGCTTAGCCTCAGCAGTCATATCACCTTTCTGTAACTCAAACAGGTCTTCCAGCTTTGGAGACAAACCAACTACATAGTCACTGGTAGCCTTAGACTGTAGGGTGCCCGTCGGGTCGCCCCATCCGTAGTAGTTACCATATCCCTCAGCAGTAGTAGCGCCAACGTTATGGTCTGCCCATTTAACGCTCAGACCCAGATCGACTGCCGTACCCGTTGAACCCGATGTGGGAACCACAGGTGCAGGAGAGTCGTCACTGCTACAAGCAACGGCAAATATCGTCAGGGCAGCGAAAGCCCCACCTTTTATATAATTCTTGATATTCATATTTCTAAACATTTAAAATCATTAGTTTATAGAATTATTTTGTCTTGAAGCACCAATAGGTACCCTCAGACCAGCCATCCCACTTTCCATTGTCCGGATAAGCCAAAACAAGCTTGTTGCCTGTCAACTTGTGAACCTCAAAGTCGGTTACGTAGCGTACGCCACCATGATCCTTTGCATTGATCTCAAACGGGAACAGTGTTCCTGGCTCACTCACATGGAGCGTAGCGACCTGCCAGGTGTTGCTGGTGTCATAGTTCTGGAGTTCGAAACTTCCCGAACGAATCTTTGAGCCATCAGCAGCAAAGGTGGTAACGATACCATCAGTACTGAAAGTCATATAGGCATTGTTATCCTCTTCACCTGTAGCCTGACCCGTCACGGAGTGACCCAGCTGCCCTGTCAGGTCTGCAGCATCGGAAACACCCCACCAGACATAGTTGCCAATGAAGCCATCGCCTGAGCCGGGAGAACCCATGTTACCCCAGCATCGGCCTCCACCTGCATCGCTGTCACCACCAGCATCCCAGGTCCAGTCCTTACCAGTGTCATAACCCTGCAACATACCTAAACCGTCGCTGTTGCTCTTGAAGCACCAATAGGTACCTTCCGACCAACCATCCCACACGCCATTATCCGGATAAACAAGTACGAGCTTGTCTGATGTCAGCTTGTGTATCTCGAATTCTGTAACGTAGCGCACGCCGCCATGGTCTTTTGCATTAATCTCGAAGGGGAATAGCGTAGCAGGCTCACTGACATGTAGCGTACCAACCTGCCAAGTGCCGTTCGGATCATAATTCTTAATCTCGTAGCTACCACCACGAATCTTAGTCCCATCGGCAGTGTATGTGTTAACCAGACCATCCTCTGTGAAGATCATATATGCAGCGTTGTCCTCTTCACCAGTAGCCTGACCCGTCACGGAGTGAGCCAACTGACCTGTCAGATCTGCAGCATCGGAAACTCCCCACCAGATATAGTTGCCAATGAAACCATCGCCAGAACCTGGAGAACCCATGTTACCCCAGCAACGACCTTCTCCGGCATCACTATCACCGCCGGCATCCCAGGTCCATACTTTCTCACCGTAGTCGTTAGAGGCTATGAAGCGCACAGGCATCTCCAATTCGCCAGCAACCTGAAGGGTGAAATCCTTAGAGGCTATCACTTCCTCGCCATTCTGGTTGACAAAGCGGAAATAAACCGTCTGATTGGTATCAGAGCCACGAGCAGGTACGAAGTTGAACATACCACCAGCGGAACCACTCGCCAACTTGAACTCTGTGCCATCAGGCTTCAAATAGAAGATAAAGACACTTGACACATTTGGAATATTATACTTAATCCAGTTACCATCGGCAGCCTCCTCATATCCTGTAATATTACCTGCCTCATCTTTGATAGCATTATATTGTGAGAAAGTAGCACCATCCAGCAACTTGTCTGCAGTAATATTGGTCACGTCGAAGCCTTTCTCCTCCTTCTGGGGGCTGCAAGCCGTCAACATGCCTAAAGCGACTGCGAACAATAATATTGATTTTTTCATATTGCTTTTCTTTTTTAATGTGATTATTAATAAACAGGTGTACCTGACATACTCCACTTGGTATCATCATACCAACCCTTGTTCTGGCTCAGAACCTCAGGATCATTGGCGATACTGATCTGTGCGGGAGGCTTAGGCAGGAAACCGTCGGTATCAGCATAACGCTGTGCCCAGCTGCTGCCACCAACCCCCTTACCATGACTCATCGTAGTCCAAGTTCCTGTGTAGTTCACACGAGTGCCCTCCTGTCTCTGCAGGGCAACGGCAGCCTCACAATTGGTTCCGCCATCCTTACCAGACCAGCGGCGCAGGTCATTGAAGCGGAGACCCTCACCGGCAAGCTCCCAACGACGCTCGTTCTTGATGTTAGCCCAAGAATAACCTGTCTGTGGGACACCGGCACGAGCCTGTACTCTGTTCATATAGGTAGCAGTACCTGTCAGCTCAGAGTGCATCAGCATCACGTCAGCAAGACGGAGCAATACGATGTCTGAGAAGTGGTCACCCTGGAAGGAGTTACCGTTAGGAGCTTCATTAGTGGTGTTCTTCCAACGCCATACGCCCCACCAAGGATAGTGACTACCACTAGTACCATCAGACTCAGGTGTCGTGATGCAAATCCATTTCTTATTGTAGTAACCAGCATCCTCAGAGCAAGAGGTCGTGAAATAGTATGCAGAGAGTTCGCTTGAAACATCAAGGATAGTTGCCTTCTTACGTGGGTCGCTGTTTGACCAGTCATCCCACAGGTTGGCATTGATAGTACCCTGTCCCCAACCTTGTCCGAACGGATAAGTCTCTGGACCGCCATTGGTATGACCAGCACCATCGTCATCGCAACGAAGACCAGTATAAAGTTCTACCTGGTTACAGAATCCCATACCGATTGTTCCATTCCAGGAGTTGGAGTTCATATACTGAACCTGGAACATCTCCTCAGAGTTACCGTTACCAGCCCAATATTTGTTCTGAGCAGCAAGATCTGCTACAAAACTATAAGTAGGAGCAGTCAATTCGTTGGTATATTGCCAGAGCAGACGGAAGTCTTCAACGAGGCTATAGCCACCATTGTTAATGGCATCCTCGAGGAAGGAGACAACCTGAGCTTTTGACAGAGATGTTCCTGCACCTTCCTGAGTGAAGTCAAAGGCTACATCAGCAAGAGAGGCATTGGCAAGCTCACCAGCCTTCTTATAGAAGCCCTCGTAGAACATATAGGCACGTGCCAGATAACCCTCAGCGGCACCCTTGGTGGCATGACCGTCACCCTTGGTGGTTGCACCATGTGACATCAGATTCGCTGCACTGGTAAAGTCTGCAAGGATGTGAGGGAAGATGACATCCTCAGCACTCTGCTGTGGACATGGATCGGGAGCCGATGCAGCCCAGTAGGCAGGAATATCCCCCCAGAACTGAACACCCCAGAGATAGAACAGACCACGCATAAAGTAAGCCTCACCCAGCAACTGGTTACGAGTTTTCTCTTGACCAGTCCAGTCGAAAGCGTCAACAGCATAGATGATGGCATTGGCACGGGCAATACCTACATAAGTATTATGCCAAGCATTATCATAAAGAGACTCCTTATTGGTCATCAAATGACCTATGGCATGCGACTCTACATCACCAGTACCACCTGCACCATTGGCATCGTCAGACATGATGTATCCTACAAACCAAGGAGTTTCCAGAGGATTGGTACTCATCTGGTTCATCACGCCATAGAGTGCTGACAGCTCCTTGTTCAGGTCACCTGCTGAAGCAGGATAGTTACTGGTAGTCGCTGCTGTATAGTTTGCGGAATCGAGCTGACTATCACAAGAAGCAAGTGTGAAAGCGGCTGCGATTGCCATTAAAAATATCTTTTTCATATTCTTCTATTCTATTTTATGTTTTGAATTAGAACTTAATGCTTGCACCAACAATCCATGTACGTGCAGTAGGATACAGACCTACGTCGACACCGCGTGCCCAACTTTCCTTACCGCCAGAAGAACCGATCTCTGGGTCAACGCCAGTGTAACCAGTGATGGTTGCGATGTTCTGAGCCTGTACATAGAGACGGAGCTGCTGGAAAGGAGAGGACTTCCAAAGTTTGCAGAAGTCGTAGCCCAAGGTGATGTTCTGAATCTTGAAATAGTCACCTTTCTGCATGTAGCGGGTAGATACCCACTGGTCAGCCCTGGAACCTACAGCCAGACGAGGCTGTGTGTTGCTGGTGCCCTCACCATGCCAGCGGTCGAATACGTCAACCGTATAGTTCTGATACTGGTTAGCAAGCAGAGCGGTACGGTAGCACTGCATGATCTTATGACCGAAAGCACCTGAACCCGTTACACCGAAGTCAAGACCCTTCCACTCGAAGCCAAGGCTTACACCGAGGGTTACTTTCGGATGGGGGTTGCCAATCTCATGACGGTCCTCAGAGAGAGAGAGCTTACCATCCTTGTTATAGTCGTCCCAGATAGGATCACCTGGCTGAGCATCATCCATCACAGCCTTACCTGCTGCACGGGCAGCATCAATCTGAGCCTGGTTTTGCCAGATACCGCTGTAGGACATTCCTGAGAAGTAGCCGATAGGATGACCTTCCTCTACGAGGGAAATATAACCTGAGTTCTCAAATAATGCACTTATAACATCCTCGCCAATCTTACCAGATGCGGTACCCAAACGGGTTACTTCGTTCTTATTGGTAGCGAAGTTCACATTGGCATGGTAGTTGAAGTCCTTGCCAATCTTATCGCGCCATGATAGGGCAATCTCGACACCGGTGTTCTTTACGTCACCACCGTTGATCATAGCGGGTTCCTCATAACCAAGCACCTCGTTCATAGGAGCCTGTACCAGCCAGTCCTTCGTCTTCTTCACATACCAGTCGAAGGCAAGTCCCAGACGACCACTGAGGAAACGGGCATCCAAACCGACGTTCCACTGCTCAGAAGTCTCCCAGGTTACATCTGGGTTAGGAGCATTCTGAGCGTAAGCACCTGTTTGATAGGAATTACGATTAACAGTATTCAGCATGCTGCTGGAGAACTTGTAACCATAGTCAGCATATGACGTTGGAGAGAAAGCGATGTTGGACAGATAGTAGAAGTTACCGATGTTACAGTTACCGTTCTGTCCCCAAGAAGCACGGAGCTTCAAGAAGTCCAGCCATTTAGAAGTCTTTGCCATGAATGGCTCGTTGGTGATGACCCAACCTGCGGATACTGATGGGAAGGTACCCCAACGCTTGCCCTTGGCGAAGTTAGAGCTGCCATCGGTACGGAGGATAGCGGTCAGCATGTATTTCTCGTCGTAGTTCCAGTTGATACGACCGAAGAAAGAGGCGATATTGCCCTGGCGGGGATTGTCGTAACCAGAATGACCCTTCATGTATTTAGTCTCATAATTGGAAGGGATGTTGTAGTCCCAACCATTATATACAAGGGAATTCAAGTTTTCTGCACCTACCTCAAAGTTCATTTGCATTCCTGTGCTCCAATTAGAGCGTTCGAAGCTCTGACCAACCAGTACGTCGATAGTATGCTTACCCAGTTGAGGAAGAACGTATGACAAAGTATTCTCAATCGTGAAGCTACTGCTCTCGTACTCGTTCATGCTCATGGTATAGCTGGTGCTTGCTCCTGTTGAGCTGGAACTGAATGGCAAACCGGTTTCACGATGGTTAGAACCACTGTAACCTGTATTGAACTGTCCACGATACTTCAGGTTCTTGATAGGCTCCACAATCCAGTAAACAGTAGCACCAAAACCGAAGTCACGATCCTTGCCCAGTGAACCGAAACCACCATTGAGGAAGCGGTTCAAAGGCTGAGAGTAAATCATATCACTGTAACCTGCGTGGTTAGCAGCATAGCTTGCCAAGGAGCCGTCGCCGTTATAAGGAATTACAAATGGAGAGGCAATATAGGCTTCCTGCATGATGTTCCAGTAGCCATTGCTCTCTGCAAGTGTGTGCGATTTGTGATACCAATAGGAAACATTCTCACCGATGGTCAGCAAATCGTGCTCGTCACCCAGCAGGTCCTTACCTTTCAGTACAACATGCTCAGAGTTGATACGACCGCCATAACGCTTGTATGATGATGCATTGTCACCACCCATGATACCTTCGTTAGAACTGTAGTTCAAACTCAGAGAGAATTTAGAGCGGTCTGAACCGCCACTCAGCGTCACAGCGTGGCTGAACTGAAGGGCATTCTTATTCTCATACTCTTTGAACCAGTCGGTACCCTTCCAACCGCCATTGACTTTTGCGAGAATGTCTGAAGGAAGCAAGTTACTCCAGTTGGTTGCTGTACCGTATGTATTGAAGTTGGTCTCGTTGACAACCTGCATCAGCTGCTGTGCGTTCAGCATACCAGGAACCTTATAGGCATTTGACCAACCTACATAACCGTCATATTGAATAGACAGCTTACCTGCCTTACCCTGCTTGGTGGTTACCAAGATGACACCGTTAGCGGCACGGGCACCGTAGATGGCTGCGGAGGCAGCGTCCTTCAGCACGTCGATGCTCTCGATGTCGTTAGGGTTCAAACCGTTCAAACCGTCATCAGCAGTACCTGCATTGATACCATCGATAATCAGCAACGGAGATGACTCACCAATAGTACCGACACCACGGATGTTTACCTTGAAACCCTTACCAGGCTGTGAAGAACTCTGGGTGATGTTCACACCAGGAGAGCTTGCCTGCATGGCGGTCAGGGCGTTGGTGGTGTTCAGCTTGGCGATGTCCTCACCCTTCACCTGAACAGTGGCACCGGTAACCAGCTTCTTCTTCTGGACACCGTAACCGACAACTACCACCTCATCCAGCAGGGCATTGTCCTCCTGCAGGGTGATGTTGAAATTAGCCTGATTGCCTGTTGCCACCTCCTGAGTGGTGTAGCCGATGTAAGAGATCACCAAGGTTGCACCTGGCTTCACGTTGAGTGTAAAGTTACCGTCGAAATCGGTCACCGTTCCATTGGTGGTTCCTTTCTCAACAACACTCGCACCAATCACGGGACCCTGTGAGTCACTGACGATACCCGTGACTTTCTTCGTTGTCTGCTGAACAGCCTCCACCGATGCCTCGGGGTTAGCGGCCATTACAGGTGAGTACATGCCCAACAAAGAGCACGCACCCATCAGCAGCGCTGTTTTTCTGATTTTTTGATTCATACTTAAGTATTTTTCTTAGATTGATTGGATAAATACATTGTTAGGTTTTAAATGAGTGGAGATTGTAAATCCCCTTCCACGCCAAGTCCCTAGGACCCGCAATGGCAGTTTGTCATGATTCTTCTTTATGGCATAGTTTTTGGCTTTAAATTTTAATTTTATGTTAATAGTCGTTTATATGTTTTCTCGTGAAGATACAATTTCACCTTGCAAAAATAAAACTTTTTTACGAAACGGCAACGTCTTTTATTGACAATTTTTGATACTTTCTTGCTTTTTTGCCGTTTTTTGAACGGTTTGTTAACAAATCCAACACTTTTTAGTCAATAAGTGTAAAAATGACAATATGATTTTTTTGATAAAAAGATAACCCCGATTGTCTACCTTTTTTGAAAATATACTACTAAGTCGGAGCTCCAGATGTTGAAAGTCGTTGGTGAGCTTCTTCATGGTGATACGTGCATATATTTGGGTAGTTGTGATATTTGAATGTCCTAAAATACGACTGACACTTTCAATAGGCACTCCCTGGTTGAGAGCCATAATAGCGAAGGTGTGACGAGCACAGTGGAATGTGACAGGTCTTGTGATACCATTCTCTTTCATGACTTGCCGCAACCGCTTTGCTATGGCATGGTATCCGAGTAGGTCGAATATTTGCGGTTTCTTGTATCAACAATTTTAAAACTTATGGTAGGAAGATGCGCTCCAACTTACCTTCATAGGTAGGTATGGTCAGGCGGATGGTATCCAACTGAACGGTATCGGGAAGGAGGATACTGACGAAACGGCGACTGGTATAATACTGGGGAACTTCACACTGGTCGTGCAAAAGCCGGAACACTGCCGTACGTGTCTGGTCACTATTCAACCGGATAGTGTCCTGAGCCAGTCCAATGGTCTGTGTCCCGTCATTATCATCAGCCTGCCCTGTCTTGAGCAACAGACCAAGATTAAGATATTTCCCATTCTTACTGAGCCACGCACTCTCCACACCCACCGGGTCTTCGGGTTGTTCATCCAGTTTCCAATGCTCCTTTGCCCTCAAAGTAGGGACGGCACCCAAGGATACAGGTTCTGCCGTTGTCTCTGTCACCTTATTATAATATAAGAGGGCACGATAGACGGTATCTGGGGTCTCTATCCATTTAGCGATGGTAGGAAGAACAAAGGTGTATTGGGTTCCGTCATCCAGTGTGAAAGATGTCGCCTCCTTATTGCTATTAATAGAAAGTTCTACCAGTTCTGCCTGCATCAGCGAGTACTTTCCCTGCCCCTTGTCATAGTTGTCGGTGGTACAGGAGAAAAGTAAAAAGGGGTAAAGGTAAAAAGGTAAGGCACCCATTACCACCTCTCTTATGACGTTTTTCCTATTTCTCATTGCTTTTACTTTTTACCTTTAAAAAGTTACGCAAAGGATTAGCATACATGGTGAGCAGGCGTTCCCGCAGGAAAGCCTCATCCTTGTTGGGGATGCTGATTTTTGCCAGTTGCCCGGCAAGGTACTCATTAAACCGTTGCACATCGGCATCAGTATACTGATCTGCATAAGTTTTGTTTCCTTCCAGCTCATCCAAGGCAATATAGTTGCAGGGGTAGAGGCGGTAGTGGCTGTGTATCTCTTCATCCATACGCTCAGCAACCGCTTTGAAGAACTCATTCTTGGGAAGGTCTTTCACTTCGTCAAGCCATTGATTAATAGGAGCACCGCAATGATAGTGTACCCTACCTTTATAACCAAAGATACCCGTCTTCATATTGTCAAGATCATCCTGCTTGCTCTTCTTGAAGCCTGGGTTATCTCGTTTCTGCTGGAATTCCTGCGCTTTCAGATAGTCACAGGGGTCATACTCATAACTAATTGTCAGAGGGACGATATTAAGAGGTGCGAGGTGAGAGGTAAGAGGTGCGAGACGGTCAACCTCCGCTCCCATGGCAAGCATTTTCAATACAGACTCCTGAGTACGGTCGTCAGAGTCCTTTGCCCTACCCTCCCGTTGCGCTATCCATATATTCTCTTTTTTCTGAGTGACGGCATAATGGATATAGCTGCTCATCAACTGACTGCTGCGCATCATCTCATGGGCTGTCAGACCACGACGCACCGTAAACGCCTTGTTCATACGCACCAGTCGTTTGATCCACGGATAGATCAACAGGTTATCACCAATACCAATTTCCACCGTTGTAGGATAGCCATGTTTGTTGAGCAACACATCCAAGAATGCGGAGTCAAGTACGATATCACGATGGTTGCTGACGAACGTGTATCTATTCTGAGAGGTAAGAGGTGAGTGCGAAGAGGTGAGCGCTGTGTCATCGAAAGTGAGACCGTCGGTATGTTTACGGACGAAATACCAGACGACGGGTTTCATGAAGCGGAGCTGGAAGTCCAACGGTGTCTTCACACCGATAAAGGCAAGGCGCAACAGACCATTACGTATAGACTTCGGCAACCAAGGCACGAATCCTTTCAACAACAGAGAGAACTGGCGGTCATTAATCAGTTCCTCGAAAGCCTGTTTCATCTCTCCCTCTTCATAAGGGCGAATCTCATCAAACTCTGCTGGTATTCTCATCTTTTAGAATTGGTTTTCAACAATATCTGTCAGAACATCCGTCATACTCAATCCAGCAGCCTTTACCTGCTGAGGTATGAAACTAGTGGCTGTCATGCCTGGAGTGGTATTGATCTCCAACATATTTATCTTACCCTCCGGAGAGATGATATAATCAATACGGATGATACCGTTACAGCGAAGGATATCATAGATATGACTGGTAATCTCCTGTACACGACGGGCAACATTCTCTGGGATACGGGCAGGAGTAATCTCCTGTACCTGACCATTATACTTGGCATTATAGTCAAAGAACTCATTCTGGGTAACGACCTCTGTAATGGGGAACGGCACAGACTTTTCCTTGGTCTTGTAGATACCCATGGTAATCTCCGTACCTTCCAAATACTGTTCTACCATCACCTCAGGGCTCTCCATCATCGCCTTGCGGATAGCAGGGGCGAGCTGGTCTTTCTCTTTCACCTTCGACACACCGAAGGATGAGCCATCAGCAGCAGGCTTCACGAAACACGGCATACCGATGCGCTGTTCTATCTCGTCGTCACTGACCAGTTCCTCATAGCCCTTGCGGATCAGCAAGGAGTCTGCGACAGCTACACCATAGCCACGCAAATACTGGTTGAGGACGAATTTATCGAATGTCATAGCCTCTACCAAGACACCACTGGTACTATAAGGTACGCGTACCAGATCAAAATAGCCCTGCATGATACCATTCTCTCCCGGAGTGCCATGGATAGTGATATAGGCATAATCAAAACGTTTCGCCTTTCCATTCTCTACGAACGAGAAGTCATTGCGGTCAATGCGTGCTGTCGTACCGTCACGAAGCTCCACATTCCACTCCTGTCCTTTCACATCAACAATATACACATCATATCGCTCTTTGTCGAAGAACGAATAGAGACCTTGGGCTGAGCGCAACGATACGTCGTGCTCAGAAGAGTCGCCACCACAGACGATGGCTATCACACGTTTTTCTTTTTTCATTTTATATTTCTTTTATTCGAGCATCGCTCTTTGTAAAAGCGACTGCTTCGATGACGTTATTTCAAATTTCGACTGTAATTCTGCCATTTATCAACCAGTGCCGCCATATCACCCGCCAGTTCGGATGTGAAGTCCATCTGTTCTCCAGTGACAGGATGAATGAACCCCAGTGTCTTGGCATGCAATGCCTGCCGGTTGCAAAGCTTAAAACAATTCTGGATATATGCCTTATAGGAGGCTGTTCGCTCTCCCCGCAGGATCTCCGTCCCCCCATAGCGTTCATCACCAAAGAGTGGATGCCCGATATGCTTCATGTGTGCCCTGATCTGATGGGTACGCCCTGTCTCTAAGCGGCACTCCACCAAAGTGACATAGCCATAGCGCTCCAAGACCTTATAATGAGTGACAGCACTCTTACCGATCTCCGACCCGGGAGGGAACACAGCCATGCGAAGGCGGTCTTTTGGATCACGACCGATATTCCCTTCAATACGACCGGTATCTTCCGTGAAGTTACCCCATACCAAAGCATGATAGCTGCGATGAGTGTCATGGTTGAAAAACTGCGCTCCCAACTCTGTCTTTGCCTCGGGGGTCTTCGCGATGACCAGCAGTCCGCTGGTGTCCTTGTCTATACGATGCACCAAACCGACGGACGGGTCATTAGGATCGTAAGAGGGCAGGTCACGCAGATGCCACGCTATGGCATTGACTAATGTCCCGTGGAAATTGCCACATCCTGGATGTACCACTAATCCGGCGGGCTTGTTGATCACCATCAGCTGGCCGTCCTCATAGACAATATCCAACGGGATGTCCTCAGGCTCAATTGTTGTATCATAATGCGGGCGATCGAGCATCAAAGTGATAATATCACCCGGACGAACCTTATAGTTACTCTTGACAGGCTTTCCGTTGACTTGAATAAACCCGGCATCAGCCGCTTTCTGGATGCGGTTTCGGGAGGAATGCTGTATATGCTCCGACATATACTTGTCGATGCGGACAGGTTGTTGACCATGATCCACCTCCATCCGAAGATGCTCATAGAGTTCCCTCTGCTCCTCGTCATCCTCCTCCATCAAGGATATGTCATCAAGTTCTTCGATCATGGTGCCGTTACCTCTATAAATTCATCCACATCACCTGTCGGTTGCTTCTCATTCATTCCCGCTGCAGGGTCAGCCTCATAGGTCGGTTCCACATATTCGTACAACACAGAATCTTCCTCATCATACGAACCAGTACCTATCATCAATGTCAGCGGATAATCAATAGGCACACGGTCACCATTCGACACACGTCTGCCCCGACTTATAATCCCATAGACCCAGTCTTTCTCGCCAACCACTCGCTGAGGTTCTGTCAGACGAAAGCCCATTGCCATCAGTTTCGCCTCAGCTTCACGGTAACTGGAGTTGTCAACAATATCCGGTATCGCAAAGGTGGGCGACGAGGGAGAGTTGACCGTCACGTATATAGCATGACCTGCCTTCACCTTCGTTCCGACCCCTGGAGTCTGCGCCAGGATACAGTCGGCAGGCATCGTCTTCTGATAACCAGAGTCACTGACAATGATATTCAGCCCTTCCTCCTCCAACAGAAGTCGTGCCTTGTGATAGGACATCCCTTTCAATTCGGGTACGGCAATCCCCTCACCATGATGAGTATAGAGGTCCAGTCCGAACTTCACAGCGACACAAAGCAGTACGATGACAACTGCCATGGCAAACAAGTTGAGAAGCACGTAATGACTGGCTATCTTATTCCAAATTTCCTTCACGTTCATTAATTATATATTAAGTCCTCACTTTTCTAAACGGCAAAAATACGAAGAATAATCGACAACGCCAAATAATCAACAAAAAAAATCGAGAGCTGACTTGCAGTCTACTCCCGACATTTCTTCCTTTTACTCTTAAAAAACAGAGATTACTTTCCGTGATGCTCTGAAGAAACGGTCAACTTCTTACGACCTTTTGCACGGCGAGAAGCCAATACACGGCGACCATTCTTTGATGCCATACGCTCACGGAAACCATGCTTGTTCACGCGACGGCGATTGTGTGGCTGAAATGTTCTTTTCATTGTTATTTATCTTTTTTGTTGTTATTATTCCACGAATCGGGTTGCAAAAGTACACATTATTTTCCAAATATGCAAGTTTTTCATATAAATTTCTCATTTATCATTTCTATTTTCTTATTTTTTTTGTACCTTTGCACCCGCAAAACGAGAGATATACATTATTAAAATAGCTATTTTATATGATTAATTCACAAGACATTAAGAAAGGAACCGCTATCCGTATGGATGGTTCTATTTGGGTTTGCATCGATTTCCAGCATCGCAAGCCAGGTAAGGGTAACACCATCATGAACATCAAGATGAAGAATGTTACTGACGGTCGTGTACTGGAGCGTCGCTACAACATCGGTGAGAAACTGGAGGATGTAGTTATCGAGCACCGTGACTACCAGTATCTCTATGAGGACCAGGAGGGTCGTATCTTCATGAATCAGGAAAGTTTCGAGCAGATTCCCATCGCCAACGACCTTGTTATCGGTCATGAGTACATGAAAGAGGGTGACGTGGTATCTGTTGTCAGCGACACCACCGACGGTACCATTCTCTATGCTGAGATGCCTGTGAAGACCAACCTCCGTGTGACTCATTCTGAGCCGGGTATCAAAGGTGACACCGCTACCAACGCTACCAAGCCCGCAACACTGGAGACTGGCGTAGAGGTTCGCGTTCCCCTGTTCATCAACGAAGGCGACCTTATCCAGGTTGACACTCGTGACGGTAGCTACCTGAACCGCGTGAAAGAATAATGAAGTATTCGATCATCGTCCCAGTATTCAATCGCCCTGACGAAGTGGACGAGTTGCTTGAGAGTCTTTGCTCCCAAACACTGAAAGACTTTGAGGTGGTGATTGTTGAGGACGGATCGGAAAAGACCTGCAAGGATGTTTGCGACAAGTACGCAAACATCCTTGATTTGCATTATTACTATAAGGAGAACAGCGGTCCCGGACAGAGCCGCAATTACGGAGTGGAGCGTGCCCATGGCGAGTATGTCATCATCCTCGACTCTGACGTGGTACTGCCTGAGGGTTATTTGATGGCAATTAACTCTCAACTCTCAACTCTCAACTCTCAACTAACATGTTGGGGCGGTCCCGATGCTTCTCATCCCTCTTTCACTCCCGTACAGAAAGCCATCTCCTACTCGATGACCTCCTTCTTCACGACTGGTGGCATCCGGGGAGGCAAGAAGAAACTCGACAAGTTCTATCCCCGTTCCTTCAATATGGGTATCCGCCGGGATGTCTACCAGCAACTGGGTGGTTTCTCTAAGATGCGCTTCGGCGAGGACATCGACTTCAGCTACCGTATCGTGGAGGCAGGCTACCAGCCACAACTCTTCCCTGACGCATGGGTATGGCATAAGCGCCGCACGGATTTCCGCAAGTTCTTCCGACAGGTATACAATAGCGGTATCGCACGTATCAACTTGGAGAAACGCCATCCTGGCACGCTCAAGTTGGTACATCTGCTGCCTACGGTATTCACTGTCGGAGTCATAGGACTGATTCTCATTTCTGCTATCGGACGTGTCCTGATGCACTACGATGACGTACACCGCTGGTTCTGGCTATGTGCCACTCCTTGGTTACCTACTATATGCTATAGCCTCATCATTCTTATCGACTCCACGATCCAGAACAAGAGTCTAAAAGTGGGACTGCTCAGTATCCCCGCCGCCTTCGTGCAACTGATGGGCTACGGACTGGGATTCATCGAGAGTTGGTGGAAACGGTGTGTGTTAAGACAAGACGAATTTACCGCCTTCGAGAAAAACTTCTACAAATAAATTCAAACGTTTCTTATTATCAACTAAAATGGAGAAACTCAATATCAACCAATGGGCAGTGGAAGACCGCCCTCGTGAGAAAATGGTGCGACTGGGTGCTGAGGCACTGAGTAACGCCGAGTTACTTGCCATCCTCATCGGCTCTGGCTCCACCAAGGAGAGTGCCGTCGACTTGATGAAGCATGTCCTGAATGACTGTCACAACAACTTGAATACACTGGGAAAGAACAGTATAAGTCATCTCTGCCAGTATAACGGTATTGGAGAAGCAAAGGCAATAACCATCCTCGCAGCCTGCGAGTTAGGGAAAAGACGCCAGATGGAGACTGCTGAGGAACGCCCGGACTGCGGGACGGCGACCCGTATCTACAACCACATGCATCCCGTGATGCAGGACTTGGACACGGAGGAGTTCTGGATCCTGCTGATGAACCAGAACTACAAACTCATCAAGAAAATGCGGGTCTCGCATGGTGGCATCACCGAGGTTGCCGTCGATATCCGTATCATCCTCAAGGAAGCCCTCCTTGCCAATGCCACCATCCTCGCCGTCTGCCACAATCACCCCTCGGGCAGCCTACGTCCCAGCAGGGAGGATGACCACCTCACAGAGAACCTGCAGAAAGCATGCAGGGTGATGCGCATCCATTTCCTCGACCATGTTATCGTGACTGACGGCTATTACTACAGCTACCATGAGGCTGGCAGAGTCTGAGCGGTTTGCAATCTGGTTGCAGAAACAGACACTTTTTCCTCTATTGCAACCAGGTTGCGAAACCCTTTCACTACCTTTGCGGTCAGAAATAATAAAAACTGAAAAGGTATGTCACACGAACATCATCATCACGAGTGCTGTGAACACGAGCACCACCACCATCATGACGGTCACAAGAACCAACTGATTCTTATCATCACCACCGTAATACTACTGGCTGTCGCCGTATGGATAGAGCATCATTATCAGTTTGCCACCTGGCAACTGTTGCTCATCTATCTCATCCCTTACCTGCTCATCGGACATGACACTCTGAAAGAGGCTGTAGAGGGTGTGATGCATGGGGATGCCTTCAACGAGCATTTCCTCATGTCCGTTGCTACCATCGGTGCCTTATGCATCGGCTTCCTTCCTGGTGCCGAGACAGAGTTTCCTGAGGCAGTCTTCGTCATGCTGTTTTTCCAGATAGGAGAACTCTTCGAGGGCTACGCTGAGGGAAAGAGCCGTGAGAGTATCGCCCACCTCATGAATATCCGTCCGGATGTGGCTCATGTAGAGATGAGAGGTGAAAGGTTAGAGGTGAGAGACATGGATCCCGACCAAGTTGCGGTTGGTAATGTCATCGTGATTCGCCCTGGTGAGAAAATACCTCTTGATGGTGTTGTCATTGAAGGCTCTTCCGCCTTGAATACTACCGCCCTGACAGGAGAGAGCATGCCTCAGGAAGTCTGCATTGACGATGAAGTCATCTCTGGTTGTGTCAACCTCTCTGGTGTTATCAAGGTACGCACGACAAAGAGTTTCGGAGAGAGTACCGTATCTAAGATTCTCGAATTGGTGGAGCATGCCACAGAGAATAAGTCGAAGAGTGAGGCTTTCATCACCAGATTTGCCCGCATCTACACCCCCATCGTCGTCTTCGCCGCCATTGCCCTCGCCATCATTCCACCACTCTTCATCTCTCTCGCCTCTTTCCCAACTTGGCTGTACCGTGCCTTGATGTTCCTCGTTGTCTCTTGCCCCTGTGCGCTGGTCATCAGTGTTCCTCTCACCTTTTTCGGAGGTATCGGCGGGGCTTCCCGACACGGTATCCTGATCAAGGGAGCCAACTATATGGATCTGCTCGCCAAGGCACAGACCGTCATCTTCGACAAGACAGGAACGCTGACCCACGGACAGTTTGCCGTGGAGGCTGTACACCCTGACTCCTGTGATGAGCACCAGTTGCTGCACCTCGCCGCCCATGTGGAGCATTTCTCCACCCACCCCATCGGTGCCGCCCTCCGTGACGCTTTCCCTGACGAGGCGATAGACGGTTGTCGTCTTTCCGATGTCGAGGAGATTGCCGGACAGGGTATCAAGGCGAATGTGGAAGGTAAAGTCGTTTGTGTCGGCAATACCAAGATGATGGACGCTGTAGGAGCCAAATGCCACGACTGCCCACGTTGTGGACATGAACATCAATCTGTTACGGGGACTATCATCCATGTAGCCATTGACGGTGTCTATGCCGGACATATCGTCATCAATGACAAGGTCAAAGAGGATAGCGCAGAGGCTGTCAGACTGCTGAAAGAGTTAGGGGTCAGCAAGACCGTTATGCTGACTGGCGACCGTGAGGCAGTGGCAGCTCATGTCGCCCGGCAACTACAACTCGATGAGTATCATGCCGAACTACTCCCAGCCGACAAGGTTGCCTATATGGAACAACTCGCAACTCGCAACTCGCAACTCGCAACTCTATTCGTCGGTGACGGTATCAACGACGCTCCCGTCCTTGCCCGTGCCGATGTGGGGATCGCCATGGGGGGACTGGGCAGTGACGCTGCCATCGAGGCTGCCGACGTAGTACTGATGGACGACCATCCCTCGAAGATTGCCCTTGCCATCCGTATCGCCCGCCGCACACTCTCCATCGCCCGCCAGAACATCTGGTTCGCTATCGGCATCAAGGTCGCCGTCCTCATCCTCGCTGCCTTCGGACTCGCCACCATGTGGCTCGCCGTCTTCGCTGATGTCGGTGTCACCGTCCTTGCCGTCCTTAATGCGATGCGGGCACTGCAAAAATAAATCTGGTATTATCTCGTATCTTTGCCATCAAAGATGGCGAAATTACTCCGTCTCAGCAAAAAAAGAAACAAGTTTCTTTGTTTTGCCCTCGACTTTTCGTAATTTTGCAGTCAGATAATACAGCAAAAGATGACACAAGAAGAAAAAACGCTACTGGAGGAACGGATTGTAGACGTGCTGAAGACCGTCTACGACCCGGAGATTCCAGTGAATATCTATGACCTCGGCATGATTTATAAAATCGATGTTCAGGAGGATGCCTCTGTGGAACTGGAAATGACCTTCACGGCACCCAACTGTCCTGCCGCTGACTTTATATTAGAAGATGTACGCACGAAGGTGGAGAGCGTGGAAGGTATCACCTCCGCCAATGTCAACCTCGTTTTCGAGCCCGCATGGGATCAGAGCATGATGTCCGAGGAGGCACGTGTTGAACTGGGACTGGACTGATAAAGGTAAGAAAGTAAAAAAGTAAGAAAGTGAAGAACGTCTATTTCCTTTCCGATGCCCACCTTGGGTCGCTTGCCATTCCGCACCAGCGAATGCAGGAACGGCGGTTGGTTCATTTTCTTGACAGCATCAAGGAGAAAGCGGGGGCAGTCTACTTGCTGGGCGATATGTTCGACTTCTGGTACGAATATAAATATGTGGTACCTAAAGGGTTCACCCGTTTCCTCGGCAAACTGTCAGAGTTGACGGATATGGGTGTGGAGGTGCATTACTTTACTGGTAACCACGACATCTGGGCATACGAATACCTGGAAAAGGAATGTGGGGTTATCCTGCATAAGAAGCCCGAGACCACAGAGATCTACGGCAAGGAGTTCTTCCTTGCCCACGGTGACGGCATGGGCGACCCCAATAGGTCGTTCAAGGTAATCCGTGCCATCTTCCATAACAAGGTATGCCAATGGCTGTTCTCCGCCCTCCATCCCCGTTGGGGCATCAGTTTCGGACTGACATGGGCCAAGCACAGCTATATCAAGCACAAGGAAACGGACGATGTCCACTATATGGGTGATGACAAAGAACATCTGGTGCTCTTTGCCAAAGACTATATCGAGGACCATCCCGACATCGACTATTTCATCTTCGGGCACCGCCATATCGAGCTCGACATCAAACTGGCACGCCATACCCGTCTGATGATTCTCGGTGACTGGATCAGCCAGTTCACCTATGCCGTCTTCGATGGGGAGCACATGTTCCTGGAGGAATACGTAGAGGGCGAGAGCCAACCATAAGAATACCTAACCCAAAAAATGATGAATTACTTTAAACTAATCCTCACCACCCTCCTTCTACTGGTCATCACCAGTTGTAGCCAACAGCCACCAATGCATGTCATCGGCATCTCCCAATGCTCCGGTGATATCTGGCGTGACAAGCAGAATGCGGAGCTGCGTATGGGAGCCTATATCCAAGGCGACGTGGAAGTGCGCTTCGCCTCTGCCTACGATAGCGATGAGCGACAGGTGCAACAGATTGACAGTCTTATTAAGACGGGTATCGACCTGCTGATTGTAGCTCCTAACCAGGTACAGACCATTTCCCCTGCCATCGACCATGCCTATGACAAAGGTATTCCCGTCATTGTCTTTGAGCGCAAGACCAACTCCAAGAAATACACTGCTTTCATCAGTGCCGACAACTATGAGATGGGAAAAACCATGGGGGAGTATATCGCACATCAGCTTCATGGGAAAGGTCGTATATTGGAGATCAAAGGACTCAAAGACTCCTCCCCTGCCATCGAGCGGCATAATGGTTTTGTCCAAGCCGTCAACCGTTTTCCGGAGATACAACTGACAAACACTCTCCAAGGAGACTGGACAGAGGAGAGCGGCTACACGGCTGTTAAAAACTATCAAGGTGACCTCAGCCATATCGATTTCGTTTTCGCACAAAACGACCGCATGGCGATGGGTGCCCGCAAAGCTATGAAAGAGAAAGGCATTACCTATCCCACCAAATTCTGTGGTATCGACGGTCTGCCGGGCAAAGGTGGGGGCATCGAACTGGTCCGCGACTCCCTGCTGGATGCCAGCTATATCTATCCTACCCATGGCGACCAGCTCATCCAACTCGCCATCAATATCCTTGAGGACAAGCCATACGAGAAAGAGAACCTCCTGAAATCGGCACTCGTCACCCGTGACAATGCCAATGTGCTCTTGATGGAGAGTGAGGAGACCATGCGACAGACGGCATACCTCGATCAGTTGCATGAGAAAGCAGACACCTACCTGCAACAGCTCGGCACCCAGCGTGCCATTACCATCCTCATGGCAGTCATTATCCTGATCATCACTGCCAGCGCCGTTGTCATCATTATGAATATGCGCCACCGGCACCGACTGGAGCGACAGGCTTTCTCCATGGTCGTGAATGTTCCTGCCGAGGAAAATACCCCTACCCCAGTCCTGACGGAGGTCACCCAAGAGGAGAAAGGTCAGATAGAGGCAGACAATGATGCCCGTTTCCTGGAACGTCTGCGACAGCAAGTACAGGAGCAGATGACAAACAGTGACTTCAGCGTCGAGGATCTGGCAGCACAGATGGGAGTCAGCCGTGTGCAACTTTACCGCAAAGTAAAGACACAGACGGGTCGTACTCCTGTGGACATCATCCGCCTGAGCCGTCTCAACCGCAGTAAGATTCTGCTACAGGCCACCGACCTCTCCGTGAGTGAGATAGCTTATCAGGTAGGCTTCACGGCACCCAGTTACTTCACCAAATGTTTCAAGGAGGAGTTCGGAATGTTACCCGGTGACACGAGGAAATCCTAATAAAAATCGTTCAATGACTAACAAAAATGTTACATTGAACGATTTTTTTAGTTCTTTGAAACATCTGTTTTATCCTCCGTCTATAAATAGAAGTACTTTTGCAGCAGTTAACAAAAGTACTAACCAAAACAAAGAAACAAATGAAACAAACAAAGAGACTGATTCTTAGTTTCCTCTCCTTGATGCTCTGTACAATAATGTACGCGCAACAGGAGATCACGGGAACGGTGAATGACGCCATGGGACCCGTCATCGGTGCCACTGTCATGGAGAAAGGTACTACCAATGGTACCGTTACCGATTTCGACGGTAACTTCAAGTTGAAGGTCGAGCCTGGCAAGACCCTTGTCTTCTCCTACATCGGCTATCAGACACAAGAGTTGCCAGCACAGAACGGCATGGCAGTAATCATGAAAGACGATGCCCAGTTATTGAACGAGGTCGTGGTCACTGGTTATCAGGTACAGCGTAAGGCAGACCTGACTGGTTCTGTTGGTGTTGTAGAGACCAAAGACTTCAAGGCGAGCACCACTGACCCGATGGCATCCCTGCAGGGTAAGGTGCCTGGCATGACCATCACGACGAATGGTTCTCCCTCTGGCGAGGCTAATGTCCAGATTCGTGGTATCGGCTCTATGGGTGGTTCCAGCACTGCTCCACTCTATATTGTTGACGGCATGCCCTATAGCGGTTCGCTCAACAGTCTGAACACCAACGACATCGAGACCATGCAGGTATTGAAGGATGCTGCCTCTGCCTCTATCTATGGTAGCCGTGCTGCCAATGGTGTCATCATCATCACTACCAAGAAGGGTAAGAAGGGCGACAAGATCAACATCGACTTCAATGCCTCTATTTCCGTAGCATGGATGTCACAGAAGATGAAGCTGCTCAATAGTCAGCAATATGCCACAGCACTCGTACAGGCAGCTCTCAACGACGGCAAGAACCCTCACGATTATGCCCAGAACTATGGTCTGTCACTGAATGTTGACGGTGGCACTCCTATCTCTGTTTACGACCCCACTACAGGTATGATGCAGTCATACTCCGTCGGCGGTTTCTATGATGGTTTCATGAATGCCAAACAGACCATGCCCTACAGCAATACCGACTGGGTGGACGAGATTGGACGCACGGGTATCACACAGAACTACGACATCTCATTCTCCAAGGCTTCCGAGAAGACTACCATGCTCTTCTCTGCCGGCTACAAGAAGGCACTTGGTGTACTGAAGCACACCGACTTTGAGAATTTCTCTGCCCGTTTCAACAGCAGCTATAAGCTCAACAGTATTGTGACCGTCGGTGAGAATGCCACCTTCTCTTATTCTAATAATGTGGACGCAGCTCCTCTGGAGAACGCATTGAAGATGGCACCGACACTCCCTGTCTATGAAATCGACGGTGTCACCTTCTCCGGTCCTGTCGGTGGTATGAGTGACCGTCAGAATCCTATGCGTGAGCTATATCATAACAAGGACAACCGCTTGAAGAAGTGGCGCGTCTTTGCCAACGCATACGTTGACATCGCACCCATCAAAGGTTTGCTCATCCGCTCTAATTTCGGTATCGACTATACCAACAGTTACATCCGTGCCCTGACCCACACCTGGCACTCTGACGTAGTCAACAACGACACCAATGCCAGTGAGTTGGCTCAGACACACAGCACTAAATGGACATGGTCGAATACTGTCCAGTATAACTTCGATATCGTAGAGAACCATAACCTCAACGTCTTGGTCGGTCTGGAGGCTCATCAGGACAATGGTATCGACTTTGCAGGTCGTCGTGTGGACTACCCTCTGGAGACCATCGATTACATGTGGCCCAGTGCCGGTACAGGTATTCAGACCGTTCGCGGCGCCGGTGACGGCTATAAGCTGATGTCTTACTTCGGTAAGATCGACTACAACTGGAACGACCAGTTACTTGCCTCTTTCACCCTGCGTCACGACGGTTCGAGCCGATTTGGTAAGAACCATCAGTATGGTACTTTCCCATCCGTCTCTCTCGGTTATCGTCTGTCCAAGCATATCAAGGCTGACTGGCTCCGTGACTGGAAGATCCGTGTCAGCTATGGTGTCACGGGTAATCAGGGTATGAATTCCAACACGGCACACTATGGACTCTATATCGCTGACTACGGTTCCAGCCGTGAGAACTCCACAGCCTACGACCTCAATCTTCAGGGCTCAGGAACACTGCCTTCCGGTTACTACAAGTCACAGTCTGCCAACGAAGACCTGAAATGGGAGTCATCCTCACAGTGGAACTTCGGTACCGACTTCTCACTCTTCGGAGGTGACCTCTATGGTTCTTATGACCTGTTCTTCAAGGAGACGAAGGACATGCTCGTACAGCCCGCTTTCCTCGGTGCTATCGGTTTCGGCGGTCAGACATGGATTAATGGTCCCACACTGAAGAACTGGGGTATGGAGCTTAATCTGGGTTATCGTCATAAGACTGCCTACGGACTCTCTTACGACATCTCTGGAAACGTTGACTTCTTCCGTTCCAAGGTGACCTACCTTCCTGAGAAGTCCAAGAACTCCTACGAGCACAACGACTATCATAATCTGTCTCAGGACGGTAAGGCATACGGCTCACGCATCGGCTATGTCGCCGAGGGTCTCTACCAGTCACGTGAGGAAGTCCTTGCCTCTGGTCAGGCTGGTGCCCGTGTCGGTGGACTGAAGTATGCCGACCTCAACGGTGATGGCAAGATCAACGAGGCTGACCGCACATGGGTATTCAATCCAGTGCCCAATTTCTCTTACGGTTTTAATGTGAACCTCGGTTACAAGGACTTTGACTTCACGATGTTCTGGCAGGGTGTCTCTGGTGTTGATGTCATCAACGACCAGAAATTCCAGACCGACTTCTGGAGCATTACCGATGCCGGTTCCAACAAGGGTGAGCGTGTCATCAACGCCTGGACTCCTGCCAACTCAGGTTCCAGCATCCCTGCTCTGACCACCTCCAACGGTGCCGACGAGGGTCGTATGTCCTCCTACTTCGTGGAGAACGGCTCATACGTCAAGCTGCGCACCCTGCAGTTGGGTTATCGTCTGCCAGCAAACCTCGTCAAGAAGTTGCTGCTCTCCAGTGCCCGCATTTACCTCTCTGGTGACAATCTGCTGACTATCAAGTCAAGCTCACTCACCTGTTCCGATCCTGAGAGCACAGCATGGAACTATCCCCACACTGCTTCCTTCACATTCGGAATACAGTTAGGATTTTAATAATTGACAATTGATAATTGACAATTGATAATTAAAAATATAGAACAATGAAAAAGATTAAGATATATATCGCTTCCTTACTGCTTTCTGTTTTTGCAGTATCATGTAGCGTTGATGACGTGAAGCCGCAGGGTACGCTCGATGAAGAGACGGCTTTCTCCAGCCCTGAGAAACTTGTCACCGCAGCATACGCCAAACTGGGTGATGACTGGTATTCCTATCCCTTCAACCTGTGGCCGTACGGTGACATGAGTGCTGACGATTGTCTCAAGGGCGGTTCTGGTGAGAATGACACAGGTTATCACCCTATGGAGATTTTCTCTACCTTACAGCCGGACCGTGGTGAGTTCGACGAGCTGTGGTATCAGCTCTATAGTGCCATCTCCCGTTGTAACCGCGCCTTGGAGTCGATGCAGAATGTAGAGGAGACTCAACAAATCATCCAGCTGAAGGCTGAGGCACGTTTCCTGCGCGCTCATTTCTATTACAAGCTGCAGCAGATGTGGTACGAGGTACCCTTTATCATCGAGGGAATGGACAATGCCGCCATCGAGGCTACTCCCCAAAGCTCACACGACGAACTCATGCAGTTAATCATCGACGACTTCCAGTATGCTTACGAGAATCTTGCAGAGGCTGAGCCCGGAAAGACGGGACGTGCCCACAAGGTGGCTGCCGCTGCCTACCTCGCCAAGGTATATCTGAACTGGGCGTATGGTGACGGCTACGAGGCTACGACAGGCTACAGCCATGTCGACCAGGCTAAGATCAAGAAAGTGCTGGAATATACCGAGGTGGTGAAAAACTCAAGCTACGACTATCTCGACACCTACGGAAAAATCTTCCTGCAGGACTATGCCAACTCTTGTGAGAGCATCTTTGCCGTGCAGCACTCAGGAAAAGCAGATGACGGTACCCTCTTCGGACGTGCCAACTGGTCGAACATGCTGAATGGTGTATGGGGCGTATGGTCATGCGGTTGGGACTTCCACAAGCCCTCCCAGAACCTCGTCAATGCCTTCAAGACCAAGAACGGTCTGCCAATGGACAACTTCGATGAGGACCACAATGCCATCCTTACGCTGGGTGCCGACACGAAGTATAAGTACGACCCACGTCTGTTCCACACTGTCGGTATGCCTACCTACCCCTACAAATACGAGGAGCAGTTCACCCTCACGAAGGCGAACAGCCGTACTCCTAACACCTACGGTTACTACTGCTCTATGAAGGAGATTCCACAGCGTTCCAAGGGTGAGACCTACGACAACCCCTGGCAGGCATTTGCCCAGAACGACTACGTACTGCGTTACACCGATGTCATGCTGATGCGTGCCGAGGCTCTCATTGAGAGCGGCGACTATAACGGTGAGGCTCTGGAGATTATCAACACCATCCGCGACCGTGCCAAGAAGGATATCAGCGGTAACTCCCTCATCAAGTATGCCAAGGATCAGTGTGAGATCAGCGACTATGGCAACTTTGCCTCTAAGGACGACGCACGCAAGGCACTGCGCTGGGAGCGTCGCGTGGAGCTCGCCATGGAGGGACACCGCTTCTTCGACCTGCGCCGCTGGGGCATGCTCTCTGAGACTCTCAATGCCTACTTCGCTTCTGAGAAGACTGACGAGTACGACGGTCAGACATACGGTCTCTACTATAAGGATGCTTTCTTCACCAAGGGCAAGAACGAATACTTCCCCATCGCATCTAACCAGATGAACTACGTTCAGGGACTCTATCACCAGAACAAGGGATATTAAGAGGCTTTCAGCCTAAATGAGTAATTAGAAATGAGTAATTAGAAATTAAGAATTATATAATTATGAAGACTATATATAATAAAATAGGTGCAGCGCTGATGGGCATCCTGCTGCTGGCTTCCTGTCAGAACAGAGACCTCCCCGGTTCCGGTGCTATGCAATTGCCCACTCCTGACGTTACCACTATCTCAGGTACGGCAAGCGGTCCTTACGAGTACGACTACACACTGTCATGGTCTGGTGTCCCCACTGGTGCCCAGATGCAGGTGGGTGTGTTCAAGAACGGCTCACAGATTCAGGGTCTCACCACCGTTGACGGTAATTCCTTCACTCTCAAGAACCTGGAGTCTAACCAGCTCTATGAGTTCCTCTTCAAATATACCAATGGCGACGCTACCTCTAAGGGAGTGATGACCAGCTACACACGTAGTGGTGCTACTGCTCCCACCAACCTGAAGATGACACAGGTCGACATCTCTGACGACGAGCATAACCTGGAAATCACCTGGGATGCTGCGGAGGATGCCACCTCTTATATCCTCACCGTGGTTAATGGTGATGGTTCTAAGAAAATCTCTGAGACGGTCAGCGGTACCTCTTATACCGTCAAGGGTGTTGAGATGAAAGAGCGCTGGGAGGCTACCCTTATAGCCCAGAACAGTGAGGGCAAGGCTCTCCCTATCTCTGCCTCGGCAAAGATCGGCGGTAAGATTCCTGCTTTCCTGTCGGAATACGCTACTCCGGAAGAACTCCTTGCCAATGGCGACGATGACGAGGCAAGTGCATGGCTGTGGTTCCATGAGAACTATCCGAAGGGTGAGTATGTCTACTTCGGGAACATCAGCACTGTCGAGAATATCGAGGACTATCGCATGCTCTTCTGGCTCCGCGACCTTGAGACTGGCAACAACGATGATATCTGGAACTTCTCCGAGGTGGCAAAGAACGCTGCTCCAGTCATTGAGCAGTATGTCAAGAATGGCGGCAACCTGCTGCTCTGGTCGCATGCCGTACCTTACATCGGTGCCATCAACCGCTTGCCGACCTCTCTACTGCGTGGTGTAGGCAATGCCGTGGGAACAGGTACCGGCGGCTATAATGGGGATGTATGGAAGATGGGTGTCTGTCTCAATACCGGTTCCTTCACCAAGGACTTCAGCTCACATGCCATCTATGCCGGCATCGCCACAGAGAAACTCAACGACACCTGCTTCAAGGCTATCGCTTTCAAGGGAGCCGGTTGGACGGAAGACCACAACTGCCTGTTTTTCGATATTCCCACGAAGCTGACCGATCTCGACAATACCTCCGAGGAGTGCTATAATGCCGTCACTGAGGAATATGGCATCTATCCTCTTGGCACATGGGACAGCCAGGCATCATGGGTCAGCCAACTCAATGTCTGGGAGGCAAAGGGTGCCGAGAAGGCTCCCGATGGATTCCAGAAGGGGTGCGGTACCGTGCTCTGCATCGGTAACGGTGGTTGCGAGTTCTCCATGAAGAACGAGGACGGCACACCTGACATCAGTGCCAACCCCAAGAACAACTCTTGTCAGGGTAATGTCCTGAAACTGGCTAAGAACAGCGTCGAGTACCTGATGTCGATTTAAAGAACATGTTAGTAGTTAGTATATAAGAGATTGTATTTCAGGATAACATGAACATCAAAAATCCCGATAATCCTTGGTGGTTATCGGGATTTTTTCTATCTTTGCAAAACGTATTGCAATATTTCAGACTTACATGAGGAAATATGTCTGGGTACTATTAGGGTTGCTCCTGCTACTCACTTCCTGCTCTGAAAGCAAGAAGATCTATAAAATAGGAGTGTCGCAATGTTCTGCAGGACCTTGGCGCGACAAGATCAATAACGAGATGCTGGCGGCACAGCACCTCTATGACCACGATGTGAAAGTGAGCATCGTCTGTGCTTACGATGACACAAAACGGCAGATCCACCAGATAGACAGTATGGCGGATGCTGGCATAGACCTGCTGGTGGTTGCACCTAACGAGGCGGAGCCTACAGGCGAAGCACTCGCCCGTATCAAAGCACGAGGCATTCCCGTCATTTGTTTTGACCGCACGGTGGACGAGAAAAGTTATACTGCCTTCATGGGAGGCAGTAATGTAGAGGCTGGTCATGCCATTGGCGTGAATGCTATCGATGTGGCTCGTGGCATCAGCGGCCATAAGCCCTTCATCATGGAGATAACGGCATTGATGAGCAGTTCGCCTGCCCAAGAGCGCCACAAGGGTTTTGCCCAAGCCATGCAAGGGCATGACGAGGTGGAATATGTCTGTCGTGAAGGCGACTGGAGTTCCGAGACACCATACCGCATCATGATGGAGCAAATCCGCACAGGTCATCTGCCCGATATTGTGTTCTGTCATAACGACGGCATGGCGACAGGGGTCTATAGAGCCGTCGCAGAAACCAAGACAGAAGGACGTGTCAAGATTTTCGGTATCGACGGCATGCCGGGCGAGGGATTGGAATATGTGCAACTGGGGCATCAGCTGGCAAGCTATGTATACCCTACAGGTGGTGCGGAAATCATCAAGTTAGCTCTTGACATCCTGACAGGAAAGCCCTATAAACGCCAGAACACACTGGACGGCATCCTTGTCGTACGTGAGAACGCATGGTCCATTGCCACAACTTCCAAGGAGTTACTCCGGCAGAACAAAGACCTGGTGACCATTCAAGACAAACTGGAAAGCTACTTAGGACTTTACAACATACAGCATAAGATGCTCATCGGGAGCGTCATTCTCATCGTCCTGCTGATGATTGGTGTCATCGCCATCTGTTATGCTTATTATCAGACACGCCGTACCATCAGGCAACGGCAGTCACTCAACGAGGAGGAAACACTGCTCTACACACATGCCACTCCGCAACCTAAACGCTCCTTGCTGGAGACCCCAGAACAGGAAATGCCTGTTCCACGTTCCCAGGACGTCCTTTTTGCTGAAGAGCTCAACGAAGCTATCCGACAGAAAATGGGCAACCCCAACCTGAAGATGGACGACTTGGGAGAGTCGATGGGACTGAGTCGCGTACAGCTGTACCGCAAAGTGAAGGCGATTACAGGTCTTACCCCGGTAGAACTGCTCCGTAAGATGCGCCTCCAACAAGGTTATGTCCTACTCTGCACCACGACCAAGACCGTTCAGGAGATAGCCTACGAGGTAGGATTCGGTACCCCCGGTTATTTCTCGAAATGTTTCAAGCAGCAATATGGTAAATATCCCATGGACCTGCGACAAAACGGGCAAAGTCAACAGATTTGACATAATAGTCAACAATTGTTCCATGTAACATTTTTATTAGTGTGCGAACGATTATTTTTAATCGCTCGCATCTATTTATAGTACTTTTGCGACATGAAATTTCCAATAGTACTAACCAAATTAACAAGCAAATGAAACAAACAAAGAGACTGATTGTGAGTTTCTTCTCCTTGCTTCTTTGTACAATAATGTACGCGCAAGAGATTGGCGGTAATGTCGTCGATGCCACAGGTGAGCCTGTCATCGGTGCCACCGTCATGGAGAAAGGAACGTCAAACGGAACTGTTACCGATTTCGACGGTAACTTCAAGTTGAAGGTGGCTGCTGGTAAGACACTGACCTTCTCTTACATCGGCCTTCAGACCCAGGAGTTGCCTGCTGCTGATGGCATGAAAGTCACCATGCAAGACGATGCCCTGGCATTGAACGAGGTGGTCGTAACGGGTTATACCACCCAGCGTAAGGCTGACCTGACGGGTGCCGTCTCTGTTGTCAGTGTTGGCGAGCTTGCCAAGCAGAACGAGAACAACCCCATCAAGGCGATGCAGGGACGTGTCCCTGGCATGAACATCTCTGCTGACGGTGCTCCCTCTGGTTCTGCCACTGTCCGCATCCGTGGTATCGGTACCCTGAACAACAACGATCCTCTTTACATCATCGATGGTGTCCCCACGAAGGCTGGAATGCATGAGTTGAATGGTAACGACATTGAGTCTATTCAGGTATTGAAGGATGCCGCCTCTGCCTCTATCTATGGTAGCCGTGCAGCCAATGGTGTCATCATCATCACCACCAAGAAGGGTAAGGAAGGTAAGATAAAGATTGACTTCGATGCCAGCATCTCCGTCCAGACCTATGCCCATAAGATGGAAGTGCTCAATGCCAAGGAGTTCGGAAAGGTCATGTGGCAGGGATATGTCAATGACGGTCTCGACCCCAACCAGAACGGTTTAGGTTATCGTTACGACTGGGGCTATAATGCCCAGGGTGTTCCCACCCTCAACGGTATCACGATGAATAAATACCTCGATGTCGCAGGCACCACTCCCGCCGCCGACACCGATTGGTTCAAAGAGACCACCCGTACGGGTCTTATCCAGCAGTATAACGTATCGCTGAGCAGCGGTTCCGAGAGAAGTTCCTCTTTCTTCTCCGTCGGTTACTATGGCAACAAGGGTATCATCAAGCAGTCCGACTTCAGCCGTATCTCTGCCCGTATCAACACAGAGTATAAGTTGCTGAAGATAAAGGATCTGGATGTCATCACCATTGGTGAGCACTTCACCTTGAACCGTACCAGTGAGGTACAGGCTCCTGGCGGTTTCCTCCAGAACGTGTTGCAGTTCAACCCCTCACTGCCCGTCCGCACAACCAACGGCGACTATGCCGGTCCGGTAGGTGGCTATCCTGACCGTGAGAACCCGCTGGCACGTCTCGACCGTAATTCTGACAACCGCTATACCTACTGGCGTTTGTTCGGAGACGCTTATATCGACATCAATCCCCTGAAAGACTTCCATATCCGCTCTTCTTTCGGACTTGACTATAGTCAGAAGGAGCAGCGCATCTTCACCTACCCTGTCACTGAGGGTACGGTGGCAAACCCCATTAATGGTGTGGAAGGCAAGCAGGAACACTGGACCAAATGGATGTGGAACGCCATTGCAACCTACAACCTGGAGATTGGCAAACACCGCGGTGATGCCATGGTAGGTATGGAGATCAACCGTGAGGACGACAAATGGTTCAGTGGCAAGAAATACGACTATGCCATTCTGAATCCCGACTATATGTGGCCTAACGCCGGTGTCGGTGAGGCTGAGGCATACGGTAATGGCGGTGGTTTCACCCTGGTATCTTTCTTCGGAAAAGTGAACTACACCTACGATGACAAGTATATGGCATCGTTCACCATCCGTCACGACGGTTCAAGCCGTTTCGGTAAGAACCACCGCTACGGTACATTCCCCTCTGTCTCTGCCGGTTGGCGTATCAATCAGGAGAAGTTCCTGAAGGACGTGTCATGGATTGACAACCTGAAGCTCCGTGCCTCTTGGGGTCAGACGGGTAACCAGGAGATAGACAATATCGCCCGTTACACCATCTTCGAGAGTAACTATGGTGAGGCAGGCTTCGGTGGACAAAGTTACGGAACCAGCTACGACATCGCCGGAACCAACGGTGGTCAGCAGTTGCCGAGTGGTTTCAAGCGTAACCAGTTGGGTAATGACGACCTGAAGTGGGAGACCACCACACAGACCAACCTCGGTCTTGACTTCGGTCTCTTCCGTAATGCGCTCTACGGCTCTTTCGAGTGGTACTACAAAAAGACCAAGGACATCCTGGTTTACATGCCGGGTATCGGTGTGATGGGTGAAGGCTCCAGCCAGTGGATCAATGCCGGTGAGATGCTTAACAAGGGTGTTGAGTTCAACCTCGGCTATCGTGGTGATATCGGTCATTTCTCATACGATGTGACAGGTAATATCGGTACTTACCGCAATGAGATCACGAAGATTCCAGAGACACTGGCAGCCAACGGCACTTTCGGTGGCAATGGTGTGAAGAGTGTCATCGGTCATCCTATGGGTGCTCAGGTGGGTTATGTGTATGATGGTATCTTCAAGAGTCAGGCTGAGATCGACAACCACGCACAGCAGGACGGTGCCGGACTGGGACGCATCCGCTGGAAGGACCTCAACAAAGACGGGGTCATCAACGAGAAAGACCAGGACTGGATCTATTCTCCAGTACCTGACTTCACATGGGGTCTCAACATCTACCTACAGTATAAGGACTTCGACTTCACCATGTTCTGGCAGGGTGCCCAGGGTGTTGATGTGATCAGCGACCTGAAGAAAGAGACCGACCTCTGGAGTGGTCTGAACATCTCTAACCTGAACAAGGGACGCCGTCTGCTTGACGCATGGAGCCCTGCTAATCCCGGCTCTAACATCCCTGCTGTCAGCACGATGGATAATAATAATGAGAAGCGTGTGTCCACCTATTTCGTGGAGAACGGCTCCTATGCCAAGTTACGTACCATCCAGTTGGGCTACAACTTCCCCAAGAGCATCTGCGAGAAGATTCACCTGTCACGCCTTCGCATGTATCTCTCCGCCCAGAACCTGCTGACCATCAAGAGCAAGAACTTCACGGGCGTTGATCCTGAGAACGCCAACTTCGGCTATCCTATTCCTCTCAACGTAACGTTTGGTCTCAATGTATCATTCTAAATCAAAGCGAATCATGAAAAAGCTATTATATATCATCTGTGCCGTCAGCATGGCATGCACTTTCACTGCCTGCGACAAAATCCTCGATGAGCACACCCCGCAGGGCACGCTGAGCGACGAGCAGGCAAAGACCCCTGAGAACGCCGAGGCGATGGTGGTGTCTGCCTATGCTATCTTCACCACTGCCGAGGACATCAACTCTTCCTTCTCCATGTGGAACTTCGACGTGCGTTCCGACGATGCCTACAAAGGGGGCTCGGGAACCAGCGACGGTGACGTGTTCCACCAGCTGGAGGTAGAGCAAGGTATTCTCACCACCAACTGGAACCTCAACGATATCTGGGTACGTCTGTATAACTCCCTGTCTCGTGTCAACAGTGCCATCGCACTGCTCAACACCACTGGTGATGACTACCAGATGAAGAACCAGCGTCTTGCCGAGATGAAATTCCTGCGCGCCTATGCCCATTTCCTGTTGAAACGCCTTTTCAAGAACATCCCCTTCGTGGTGAATGAGAACCTGAGCTATCAGGAGTATAACGAGCTCTCCAACACCGAGTACACGAACGACGAGGGATGGCAACTGATCATCAACGACCTCATGGAGGCATATAATACACTGCCTGTCACCCAGGCTGACAAAGGCCGTCCCACCAAGGCTGCCGCTGCCGCCTTCCTTGCCAAGGTATATCTTTACAAGGCTTACCGTCAGGACGATGCCAATAGTCATCAGGTGACCTCTATCAACCAGCAGGACTTGGAGAAAGTCATTGAGTTCACCAATCCCTCCCTCTATGGCAACTACGGACTGGAGACTGACATCCATAACAATTTCCGTCCTGAGGAGCAGTATGAGAACGGCATCGAGAGTATATGGGCTATCCAGTATTCCCGCAACGACGGCTCCACCTATGGTAACCTGAACTGGAGCTATGGACTGATTCCACCCAATATCCCCGGGGCTACCGATGGCGGTACCGACTTCTACAAACCCTCACAGAACCTTGTGAATGCCTTCCATACTGGTGATGACGGTCTGCCACTGTTCGACACGTTCAACCAGAAGGACTACGACATGACCGCTGACAACGCTGACCCTCGTCTGTTCCTCACCGTGGGAATGCCAGGGCTTCCCTATATGTTCAACAAGAACTACATGATGGACAAGAGCAGTATCTGGAGCCGTTCTAACGGAGGCTACGGCTACTATGTGACACTGAAGCAGAACGTAGATCCCGCCCTCATTGGCGAGTATCTCATCAAGGGCTCTTACTGGGCAAGTTCCATGAACCGTATCGTGTTCCGCTATGCCGACGTGCTGCTGATGCGTGCTGAGGCGTATGCACAACTGGGACAACCCGATCAGGCTGTTAACCTGGTCAACCAGCTCCGCACCCGTGCCGCCGGCAGTACCCAGATGATCTCCAACTATCAGAGTGCCTACGGTGTCAAAATGTATGTGGCTAATTACAAGGGCTCTTACACGAAGGACGCTGCCGTCAGGATGGTCAAGATGGAACGCCGTCTGGAACTTGCCATGGAGTCTGAGCGTTTCTTCGACCTCGTACGCTGGGGCGATGCCGCTACCGTTATCAACAAGTACTATGCTGAGGAAATCGACAATAACGCCTTCTATGGTGAGGCACATTTCACAGCCAACAAGAACGAGTACCTGCCCATCCCCTTCCAGCAGCTCTCTGCCTCTAACGGACATTATACGCAGAATATTGGCAACTGGTAATTGAATGTTTATAGTTTAAAGATTATAGAAATATGAAAACGAAGATATTAAATATAATAGGTGCACTGCTCATCGTCCTGGGCTTTACCGCCTGCAGCGATGACCATACCAGCGACCTGCGTCTCAGCGGCGACTGCATGGTGGAGGCTTTCGCACTCGATGGCTACGAGGGTACTATCGACCTCACTACACGGACCATCACCGTACGCCTTCCTGAGGTTTACGACACTTCGGCAATGAAGGTCACCACACTCAGCATCTCCAATGGTGCTGCCGCTAACATCAGTATGGGACAGACCCTTAACATGAGTGCCGCCAAGGTGCTTCATGTCACCAATGGGGATGTTGTCCTCGACTGGACTATCAATGTGTTGCGTGACGAGGCTCGTATCTACCAGTTCGTAGCCAATGACATCTATCAGGGAACCATCGACCAGAACACCAAGACGATTACCATCTATGTGCCTGCTTCTGTCGATGTCACCAATATCGTGCCCACCATCGTCTATAGCGACAATGCGACGATTACCCCTGCAACGGGTATCGCACAGGATTTCTCACAGCCTGTCACCTATACCGTGACCAACAATACCGCTGTGACGGAATATACCGTAACGGTCATCGCCATCGACAAGGCTAAGGCACTCTTCATCGGTGCCGCTCCCTCGATGGACGACCTCGATCCTGAAGCGAAGGCTGCCTGCACATGGATGATGAGTAATGTGGAGGGTACACTCTATGCGTCGTTCGCTGACCTCCATGCCGGCACCATCGACCTCTCTGAGTGTAAGATCATGTGGTGGCACTATCATAAGGACGGCGGTGTCGACGGTCACGACCAGTTCGTTGCCAACGCCCCGGAGGCTCTGGAGGCAAAGAACGAGATTCGTCAGTTCTACGAGAACGGCGGTGCCCTGTTCCTCACCCGCTACGCCACTAACCTCGCATCGTTCATCGGTGTCACCGGTGACGACGAGTGGACGACACCTAATAACTGCTGGGGACAGGATGAGGATAAGGCAGAGCTATGCGGTGGTCCTTGGGAGTTCCGTATCTGGGACGGTCAGACGGGTCACGCTATGTTCCAGGATCTTATTGCCGGCGACCAGGCAGGTCATGTTTACACCACCGATGCCGGTTACCACATCACCAACTCTACCGCCCAATACCATATCGGTACGGACTGGGGAGACTACCCCGACCATGCCGCTTGGGAGGCTCGCACCGGTGGAACCATCCTCGGTGTCGGCGGTGACGGTGCCATCGTCGCATGGGAGTATCCTGCCCACGACGGCAAGGGTGGTGTCATCTGTATCGGCTCCGGCTGCTACGACTGGTACTCTTACACCTTCGAGGCTGGCTATGTGGAGAACTTCCACAAGAACGTAGCCACCATGACAAAGAACGCTATCAATTACTTAACGAAATAATCCATTATGAAGACAAAGATATTTTCAATATTCGCTCTCATGCTGTCAGCCATCGTGCTGACGGCATGCAGCGAGGACAGCTTCGGACCAGATCCTGAAAAGGACTGGGCAGGAACGACCGCCTTCTTCAACTCTGCTGACGAGAAGGGTTTCCTCACCTACTACTCTCCCACTCTCGGACGCTGTGGCGACCCCATGCCGTTCTACGACCAGAAGGCGGGCGAGTTCAAGGTGCTCTATCTGCAGGAGTACGACAATAACGGTCCCTGCTACCATCCCTTCTGGGGTATCAGCACCAAGGACGGTGCCAACTACGACATGATCGGTGAGGTACTGCCTGTAGGGGCTTCCACGGCACTGCAGGATGCTTCCCTCGGTACGGGATGCGCTGTCTATAACGAGTCCGACCAGCTCTATTACATCTATTATACGGGCTATAACGTGCTGCTGCCCAACCGTGAGGTAGTGATGCGCGCCACCTCTCCTGACTTCAAGACATGGACGAAGGATGAGGAGTGGCAGCTGAAGGGCAGCGACTATGGTTTCTCTGCCAAGGACTTCCGTGACCCACAGGTGTTCAAGGTCGACGACGGCACATGGCGCATGGTCATCGCCAGCAACCTGAAGTTTGCCGAGTTCAAGTCCACCGACCTCAAGAACTGGGAGCACGTAGGACAGTTCCCCATGATCTGGGACCGTATGTGTGAGTGTCCTGACATCTTCAAGATGGGTGACTACTGGTATTTGGTCTACAGCGAAGCATACCGTGCCCCTTGGAGCCGTAAGGTGAAGTATATGATGGCAAGGAGCTACGACGACCTGAAGGCATGCTTCAACGACCCGGGTGCCCACTGGCCGCAGGACGGCAAGGAGGGTGTGCTCGACAGCCGTGCCTTCTATGCCGGCAAGACAGCCTCCAACGGTACCGACCGCTATATCTGGGGATGGTGTCCCTACCGTGTCGGTTCCACCGTCTTCGAGAAGAACATCAACGTGGGTGCTGACGGTGAGCCCGCATGGGCTGGCGCACTGGTCTGCCACAAGATCATCCAGCATGCGGATGGTACACTCACCGTGGGTGAGGTTCCTGCCATGGCTGCTAAGTATGACAAGGAGCAACCTGTCACCGTGATGGACAGCAACGGCTATAACAACGGTACCCTTTCCGGTGACGGTGCCTATGTGCTCTTCAACCGCCTGGGTGCTCACAACCACATCTCCATGACCGTCAAGACCAGCAACAACTGGGATAAGTTCGGCATCTCCGTGGTTCGTGGCTCTGACTCCGAGAAATACTACACCATCGTGGTCAACCCCGAGGGTGAGGACTGGCGCAAGATCAACTTCGAGGAGGAGGGTGAGAACGGCAAGGGCTTCATCGAGGGTATCGACGGTTACGGCTTTACACGTCCCGCTGACAACACGTATGACATCGACATCTATACCGACAACAGCGTGCTGGTGATGTATATCAACGACAATGTCGCCTACACCCAGCGTATCTACGGTATCCAGAAGAACTGCTGGAGCATCAACAACTACGGTGGCTCCATCAGTGTCAGTGACGTGGAAGTCTCACAATATTGATTCATCCTAATGACTCCGCCCAAGTTCCGTGATGGTACTTGGGCGGAGTTTCTGTTATCTCACATTCACCGTGAGCCGGGAGCCATTGACGGTGATGACAGCCTCAACCCGTAAGATGCCGGGCTCGTAAGGTAATGTGAACACCGCTTTCATCTCACTGGTCGACTGTGTGCCCACCAGCTGACCGTTCAGGTACAAACTAAAAAAATATACCTAAGTTTTTTAAATCGGGAAATATCTGTCAATCTATCAGCGAGAGGGCATAACGCATTGATAGACTGAAGATTGCGCACTGACAGATAGGCTGACAGATTGATAGATTCGAGGACGGTATCTTCATCAGCATGAGTTGCCGTTTCCTCTTGACAACGGCAAAAGCAACCCTTGTAAAGGATGCCTCCCTTCATTGTAAATCAAATTGATTTGCAAAGTAAATCAAATTGAATTACAAAGTAAATCAAATTGATTTACATCGTAAACCAAGTTAGATTACAATTCTGCATGATATAGTTTTCATTGACGTTGCCTAAGGCTTCGACCATTGAAGCCCGTACCTTCGACCCTCGTTGCCTAAGGCTTCGACCCTTGAAGCTTAGGGCTTCGTCCCTCGAAACCTAAGGCTTCACAAGGAGGACTTCACTCGTTTTTATATGTATTTTAAGGGCAAAAACGTCATTCGTTGTCACCCTTGTCACCTCGTTGTCACACGTAACATACTGATTTTCAGAAAGTGTTGCAAGGTGGCAACGGTTGCAAGGGTAAAAAACTTTATGTATGCGCGCGTGCGCGCGAGAAGGATTCTGATATTCCTATCAAACAATACGAGTAACTTATCATGCCTCCCCTGAATTAACAACCGACATTGTCTTTGCCTTTTAGGAGGACTAATCTTTCAATGGGCAATGAAAAGAGGGGAAAGATGTCTGTTTTTTTAGCAAAAATGTTTCAATGAACGTTTTTTGTTAGTTTTTGTATCAAAAGTTACACGATGAAATGGCAGATTCTTGTAATTTTGCAGCAGATTGATTGGAAATAACTAAAAACAAAATGCAAATGAAGAAACTGTTTTTAACCCTGATGGTGATGCTGTTTGCCGTGATGACTGTCAGCGCACAGCAGAAACCTCTCGTATTGGGAAAGAGTCACGCCATGCAACGGGTAGAGGTGAACAGCCGCTATTTGCTGCTGCCCGTACAGGAGCGAGAAGACAATGCCAACATCCGTGTGTTGGTAAAAGGACAACAGGTTCAATCGTTGAACATGAGACTTGCCGTTGACAAGGTGGACTATTACGTGCCCCTGGATATCCAGCGCTATGGCACGAAAGAGCTGTTGCTGGACATCACGTTCTACGGTGACCGTCGTTTCACCGGTGCCATGAAGGACTTCCTCTGCTGGCAGGAGATGAAGCAGAGCAACACCTTCGACACTGCCAACCGTGAGAAATTCCGTCCCAAGTACCACCACACCCCCGTTTACGGATGGATGAACGACCCCAACGGTATGTTCTATAAGGATGGTGTCTATCACCTCTTCTACCAGTGGAACCCCTACGGCTCTATGTGGGAAAACATGACATGGGGACACTCCACCAGCCGTGACCTTATTCACTGGGAGGCTCAGCCCACCGCCATCGAGCCGGACGCATTAGGTGATATCTTCAGTGGTTCGTGCGTGGTGGACAAGAAGAACAACCAGGTGGTCGCTTTCTACACCTCAGCAGGAAAGAGTCAGGTGCAGTCAATGGCAATCTCCAAGGATAACGGTAAGACGTTTGAGAAATATGACGGCAACCCCATCCTCGTCAGCAAGGAGGAGGACTTCCGTGACCCGAAGGCATTCTGGAATGCTGATATCCAGAAATGGAACATGGTACTTGCCGTCGGACAGGAGATGCACATCTACTCCTCCGACAACCTGAAAGACTGGACGTATGAGAGTGCCTTCGGTAAGGAATACGGTTGTCATGACGGTGTATGGGAGTGTCCTGACCTGATGAAGATGACCGTCCGTGGTACCAACAAGCAGAAGTGGATGCTGATATGTAATATCAACCCCGGTGGTCCCTTCGGCGGCTCCGCTACCCAGTATTTTATCGGTGACTTCGACGGAAAGAAGTTCACCTGCGAGCATACAGACACCCGTTGGATGGACTATGGCAAGGACCACTATGCCACCGTCACCTTCGACAACGCCCCAGAGGGAAGACATATCGCCCTGGCATGGATGTCGAACTGGCAGTATGCCAACCAAGTGCCCACCAAGCAGTACCGCAGTGCCAACAGCATTCCCCGTGACCTCGACCTCTTCGAGTATAACGGACAGACCTACTGCGGGGTGACACCCTCGAAGGAGATGCTTGCCCTGCGTGGCAAGACCACTAACAAACTGCCACAGACCGGTGAGCTGGTCATAGATCTGAAAGGCTCTACGGAGATCACTTTCTCCAACTCACTCGGCGAGCAGGTGGTGATGGAGTATGACGCTGTCAAGAACACGTTCTCGATGGACCGTACCCGCAGCTATGCCAGCTTCAGCGAGGCATTCCCCTGCAAGACCGTCGCACCCACCTATGGTGCCGTCAAACAACTGCGTATCTTCATCGACCACAGCTCTATCGAGGCTTTCGACGCTGATGGACGTATGGCGATGACGAACCTCGTGTTCCCCACAGAGCCTTATACGCAGATCAAAGTGACCAATAACGCAAAAGTAACTATTTATCCTTTCTGAAATGATGGCAAACAACACCAATAAATCGATTTATCTGATTCCTGTGATGCTCTGCTTCTTCTGCATGGGCTTCGTAGACCTTGTGGGCATCGCATCCAACTATGTGAAGGAAGACCTCGGACTGTCTGACTCTGTCGCTAATATCTTCCCCTCACTGGTATTCTTCTGGTTCCTCATCTTCTCCGTACCTACGGGTATGCTGATGAACAAGATAGGACGTAAGAACACGGTATTACTCTCACTGATCGTGACGGTGGTGTCCTTGTTGATACCCCTCTTCGGCAACTCCTTCACGGTGATGCTTATAGCCTTCTCACTGCTGGGTATCGGTAACGCACTGATGCAGACGAGCATCAACCCCCTTGCCATGCTGATTATCGGTGACAAGAACCTTGCCTCGACACTGACCTTCGGACAGTTCGTGAAGGCGATCGCCTCGTTCCTTGCTCCTTATCTCGCCATGTGGGGTGCCACACAGGTCATCCCCTCGTTCGGCTATGACTGGCGTGTGCTGTTCATGGTCTATTTCGTCGTAGGTCTGTTGTCCACCGCTTTGTTATGGGCAACCCCTATTCAGGAGGAGCTCCCCACAGGTAAGTCGTCCTCGTTCGTGGATTGCCTTCGTCTGTTGAGCAAGCCCATCGTACTGCTGTCATTCCTCGCCATCATGTGTCATGTGGGTATTGACGTGGGTACCAACACCACGGCACCGAAACTGCTGATGGAGCGTGTCGGCATGACCCTTAACGAAGCTGCCTTCGCCACTTCCCTGTACTTCATCTTCCGTACCATCGGTGCACTGACAGGTTCTTTCTTCCTCCGTGTGATGAAGACCCGCTGGTTCTTCATCATCAGTGTCGTGCTGATGGCGGCAAGTATGATCCTTATGTTCAGCGGTCAGTCGAAGATGGTACTGTATGTTGCCATCGCCCTGGTCGGTTATGGTAACTCCAATATCTTCTCCATGGCATTCTCCGAGGCACTGCTCTCCGTTCCCGACAAGCAGAACGAGGTATCTGGTCTGATGATTATGGGACTCTTCGGCGGTACGGTATTCCCCCTTATCATGGGTTTCATGAGTGATGCCATGGGACAGGCTGGTGCCGTTGCAGTGATGGCTGTGGGTGTCATCTATCTATTCACCTATATCAAACAAGTCAAGAACTAAAAATACAATAAAACTATGAAGAATCTGATTATAGGACTGGGCGAGGCATTATGGGACATGCTGCCCGAGGGAAAGAAACTGGGTGGCGCTCCTGCTAACTTCGCCTATCATGCAGGGCAGTTTGGACTGGACACCGTTGCTATCAGTGCACTGGGTGAGGACAAGCTCGCTGACGAGACGATAGAGGCGCTGGAGCAGAACGGACTGAAATACCTAATGCCACGGGTACCGTATGCTACTGGCACCGTACAGGTGACCCTGACTGGTGAGGGCATCCCCACCTATGAGATCAAGGAGAATGTGGCTTGGGATAATATCCCTTTCAATGACGAGATCAAAGCAGCGGCAAAGAACTGCCGTGCCGTGTGCTTCGGCTCCCTTGCCCAGCGTAACATCGTGAGTCGCCAGACCATCCAGCAGTTCCTCGACGCTACTCCAGAGGACTGTATCAAGATATGTGACATCAACCTGCGCCAGCAGTTCTTCTCCAAGGAGATTCTGGAGGAGTCGTTCAAGCGTTGTAATATCCTGAAGATCAATGACGAGGAACTGGTGGTCGTCACCCGTATGTTCGGCTATCAGGAGTTGGACGATGCCAAGATCTGCGAGAAGATGGTGAAGGAATACAACCTGCAGATGCTCGTACTGACCTGTGGCACCAATGGCAGTCATGTGTTCACTGCTGACGGCAAGCATTCCTTCCAGCCCACTCCGAAAGTGGAGGTTGCCGATACCGTAGGTGCAGGCGACTCCTTCACAGGAAGTTTCTGTGCCGCCATCCTGAACGGCAAACCCGTCGAGGAAGCACACCGCATCGCCGTGGAGGTAAGTGCCTATGTATGTACCCAGAACGGTGCGATGCCGAAATATCCCGCAGAACTGGTTGCGAAAGTGAAATAAAAAAGAAACGGGGCTCAAACGAGTCCCGTTTCCTTTTTATCATATCACTTGCTTATTTCAGTAAGTTCATCGTATCGGTGGCAATCATCAGCTCCTCATCGGTAGGAATGACGACAACCTTCACCTTGGAGTCGTCAGCGGAGATGACAGCCTCCTCACCACGGACATTGTTCTTCGACTCATCGAACTTGATGCCGAGGAACTCCATGTCCTTACATACCTCAGAACGCATGCTGACCTGGTTCTCACCAACACCGGCAGTGAAGACAACGACATCCAGACCACCCATGGCAGCGGCATAGGCACCAATGTATTTCTTGATACGGTAGAAATACATATCCTGAGCCAGTTTAGCACGCTCGTCACCATTCTTGGCGGCATTCTCCACATCGCGCATATCGCTGCTGCCACCTGTGATACCGGCAACACCACTCTTTTTATTGAGCAGGTTAGACATGCCGTCAGCATCCAGACCCAGCTTCTTCTCGATGAAGGTCACAGCACCACCGTCGATATCACCGGCACGGGTACCCATCACCAGTCCCTCCAGCGGAGTAAGACCCATCGAGGTATCGATGCACTTGCCATCCTTCACGGCAGCGATAGAACCACCATTACCCACGTGGCAGGTCACCATCTTGGTACCCTCAGCCTTGATACCGAGGAACTCACAGGCACGGGCTGACACATAACGGTGAGAGGTGCCATGGAAACCGTAACGGCGGATGCCGTACTTCTCATACAGCTCGAAAGGAATAGCATACATATAAGCCTTGGGGGGCATCGTCTGGTGGAAAGCAGTATCAAAGACACCCACCTGCGGAAGACCCGGCATCAGCTCCTTCACGGCATTCACACCCTTCAGGTTGGCGGGGTTATGCAGCGGAGCGAGGTCTGAGCACTCCTCGAAAGCCTTCAGCACCTCGTCGGTCAGAATCACCGACTTATTGAATTTCTCACCACCATGCACCATACGGTGACCCACAGCGTCAATCTCCTTCAAGTCTTTGATCACACCAATCTCAGGGTCGGTCAGCAAAGAGAAGATAAACTTCACTCCCTCTGTATGCTCTGGGATGTCATGCATGATCTGCTTTTTCTCCCCATTGGCAAGTTTCACTTTCACAAAGGCACCGTCCAAGCCCACGCGCTCAGCACCGCCCGATGTCATCACACTCTTGTCATCCATGTTGTACAGGGCGTACTTAATGGAAGAAGAGCCACAATTCAATACAAGAATTTTCATGTTTTCTATAATTATAAACTATCAACTATTTCTTAGCGTCCATTGCCTGACATGCCGTGATGGCAACCATATAATAGATGTCCTCCACAGAGCAACCACGGGAGAGGTCGTTGACCGGACGGGCGATACCCTGCAGGATAGGACCGATAGCGATAGCGTCACCTAAGCGCTGTACGAGCTTATAACCGATATTACCAACCTCCAGGTTCGGGAATACAAGGACGTTTGCCTTTCCGGCAATCTCTGAACCGGGAGCCTTCTTGCTGCCTACGGAGGGTACGAGGGCTGCGTCAGCCTGCAACTCACCGTCAATCTTCAGAGAGGGATCCAACTCCTTAGCCAACTTGGTAGCCTCGATGACCTTGTCCACCACCTCATGCTTGGCACTTCCCTTGGTGGAGAAGCTCAGCATAGCGACACGAGGGTCAGCAAAACCTGCCACTGACTTAGCGGTCTGGGCGGTACATACGGCAATCTGACTGAGCTGGGCAGCGTCAGGCATCGGAGTAACGGCGACATCACCGACCACCAATACACCATTCTCACCATACTGCTTCTCTTTGGAGATGAGCAGCATGCCACCACTGACACAAGTGATGCCGGGAGCACACTTGATAATCTGCAGGGCAGGACGCAGCGTGTCACCAGTCGTTGACAACGCACCGCTGATCTGACCGTCAGCACCCTCGGTCTTGATAATCATACATCCCAGATAAAGAGGATTCTTCACCAGCTCACGAGCCTGCTCGATAGTCATTCCCTTGCTCTTACGGAGCTCGGCGAGTTTCTCGGCATACTCCTCACTCTTCTCACAGTTCTCCGGGTCGATGAGTGTTGCCTTATCGATATGCTGCAGACCTTTCTCCTTGGCGAGGGCATGCACCTTATCAGGGTTACCAATCAGAATGATGTCTGCGATGTCGTCAGCCAATACACGGTCGGCTGCACACAATGTACGCTCCTCCTCAGCCTCGGGGAGCACGATGCGCTGCTTGTTTGCCTTAGCACGCGCTACGATTTGACTTAATAAATCCATAATTTGTTTTATTATTAGTTTTAAGATATTTACATGGACTGCAAAGTTACGAAAAAACTATGAACTTTGAACGATGAACTATGAATTTTAAAGATTATTTACATCATTTCCTTCGTCAGGATACTCTCCAGTTTCTCTGCCGAGAGACGTATCTGGAGCTCTGACTTGATGGCAACAGTAATGGAACCTGTCTCCTCGCTGACGACGACAGCCACACAGTCAGACTCCTGCGAGATTCCCAAAGCCGCCCGATGACGCAGTCCCAGTTCCTTAGGAATATCCAGGTCGTGGCTGACGGGAAGGATACAGCCGGCAGCTTTTATCCGCTTGTCAGAGATAATCATTGCCCCATCATGCAAGGGAGAGTTCTTGAAGAAGATGTTCTCTATGAGTTGCTGACTGATACTCGAATCTATCAGCTCACCGGTAGCCACCACGTCATCCAACGGCATATTACGCTCCAAGACTATCAATGCGCCCACTTTACGCTTACTCATGTTCAAGCATGCCATCACAATAGGCATAATGACTTTCTTCAGCTCCTCACTGTTAGCCGCCTTGCCTTTGCCAAAGAAACGGGTAATAGTACGCATCCGCTCATGTGCACCGAGGTTATACAGGAACTTCCTGATATCATCCTGAAACAGAATAATCAAGGCGATGACTCCCACACTGACCAGTTTGTCCATAATAGACCCTAACAGGCGCATCTCCAGCACCTGAGAGACCAACAGCCAAAGTACCACGAAAATCATGATACCCATGAACACATTCAATGACCTTGACACCTTCATCAGCCTGTAAATGTAATACAGCATCAAGGCGACAAGGACGATATCGATAATATCTTTTATTCCAAACTCAAACAACATAGTCCTAAACCCTACACGATAAACTCTCAACTATACTGACACACTCTACCGCTTCCCTCACATCATGAACCCGCAGGATGGCAGCACCTTTCTGTAAGGCGATGGTATTCAATACGGTCGTGCCATTCAGAGCTTCAGAGGGAGAGCCTCCCAATACCTTATAAATCATTGACTTGCGGGAAGCACCCACCAAAAAAGGAAGATGCAACATATTCAGATTCTCCAAGTTACTCATCACCTCATAGTTCTGTTCCGTCGTCTTCCCGAAGCCGAAACCAGGGTCAAGGATGATATCTTTCTGTCCAAGAGAGCGTAACTCATCCACCTCTTGGGCAAAATGGAGCAGCATCTCCTTTATGGTCGGTTGGACTGACATGAGGATATAAGCGACACCTAACCGTGCTACCATACGGAACATCTTTGTGTCTGCTCCTTCCGACACATCATTAATAATATCTACTCCATACTCCTCCACAGCCATCCGTGCCACATCGGGACGGAACGTATCGACACTCACGACAGCATCCGGCACTTCTCTGCGAACGATACCAAGGGCATAGCGCAACCGGTCCATTTCCTCATCATCTTCGACACATGTGGCACCGGGGCGAGTGGAGCACCCACCGACATCTATTACGGTCCCACCTTCCTGAAGAATCTGCTGTGTCCGCTCGATGATATCCCTTTCGGACTGTTTCCGGCTCTCCGCATAGAAAGAGTCAGGAGTCACATTCAGGATTCCCATCACCTGCGGTGTGCAAAGACTGAGCAAACGACCGTTACAATTGAGCGTATAATCCATTTCAGCCACAAAGTTACCAAATAAGTGAGAGAAATGCAAAAGAAAACCTATTTTCTTTTCATTTCCGAACGAAAAATAAGTTCGGCGAAGCCAAAGATACAAAATAATTGATAATTATCAATTGATATTTGATAATTATTTTCTACCTTTGCAGCATAAATGCCAAAAAACATGGATATTAAAGAACTCTATAAACTTTACCAACAGCATCCCTGTATTACGACAGACTCAAGGGATTGCCCCAAAGACAGTATTTTCCTGGCTTTAAAAGGGTCCTCTTTCAATGGTAACGACTATGCAGTCTCCGCCTTGGAGAAAGGTTGCAGCTATGCGATTATTGATGAGGAGCCAAGGGAAATAGAGAAACTAGGAGAACCAGGAAAACTAATCCTCGTCGATGACTGTCTGCAGACCTACAAAGACTTGGCGAGAGAGCATCGCCGCCAGTTCGACATCCCCGTTATCGGCATCACCGGAACGAATGGAAAGACGACCACCAAGGAACTCATCCGTGCCGTCTTGTCGGAATGTTATAACGTGATGGCGACAGAAGGTAACTTCAATAATGACGTAGGGGTGCCCAAGACCTTATTCCGCCTGAACGAGGAACACGATATTGCCGTTGTGGAGATGGGCGCCTCGCATCCTGGCGACATCAAGACACTGGTCGAGACGGCAGAGCCCACTTGCGGACTGATTACCAATGTGGGACGCGCCCATTTGCTGGGTTTTGGTTCCTTTGAGGGTGTCTGCAAGACAAAAGGGGAACTTTATGACTTCTTCAGAGCTCATGAGTGTCCTGTTTTCATCAACCGCGACAACGAACACTTGATGAAAATGACTGACGGACTTGCGGACATCTATTATTATGGTCAGAGTGACAACACCGATATCCTGATTCATGGCGAGGTCATCAGCTGTGCGCCCTTCCTGAAGTTCCGTTGGCGGGAACAAGACCATGATGCCGGTTACACGAGTGAGTGGATGGAGGTACAGACTCATCTGATTGGTGCCTATAACCTCGACAATATCCTTGCCGCCATCACTGTCGGCTATGTCAACAACATCCCGTTCGAGCAGATTAATCATGCCATCGCCAACTATATTCCGACCAATAACCGCTCTCAGATGACGGTCACGGAACATAACCACTTGGTGGTGGATGCTTATAATGCCAACCCAACAAGTATGAAGGCTGCCATCGACAACTTCAAACTGATGGAGGTATCTCCCAAGATGGTGATCATCGGTAAGATGGGAGAACTGGGAGATGTCTCTGAAGAGGAGCACCAGAAGGTCGTGGACATGCTTGCTGATGCCCGTTTCGACAAGGTATGGCTGGTCGGTGACGAGTATGCTGCCACTAACCGCTCAGCACTAACCGCTCAGCTCTTCCATGACGTGGAAGAGGTGAAGGCGGCTATCGCCAGCGAGCAGCCACAAGGATATTATATTCTTATCAAAGGTAGTAATAGCAACAAACTCTTTGAATTACCCGACCTGCTTTGAGAATTGAGAAATATATCATCGGAGTCTGTCTGTTAATAGGATTGCTGACAACAGGATGCAGCCAACAGAGACGGGAGGTGCTGCCAGAAGGCAACTCCGTATACTACTGGCGCACAGACTTTCGGTTGGACTCCACAGAGCGTGCCTTCCTGAAGCAGTATGGCATCCGTAAACTCTATTGCCGCTATTTCGATGTAGTGATGAGCGACTCATTAGGACCGATGCCTAATGCCACCATCACCTTCAGCGACAGTCTGCCTGAAGACATTGAGATCATCCCTACCGTCTTTATCATGGAGGACTGTATGCACCAGAAGCCGGAGGGACTGGCAGAAAAGATTGTGCAGCGTATCGTACAGATGAATGAGACCAACGACATCAAAGGTGTCAGAGAGATACAGATTGACTGTGACTATACTGCCAAGAGTCGCAAGAACTACTACGACTTCCTCCAAGCGATGGCAAATTCTTCACTCTTCACTCGTCACTTTTCACTTCTGTCAACTACCATCCGCCTTCACCAGTTGTCAATGAGGGTACCACCTGTTGACTATGGTGTGCTGATGCTCTACAATACAGGACACCCGATGAAATTCATGGAGCGTAACCCCATCCTCGACATCCGTGACGTGGCACCCTACCTGCGCTATCTGGAAGATTACGACCTGCTATTAGCTGCCGCCTACCCTGTCTTCCTCTGGCAGCGCATCATCCAGGGAGTGGATATCGAGCATGTCGCCACCGCCGAGGAAATCCTCAAGGTGAAGGAAGCGGTGGAGAAAGAGCGTCCCGAACTGAAACGTCTTATTCTCACTTACGATTTAGCAACAGATAATATAAACAGATATAAACCAGAAACCTATGAAAAGATTTATTCTCATTAGTGTACTTGCCGTATTGGCATTACCCATGCTCGGCTGTGGCTGGTACGGAAGTGACAACATCTACATGTTCCGTGTCTACGACAGCAAGGAATTCAAAGAGCGTGTCGATGACATCACGTCTAACAACTGGAAAGTGTATCTTGGGCTCCAACAGGATTATTATTACTTCAACGCTGAAGAGGTCATCAAGGCAGCCCAGAAGAAGAACGATGCCCTGATGGTCAGTTACGTCAAGAACCTGAAGAGTTACTTGGATATCTGTGACGACATTCGCTATGAGCAATGGAACTATCCCACCAAGGAGAAACTTGCCCAGCGCAACCAGAAACTGCGTGCCATCCAGACGTATGCCCTCAGCAAGGTCAAGACAAAGCTGCGCTCCCAGCACGCACTGCTCTATATGCGCTGCAACATGGTACTGGGACTGAACCGTGACAATATCACCTTCTGGGAGAATACCGCCAGTCAGTTTATCGAGACCGTCTATAAGGATATGATGAAGAATATCTACGCCGGTGCCATCTATAAGATGGGACGTGACGCAGAGGCTGCGGAGATCTTCGCTGAGCAGGGTGACTATAACAGTCTGATGACCCAGTTCTACAAGCGTCGTTCTTTCGAGGCTATCCGTCAGGAATACCAGAAGAACCCCAATGCCGGTGCACTGCCTTTTCTCCTGCAGGACTTCGTCAACAACGCCCAGGAGGCTGTGGATGCCAACATGGGTGGCAAACTCTTCATCCGTGACATCAAACAGTCGGAGGCGATGCAGATGGCACAGTTCGCCGGACAGGTGGTAAAGGAAGGGAAGACTAACGACCCTGCGATGTGGAAGGCTGCCCAGGGCTGGCTGGAATACCTCTTCGGCAAGAAACAGCAGGGCTATCAGGACATCCAGGCTGCCACTCACATGGCAGGCTCCGAGCACTCCCAACTGACGGCACGCCTCATCCACTTCTATATCAAATGTGACGTAGAACCCGTCAGCAACCAGTTTGACGCTTGGCTGGCAAGTGAGATGAAATGGTTTAAGGAACCTGATTCACAACACGGATGGTTCAAAGATAACGCTATGACACGAACGGTCAATCAGATACTGGAGAAGAAATATGCAAACAGAGTCAATACCTTGATGGGATTATATAACGTTACTGCCAACGGCAGTTTCTCTGCCAAGACAGAAACGATGAAGGTAGAGGACCTTGAGAAATTCCTGCAATACACCAAAGGAGCCTCTGACAATCCTCTGGATGCTTACCTCATTGCCAATATCGAATATGATCCCCAGAGTATGGACGACCTTGTCGGCACCAAGTACCTGCGTGTCTGTCAGTGGGAGCAGGCTATCTCATGGTTGGAGAGAGTTCCTGTATCCTTCTACAACAAACAGCATATTTCCGTCATTGCCATCAACCGCAGCGTGGATGTGGCACCATGGATTACACGTCAGTGGCTCAGTGATGCAGACTATGAGAGGACCGTCAATCTGAAATCGAGCTACAAACTCGACTTCGCCCGCCAGATGCTTGCATGGGAGAAAGAGGCTGCCCTCATGAAGGGCGATGCCCAGTGTCAGCGTTACTACGATCTGGCTGTACGCTACGCACAGGCAAACAACGATGGTGACTGCTGGTTCCTGACGGAGTATGCCAAAGAGCCGGACACCCATCAAGTAGGGGAGAACGAGAAAGACTTCAATGCCATCGCCCGCCAGTTGCTGGAGAAGGCAAGCAAGGCGAAAGACAAGACTTTGAAGGAGAAGGCACTCTTCGGACTTTGCTACTGGTACCTCCATACCGAGAAGTGGTTTACCCATGACTGGGAAAGTGAGGCTAACAGTTTTGTGTTCATCACCTATCCAGAGTCGTCACAGTATAAGGCACTGCAGGCATTGGTGAACTTTGAGAAGGCTAACGGCAATAAACCAGCGGAGTTTATCACCCACTGTGATGTCTATACCACCTTCTTGTTCAGGACCAACCAGAAGTAGGGAAATGTTAAAAAAAAGAATTTCTCATTCTTCATTTCTCATTTTTCATTTAAAAGTGCTACCTTTGCAGGCGATTTCGAAAGAATCGCCTGTAAAAGGCTTCGGGATGTAGCGCAGTTGGTAGCGCACTACGTTCGGGACGTAGGGGTCGGGCGTTCGAGTCGCCTCATCCCGACCAAGGAAAAGGACATGTCAGTCATGGCATGTTCTTTTTTTCTTAAATCAGAAGGTTTTTAAAATAAAAAGATGTATATTTGCAGGTGATGACAAAAAAGAGTGTTTTACTCATCCATATATGGCTGTTGCTGTGGTCCGCCTTGGCAACTGCCCAGCCATTATGCAAGGTTGTAAGATACGACGAGGAAGATGGTGTGCCTTCAAGTCATGTCACCCAATTGCTACAAGACGATATGGGATTCATGTGGTTTGCCACATGGAACGGGCTCTGCCGATACGATGGTTATGAATTCAAAACTTTCAAGCCACAGGTAGGCGACGGATGTACTATGACAACAGACCGTATTCGCAACATCGACCTGTTACCAGGAAGGCGTATCCTTTGTCAGGTGGATGAGGACTACTATCTTTTTGACCTTAAGAGCTATCGGTTCCGTGACCTGACTGCTGAGGAAAAGCATGATGTCCAGAAACAGGTCGGGAAGTATCGTGCCAGTCGTTCGCTTCAACGCAAACCTATCACATGGACGGATTATAACCAGACCCAATGGACATTAGATGGCGAAGGACATTTATCATATAATGATACTGCGACAGGGGAAAAGATAAACTATCCGTTACATATAGACTTTCGCACACTGACCTTCGCCATGCCAGACAACCAAGGCAACCTCTGGGCACTCGACTACTCCAGCATATATAAATTCTGTACTGAGAAACAGCACATACAGCGACTTGAAATAGAACCTAAAGGAGAGGTCAAGTGCTTGTTCTGTGACAGTAAAGGACGTTATTGGGTAACAACTAAAGATGATAAAGCGGTACGCGTCTATCGCGCCAGTAACCATCAGTTGCTGGGCTATTTAGGCAGCGACGGACGGATACACCAAGGCTACACATCCTTCGGTGCCGCCGTCTACTGTATGTTTGAAACACCAAACGGAATATTGTGGTTAGGAACGAAACCTGATGGTCTCTTCCGCTTACAGGAAGAACCATCAGGATTGTTCAAAATCGACCATTTCACTGATATTCCCAACCTTAACATATATCATATTACAGTCGACAATCAAGACCGGCTATGGATAGCCACCTTAGGAGGTGGGATATACTACACCAATAACCCCAATGATATCCATCCTTCCTTTGCAGCACCGAGCCACTATCCGCAGGAAACAGGACGCAGAGCCCGATATATGCTGATTACCGACAATAACCTGCTGATGGTAGCCACTTCTGGTGGATTATTGATTTCTCAATTGAAACACCGGGTGGATGATATGCATTTCCGACTCCATCAGCGGGAGCCTCATAGACGGAACAGCTTGAGTTGTAGCGCTACCATGGATGTAGTACAGGACTCCCAAGGACACTTCTTTGTAAGCACAGAGAGTGGAGGGGTCAACCTGATAGAAAACAAGAACCCACTCGACAGTATATTGTCGTTCCGTCACCTTAGGGAGCAGCTCCATGTCCAACCCAATGACGTGGTGCAATCACTAACTGTCGACAAAAAAGGGAGTCTGATAGCTGTAGGCAGCCACCTCATCTCACTCTTAGACAGCACAGGACAAGGACGTGTGCTTGACGCCAGGACTTTCAACGCCGACTTCCGTTTCAGCGAGGCTCATCCCCTGCAGCTCGATAACGACCATTGGCTGTTCGGACTCATAGACGGTGCCTTTGTCACCACAACAGAGCACATGCGTCAGCAAACCCCTCAGCCTAAAGTCGTTCTGACTGGAGTTTCTATTCAAGGTAGTACCGATAATGGGGCTGTCGCCTATGCCGACACCATCTTCTTACAACCCACAGAACGTAATATCACGATACGTTTTGCAGCTCTTGACTATCGCACGGCTGATCAGATTAACTACGCCTTCCGCTTATTACCCCATGAGCAATGGAGCTATATCGGTCATGACCGCTCTGCTACCCTGCTCGACCTTGAGCCTGGCACTTACCAGATGGAGATTCGCTCTACCAATGCCGACGGGCTTTGGTCTGATGACGTACGTGTATTGACAATTGTTGTCAAACCCACCTTCTGGGAGTCTGTCTGGGGACAACTTCTTATCCTTTTGTTGGTCTGTGGTACCATCGCAGCCATCACCTATACCTTATTATATATAAGACGCATCCAGCGACAGCACCATGAGACCCTAGAGAAATATCTTGCCTTGATAGAAGTTAAGGGTGAGAAAGAGGAAATAAGCAAGAAAAAGGAGGAGGTAAGTAAGGAGACAGAAGAGACAACACTGGACCCGACACTCCAACGCGTCATGAAATTTGTCAAGGAGAACATCTCCAACAGTGATGTTAACGTTGGAGACATGGCTGCGGCAGCAGCTACCAGCAGGAGTGGTCTGCAACGCAAACTCAAACAAGCGATGGGTATCACCCCACAGGACCTGCTCCGTGAGGCCCGCATCAAACGAGCCTGCCACCTGTTACGCCACACCGACCATAGCATTGCAGATATTGCCTACGCCTGCGGTTTCACTGATCCGAAATATTTTGGTCGTAACTTTAAGCAAAGCACTGGTCAGTCACCCACAGAATATCGGGAAAATACACTTTGACGCATTTTTCATCCTCTTTTGACGTGAATTTCACCCCTTTGGACTCGAAATTCACCTTACCTTTGCAACCAAAACTTAAAGATTAATCCAATAATAACTTCAAAACAATGAGACAAAAAGTATTTCGGCTACTGCTTGCTGTCATGACGATGCTCACCATCGGCAACATACAAGCGGCAAAGAAGGTACACATGTTGGGAGACTCCACCATGCAACCTTATGATGAGAACACGACAGGAACCCGCGGCTGGGGAATGTACTTCGGTAATTTCCTCACAGGAGGATGGACTGCCACCAACTATGCGGTTGGTGGTCGAGATTCACGAGGTGGCTACAACGAACTCTGGCAAAAGGCAAAGAATTCTGTAGAGGCTGGTGACTACGTCATCATCCAGTTTGCCCACAACGACACCAAGTATGACGGCATGGACAATCTGGAGCTACAGGAGTATTACACCAGTATTGGAGATGCCACCAATGCCGCTGCCGTCAAGAAAGACGGGCGTGGCACGACACCTTCCACCACCTACAAGGCTTGTCTGAAACAGATTGTAGATGCTGTGAAGGAGAAGAATGCCATCCCTATCCTGATGTCAGCGGTCTGCCGCTGTAACCTGAGCAATGGTGTTGTAGGCCGTAATGCCCGCCACGACTTAGGAGGTAAGTACTCAAAGATCACCGAATCGGGTATCCTGACTAACCAGTCGCTCCCGGAGAGTGACCATACCATGGATTACACCTATCACATGAAGCAACTTGCCTCAGAACTTGGTGTCCAGTTCATCGACATGACAGCTGCCACCAAATCACTCTATGAGAGTTATGGCACACAGGAGAAACTTCATGCTGCCTTCTTTGACAAAGGTCCCAATACCCCTAATGACAATACCCACTTTAACCTGACTGGTGCTCTGACTGCCGCCAAGTTGGCAGCACAACTACTGAAGGACGCGGGTATCTTAGCGGATAACATCGAGATACCTACCGACTTGGCGATTACTCCTTCTGAGGCTGATATGGGCGAAGTATATGTGGGGCAGTCTGCCACAAAAGAACTGACCCTTAACGGTCTTGGCATGGAACCCTCATCAGGAACCATCACCATCACTGCCGACAATGGGGTGCTGCTGTCCACTGACAAGCAGAACTGGCAGAACACCTTAGAGGTAAGCTATGAGAACGGCACCGTCATTAAGACATTCTATGCTAAAATGAATGTGACGGCTACTGGTATCATGAGTGGCACGGTAACAGCGACGATTGGCGATAAGACCGCCAAAACAACAATTTCCGTAACAGGTGTTGAATTAGGTGGAGGCGAGTCCTTCACCGCCACATGGGCACTGACCAGTAATGACAATGCCGTTGTCGATGGTCATGCGACTGCCGCCGATGCCAAAGTAAATGGCATGGCAAAGTATGGTAACAACGGGCAGAATGGTCTGATGGTCAGCACCAGCGATGGTGGTGCCTGGGTAAAAGCCGAGGATGACTCCCCCAACCAGTATGTGCAGTTTACCGTCACAACCCCTGACGGCAAGAAACTCGACATCAACCATATCACCATGAAGATTGGAGGACGTGGTGGAAGTGGTATGAGATGCCACGCTTACTATTCCACTGATGGCTTTGCGACACGAACCACCATCTATGCACCAGCCTCTATGGTAAGTGGTGTGCTGAATGAGGTGGACGTTACACCCGTCATCAAACTGGAAGAAGGTGACCAGTTACAGATTCGCATATACCCTTGGTATACCAGTGATGCCACAGGTAAATGGCTGTGTGTCAAAGACGTGATAGTCGGTGGTCAGGCAAAAGACGCTGCCGGTGTGAACATCCCCGGTACTATTACCTATAAGCTCGACAAGGGTGGACTGAATGAGAATAACGGCCAAGAGATTATTACTCCCAACGAGCTCTCCGCCGGTTTTGCGGGTAAGAAATGGGATTATGAGGGTACTAACGAGAAAGTAGTGCTTGAAGGAACGACCTTTCAGGGTGCCAGTGGCAACACTCCGATGATGCAACTCAGGTTCACGGGGAAAACCGATGAGACCCTCTCTACCTTTGCTGATGATGACTGCACCATCTCCTTGACACTGACTCCCGAGGACGGTTTCTCGTTCATCCCCTCAAAGGTTAGTTTCCTGGCTGGCAAATTCAACTCTGGCAATCCCCATCTGACCTTCGCTGTCGAGGCAGGTGACACCAAAAAGACATTAAAAGACAATGTGGAACTGAACCGCAGTAAGACAAACCCTTTAGTAGACCCCTCTTCCTTCAGTGAGGAGTTAAGTGGCTTCACCGCTACTGCCGATGCCCCTCTGAAACTGAAGTTCTCTTTCCTCAATGTCCAGGGAACCCGCTCTGCCGGTATTGGCAACCTCGTCATCGAAGGTACTCTCGTAGGTGCTGCCACACAAGTCACGAAATATGCACTGAACACACAAGTTGTTCCCTCAGAGGCAGGCGCTATCGATCGTGATCCCGATATGGAGACCTACAAAGAAGGTACAAAGGTTACCCTGAAAGCAACCAAGAACTTCGGTTATAAGTTCAAGGAGTGGCAAGATGCCGCTGGGGCTGTTGTCTCTACCGACGCAGAGACCACTATCACGATGGACGGTGAGAAAACTATCAAGGCTGTCTTTGAGACAGTTCCCATCTACACCGTTACCACTGATGTGAAGAATGATGCTGACCGCGACTTGGGTAGCATTACCCTTTCACCCAACGATCATGATGACAAGTATGAGGCTGGTACAAAGATTACTGCTACTGCCAACACCTCAAAGATTCTGAAGTTCACCAACTGGGAGGACAACAGCACCTCTGCTGAGCGTGAGATTACGGTCGATAAGGACATGACCATCATCGCCAATTATGAGGTACAGGACTTCATCGCTGTATTTGATGCCAGCAAGACCGCTGCCTATGCCACCCAAGGTACCTATCCTTTCTCTGCCGACGTGACTTGGGATGCCGACCGCAACGCCAAAGTCTCTATTGTTAAACAGAGCGACGGTTCACTTGTCACAGGCACCAATGCCACACCCGTTGTCCGCAACCGTGCCAATAGCGGTGTGCTCAACACACTGAGTGGTGTTTTCCAGAACGGTTACAACACTGCTGAGATAGCCTGGCAGTACCAGTTCTCCACGGTTGGCTTCACCAAGGCTACCTTCGAGGCAGACATGGCAGCCAAGAATGCCGCCACCAAAAACTGGAAAGCACAGGTTTCCACAGATGGTACTACTTTTGAGGATTTAGGTGAGGCATGGACAGTAGCTTCTAACACACTCACTCCGCTGAGCTTTACGCTCCCGGCAACGGCTATCGGCAAAGAGACCGTCTATGTCCGCATCATGGGTACTGGTACAGAGTTGCTTTCCGACAAATACACCTTCAACGCAGGAACCTCTGCCGAAGGATTGGTATACGCCTCCAACTCAGAGAGTCAGGTTGGTAATGTCTATGTGTTAGGTGAAGCTGTCGTTGTTGCTGACGAGACAGCACCTGCCATCATAGCCACCATCCCTGCTGATGGTGCCAAGGATGTAAGTGCTACTGGTAAGATCACCATTACTTTCGATGAGAAGATTGAGGCTGGTACCGCCAATGGTGTTGCCACACTGAACAATCAACCGGTAAATGCTGAATGGAGCAGCAAGTCTGTCAGCTTCAGCTATAGCAACCTCGACTATAATACGGAATACACCTTCCAGATGCCTGCCGGTTTTGTACAGGACAAGTCAGGTAATGCTTACAACAAGGTAGTCAATGTCGTGTTCACCACCATGAACCGTCCGACTGTTGAGAAGGGTCTCTTCGACGTAGTGGTATCCACCACAGAAGAGTTAAGTGCCGCCATCAACACAGCCAACACCCGTGCTGACAAGAACACACGCTTCCGCATCTTCATCAAGAAGGGTGTGTATAAACTGCCTACTGGTGCCACGAAACACTATGTACACCAGAATGGCGACAAGACGATAACCTACTGGGAAGGCGACCTGCCCGACCCCATCACCTACGTGAAGGCAGCTAATATTTCTTTCATCGGTGAGGACCGTGAGACAACCATCATCACGCAAGACATCACCAACGATGCAGACATGCTCTTCGACGGTCAGTTTGGAAAGGCTCATAAGTACGAGGAGATCAACAACAGTGCCGTTCTGCAGTTGGAGAGCAGCGCTACAGGCACCTACTTCCAAGATATTACCATCAAGAGCGGCATCAACGATGCCTTAGGTCGCAACCTTGCCATTCACGACAAGTCGTCGAAGACCATCTATAAGAACACACTGCTCTATGGCTATCAGGACACATGGACCTCTAACAATGAACAGGGACTCTTCTACTTCGAAGACGGACAGGTGCGTGGACGTACAGACTATCTCTGTGGTAAGGGCGATGTCTATTTCAATGGGGTGGAACTGCTCCAGATTGCCAGCGGCTATGCTGCCGTTCCTTCTACTCCGAGGAGCATTGGCTGGGTATTCAACGGATGCCAGATCAGTGCTGACGGAAGTGGTGTTGACGGCACCTACACCCTTGGTCGTCCATGGGGAAAGGGCACTCCTGTAGCTGTATTCATCAATACTAAGATGAACGTTGCCCCGAAGGCTGAGGGATGGAGTGAGATGAGCAATGGCTGGCCGAAGCGCTTCGCAGAATACAACTCTTTCAATGCCAAGGGCAATGCCATCGACCTGGGCGGTCGTAAGACAACCTTCGCCGAGTCTCATACAAACAACCCCGTGCTCAGCGAGGAGGAGGCTACCAACTACAACGATATGAGCAAGATGTTTGGTGACTGGCAGCCTACACTCCTTACCGAGCAGGCTCCCGTACCTACCGACGTGAAGTTGGACGGTGAGGTATTGTCATGGACAGGTAGCGACTATGCCCTGCTCTATGCAGTCTGTGAGGATGATCAAATTATCGGGTTCACCACCGAGACACAGTTCGACCTGAGCAGTATTGCCGCACCGTCACGTCGCGCTCAGAGTGCAGACAAATATACCGTACGTGCCGCCAACGAGATGGGTGGATTGAGCAGTGCATCTGTTCCTGCCGTTGCTACAGGCATCAATACGGTCAGCCAGCATGGCACCATCAACAGCCAGGATATCTACACCATAGACGGTCGTCGTGTCAACACCCTTCAGAAGGGAGTTAACATCGTACGTCTGCAGATGGCAGACGGAAGTGTAAAGACGGTGAAAGTCATCAGATAATCATCCGGCGTTAATACGCGATATACGGTTCAAGCCTGCGGATATCTTCGTCAGTGAAGTCACTGGAGAAACGAAGGTCCTGCAGGCTTTTTATATTCCCATGTAAACGACGGTAGTCTGTGATAGCCTTTGCCTGATAGAAGTTGATATACGGATGACGGCGTAGTTGTTGGAGGGTGAGTTTATTGACATTCAGTTTCTGAGGATCAGACTTTTCTATCACGAAATACTTCTTTGCCTCCTCGGGGAAATTATCTATCTCATCCAATTGGTCGACACTCACATAGCCCCCCAGCCACTTACCATAGCGCACAATCTCTTTAGCATAATAGGCACCGATACCCGGCACCTGACGTAGCATAGCAGTATCGGCAATATTCAGCACCACATGCTCCCCCTCCCGTATCTTCACTGGATAGCGTAAGCTGTCTTTCTTATAAGTACTATAGTTACTATAGTCCCTATAGTTCCTATCATTAATATCCCCCCTTCCCCCCACTAAAGTGGAAGCAGGAAGATAATCCTCGGAGATACGAATATAAGGTTCCAGCCGCCGATAGTCCTTGACCGTCAGCCCATAGAGACGGGCAAAGTCCTCCTTCTTGCGGTAGACACCTCCCTTTGCCCGATAACGATAGATATTCCTCACCTGCCAAGGTTGAAGCCCAAGACGTAATAGTTCAGTGCTGTCAGCAGTATTGGGATCGAAGTAGAAACATTCTGGTTGCTGCGATGGAGGCACGGCATAGGTGATTCCTATTTTCCTAGTAGAACTAGTTTTCCTAGTAGAACCAGAACCACTAGTACTACTAGTTTCCCCTCCCAACAGGAATATCCCTATCAAGACCAAAGTCCCGACAAGCATAGTGATAATAAGTATTAGTCGGTCGTTGCGGTTCATACAATACCTAATTGATGCAGGAAAACAAGGATGATACAGATAGGACAGACGATACGGACGGCAAAGAGGTAGACCCCGAAGAACGTCCCTTTCAGAGTTCCTCCGTTGGTAAACTCATCATGTACTATTTTCTTGGGGATATACCAGCCTACAAACAGACAGGCAAGCATAGCACCCATGGGCAACAGGAAGTTTGCTGTCAGACGGTCACAGAAGTCCATCAACGAGAAACCCATGAGTTTCAGTTCCGGATAAGCCCCTACAGAAAGGGAGCAGAAGATACAGATGACACCTGCAATAACAGTGAGCACCCATGCCGACTTCTTCCGGGGCATTTCAAACTCCTCCGTGAAGAAGGCAGTACCTATCTCATGCATGGAGATAGTGGAGGTCAGTGCCGCAAACACCAGCAGTGCATAGAACATAATGCTGACAATATATCCCACCAATGGCATGGCAGCAAAAGCCTGCTGGAACACGTTCGGCAAGGTAATAAATATCAGGGAAGGTCCACTATCCGGGTTCACCCCTACTGAGAAGGCTGCTGGGAATATCATAAGTCCTGAGAAGATGGCTATCATAGTATCTATCACCGCAATCTGGCCTGCAGACTGTAACAGGTTGGTGTCTTTCGAGAAATAGCTGGCGTAGGTACACAGACAAGCCGTTCCTAATGACAACGAGAAGAATGCCTGTCCCAATGCCTCCAAGAACACGCTGCTGGACAGTTTCGAGAAATCCGGGTGCAACAGGAAGCGCACGCCCTCTATAGCTCCAGGCAGCATACAGGAGGCGACCACCAGTATCAATAGCAGGATAAAAAGGATTGGCATCAACAGTTTCGAAGCTCGCTCGATACCTTTCTGTACCCCACGGACAATGACGAGATGGGTGATCAGGATAAAGACAATACCCCATAGGGTTGGTTTCAGCGGGTCACTGGAGAAAGCCACGAAATAGTTCTTCACATAGGCGGCATCACCACTAAGATGTCCGACGACAGAAGCCCACAGATATTGCAGGCACCAGCCTGCCACCACTGCATAGAAACCCAGAATGATAGTAGAAGTAAGAATACCCAGATATCCCACGAATTTCCAAGGACGACCGTTCGACAGTACGTCGTACGCCTTGGCAGCATTCGCTTGGGCATGGCGACCCACGACAAACTCGCTGACCATACCGGGGATTCCCAGCAACAGGATGCACCCTATATAAATAAGGATAAAGGCAGCCCCACCGTTCTCCCCTGTCGTATACGGAAAACGCCACACGTTCCCCAGTCCGACAGCTGACCCCGCCGTGGCAAGTATGACACCTAACTTACTTCCGAAACTCCCTCTACCCACTTCCATTTTATCATTTCGTCATTTTCATTCCTCATTTATTCATTTCTCATTCCTCATTTAACTTAGTAGTCCAAACTGATGAAGGAAAATCAAGAGGATGGCAAGCGGACAGACATACTTCACCAGGAAGATATAGACATGGAAGAGACGGACATAACCGATGCTCTTCAACTCCCCCTGATTGGTAAACTCATTACGGACTATCTGATGCGGCACGAACCACCCTATGAAAATACATGTCAGGAATCCCACGATAGGCAGGAATATCTGTCCCGTAATGAAGTCGAACCAGTCGAACAACGACTTGCCGAAGAAGGTCAGTACATCGACGGCTCCCATGGACAGCGAGCAGAACGCTCCGATGACAGAAGCGCTGACAGTCACCACCAGTGCCGCCTTCTTACGTGACACCTTCATCTCCTCATGGATAAACGCCGTACTCACCTCATGCAGTGACATCAACGAGGTTAAAGCCGCCAATGACAACAGCACAAAGAACAGCAACGAGATACAGTAGCCCACTATGGGTATCGAGGCAAAAGCCTGTTGGAACACATTCGGCAAAGTGATGAAGATCAGTGACGGTCCACTGTCAGGGTTTACCCCTACCGAGAAGGCGGCAGGGAATATCATGAGACCTGCCAAGATTGCCACCAGACTGTCGATGATTGCTATCTGGGATGCCGACTTCGTCAAATTCGTATAACGTGAGAAATAGCTGGCATAGGTACACAGACACCCCATGGCGATACTCAGCGAATAGAAGCTCTGCCCCAATGCTCCCAAGAACACATCACTGGTCATCTTCGTCATGTCAGGCTTAAACAGGAACTCAATACCCTTATCAGCATCAGGCAACATACAGGATGCCCCTACAATAATTAATAATAATATAAATAAGGTGGGCATCAACAGCTTAGAGGCACGCTCGATACCTTCCCTCACCCCATGCTCGATAATCAGGTAAGTGATACCCAAGATGATCACTGTCCATAACACTGGTTTCACAGGATGTGTTGCCAGTTCCGAGAAATAGGTCTTGAAATACTCCGGCTCACCCTGCAGGTGTCCTATCAGCGACGCGAAGATATACTGCAGGCACCACCCGCTGACCACCGCATAATAGCCAGTAATCAGAAAACCCGTCATCACTCCCATATAGCCGATTAATGACCAAGGAGTACCACCTGCCAGTTTTCTGAAAGCACGTGCAGTATTTGCCTGTCCATGACGACCCACGATAAACTCGCTGACCATACAGGGAATACCCAGCAACACCACACAAACCACATATATCATGATGAACACAGCACCGCCGTTCTCACCAGCCATATAGGGGAAGCGCCATACATTACCCAGTCCGACAGCAGAGCCCGCCGTGGCAAGTATGACACCCAACTTACTTCCAAAATTCGCTCTTTCTCCCATAATATCTTTCTTAGCGTTTGCAAAGATAGTAAAAATTACTAATTACTAATTACTAATTACTAATTATTTCGTACCTTTGCAAGCAAATTGAAAGACAATGACTACAAAAATACTCCAAACCGTAAGAAGATATCCCCTTTCCATCCTCTGTATCATACTCATCTGGATACTTTCTTTTGTACCATTCTTCCCAGAGACCCCATTTGACGAAGTAATGTTTATCGACAAATGGACACATCTCGTCATGTATGGAGGAACATGCTCTATGATATGGATAGAGTATCTTCTCCGGCATACCATATTAAATAAAAAGAAGCTGTTTTGTTGGGCATGGCTTGCCCCGATTGTGATGAGTGGCGTAATAGAACTGCTGCAAGAGTATGCTACCACCACCCGCAGTGGGGAGTGGTTCGACTTTGCCGCCAACTCCACGGGAGTCACCATTGCCGCCCTGTTGGGGATGTTACTCGCCTACTTCAAAGTTTTCAATAAGAATCCTCGTCACGAGACCCTGCGCTGACACGAAATAGACACGGGGAATAATTGACGAGGCAAAGAGATTGTAGATTTGCCGGTCAGACTGTGCTGAATAAGGAATTTGCAAGTCATACTCTTCCCAGAAAGGAGCCACCATATCCTCTTCCTCCCCACGGCTGATAGCAACCATCTGAAACCCTGGGTCATCCCTATGGCGCAGGTAGTAGTCGTTCAACTCAGGCAATTCCCGCTTGCAGTCACCACATAACGTACTGAAAAAAACGATGACAGTCTCACCTGTCAAATGACTGGTGGAAAATGTTGCGGGCGAGCCATTGACAACCACACTGACAGAGAAGGAAGGCACACGGTCACCCACAACTATTCGTTCCACCACATCATTATCTTCATGGATGCTGCCACACCCTGTCACAACAAGGCAAAACAGCACCATAAACATATCTAAACCAAAAGGACTATCTTTCATCTTTTTATGGTTCTGGCGTTGGAGACGGATCGGGTGTCGGAGTTTAGGGAGCCACATACTTCTCTCCTATCACAACATGAGTATCACCTGTCACCACGGCATTATTTCCACCACCATAGACGTTGCCCGTGATGTTGGCACCCTTGACTTTCTGGTAGTATGTCGTTCCTTCTTCGGCAGTACCTGTTGCCTTAGTGTAAGTATATGGACTGGTACCGCTACGAGTGTAATAGCCAGTCACGTCAGCTCCTGTAGCAACAGAGACCATCTCCTCATACTCTGATGTACCGATATTGACATTGGTATTACCTTTCACATCGGCAGCATTACCACCGCCAAAGACGTTGCCTATCGCTCCAATCTCGCCCTTCTTATGGGCAGGAAGTGTCACGGTATGCTCGGTTGGTTTACCTTCATCGAGCGTTATCGTTTTACCTTTGAAACCATTGGCATCGTAATCACCTGTTGTCGGATAGGTATCTGGAGAACCAACAGACTCATTGATATTAACTGTAGGACTGGCAATCATCTTAGCACCAGTACCATAGCCACCACCATAAACAGCACCAATACTGGTGAACGAACGGACATTGACTTCTGGATCGTCGAATGGGTTATCGCCAGACTCCTTCGGTGTACCATCATCATCATAGCCATAAATGGAATAAGCTGCCAGGTTACCACCGCCATAAAGCTCACCAATGACAACAGGACGACAGCCTGTTTCCTCTACATTGACAGTAATCTTACCGCTAATAGTACCACTGATGTTATTACCACCGAAGACACGATTGAAGGTTCCGTTGGTGATAGTCAGCGTCACATTGTCATGGATATCGGCAGCCTCAGCACCGCCATATGCTTCCTGTAAACCTGGGATACAAGCCATGTGCAACTTCGCCTCAGCATCCATCGGTGCACTCTTACCGCCACCGTATGCCTCATCAACTTGGAACTGGCAGACAGGCTCACCATTATTTTGCAGTTCTTCCAACATGGTGAGTGCTGTCTTGCGAACATTACCCTTGGTATTAGAACCACCGAAGACACGATGAATAGTACCACCCTTGATATTGACGGTTGCTTCACCAGTACCATAGCGATAGGGAGCGAAATCATCGCCACTGACTCTGTCTTCCTTGGTTGGGAACTGATCCTCTACCAAATGGTAGTCCTTGTAACCAACATTAGCACCAGGATTATCAGAACCATTTGGCAACTTATCATAACCGTTACCGCCACCAAACAGTTCAAGAATCTCGTAGGTGCCATTAACCTCCACATCAGTAGCTGGTGTCGAAGCAGCATTACCACCACCATACACCTGACGAATACTTGTCAATCCGCAACCGTCGATGATGACCTTAGCTTCACCTGTCTCCAAATTAGTCGGCTCATAAGCTGCTAAGTTACCACCGCCATAGACAGCCTCAACATCAAATGTCTCGGTTTCCTTATCTGGCTTGACACTGATTTTGTCTTTATCCGCATTCTGTGTAGCATAGACGTGCACAGTGACAGTACCCTTTGGTGAACCATTCATATCGTTACATCCAAATACTTGACGCACAATAGCACCTTTTGCGTCATCATCCGATGCAACATCTTCATTCAGATTCACCTGTACATTGCCTCCCGTCGTTCCTGCCTCACTGATAGGAATCTGTTCCTCTTCCGGAGTAGTACTTGGATAAGTGATATTATCGACACTACCCTTACCACCACCGAACACGCTGCCGAAGTAGTAATACTTAGTAGCATCTTCCGAATCAACGACCTTCGTACCTACAGTACCACCTTTGATATTCACCGTTGCATTCTCTGCCACAGCACCAATTTCGCCACCACCATAGATACTGCTCTTGACTATACCACCAGTCATGTTCAACGTGGTTCCCTTACACTTGCCCAGTTTTGACCATATCGGGAGCAATGTCGTACCATCCAGCGCATAGAGTCGTCCCATACCGCCTGTAAACACATTACCACCCTTGGTATATTGCAGATGGTTCTGATAGTCGAAGGTGGTGTTTGGTATCGCATCCTTCTGCTCATCAGTTGGATTATAGATGTATTCCAAGTCGTTACCAATGGTACCGCCACTGATATTCACTGTGATATAGCCACGTCTTTTATTATAGTAACTGGATGCAGGTTCTGTACTCGGGTTAGGATAGGAGCCGTCATATTGATCGTCAGGACGAAGGATACCATAAGGTTTTATGGTTTCCCCTCCTTCCTCTATCTCTTCATCCACCAGATAGAGTCCATAGCCTACCGATGCCAATCGACCGCCGCCATAGACAGAGCCAAGTATCTTACCACTCTTGATGTTCAGTTCTACAGAGCCGCCGATATTACCTGCTGTCAGTGCCTCACCACCGAAGCCACGGCCACCACCGAACACGTTGCCATCTACGTACGAGGTACCTGTTGTACCAATGGTCGGGCCGTCTTCACCAGCCTTACCGATGTTCACGATCGCATTCTGGAATACGTGACCATCCTCACCTCCGCCAAAGATGGAACCATAGACTCTGCCGCCCTCGATGTTGACTTCGGTACGGTCTACATTCGTTTCCTTGTTGAAGAAGATACGCTGGTCGCCCTTACCGGCACCGAAGATATAGCCCGTATTCGGATGTGCTATGATTTGAGCAACGGTACGCGGTACACCTACGGTACCGCCTGTCATCGTGATGGTAGCAGAGCCCTTCACATTCGTAGCCTCACAACCGCCATAGACATTCGTAATGATATGGCCGCCAGTGATATTGATGGTAGTCTTACCCTCTACGCTACCTGCCGTGCTCAGATATTTACTGATGCCTTCGGTTGTATCGAAGTAAGGGATACTACCCGAGCCGCCACCAAACACATTACCATAGTAGGTGTGACCGTCGGAAGCCTCCAGTCTGCCGCCATCCGTTGATTTACCATTAGGATACTTATCCAAGTCGCCCGTTGCATTAGCGAATGGGTCGTATGGCGCAAATGGCGCAGTAAATGGCCAGCTGGCGCAATCCATACTTTCTGTTACGCTTCCTGTCGGGATATAGCTATCAGCCCATACAGCATCGGTATATGGCTTTGTTGCGTCCCTGCCGCAGCCAATCTGTCCGCCGGAGATGTTGACTTCGGTATCGCCCAACACGTGTCCGCTCTCGCTGCCACCGTATGCAGAACCCGTCAGGAAGGCACTACCACTGATGGTCAAAACCGTTTTATTAAAGTATGCACAAGTCTCCACATTAGGATAGAGGTTAGGATCATACATCTCACCACGACCAGCACCAAACACATGACCGTAGTCATCAGGACCGCCCTTGCCATATCCAGCCATCTTAGCACCAGTAACACCAATCTGACCGCCACTGACAGTAACAGTACAAGTGCCGGTTCCATCTGCGCAAGAAGTGGGTTTGCCATTAGCATCAAAGGTGTATGTGCCCACCGAACCCATAGCGCCACCGCCATAGACATTGTGTACCACATGACCGCCATCTATCAGAACAGTGGTGTTACCACGCACGATACCGGCATTGAAACCAAAGTAGGTCTTGGTCTGCTCGTTTTCTGTCTTATTATACGTATCCGTACCGCAACCAGAGCCATAGACATTACCACGGTTAGGATAGCGGGCACCTTCATATTCAATATCTCCAACAGTAACTTTTTCTCCCTCAGGAATACCAATGGTACCACTATGTATAGTCACCGAAGCATTTTGGAAGTTGTGCCCGTTTTCACCACCGCCATAGACAGAGCCCTTAATGGCAGGATTTGCATTCGATTCTGCGTTCTGAGTTCCGATGACCACATTCGTGTTGCCGACCCAAGCAATCTTATCTACATAAGAACCTTCAGCCTCAGGGTCACCTTCTGAACCACGTGAAGAACCGAACACCATACCATTATCCTTACCATTGCTACCGAATGTACCGCCTTTGATAGTTACGTTAGCAGTACCAGTCTCATTAGTAAGACCATTAGGGAATCCTGTAGTAGAGTCATAGGTGAACGTACCCACAGAGCCAAACGCGCCACCACCATATACATTATGGAGAATAGCAGGTGAACCACTGATGGTTACATTGGTATTACCCTTCACCAGACCTGCGTTGACATCGTCTTCCATGCCTTTACCGCCACCATAGACGTTGCCCCATCGAGCACCGCCCTTACCAGTAGTACCGATGGTACCGCCAGTGACATTCACCTCGGTATCGCCAGCTACACCGGATTCCTCACCACCGCCATAGACGCTCTCAGCAACGGTAGTTGTGCCATTGATGGTGAGAACAGCTTTTGCAACTTCGCCAAGACCGGTGAGTTCGGTGTTGGTATATAATATGTGGTTATTTAAATCGCTACCAGACTGCCCGTTGGTTAAGGTTTTTCCTGCCTCTGCAGCATTCTGCCAAGTGAATGTTGTCGTACTAGATAATTCGGCAGGTTCAAACATACCAGATTTCGGATTATAATTAGGATTCTTTACAAAGCCTCCGTCTCTCACTTCGACAGTAGGAAGTGACGCTGAGTATCCAGCACCATAGACACTGCCTTTTACAGTACAGTCTTCAAGAACGGAAGTGGCAGTACCTACAACTTTTCCTAAATTGCCACCACCATAGAAGTTGGTTTCTACGGTACACTTCTTCAGTGTAGATGACACATCGTTACACTGTGCCAAAGAGAATGTAGCAAACTTAACAAAGAATCGACCACCAGTACTTCCAGAACTCCATACGAAGAATTCATAGTCCATATCGGTTGCTACACCAGGACCCTTCTTTCCGTATTTTGAATCTCCAGGTGCACTCGTGGTATTACCATCAAAATAGTTACCACGGTCATCGACATACTTTCCTGCCCAACCAGGCCAGTCCGTTGTTGTAGCATCATAATATTTCTTTCTTGACAAAGAGGTTCCGCCGTATCCTGCACCAAAGTATTTGCCAAAGATACATCCTTCGGCATTGGTTGTCACCTTCTTGCCAGTCTGCATATTGCCGAACTTAGGACCACCGCAGAAAAGTCCAACGTTACTGTTGTAAATATCTATAGTGATGTCACCCTTGATTGGTTTCGCATCGTTGGTACCTCCACCGAAGAACTCGTCAATATCGGCATTATAGATTTGCCAGTGTACGCTACCATTGATTTGCTCTAAAGATGCGCCTGCGGCCTCTACAATGTGACCACCACTGATGTAACACTCTGCATTGTCTGTTCTTACGGCTGCACCTGCATTGTAGGTTCCTGTAAGATAAAGACCCTCATATTCACCACCTGTTACAGAAACTGGGACATGAGGTGTGGACTGACTGCCGTCACTATGGGTACCCAATCCAAAAGAGTTAATCCATACATTGCCACCCACGTGGATATATATAGTATGCCCATCTACTTTTGATGACTGAGTAGAAACAAATTGGTCAATAACACCACCAAGAAGAATAAGTGGAGCATCTACTTTGTTTACGTCAGCCTGGTTCTCATACTCTAACTGCGAAGTATAGAAAGACGAAGTATTGGTAACTTCAAACCAACCTTTTGTCTTAAAAATAGTAAAGTTACATACAAGACTTGCACCATTTGGCTTCTGCGCCTGTGCCGTACCCGGGATATTCAAGAAGTCGAAACGAATAGGCGCTATCGCTGTACGACCTTTATGATGATATATCAGGCTATAGTCAGGTTCGTGGTCGTTGTCTTGATCCACCGACATCATGGTAAATGCCTTGTCGCCTCCTGATGGTACACCGTCCAAGTGGAGGTTGCCTACTAATACAACGGCTTTGTCATATACCGTTGAACCTTCGGTGAGAGCATTGAGAGCGTTGGTCATACCACTGTGCACGGTTTGTTCGTTAAATTTGGTACCACTACCAACCTGCGTGCCTGTTTGGGTTACATTCTGTTTACCAGTATAGTCATTTTTGTAAACTACGTCGTAGTTTGCATCGGCAATATATGCTGCCTGTCCCCAATAAGGCTCAATAGTAATGCTGGTAACTCCGTAAGGTACATCGAAATAAGCTCCCTGCGAGAACACGCGCTTACTAACGCTGTAGAGGTCTTTGTTGGAACTCTTGCGGTCAGCATAGTTGTGGTCAGGGAAATCCTTGACACCCGTAGTGGGATAGTTTGCGTCGGTATAAGGATCGTCCTCTATGGCTGTTATAGATGTTATCTTCCAGCCCGTTACCACACGATTACCTGTGTAATTGCCAGTACCTACATCGTTATAGTAAGGCAATTGAACCTTGTCATAGTTGAAGTTGAATCGGTCGAAGTCCTTATCGGTTCGTTGTAATTGTATAGCACCTCGCATTCTAATACTTGCTCCGTTTGGTGCGTTACTTCCCACACCACCAATGTGAACGGTCAGTGTCTTACCTAACTTTCCACCATGATTGCGTCCTACTGATTCGCAATCTGGCGCATGCTCAACATCAGGATTGATGATAGAAGGATAGTATCCTTGAGCTTTCAAAACAGGGTAAGGTTTAGGATTGTCGATTGTTCTATCGGCTGTCTCCAACACCCATTTTGCCATCTTGTCGCCATTTTCAGCAGAGCCTGTTGCATAGTATGCTGCAAGCTTCTTATTGCTATTCAACAACAGGCGGTAGA
>Ga0256405_10000838_pt1 | contig 93888 bp, 98 predicted proteins | sample RumenRJG_02DNA_FD_189096 | JGI IMG/M metagenome (GOLD analysis project Ga0256405, IMG submission 189096) | Bovine rumen microbial communities from Lethbridge, Alberta, Canada - RJG_02 | ecosystem: Host-associated > Mammals > Digestive system > Stomach > Rumen | place: Canada: Alberta...
TGCAATACCCACCGAATATTAGAGTTATTCGTGTAATGTGTTCTGGAAGAATTGACCCACAATTTGTTTTAAAAGCATTTAAAGAAGGTGCTGACGGTGTATTTGTAGCTGGATGTCACATGGGTGACTGCCACTATGATGCCGGTAACTACAAATTAGATCGTAGAATGAGATTAATCTATAAATTAGTTGAAGATATGGGAATTGGAAAAGAAAGAGTTCACCACGATTGGATTTCCGCATCCGAAGGTGAAAAATTCTCTTCATCTGTTAAAATGATGGTTAACAGAATTAAAGAATTAGGTCCAGCTCCATTAAAACAACAATTAGATGCAGAAAGATAAATTGGAGGAGTTAAATATGGCAGATAAAGTTAAAATAGGAACTATGTGGTTTGGCGGATGTTCCGGTTGCCACTTATCCATTGCTGATTTCCACGAATCCTTAATTGACGTTATGGAATTTGCGGATTTCGAATTTTCCCCTGTGCTCATGGATACTAAATATGATGAAGTACCTGAGTTAGATATTATTATCGTAGAAGGTGGAGTAAGAAACGACGAAAACAGAGAATTAGCTGAAATGTTAAATGAAAAAGCTAACATGGTTATCTCTTACGGTACCTGTGCTTGCTATGGTGGTATTCCAGGTCTTGGAAACTTATGGACTGTAGAAGAACTTGAAGAAGAAGCATACATTAACTCTGTATCTACCGTAAACCCTGAAGGAATTATTCCTCACGAAGATGTACCTCATCTCGAAAGCAGAGTAAGACCTATCAGTGAATGTATGGATATTGATTTAATGATTCCAGGTTGTCCACCTCGTTCTGATGTTGTAGCAGAAGCTATCTTAACATTATTAAGAGGAGAAACAATCGAATTACCTTCAACTAACCTTTGTGAAGTATGTCCTAGAGAAAAACCACCTGCAGGTTTAGCTATGGACTTCATTAAAAGACAATTTGAATTAGGTCTTCCTGAACCTGATTTATGTTTAATTACCCAAGGATTAGTATGTATGGGTCCTGCTACCGTATCATTATGTGGTGCAGAATGTCCTTCCATTGGTATCCAATGTAGAGGATGTTACGGTCCTACTGCTAAAGTATTAGACCAAGGAGCAAAAATGATCAGTGCGATTGCATCTGACTACGGTGTACAAGAAGATAAAACCGTTGATCCAGAAACTGTTGCTGATCAATTAGATGATATTGTAGGTACTTTCTATACTTACACATTACCTGCTGCTTTAGTACCAATGAAAATGCAGAAAGGAGGAGAATAAAATGGTTAAACTTACTATGGAGCCTGTCACTCGTATTGAAGGACACGCTAAAATTACCGTGCATCTTGACGATGCAGGAAATGTAGAAGAAACAAGATTACACGTTATGGAATTCAGAGGATTCGAAAAATTCTTAACAGGTCGTCCTGTAGAAGAATTACCAAGAATCGTACCTAGGATTTGTGGTATTTGTGATGTACAACACCACTTAGCAGCTGCAAAAGCAGTTGACCAAATTTTCGGTTTCGATGATTATGAAATCTTACCTGCTGCATACAGAATGAGAGAAATTATGAACTGGGGATCTTACATGCACTCCCACGCTCTTCACTTCTACTTCTTAGCAGCACCAGATTTAATCATTCCTAACGGAACCAGAAAAACTAGAAACGTTTTCCAAGTTATTAAAGACATGCCTGAAATTGCACTTCAAGCAATCAACATCAGAAGAAACGGTTTAGAAATGGTTAGAAAAATCGGTGGTCGTCCTATTCACCCTACCTCATCCACCCCTGGTGGTATCTCAACCGAATTAGACGCTGATACTCAAAAAGACTTACTTGAAAGAGCTAAACAAAACGTTGAATTAGCACAAGCTACTTTAGACTTAGCTATTCCAGTATTTGAAGAAAACATTGACTTAATCTCTTCATTAGGTAACTTTGGTGACACTAGACACTGTGGTACTGTAAAACCTGACGGAACCTGGGATGTATACAACGGTAACGTCAGATTCAAAGACAAAGACGGTAGTGACATGTTCGAATACAGAAACGAAGAATATACCGACTATGTTGCTGAACACGTAAAACCTTACTCCTGGTTAAAATTCCCATACATTAAAGAAATGGGATACCCAGAAGGTATCTACAGAGTAGCACCATTATCAAGGATCAATGTCTGTGACCAAATGCCTAAAGAAGCACCTCTCGCACAAGAAGCTCTTAAAGCTTTCCGTGATGCTTTCGGATATGCTCAAGCACCATTATTATTCAACTATGCTAGACTCATCGAATTATTAGCATCCGCTGAATGTGCTGCTGCAGCATTAGAAGAAGATTTATCTGGTAAAAAATTCCCTGATGAATTAGAAAGAACCGAAGGTAAAGGTGTAGGTATTGTTGAAGCTCCTCGTGGTACTTTAATCCACCATTACGAATCCGATGAAAACGGATTATGTAATTACGCTAACATTGTAGTAGCTACTATCCAAAACAACCCTGCTATGGAAATGGGTATTCACCAAGTAGCTAAAGATTACATCAAACCTGGTGTAGAAGTAGACGACAGCATTTTCAACTTAATGGAAATGGTTATCAGAGCTTACGACCCATGTTTATCTTGTGCTACCCACTCAATGGATAGCCAAATGAGATTAGCTGAAGTAGATATCGTAGACAGTGAAGGAAACCTCATTAAAAAATTCTAGATTTAAGGGGGTTTTTATAAATGATTGTATTTAACGAAGATGGCTGTATTAAATGTGGAGCATGTGAAGGTACTTGCCCTACTTCAGCTATTGATGTAACACCTAATGCTATTATTCACTGTGACACTTGTGGTGGAGAACCAAAATGTGCAGATGCTTGCCCTAATGGAGCATTAAAAGTTGAAATGTACGAAATTGCTGAAGGTATTGAACAAGCAAGATTAGTATTCAACTCCATCTTATGTGACTCCTGTGGTAAATGTGCAGAAGTTTGCCCACAAGAAACTATTGAAGTCACTGGTGCTAAATTAAAAGAAGTTGAAGGTTTCTGTGTAATGTGTCAAAAATGTGTTGACATTTGCCCAGTAGATGTAATCGGTATTCCTGGTGTTTGCGAACCTAAAGAATACGAACTTGATCTCAAAGGTAAAGGACCAGTTTATATCAAAGATTGTGTTGGATGTGGAACTTGTGTAGAACCTTGTCCTGTAAATGCAATTACCCTTGAAGAAGTAGGAAGCCCTATTACTGTCAATGATGATTGTATTAGATGTGGATTATGTTCACAAACCTGTCCTTGGAATGCAATTTACATTTCTGAAAAAGTACCTGTTAAACGTACTAAAGAAATTGAATCATTCACTTTCGATTCAGCTAAATGTATCGGATGTAACACTTGTGTAGAAGCATGTCCTGGTGATTTCATTGCTGCTAACAGTGCAAGCTTAACTGTTGCAATCCCTAGTGTATGTGCTGCATGTGGATTATGTGTAAAACTCTGTCCTGTTGATGCATTAGACATTAGTGTCGAATGGGGTGAAGGTTCACCAGTTGATGCTGAAGGTATCGGCAGAGACGTTGAAAAATGTGATTTCATTGGTGCATGTGCTAACAAATGTCCTACTGAAGCAATTCGTGTAGTTACCAAAACTGGTATGCTATGCCCTGCTTTAGAAGAAGTTGGTGGAGATCCATCATTCACTAGTTGTATTAGATGTGGAGCTTGTGCTTCAGTATGTTCTAATGACGCTTTAAACGTTGGTTCTATTGAATTAGAAATCGACGGTGAAACCGTAACTAGAGATAGGATCGAATTCAACCCATCTAAATGTGACGAATGTGGTGACTGTATCGAAGCTTGTCCATATGACATGTTACATAAATCAAATAATCCTAAATTACCTATTGCAGGATTCTGTACTTTATGTGGTCAATGTATGGAAGCTTGTCCTGAAGACGCTTTATGTTATAAATAGGTGGAAACACACACCTATTTATTTCTTTTTTTTTAAAAATTAGTTAAATTTTATCCATTACTATTTTACCGTTGACTATTGTCATTATTGGTATTCCTTGACATTCCCATCCGTCAAATGGGGAGTATTCTGCTTTTGTTTTAAATTTGCTTATGTCAAATTTAATTTCTTGTTTTAAATCAATCACTGTCAAGTCGGCGTCATAGTCCTGTGCTATTTTTCCTTTGTTTTCAAGGCCATAAACTTTAGCGGCATTTTCACTAAAAATCTTTGGGATTAAATTTAAATCGAGGTTTCCTTTGTTCACTTCGGTTAAAAGTAGTGGAACTACTGTTTCGAGGTTTGGTATTCCTGGTGATGATGTCCATGTGTCTTTTGTCTTATCTTCAATGGTATGAGGGGCGTGATCGGTTCCTATTATGGAGGTGTCATCCAAATCACTGATTTTCACACTGTCCTCTTTTGGTCTTAGTGGAGGATTGGTTTTAATTAGTGTGCCATATATATTGTATGAAGAATTATCTAACAATAAATGATGTGGTGTAAATTCCCAACTTACAGGCATGCTTTTACTTGCATTTTTTGCCATACTTAGTGATTTGCTTGAACTTAAATGGCAGATATGTAACTTCAAATCATTTGCTCTTGCAAGTTCGATTGCCTGTTTTACAGATTCGTCTTCAGATTGTGTTGGTCTTGCATAGGTGTAGTCAATTGCAGGATTTTCCTCTTTTTGTTGTAATTTTTGTGTTTCTCTTTCAACGATTGATTTTTTTTCACAATGCACCGCAACGAGTCCATTGTATTTTGTTTCTTGTTTTAGGATGGATAAATCATGGAATATTTTTTCTAAGCTTTCATCGCTTTCCAAATCCATGAAAACTTTGACGGATATTGGATTCAGTTCAATCATTTTTTTCATTTCATCTAAGGAGTTGTGTCCCATTTGAAGCTCAAAGTTTACAACTGATTTCTTTTCGGCAATTTCAATCTTTTCCTTCAATGCTTTGTAGGTATTTGTTTTTGGAAGTGTGTTCGGCATATCAATAACTGTTGTAAAACCTCCGTTTGCAGCGGCCAAACTTCCAGTTTTAAAATCTTCCTTTTGAGTTAATCCTGGATCTCTAAAATGAATGTGGGGATCAATGAAACCTGGCAGAACATAATTATTTTTAATGTCTACAATGTTGTCTGATTTTAGGGGTGTTTTTGAAATCTCACTAATTTTCCCATCTTCAATTTTAATAAAGTGTTCTCCAATCTCATTTATCAACTTACAGTTTTTCAATACTAAATCCATGACTATCACCTAGATAATTCAATATTTGTCATTTCTATTTTTAAAACATAACTTTTTTTTATTTTGAGAAATAAATTTCATATTATGTCTCGAGTTTCTAAAATACTTAAAAGGGATTTCGATTTATTTTATAAAGATTTAAATTCAGAACCTGAAATTTCGGATGACACTTCAGATAGCATTTTAGTGTCAGATTTCACTGAGTATAATCCTTTGCATAATGGTCATTTTCATTGCATGAAAACTGCAAAAGGCATGTTTCCCGACTCGTTGTTTGTAGCTGTTGTGCCGGGATTATTTGAAAGAAGTGGCAGAGGCATACCCTATATATTGCCAAGGGAAGTTAGGGCAGAAATAGCAATTGCAGTTGGTGCAGATATTGTTGTTGAAGGCCCTCCAATGGGAATAATGGGTTCAGGGCAATATTCCCTATGCCTATGTAAAATGTTTCAGGCATTAAATGCGGATTATATTCCCCGAGGCTACAAGCCGGTTGAGGGTATGGATGAGATTTTAAGGCGCATAAACCTTGGCCATCATGTGGCTTCAAAACCCTATAAGATAGTTGATAAAACAGCACATGAAACTCTCCTAAAGGGAAAGCTTGAGGAAGACAATTACGTAATAACCTCATTTTCAAATTCTTTGTCAAAAATAGGTTTCGATTATAAGGATAAATTCGTTTTTGTAGAAAGAATAGAAGGTGTCAGCGGCACTTTAATTCGTGAAAGCATCATGCAAAACAATTTTGAAAAGGTCATTGATATGATGCCTAAAAAAACTATTGAAGTATTGAAAAGGGAAATTCAAGACGGAGGCATAATTTATGGCATTCGTGATGAAGAAGCAATTTTAGATACTGCAAATGAATATTCTTTTGAAGAATTGGCGGATTTAAATCTATTTAATGAGAAGCTGGCTAAAAATATTGTTGAAAATAGGCATTATGAGGATATTGAAACATTGGAGAAATCCATTTTACAGGGATTTTCCACTCATTTCAAACAAAGAATATTGAGCGTTTTGGAAAATCCGATTCAAAAAAGAGACATGTCCAGATATATTGATAAGTATCCTTCAAATATTCGGGTTTTAGGTTATAAAAATAAGGAAAGTTTAGAAAAATTAAAAGAAAAATCCAATAATGAAAATGTTTCATTATTGAACTGGCGGGTTTAATGCATTGTTAATTACATTTTGTGGATTTGAAAGTGCATAAATCGAATCTATAAATGTTGGATAGGTTGCATGCAATACAAAAATGTAAATAATGTAATATATCACTACTAAAATAACTATAATCAATATGATAGTTAAGAGAATGTCTACAGCTCCCATTGGCTCTTTTTCTTCTTGGTAATTTAAGTTATGGATATTTTTATCCTTAATCTTTTTACCGCCCTCTTTTTCAGCTAAGATTTCAGCTCTGATTCTAGCTTCCATTTCTTCGGGAGTTTCTTGTCTTCTTCCTTTAGGAGATTGAGTTGCTGCAGGTTCTTCTCTTGTAGGATATTCTTTTCTGGTTAAAGAACCGAATTCTTCTTCATCTTTAGCTAATTGTTCTCCTAATGGAACTTCTTTTTCATCAAAGTATAAATCATCAAGATATTTTTCATATTTGTCCTCTAATTCCATTCTAGCGCTGGTTGGTTGAGGTTCATATGAATGATCTGGGTAAATATAATCTTGGGATTCAGCTGGAGCTTGTTGTTTAATTTCTTCAGCTGCATAAATTGGTTCGTTTTGTGCAATTTGTGGCTCTTGAGAGACTGGAGCTTGTTCTATTCTTTGTGGTTGAATAGGTTCATCTTCTTTCATATATGAGGTTTCAAGCCCTCCATCATATTCGATATTGCTTTTTATATTATATGGAGAGTCATCACGAATTTGTTTAATCTCAGAAACAGGTTGAACTTCTTCTTGAACTGGTGGAACTTCCACGCTTTCAGCTTGTGGCTGATAAATGTTTTCCTCAACTGGTTGCTTATTGAGTCTTGCAGGTTCGGTTCTAACAGGTTCTTGAACTTGTTCTTGGGTAGGTTGTGTACTTTTATTTTCGATTCCAAGACCTACAATTTTTTCTAAACATTCTTTACAATAAATTTTTCCAGCAATTTCTAAACCACATTCTTTACAAATTGATTTTCCACATATGGCACAGGTATCAGTGCCGTCTCTATCAGGATGATAATAACATTCCATAAATTACACTCTCATAACGAATTTATATATATTAAATTTAATATATGTTTTTTTTATTTATATAAAACTTTTCATTGTTTAGTTTTTTCAACAATTTTTTCAACAACAATTTCTGAAGCGATTAAATCGTCAACTGTGGCTAAAAATGTGCCTAATTTTTCGCCGTTTATATTATATTCAATCAGATTATTATTTAATTTTGATGTTAGGTAGTTTTCATTGTCCACTTCAAGAGAATCAAATACAACTTTTGCATCATCTGCAGTTTTATATATAAAAGTGAGATCTCCATTGATTTTCATGGTATAATTTATATAATTTATATTAAAAATATTTGTTGTGGCAAAAATTTCAAAATTAGGGTAACCTTTATTAATAAGTTTGGAAATATATTTAAGTATTCTATTATATTACGATATAATTTTTATATAGCTATATTGGAAAATTCACTATTTTTAGCTATTTTCAATTAAAAACATTTTATGTTTATTTCGGAGGAATAATAATGGTTCGTGCTTATACTAGAAGAGATTATATTAGAAAAACCCCAAATTCAAGAATCGTACAATATGATATGGGTAACTTAAAAGATGAATTCCCAGTGCAACTCAGTTTAGCTGTTAAAAAACCAGCTCAAATCAGACACAACTCTTTAGAAGCAGCAAGGATTGCTTCCAACAGATTAATGCAAAGAGCTGCAGGAAGAATGGGATACCACTTAAAATTAAGAGTATACCCACACCAAATCGTAAGGGAAAACCCAATGGCAACCGGTGCAGGTGCGGATAGGGTACAAAGCGGTATGAGAAATGCTTTCGGTAAACCTATCAGTGTTGAAGCTATCGTTAAAAAAGGTCAAAGGATCATTACCATTGACTGTAACGCTAAAAACTTTGAAGAAGCTAAAGTCGCACTCAAAAGAGCAGGTATGAAATTACCAGTTCCTTGCAAAATCGTTGTCGACAAAGGACAAGAATTAATTAAATAGATTTATTTAATTAATCTTTTTTTTACTCTTTTTTTATTTACTAATTTTTTGTCATAAATTTTTTTCAAATATTGTTCATCTTATTTTTTCATTAAATATTTAAACATTAAAAATCAAAGTAAAATATAATATTGACTATATTTTTTAAGTCAATGTAAGATATTTTCAAACCAAGAGGTTATATTTCATGTATGTAAAAAAATTTGAGGAATTAAGTAAGTCCGATATTGGAATTGCAGGTGGAAAAGGTGCTAATTTGGGTGAATTGACTCAAGCGGGCATTCCAGTACCGCCAGGTTTTGTAGTAACTGCGCAAGCTTACGAATATTTCATGGATGAAGCGGGAATTAATGATAAAGTTATGGGCATTCTCGAAGAAATTGACATTAATGATACTAAGGCTCTTCAAGCTGCTGCTGAAGAAATCAAAAAAATCATTATTGAATCACCTATTCCTGATGATTTGATTATGTTCATTAAAGAATACTATAATGAGCTATGTCAAAGAGTTAATGAAGACGACACTGATGTGGCAATCAGATCCTCAGCTACTGCAGAAGACTTGCCTGAAGCTTCCTTTGCAGGCCAACAAGACACTTTCTTGCACGTATCCGGTGATGATGAAGTAATTGAATACATCAGAAAATGTTGGGCATCACTCTTTGAAGCAAGAGCAATCTTCTACCGTGAAGAAAACAACTTTGAACATTCAAAAGTATACATTGCTGTGGTTGTTCAAAAAATGGCAATTGCAGACAAGGCTGGTGTAATGTTTACTGTAAACCCATCCACAGGTGAAGAAATTGCATTGATTGAAGGATCATGGGGACTTGGTGAATCTGTAGTGTCTGGTGATGTAACTCCTGATAACTATCAAGTCGACAAGAAAAACAACGAAATTATCAATGTTACAATCAGTGACAAAAAAGTAATGTACACTAATGATGAGTCAGGTACAAGTGTTAAAGTTGAAGTTCCAGAAGATAAGAGAAAAGAAAGAGTATTGTCTGATGATGAACTCATTGAATTAACTGAAATGGGTAAAAGAGTTCAAGCTCACTACGGTGAACCTATGGATACCGAATGGGCATTTGAAAAAGACATGTTATTCTTACTGCAAGCAAGACCAATCACAACATTAGGTGGAGCACAAGATGAAGATGACGGTGAAGCAGATGATTTAGGTGATGTTTTAGTAAGAGGTCTTGGAGCAAGTCCTGGAATGGCATCAGGTAAAGTCAAAATAGTCTTAGACATTGAGGAATTGGACAAAATCAAAGATGGAGACATCATGGTTACAACAATGACCACACCTGATATGGTGCCTGCTATGAGAAGGGCAAGCGGTATTGTAACCGATGAAGGTGGAGTAACCTGTCACGCTTCAATCATTTCCCGTGAACTTGGAATTCCATGTGTTGTAGGAACTGGTGATGCTACAGCAACATTAGAAGAAAATACTGGTGTTACATTAGACGGTAAAAAAGGTTTAGTATTTGAAGGAATTTCTGAAACCAAAGAGGAAGCAGTAGCAGTGGTAGGAACTGTTGAAGCTGCTCCAATAATCACAGTAACTGAAGTTAAAGCTAATGTAAGTATGCCTGAAGCTGCAGAAAGAGCAGCAGCAACAGGTGCAGATGGTGTTGGACTTTTAAGAACCGAACACTTAATGTTAACATCTGGAATTCACCCAGGTAAATTCATCGCTGACGGAAGAGAAGATGAACTAATCGACACTATTGCTGACAATGTTCAAATTGTGGCAGATGCATTCTATCCAAAACCAGTATGGTACAGAACATTAGATGCACCAACAGATGAATTCATCACACTCGAAGGTGGAGAAAACGAACCTAGGGAACACAACCCAATGCTCGGTTGGAGAGGAATCAGAAGAGAATTAGACCAACCTGAAATCCTTAAATGTGAATTCAAAGCAATCAAAAAATTGCACGAAAAAGGATACACCAACATTGGTATAATGATTCCATTGTCACAAAACCCAGAAGAGCTCAAACAGGCAAAAGCATTATGTTCTTCAATTGGATTCGAACCTCACAAAGATGTTGACTTCGGTATGATGGTTGAAATTCCAGCAGCTGCAATCATGATTGATGAATACATCAAAATAGGTTTGGACTTTGTAAGTTTAGGAACCAACGATTTAACTCAATACACTCTTGCAGTTGACAGAAACAATGAGTTTGTAGCAAAACACTACTCTGAAGAACACCCTGCAGTAATGAAACTAATTGAAAGAACAATTAGAAAATGTGCTGAAGCAGGCGTAACTTGTAGTATTTGTGGCCAAGCAGGTAGTGTACCTCACATTGTTGAAAAACTTGTTGAGTTTGGAATTACCAGTGTATCATCAAATACCGATGCTATTGCTGATGTTAGAAAAACTGTTGCTCGTGCTGAGCAAAAAATTATTCTTGACGCTGCTCGTAAGCGCATAGAATAATTTTATTCTTTTCTTTTTTTATTTTTATTTATTTTTAACTAAGACAGGTTATTTTATGGATGATAAACCAATGGATAAACAGGATATTTTAAAGGAATTAAATGAACTTCATGAATTGGACCATGATTATTCTGACGGCAGAATTTTGGGTTCCATGTGTACAGAGGCACATCCATTTGCAAAAGAGGTTTATTGCAAATTTCTTGATACAAATCTAGGAGATCCTGGACTGTTTAAGGGTACCAAACGCATTGAAAATGATGTTGTCAAATCTATTGGTAAACTATTGTCATTGGATAACGCTTATGGAAATATTGTAACTGGCGGGACTGAAGCAAATATCATGGCAATTCGGGCTGCAAGAAATCATGCAAGAAACTACAAGGGAATAACCGATGGTGAAATAATCATACCGGATTCTGCTCATTTTTCATTTAAAAAGGCAGCTGACATGTTGAATTTAAAGATCGTCGAATCCAAACTGGATGACAATTATAGAATCGATGTCGAATCGATTAAGAATGCAATTTCTGATAAAACAGTTGCGATTGTTGCAATTGCCGGAACTACTGAATTGGGTTTGATTGACCCTATTGAGGAAATTTCAAAAATTGCACATGAAAATAATATCTATTTCCATGTCGATGCGGCATTTGGCGGTTTTTCAATTCCATTTCTAAAAGAAATCGGATATGATTTGCCTGTTTTTGACTTTTCACTTCCCGGTGTTTGTTCCATTACTGTGGATCCTCATAAAATGGGATTGGCTCCAATTCCGGCGGGAGGAATAATATTCAGAAAAGAGGAGTATCTGGATGTCATGGCTGTTGATTCTCCTTATTTAACAGTTAAAACTCAATCTACCATTGTTGGAACTCGTTTAGGAGCTTCATCAGCAGCAACTTATGCAATAATGAAATACTTTGGAAAGGAAGGATATTGCAGGCTTGCAGCTGAATTAATGGACAATACAAAATTTTTAGCTAGAAATCTTAAGAAATTAGGTTATGAAATAGTCTGTGAACCTGAATTGAATATTGTTGCATTTAATCATCCTGAAATGAATGCTAATGATTTGGCTCAAAAATTAGAAGATTTGGGATGGAAGGTTTCTGTTGCAAAATGTCCTGTTGCAATCAGAGTCGTGTTGATGAATCACATTAAAAAAAATCATTTAGAAGAGTTGTTGAAAGATTTAAAAGAAATTTTTTAATCTTTGATATCTTCCACATACATCAATGGGTAGTTTAACTCTTCAATGAATTCTATTCTTATTATTGCTAAAACATCGTCTACTTTTGTATGGATTTTAACGTCAAGCATGTCTCCTGTAAGTGAAGTGTAATCAAATTCTGTCATTGACTCTTCTAGTTTATCGAATCTGATGGTCACTTCGACTTTTTCAATTGCAGGCTGAAGGTTCAGTGATTCTTCCATAGCTCTTTCTAAACTTTCTTTTGAATTTTTATTGACGGGTGTTCCCACAAACTGGTGGAACAGTGCTCCCATACTGATTGCGCCTTCAAATATTGCACGTTCTCTTTTGCTTATATTTGAAAAGTACTCTTTATCAACATCCATTTTATAATCCTCCATTTAAAAATATTATTTTATCATAAATTAACTCAGATGGAATGGGGCTTATGCAGCAGTAGAATAAAACTGCAGATATGATTAAAACAGCAGCAAGGATGTATATTCTATTCTCTTTTGGATAGAAGAAACTGAATATTAACCCAATCACCAGAAATATTGCTGAAATTATCCATGCATTTGATTCTTGTGGATTGTTCTTAATGATTTGCTCATCAATTGGATGTTTATCGGTTATTTCTCCTTGAATGATTATTCTGTTTTCAGTAGATCCAATTGGGTCACATGTAATCAGATAAGTGCTATTTTCCCCAACTGCATTCAATTCATATGTTGCCGGAACGATTGTAGTGTTTATTACGGTGTAATTTAGCTCTCCAACACCTGGCCATTCAAGCAAGAATGAATCTCCTATTCCCAGTTCATTTAACCTTAAAAACGGTGAGCCCTGAAGGGTCCTGTGTCCATAAAGTACCACTGGATTTTCAGTAGGAATATTTTCACCGGGATCACTTAAAACTCCTTGATTTAAAGATACATTGTTTATTTTTTCGTCAACTCCAATTGAGGGGATTATAATTTTAGGAGAATCAATATTTTTTTCAACAACGATTTTTGAGGAAAAATAGTTTACCTCTCCCATTGCATATAATCCGATTATCAGCAAACAAATTATAACAATTATAGTTGAAATGCTAGGTTTATTCATAATATCAGTTTTGTTAAAATACAATATAATATTTTTCTTAATTTTGATAAGTTGAACTTATTTCCGTAACCATCCAATCCGGTGCGTCTGTAGTTGGAATTGTCAAAACAATATTGTCCATATTGTTAAGTATGAAATTCACTTTATCTTGCGGAGTTTCGATTAAAAGCATGTACTGATCGTCTAAATCGCCTAGATTTATTTGTCTTTCATAATTTGATAATTTCACACCATAATTTTCAAGCATTTCAAATGTCTCCTTTTCATCATATCCGTTGACGATTGCGCCTTTAATCATTTCCAACACGTCTGATGAAAAACTTTTTGTGTTTTCCTTAGGATTTGTCGTATTTCCTGCAACAATCATTTTTGATTTTGAATATTCTGAATCAATTTCACCATTTTCCTCATATCTCATTATGGATAGAACTGTGCATCCGCTAATTTCGGGAGCAGTGCTATTGGATACATTTTCATCTGTTGAATTGGAGGAGGTGTAAATGTCTACGACACTGCCAACCTTAACAAGGCCGGCTCCTGCCTGAAGCCTTGAAACTAGAATGGGCACTGAAACGGTGTTCGGTTCCTCAAATTTTATTTGTGAAAGTATTGTGGCATCGTTTTCGTTGACAATTTCCATTGCTTCAGTTGTTGAAATGATTGTGTTTTTGCTTTCATTTTCATAAACTGCCATTGTCCTATTGTATTTGTCCTGGTGAAGATTAATTGATTGCTTATGGAATGTTTTCCAATCCTTTGTCGCTTGGGTTATTATGTTTATTGTTTCCACTTCTTCAGGTGTTGCAGCATCATTAATTTTATTTTCTAATAATAATACATTGGGGGATGTTGCAAGTGCTCCTGAGTACAATTCATGAAGTTCATTTAATTTTGTTGTTTTTGCCAGGGACAATTGCTCTTGAGATGGTTCATATATTATGAAGTAATACGCAGAGATTATCAGTGTCAATAGAATTATTGTAGTGATGATCACTCCGATTTTTCTTTTTTTCTCATTATCGCTTATGTCAATGGATTTTGGAGATAAATAAATTCCAATCTTTCGATTTAGTTTTTTAAGTGGTGTTAATTCATCTTGCTCGTCCTTTTTACTGGGCTTTTGAAAGTCATCGTATATTTGTTTTTTCAATTCCCTTGTCTCTTCAAAGCCTTTGGGGTACAATGGATCTTTTGGTTTTTTGGTATTCATTTTCAAATACTCCTAATTTCAATTGTTGATGGTTAACTTAATTAAAAAGGAGTAATGTTTTTCCTAATGTTTAATTAAATTAATTATTAGGTAGTAAAGACAGAATAATAGTAATATGACTGCCGGTATGTTGATGTTTGATACTGTTAAATTAATCGGAAGGATTAATATTATAATCAATACCGCAGATATGGCAATTAAAGGCATGTTGTCGAATTTTTTGTATTTGACATTGCATATCATAAGCAATGAGATTATAACGCTCATTATTAATGCGATGTATGGATTGAACAATCCGCTAAGATAAAATGTTGATAGTGCAAATGAGATTCCAGGAATTGGAAAACCTATGAAATCTTTTGTGTTTAGTTTATCTGCTATGACATTGTATCTTGTTAATCTTAAAACTCCACATATGACGATTAATAAGCTAACTATGATTACTATTGTCTGATATATGCCTGGGGTGGTGTTAATGCAACTGTATATAAATATTGCAGGTGCAACTCCGAATGAAACGATATCTGATAGCGAATCGATATTTTTCCCGAAGCCTAAGTTGTCCTGTCTATTAGTTTTCCGTGCTACCCAACCATCTATTGAGTCAAACATGATTGCAACAATCATCAGGATTGCAGCAAGTTCTAAATTATGATTGATCGAACTTATAATGGATAAGAATCCTGAACTCATATTTAGTAAAGATATGATATCTGATATTGCTATAAAACTTTTCATTTCTGTGTTTATATCACTCATATTTTAACTCCAGTATTACTATATTTTTCATTTCTTATTAATGTTATAGTTTTAAGGGGGTAATTTTAATTTATATTGGATATTATTGATTTAGACTTATTATTTTCATTAGTATTAAAAATTTGTATTGAATTATTAATATTTACTTTATATTGTTTAGCCTTTTTTCTTAAACCATGTTAATGTTCAAATTACACTTATTTTGATGTTTATTTACAATTTTTTTTTAAAAAAATCCATTAAAAGATAAAATATATATAATAATATTTTTAATAAATATTAATTGTTAGACTTTAGCAAACATCAATAAATTTCTTTATTTATGTATTAAATCGTGAAATTAATTCATGAATATTGATATTTAGTAAGGATGTTTATTGTTTGCTCAAATAAAAAATTTATATTAGTGAATTGTGAGTAGTCAAATGATTGAAGATAATATTCGTATGCTTAGGCAAGCTGCAAGGGTTTCATCAAATGAGGATTATAAAATCCAAAAAGATTGGTGTGTTATTGCAGGAAATGTCGACTTGGTGGATGATATGGCTTATAAAGCTATTGCATCTAATCATAAAGTTAAAATATTGTTTAGGGAACATGTTATCTTGAATGAGGGCAAATTTGATAAGAAATTTGATTTTATCATGTTGCATGGCAATGCATTTAAATTAAATGAATTTAAAAATGAAACCAAGCAACGTGGCGGAGCATATATTCAGGTTTCTAGAAAATATCTATCTAATGAGCCTAACCTAATGGTTTTGGTTGCTCCGGATAATGTTATTCGGGATATTGTATCTGCTATTGAAAAATCAAAAATTCCATTTGCAATTTTGCAAGAGTCTCAAACTACAGGTTTCATTGATATTGATTTAAATAATGAGGTTAAATTGCCAAACTTTGTTAAATCTTTTCTTAAACCATTTTATAATGCAAATGAAGTGGTGTTGTCAACAATTTTAATATCTGTTGAAAAGGAAGGTCATGTTAATAAAGTTCAAAGTATAGCTACATCTAATAGAGTTTTCGTTATCGATTTTAGAGACATTGTAACGGAGGATTAATCATGAATATTTTTGGAAATGAAGAAGAAGAACCACAAACTGAAAACACTAAAGTTATTAGTAACAGTTTAGGAATTGATTTAGGAACATTAAACACTGTAATTGCTAAACCTTCAGGAGATAAATTTGATTTATATCAAATTCCATCTGTTGTTGCTGTAAAAAAAGATGATCCAGCAGAAGTTTTAGCAGTTGGAGAAGAAGCTAAAAAAATGCTTGGAAGAACCCCTGAAGACATTCTTGCTGTAAGACCTTTGAAAAAAGGAGTTATTGAAAATGTTGTACAAGCACAGGCACTACTCATTAAGGCAATGCAAATTGGTATTAATGAAGGCGAAACCGTAGGAAGAATCGTTATCGGTATTCCTGGTGACGCATCCGAAGTGGAAAAAAATGCCGCTGAGGAAATTGGCAGAAAAGCAGGTGCACAAAACATTTTAGTAATTAGTGAAGGATTAGCTGCAGCTATTGGTGCAGGTTTGCCTATTGCAGAACCAAATGGTACAATGGTTGTTGATATTGGTGCAGGTTCAACCGATATTGTAATCATTTCCTTAGGTGGTATTAATGACATTGAAACCGTTAGATGCGGAGGAGATGACATTGATAACAAGATTGTAGAACTTGTAGCAGAAAAATACGATGTAGCTATTGGTATTCATGATGCAGAATCTGCTAAAATGGAAGTTGGAATGGTTCATTGTTCAGAACAACTTGAAAACTTAAGTGTTGAAGTTATCGGTAAATCTTTAGAAACAAATAGGCCTAAAAAGGTTGTAATTGATTCAATGCTTGTTGCAGATGCAGTAGAACCTTACATGCAACAAATCGTGGACGGTTTAAATGTAATCCTTGAAAGATTATCTCCAGAATTAATGATGGGTGTTTACAATAATTCTGTAGCTGTTGGAGGTAGCTCAAGACTTCGCGGATTAAAAGAAAGAATCTTTGATGAAATTGCTATACCAATAGAAATTTCCGAAGATCCAATGACTGTTGTGGCAAAAGGTACTGCAATTGTTGCTGCTGAACCTCTTGCATTAGAACCTGAAGTCCGTCTCAGGGCTATGAAATAAATTTATTTTATTTCATTTCTTTTTTTATTATTTTTTCACTGATTTTTATGGATATTTTAGGCGTTGATGAAGCAGGAAGGGGGTCTGTTTTAGGACCATTAGTTATTGCAGGGGTTATTGTTCCTGAAAAGATGGAAAAGGTTCTTGAAAGGATGGGTGTTAAGGATTCCAAAAGGTTGGCTCCTCACAGACGCACTATTTTGTCCCGTAAGTTGAAAAAGATGTTTGAACATGACATGATTATTATAACTGCCAGTGAAATTGATGATATGAGGGCAGAGGGCATTAATCTCAATGAAATAGAAAAAAATGCCATGGAAGAACTTATTTTAAGATTAAAACCTGAAAAAGCTATTGTCGATGCGGTTGATGTTAAAGCAGAGCGATTTCAGGAAAATTTATGCAAAGATACTGGATTTGATGTTATAGCAGAACACAAGGCTGATGACAATTATATTCAGGTTAGTGCAGCTTCAATCATTGCAAAAGCTGAAAGGGATGCACAAATTGCTGAAATCAACAAGGAATTCATCAAGCAAGGTGGGATTGGGTCTGGTTATCCGTCTGATCCAACAACAAAAAAATTCTTATCAAATTATGCCTATGATGAAATGCCTTATTTTGTTAGAAAGTCATGGAATACTGTTGCTAAACTGAAATAATTTTAACTCTTTTTTAAATAATATTTAAGTATATGAAATAATATACTATTCTTATAAATGATTTTCTATATAGAGGATGAAAATGATTATTGAGTATATTATGCCGTTCATTGATGGAGTAGTGGATATTTTTACTCAAGGGGGAATTATTACTTACATAATTCTTTTTGTGGGTATTTATGGTCTTATTATTGCATTGAGAAAAATTGCATATCTTAAAAAGATTAGTAAAGTTGATACTACAGAGGTATTTGGTGTTGTAACTGCCTCCATGGAAAGAGGAGGTGCTGTTGAAGCTTTAAAACAAATCAATGGTTTTAAAAATCCTATTTCTAGAATTATTTCCGAAACTTTAAAAATCGGTTATAAGAATAAAACTGAAGTTGAGGAAAGTATGGAGCAGATTTTCATTGTTGAAATGGCAAAAATGACAAAAGGGTTAAGCACTATCAAAACAATTACAGAGCTTGCCCCATTTTTGGGTTTGATTGGTACTGTTATTGGTATTTGGATGACTTTCAAGTCATTGGGTGTTCATCCTGATTCAGCCGCTATGGCTGAAGGTATTTATGTCGCTTTAACAACAACAATTATGGGTCTTTTAGTTGCTATTGTATTATTGCCTGTTTATACTTATATTCAGGGCCTCATTGAAGCGGAAATGGATAAAATCGAACTCGCTACCAAAATGACCAATTGGGGATATGCAGTAGTAAAAGTTAGAGTGGACTCTAATGTTGAATGTGCACTTGAAGCTTTACAGGAAGCGGAAGGTGTTGTAAATACAAGATTGATTTCAGACCCTTACGCAAATATTAAAGTTTCTTTTAAACCAAGTATGTTGGATAAGAGTATTGCAAATATTATTTTAGAGAAATGTAACGTTAATGCTGAAATTACAGAAAGTAAACTAAGACAATAGGTGATGGGATGGCGATTGATGTTAGAAAACATAAAAAGAAGTTTTTAGATCAAAAACCAAGCATTAATTTAGTTCCTTTTATTGATATCCTATTCACTATAATGATTTTCTTAGTTGTAACTAGTAACTTTTCAGCTACTGATGTTCAAGCTGATGATGCTGCCAATGATATAGAGCAAGGCAGCGGAAAACCTAATGTTACTGATGTTTCTGGGGACCAGGAATATTATGTTGTGCCTGTTGCAAACCTGCATAAGGTCACTGTCGATGGTCAAGACCGGTCGGATTCGATTGCAGGCAGTGCCGTAGGTGTTCAGGCAAGAGTTATTGATGAAGGACAGGTCACTATCAAACCTGGTGAGATTGTAATTAAAACACCTCCGGGAATTTCTGTAGACCAAGCGGTCCAACGTCCTGAACTTTAAATGGGGAATTAAAATGTATACTGGGAGAATTTTATCAACTGGGATGAATTGTGATGGTAAACCTTTTGTGGCTTATAGAGTGTCAAGCAGGTCATTTCCAAATAGGAGATGTTTAAAAGCTGATGGCAGTGCATCTATTGTTCCAAAAGAAGGTTTTGAAGATGACATTTATAAGAGTCCTTATATAGCATACAATAGTATATGCATTGTAGGAGATATGGCTGTTGTATCCAATGGGTCTCAAACTGATGTTATAGCAGATAAATTGGCTGTGGGAATGAATGTTAGGGATGCCCTTGCATATTCCTTGCTTACAATGGATTATGAAAAGGATGATTATAACACTCCAAGAATCGCTGCAGTTGTTGTGGCTGGAGATAATGAGGAGGATTATGATTGTTATGTGGGCATTGTAAACGATAAAAAAATATTGGTTGAACAAGTGCCTTTTGGCGAAGCAGTATTCATTTCAACTTACGGCAGTCAATCACCTGATAAAGTTGAATTTGAAGCTAAAACATCCACAGAAGCTGCAAAATATATTTTTGATGAAGGTGTTTTCGCAAACTATGAAAAACCTGTAACTTCCTGTGCAGCTATTTTTGATGGAGAATGGACTATTGATGTCTATAATCCATAATTTTTTCTTTTTTTAATTATTTTTAGATGGTTATTATGAGTATTGAATTATTTGGCTTAGAAAATATTCCAATTATTGATGGAAATAGTAATATTTCACTTATCATTAAAGAAGCTATTGAAAAGCAGGGGTGTGGTTTAAATCATGGAGACATTGTTCTGATTGCCGAAACCTTGATTTCAAAGGCTGAAGAAAACTTTATAAAATTAGATGAACTAACACCTTCAAAAGAAGCAATGGATTTGGCAAACCAATCAGGAAAAGATCCGAAATTGGTCCAGGCTATTTTGGATGAGTCCAATGAGGTTGTTCGTGTAGGTCCTAATTTCATCATCACTGAAACAAAGCATGGTTTTGTATGTGCCAATGCGGGAATAGATGAATCAAATGTCGGTGACGGTCTGGCAACTCCAATGCCTAATGATGCTGACAAGTCTGCAGCGGAAATTCGTGGATTCCTTGAAGATGAGTTTGGCGAAGAGATTGCAGTCATAATCACAGACACCCAGGGTAGGGCTTTTAGATTTGGAGCTATAGGTACTGCAATAGGATGCTCTGGAATCTCTCCTATTTGGAGAAGAGTAGGTGAAAAGGATTTATATGGTCGTGAATTGGAGACAACTGAAATTGCAACATGCGATGAATTGTCCGCTGCGGCATCCTTGATTATGGGGCAGGCTGATGAAGGACTTCCTGTTGTTGTTATTCGTGGATTTGACAGTTTTGACACATTAAGAAATGTGGATTCAAACATTAAATCTGTTTTGATGCCAAAACAGGCTGACGTATTTAGAAAGTAAGTGATAATTATGATTACTGTTTTATCTGGAGGAACAGGCACTCCAAAATTGTTGCAAGGAATTAAGGAAATTGTCAATCCTGAAGATTTGACAATCATTGTCAATACATTGGAAAACGATTATTTTTCAGGTGTTTATGTCTCAGCAGACATTGATACAGTTTTATATACAATGGCCGACATGATTAACGATGAGTTATGGTACGGGGTTAAAGGAGATACATTCATCACCCATGACAGACTTGAGGAAATCGGATGCGGAGAATTGCTCCGAATTGGAGACATTGACCGTGCCACTAAAATACAGAAAACCCAGTTGATGGAAAAGTATGGTCTTAAAAAGGCATGTGAAATCCAAGCAAGAAACATGGGCATTAAATCAAGAATTATTCCAATGAGTGAAGAGCAATCTGACATTAAGATAATTTCAGACAGGGGGGAATTGGAATTCCATGACTTTTTAATCAAGCATCAGTCAAAACCTGAAGTTTTGGATGTTAAATTTTCAAAGGTAACTCCAACTGACGGAATAATTGATGCAATTAGAAATTCCGAAGCGGTAATCATTGGACCATCTAATCCAATCACTTCAATTTTACCAATTTTATCTCTTGAGGGAGTTCGTGATGCTCTAAAAGATACTTATGTTATAGCAGTTTCACCAATTATTGGTTCTGGTGCTGTTTCAGGGCCTGCCAGTAAATTTATGGAAGCTTTGGATGTTGAAGTTTCATCAGTTGGTGTGGCTAATCTATACCATGACTTCTTAGATAATATTGTTATAGATGATGAAGATTCAAATTTAAAATCACAATTAAATCAAATAGTTAATAAGGTAACAATTACAAATACTATAATGAATAATTTAGGTGTTAAAAAAAATTTAGCACAAATTATTATAGATAGTATTCCTTAGTGAAAGAGGCGATTATCAAATGATACAAATGACATTAATACAAATTGACAATTATGGGCCTTGGACTGTAACCCCAAGACCAAGAACTGAATCAGACTTACAAATGCTACAAGCTAATTTATTTGCAGACTTAAATAACCATTTTGGAAATAAAAAAGGTTTAGTTTTCTTTACAAGATTCGACAACCTTCTTGCAATTTCCAATGGTTTGGATGAAGAGGACCATTTAAGAATTCAAAGGTCCATTAGAAACAGATATCCTATTACTGTAAGTATGGGTGTTGGGGCAGCTGAAACTCCTCACGAAGCTCAAAAGTTAGCAACAATTGCTCTTCAAAAAGCAGGAAGTGCTCAATCTGGTGAAAGAAAAGAAATTTTAGCAATTGACAGTTTGGTTTCAGAAGAAGACAGTTTTGTTCAAGCTGCTCATATTGATATTAACAGTGTAACAGAAACTTTAACTGATATCGAATCTGCTTTTGACACCAGTTTCATGGTAAATAAAGCTCAACATTATTTAATGACTAAATTAATCAAAAAAGGAGCATTATTATTCTTTATCGGTGGAGATAATTTCATGTCTCCGTGTAATGGTTTGACTGAACAAGAAATTGAAGATATTATGGTTGAAATCGATGAGGAAATAGGCATTAAACTTAAAGCAGGAATCGGTAGAGGTAAGAATGCTGAAGATGCTGCTTATATGGCTGATATTGGTCTTGAAGAAATCAGGGCACACAATAATGAAATGTGGACTTGGGTAATAGAAAAGGAATACTAAGTTGATATTATGATTAGGGTAGTTGCGCCGATGGCGGGGATAACCGATTCTAATTTTTTAAATAAGGTTATTCCTTATGGTTTTGATGTTGCTACCTTAGGTGGATATAGTTTGGATTTGCCCACTATTGAAGCTAGTAAAAAAATCATAGAAAGGGGAAGAAAAGAATTTGATTTTTCTCTTGATGAAATTTTTGCACATATTGAAAATGAAGTGAACTCTATTAAAAATGTTCATGAGGATGTTAAGGTATCTGCTAATGTAAGATCAACAACACCTCAACCAATTATTGATGTTGGCAATATCAAAGTGTTGGATATTGTTGAAATAAATTGTCATTGTCGCCAAGAAGAGATTTTAGCTATTGGTTGTGGTCAAGAAATGTTGAATCGTCCGGATTTATATGATTTTATTTCACAAGTGGTTGATAATGTTAAAAGTGAAGTTTCAGTTAAAATTAGGGCGAATGTTGATGGAACAGATACTTTAAACATAGCAAAATTAATTGAAGATGCCGGTGCTGACTATTTGCACATTGATGCTATGAAGAAAGGTGTTTTTGAAGCCGACTGGAAACTTTTATCTGAAATTTCCAATAATGTTGATATTAAAGTTATTGGGAATAATTCTGTAAATAGTCAAGAAAATCTTCAAAAGATGATTGACACGGGAGTTGATGGATTTTCCATTGCTCGTTCAGTTATTTCAGGAAAATTGAATTTTAACATAACTAATTTTTAAATAATTTAAAACAATTGTTATTAGAAAGTATTATTAATAGTTTTAAATAAAAATGTAATTAATAGGTGATTTCATGGATTTTATTACTCTTAAGAATATTACAAAAAATTTTGATGGTGTTGATGTTCTTAAAGATATTAATTTGAAGATTAATGAAGGAGAGACTTTAGGTATATTGGGACGTAGTGGAAGTGGAAAATCTGTTTTAATCAACATGCTAAGAGGAACAAAGGAATACGCTCCAGATTCAGGTAATATTATAATGAATCTTGCTGTTTGTCCTGATTGTTTGGCTGTTGAATCCCCATCTCATGTAGGTGAAAAATGTGAATGTGGAGCAACATATGAAGCAAAAGAAGTAGATTTCTTTAATTCAGATAGAAAATTATTCGCAAGTATTAAAAGAAGAATTTCCATCATGTTACAACGTAACTTCGCTTTATATGATGAAGAATCAGTAATTGAGAATGTCATGAGGGCAATGCCGGATAATATTGAATACGAAGAAGGGTTATACGCCTCTTTGGAATTATTGGAAATGGTTCAAATGAACCATAGGATTACTCATATCGCTCGTGATTTAAGTGGTGGTGAAAAACAAAGGGTTGTACTTGCAAGACAATTGGCTAAAAATCCAATGATGTTTTTAGCAGATGAACCAACTGGTACTTTGGACCCTCAAACTGCTGTAAAACTTCACAATACATTACAAGAAGGAGTTAAAGATAAAGGAATCACCATGTTAATCACTTCACATTGGCCTGAAGTAATGACTGAACTTGCAGACAATGTAATTTGGTTGGAAAATGGTCAAATCAAGGAAGAAGGAAATCCTCAAGAGGTTGTAGATAATTTCTTAAAAACAGTTCCTGTTCCTGAAAAGCCTGAAATTCCAGAATTCGGTGAAAAACAAGTTGTCCTAAAAGATGTTAAAAAACATTATTATTCCATTGAACGTGGTGTAGTTAAAGCGGTTGACGGAATTGATTTGGAAATTCATAAAGAGGAAATCTTTGGTATTGTAGGTTTAAGTGGTTCAGGTAAAACAACAACCACAAGGATGTTGATTGGATTAACAGAGCCAAGTAGTGGTGAAATCGAGATTAAACTTGGTGATGAATGGATTGACATGACTGAAGGTGGACCTCTCAATCGTGGACGTATCGTTCCATATTTAGGATTATTACATCAAGAATACTCTTTATATCCTCACAGAACCATATTGGGTAACTTGACTGACGCTATCAGTTTAAATTTACCTGCGGAATTTGGTAAGATTAAAGCTATTCATGCATTAACCACAGTAGGATTTGATGAACATGAATCTGCATTAATTTTGGATAAATATCCTGACCAATTAAGTGTAGGGGAAAAACATAGGGTTGCTTTAGCACAAGTTTTAATCAAAGAACCTCAAATCATTGTATTGGATGAACCAACAGGTACTATGGATCCTATTACTCGTGTAAACGTATCTGAATCAATTTTAAAAGCACGTACTGAATTAGAACAAACATTCATCATTGTTTCTCACGATATGGACTTTGTATTGGAGGTTTGTGACAGGGCTGCATTGATGAGGGGAGGAAAACTTTTAGATGTAGGTACTCCTGAAGAAATTGTAGATCAGTTAACTCCTGATGAAAAAGAAGATATGCTTAAAGACAGATAGTCTTTATTCATTTAATCTTTTTTTTATTTTTTTCCAATTTGGACAAAATTCGTCCATTAATTTTTTAAAATTTTTTCCATGGTTGAATTCTATCAAATGACATAATTCATGGATTGTTACATATTCTAAACATTCTTTATCTTTTTTTGCAAGATTTAAATTCAATGTTATTCTGCCGTCTTGCTTGCAGTTTCCCCAGTTTTTCATTTTTCTGACTGTAACATTTTTAGGTTTTCTTCCAACAATTTCACTGCATTTTTCCAAAACTGGAGGAATCGCATTTTTCAATTCCTTCCGGTAAAATTCATCCAATATGCTTTTTCTTTTGTCGATTGTGCTTCTTTTTGGCACCGGCAGATAAATGATGTCATCTTTTAGAAAGGCATGTTTGACCTTGTCATTTGTTATTAATTTTAATGTGTATTCTTTTCCCCATAATTGATGTTTTTCACCGGTTTTATATTTCAATGGCGCTTTAATTTCATGTTCAAGAATATATTTTTGTTTTTTTAAAATCCATTCCTTTTTTGATTTGATGAAGTTAATAATTTCTTCATTTGGTATGAATAATGGTGCTGATACTTTAACTTCTCCGTTAGGTGGTTGTATGCGTAGGTACATATTTTTAATGTTTTTTCGCTCTAGGGTGATGGGTATGTTTTCGATTAAGATTTTTTCTTTAACCATAAATAAAAATAAGTCGGTATTGTTTTTAAACATTATGCATAAATTCGATTTGGGCTAGAAATATTTAAGTTTACATTGCTTTGTATAAAAAAGGTTATATATTCAATGTTTAAATAAATTATATTAATATTTTATATTTATTATATTATAGAAGCGAAAATTATTTTGGAGGATTATTATGACTTGGGAAGACGCACCGTCTCATATTTGTAGAGGTGGAGATGTAAGAGGACTTGCTTTTTGCTGTCCGCCAGTTAAACCATGCCCAGTTTTAAATGCATTACAAGAAGTTAATTTAACTCCACAGGAATTTGTGGATATTAAAGTTCAATTTGGAAAGGAAACTAGATTAGGTGAAGGTGCCGGAACTTGTTTTGGTTCACTTGTTTGGTGTTGTAAACCATCAAAACCTTGTCCTTTAAGGGACATGACTTTAAGAAATATGGGAATGAGTCATGAGGAATATCTCGACTTGAAAAAGGAATTGTCTGAAAGATTAGTTGGTGTAAAAAAACCAACACCCGATAAAAAAGCTGAGGCATTAGCTGAAACATTCAACATATCTAAACTTGAAGCAATGAATGTTTTGACTGAATGCAATAATGATTTAAGGGCTGCTGTTAAAGTATTGCATACTAAATCATTAGAAAAATCTGATTAAAATGGATTGGACTTCTATTTATCTTAAAACATCTGATTTTCATGTGTTTATTTTAGGCACAGGTGAAGTTGCAACTAGACGTGCTAACAAGTTTTTAAATCATGGTGCTACCGTTAAGTTGGCGGGTAATTATTTGGATGGAGAACTTAAAGATAAAGGAGCAGTTCTGTGTTCTACTGAGGATGTAGATGAATTGGTTGAATGGGCTGATCTGGTTGTGATTGCCAGTGGGGATGAAGAGTTGTCCGATTATGTTTCTAAAATTTCAGGAGATAAATTAATTAATCGTGCGGATTATCCGTATGATGGCAATGTTATTGTGCCTACTAGTTTCAGTATTGGTGATGTTGAAATATCTATTTTTACTAATGGCAAGAGCCCATTAATGGCAAGACAATTGCGTAAAAGAATTCAATCAATTATCACTGAAGAGGATATCTTGGAGATTGAACTTCAGGATTATGCAAGAAAAGAGTTAAAGGGAATAGTTGATGATCAAAAGGTGCGCAGGGAATACTTGTATAAGATTTTTGATGATGAAAAAATCAATGATTTGATTAAAAACAATAAAGTTGATGAAGCTAAAAAGCATATTGATAATTTAATAAGGGGATTAAATTGATACTTAATTTAAGAGTTGACCATAAAATAGCAGATATACAATCTATGGAAGCTATTTCTAAGGATATAGATGATTTATTTAGGGAATTGCAAGAGAAATACTCCATTGGTGAGTATATTGAAATTTCTACTTGCAATCGTAAAGAGTATTACATTCACAATGAGTATATTTCAGAGGATGACGAGTTGTTGTCTCATGAAAATCAAAGTATTGTAATCGATTATGGTCAATCTGCAGTGATGCATCTTCTTAGGATGACCTCCGGTCTGGAATCCATGATTGTTGGTGAAGACCAGATTTTGGGTCAGGTCAAGGATGCAAAGCACAAGGCTTCCAAAAATCATCATTGTGGAAGATTCCTTGACACTGTTTTTACAAAAGCCATTCATGTTGGCCAAGTTGTCAGAAATAAGACCAACATTAACAAGGGTTCCGTTTCAATCGGTTCTGCGGCCATTGATTTAGCTGAAAAGCATATGGGAAGTTTGGACGACAAGTCCGTTTTGGTCATTGGTGCCGGAAAAATGGGAAAGCTTGTTGCTAAGGCATTGGCTGAAAAAGATTTGAATGCAATTTTTGTCGCCAACAGGACTTATTATGTTGCAGTTCAGCTTGCTGAAGATTTAGGAGGTGAAGCAATTTTATTCAATGAGCTTGAAAAGTATCTTGCTACTGCCGATTTGGTTATTAGTGCTACTAGTGCTCCTCATCCTATACTCACTAAAGAACGTCTTTTAGGCATTGATATGGATTATGAAAATGTAATGATGGTTGATATTGCTAATCCTCGCGATATTTCTGATGATGTTTCTGAATTGGGGGTTAAATCATTCAATATTGATGATTTGCGTGAAATTGCTGATGAAAATACTAGGCTTCGTATTAAGGAATTTGGTGAAGCAGAAAATATCATCAATGATGAGTTCATTTTACTCAAAGATTCGCTTAAAATAATGCAAGTTGATGAAATGTTAGGTAATTTAAGAGCATCTATGGAAGAGATAAGACAACGTGAAACTCAAAAGGCAAGTGTGAAGTTGTCTGATGTAGATGGTAGTGCTAAAATTTTGAATAACATGACAAATTCTCTTGTAAATAAGATATTCTTTGATATTTCAAAAAATCTTAAAAAAGCGGCAAAACACAATAAAAAAGAAATTCTTGATGCCGCTGAATATATATTTAATTTTGATAATTGATTTATTCAAACATTCCCTTTACTTCGGAATTTTTTGTTTTGCTTGATTTTAAAGCATAATCAATATTTTCCATGGTGATTTTTTCTTCATCATTGGATATTGCATTGTGAAGTGCAGTTTTCAAGATTTTTTCTTTTATGTCCCTGCCGGACAATCCTTTGGTTAGTTTAACGATTTTTTCCAAATCCAAGTCATGATTTAAAGGCATGGTTTTAAGATTTTTTTCTAAAATCAATAGCCTTTCATTGTCATTTGGTAATGTGAATTCTATTTCTTCTTCAAAACGACTTCTAACAGCTAAATCTAAACTACTAGGGTTATTAGTTGCACCAATTGTTATTACAGATTCATTTTCTTCAATTCCATCCATTTCAGTCAAAAGGGAATTGACGATTTCAGAGACATCTCCTCTAAGGGACTGAAATGACCTGTGAAGTGCAATTGCATCAATTTCATCAATGAATATTATTGACGGTGAATTTTCAGACGCTTTTTTATATAAATCATGAATTTTGGATGAAGCGTCTCCGACATGCTCTCCTATCAATGATGTTGCTTTAATCAAATACAGCTGTGTGTCAAGCTCATTGGATAGCGCCTTGACAAGCATGGTTTTACCTGTACCTGGAAGTCCGTAAAACAAAATGTTTTTCGGAGCCCATGGGCCAAAGCTTTCGGGGTTTTCCAGATATTTGGTAATGACTTTTACTTTTGATTTGGCATTTTCCTGGCCAACAATATCTTCAAGGGTAATGTTTGATTTGACTTTATTTTCTTGTGTTTTGTCGATTTCATCTGTAATGATTTTAATTCGGGTATTGTCTGAAATTATTGAATTGTTTGGCTTTGCGGTAATGATTTCAAAACCGTAATCAGGGATTATTTTTTGATCAAACAAGTGTGACTTTTCGCATACAACCAATCCTAACCACTGTTCACGAGCATACTCTTCGAATAATTTGGTGTTTGTAATTTCAATATTCTCGTCCATCAGTGTAAAATCAAATGGATAGCCAACAGGTTTGATTACAACCAGTTCTGCATATTCTTTGTTTTCATTTTCAACCTTTGATGGTTTCTGATTAGTTGTTTTCATTTCAACTTTTTTATTGTCACTTTTCAAATAATCACCTCCTCAGTTTCTGTATACATTCAAACATTAGTTTTGATTATTTAAATACTTGTGGTAACATAATAATTCTAGAGGTCAAATTCATGAGTTTTAGAACAAGAAGAGTATTGTTCATAACACCATTTTATATGCTGTTTGAATTTTTTTTACTCAAGTATATCTTTTTATTGATTGGAGGTATGGCAGATGCATATCTGATAGTTTTAACCTTATTGATAGGTTTAAATCATTTCATTCCAATGCTTTTTGAAGCAAAAAAATCCAGAAGAATCACAAGATTCCTAACAACTGTTGATGGTGTGTGGATGTGGGCAGCGGTCATGTTTTTAATTGACATTCTGATTGTTTATATTGTAGGGTGTTTTATAAAATTGCCTATGTGGGCCAATATTTTATTTTTGGCTGTTGTTCCGATTTTAGGAATTTACAATTATTTTAAAGCTCATAATTTGGTAGTGCATGAAAAAACCATTGAATTGGAGGATTTGTCTAAAGAAATTTCCATTGCACATTTGTCTGATGTTCATTTTGGGGCTGTTCGACATAAAAAGATAATTCAGGATGTTGCAGATAAGTTAAACACTCTTGATTGTGATTTGGCTATAATTTCCGGTGACCTGGCTGACGGGTCATCGGTTGTATGTGAAGATGATTTCTTGGCATTTAAAAACGTCAGGATGCCTATATTTTTCACCCCCGGAAACCATGATTTTTATCCCGGTATTGAAAATGTGGTGGGGGCATGTAAAAAGGCGGGAATTAATGTTTTGGACAATCAATCCGTTCAGTTTGAAAATTTAAATATTTACGGTTTGACTTTCAGTTTCGGCGATAGGACAACACCAAAGCTTGATGAATCATTGATTAAAAGGGGTATGGTGAATGTTATCAATTATCATGTTCCATATTATTGGGAGGATTTTTCAAGATTAGGTTTTGACATTCAGCTGTCAGGTCACACCCATGGAGGACAATTTTATCCTGCCGTATGGTTTGGAAATGTGATGTTTAAGTATAATAAAGGGTTATTTAAAAATAAATTAGGAAAATACATTCATGTAACAACCGGTGTCGGTTCAATGGACACTCCCATGAGGTGGGGAACCGATTCCGAGATTGTTGTTTTGAGATTAAGAAAATCATGATTTTTAAGCATGTAATTGGAGGGGTAATTATGGATGAGGAAACATTGAAATTATTTGCTTTTATTAAGGTTGCACCATTCAGACTTAAAGTCTTGAAGACCTTGGAAAATGAGAGCAAAACTCCAACTCAAATTTCAAAGGATGTGGGCACTCGTGTATTTTATGTATCTACAATCTTAAAAGATTTGAAAGATAAAGGTCTTGCTGAATGCATTAATGAAGACAAACGCAAATTTAGATTTTACCAGTTGACAGATAAGGGCTATGAACTTTTGGAATATCTGAAGTAATTTTTTTTAATGAGTTTTGTCAAAGTATTATTATGAGTCCTGAAGATAATCATAATCATTTTTGCATTTACTGTGGAGCTAAACTGGTTCCGAATCAACATTTCTGTTCACAATGTGGAAAGGAGGTTTATCATGAACCTGAACCTCCTAAAGTTAATCTTCCTTCAAGATTTGAAGTTAAAGTTGATGAAATTGAAAAGGAATATGATTTAAAACAAAAAAGGGCACGTGAACTTGTTGAAAAGCTTTTTGACCCATCGCACATGTCTTATCAGAAATTCACATCTGCCATTGAAAAATCCAATGGCCTATTTGACAATCAGTTAACAGTAACCCGGAAAATGATTGAGTTGGATGACGGCAGCAACACGGTTGTTCGAAAGGAACTCGAGGTCAAAATTAAAACCTTAAACACTTTCATTGACAAGATGGAAGAGCTGATAAATGAGCTTGTAATCCAATTGAGTTCCAATAAAAAGGATAATGATGATATTAATGACTTGTTTAAGGATATGGATGATTTGATTGATTCTGTAAAAGATTATTGAAAGTAACATGGAAGTTACTTTTCTAAATCATTTCTTCATATATTTCTTTCATTTTTAAAGCATCAAGGTCACGTTCTGGTGTTTCACAGATAATATTTGCCTTCCAGCCGTTATCGATTAGGTTTGCCAATAAGTCTTTGATGTTTGGTCCGTATTCATCGCTTTCAGCTAGTGTGTGATGTTTAACCTCTCCGCCATGGCCGTATTCTATTGTTGTAAAATGGCAATGAAGGATGTCAATATCTAGATTGTCTTCAATTGTTGAGAAAATACAATTGTAATCCTCTTTTTTATTTAAAAATCCTCTGCCTCTTGCGTGAACATGAGCAAAATCAATTGTCGGTTCAAAGTGATCAAAGGTTGCGCACAATTCAACCACTTCCTTGACATTTCCGAGCTGTGTTCTTTTGCCTGTGGTTTCAGGTGCAAAGGTAAACTCTTCGATGCCTTCTGCTTCAAGTTCTTCAAATAATCTGTTCACGGTATTTTTTGATATTTCCATGGCTTTTTCAGGCTTTCGGTTTAGGTATGCTCCAGGGTGGAACACAAGGCGGTATGCTCCCATCCATTCGCCTGCGCGTGCTGCGGCAATCAGGTGTCCGATACTCTTGTCAAGTTTTGATTCCTCTTTGGCGCACAGGTTGATGTAGTATGGTGCGTGCATTGAAATCAATATGTCATGCTTTTCGGATTCCTCCTTTAATGTGGATGCGGAACCTTCACCGATTCTAACTCCATATGGTGACTGGTATTCATAGGAGTTGAGGCCTTCTTCAGAAATATATTTTGGAGCCTTGTAAGCTGCTCCCTTATAGTTTACCGGACTTCCAGCAGGTCCGAATAATACTTTATGTTTCATGTTAAAAAAAGAGTAAAAAAGGGGAATTTATAATATTCCCATAGCTTCGTTTGTTTTAGCGATTGATTTTTCGTTGTCACTTTCCATTTCTAAAAGTGCACGAATAGCATCGATGTTTTCAGGTATTACATCAGATTCCTGATGCACTGCTTGCATGTAGAACAGTTCGTTTCCTACAACGTTGATGGATTCTCTCCAGACTGGAATCTCATATAAGTCGTTTCTGTTTCTTCCAAGTTCTTTAGCGTATTCCATCAATTCGGCAGTTGAACCTAAACCTTCTTCAGCGGACACTACAAGCACTCTTGAACGTTTTTCTAGTGCTTCAATGATTTCTTCGGTTTCAACATCATTGTTTATTTCTACCATGATGTTGTGTTGGTGCATTAATGTGGTTGGCACAAGCAATGCCATGGTGGTCACGTCAATGCCGTCCATAACGGTTTTTACATCAGGTCCGTGGTGGGAAGGTACTTTTGGAGGATTTGGAACAATTGCGTTGATTGGTCCTTTTTTGACTTCAGATGGGTCGGATCCTCTTCTGACCATTACTGCACGTACTTTTTTGATGTCAGCTATTGGGTCAATAGTTGATAATGTACGGGTCAATCCGGTAGTGTTACAGGACACTACACGAGTGTAATCTGCACCGTAGGAGTCATCATAATTAGAAATAGCATTAAATGAAAGACCGGTTAATTCATGGTCTTCTCCACCTTGATAGATTGCTTTTACGCCTGCTTTTTTATACATTTCAAGGTTTTGTGGTCCGATACTTCCAGGAGTACAGTCAACAACAACGTCTGCTTCTTGAATCATGTCTTCAACGGTACCAGCTATTTCGATTCCAGCATCTTTGAATAATTGTTCTCTTTCTGGAATTCCAATGTATAAAGGATAACCTTTTTCTTCAACAGCAGTTCTTGCTTCATAGTTTGGTCTAGTTTTACTTACACCAATTACTTTCATGTCATCTTGAGCAGCTACAGCATCAGCCACTCTTTTACCGATGGTTCCATAACCATTAATTGCAACAGTTTTCATTTTAATCCCTTTTTCATTATAATAATTTAATATTATATGAGTTAAATTCTGTTTTTCAAATTATATATAATTTGATATTGTTTTTTCATTTTGGTTAACTATTTAAGTTCATATTTCTTAAATGAGATTATGAAACTAAATTATGTTGTTGAAGGGAATGGGGAAAATTTAGTGTTTATTCATGGCCTTTCGGATAATCTGCTTTACTGGGAAGTTCTTGCAACAACTCTTAAAAAGGATTTTCGTGTTGTCCGCTTTGATTTAAGGGGACATGGTCAATCTCCATTGGGCGATGAGGAGATATCAATAGACACTTATGCCGATGATTTGAAAAACATTCTGGATGATCTTGGAATTCAAAAAGCAAATCTGGTTGGGTTTTCTTTAGGTGGAGCTGTTGCACTTGATTTTGCAATCAAATATCCTGATTATGTCTCATCACTTGTGTTGATGTCAACATTTTTCAGATATGATGATGTTATGGATATGCTCGACCAATTCAAAAACTATTTGGATAAGGGTTTTGACGAGTTTTTCGATTTCATGCTTCCAAGAGTATTGTGTCCTGATGTTATTGAGGCCAATAAAGAGGAACTTGAATTTTTAAAGAAGGAATCTTCAAAAACAGCCAATATCGATGCATATACAAAGGCGGTTGATGCATGTTCAAGTTTCAATGTTGAAAGCCAATTGTCAAAAATCACTGTTCCAACCCTAATTTTAGCAGGTAAATACGATAGGATTTTTCCATTAAGCATTCAGGAAAATCTTTCACAAAAAATTAGCGGCTCAAGATTGATAGTCTTGGATAACTTAAGACATAATCTATTGGTTGGAAAAAACAATATTAAAATAATAAGTATGTTAAATGATTTTATAAAAAAAGATGAATAAGTGGAATTATTCCACTTTGAATCCTGCTTCTTCAACAGCGTCGTTGATGTCAGCGTCACTTACATCGCCGGACATTGTGATTGTGGTGATGCCTGAATCTAAATCTGCTTTAGCAGAGTCGATTCCGTCAACATCTTCTAAACATAATTCAACTGCTTTTACACATGATGGGCAGTGCATGCCCACTACTTTGATTTCTTTTTCAGCCATGATAAATCACCTTAATGTCGATGGTTATATATTTATGCCATTGACTTATTTAAACTTTTAGTCATACCTAATTTTTTGGATTTTGCATAATCTCTCTTGGAAATCTTGTATCTTGTCAAGGTGGATGAATAGACTATGACAATCACGGATCCTATATTATGGATTAGCGCTCCCTCAATAGGATTTAACAGTCCTAAAATCGCCATGGCCATTGCAATGACATTCAATATCAATGCAAAAGCGATGCTGATGTTTATTGTTCTTATTGTTTTTCGAGCTATTCCAATCAGATGAGGAATATCTTCGATGTTGTCTTTAATCAGTGTGATGTTTGCCGCTTCAACACTGACGTCGCTTCCGATGTTTCCCATTGCAATTCCGACATTTGCCTTTCTAAGTGAAGGTGCATCATTAATTCCATCCCCAATCATTGCAACCTTATGGCCAAGTGTCTGTTCATGGCCAATATAATTTGTCTTGTCTTCAGGCAGACATTCTGCCATAACGTTTCTGACTTTGGTCGCTTTGGCTATTGCATTGGCGGTTTTTTCATTATCTCCTGTGAGGAGTGTTGTTTTTATTCTTAATCTTTTCAATGATTTGATTGTACTTTTAGAATTTTCACGGAGGGTGTCTGCAAGTAAAACCTTGCCTAAGATTTGATTTTCTTTTGCAACATAAAGCTCTATTTCACCGTTTTTAGGTTTTACTTTATCGTTTATTGAAATGTTTTCTGATTTTAGGAGTTTTTCATTTCCTGCTATTATTCTGTAGCCATTAATATATCCGGTCACGCCCTTCCCGATTTCCATCTTAAAGTTTTCTGCATCAGCCAACTCCTCTCCATTGTAATGATTAATTATGGCCTTTGCCAAGGGATGTTCTGATTTGGATTCAACTGAGGCTAACAGATACATCATTTCATCAGGATTATCAGAAATGACTTTAACGACTTTTGGTGTTCCGTATGTTAATGTTCCTGTCTTGTCAAATACCAATTCACTTACATGAGCCAATTCCTCAATGGACTCTCCATCCTTAACAAGTATTCCATATTTTGTCAGGTTTCCAATTGCCGCCATGATTGCTGTTGGTGTTGCAAGAACCAACGCGCATGGGCAGAACACCACTAGTATTGTGACTGATCGGATTATCTCAAATGTGAACAGGTATGTCAATATTGCGACTGTAAAAGCCATGACGACAATCATTGTGGCCCACTTGTCTGCAGTTCTGACAATCTTTGCATTTTCAGGAGATGATGACTCAACCAACCTGATTAGTCTTTGAAGGGAACTATCCTTGCTGACTTTTATGGTTTTCATGGTAAATGAGCCGTAAAGGTTGATTGTTCCACTGTATACTTCATCATTTTCCTTTTTATCTACTGGCATTGATTCGCCTGTTAATGTCGCTTGGTCAATTGAAGTTTCTCCTTTTAATATGGTTCCGTCGGTTGGTATGCTTTCGCCGGGAAGCACTTTTAGGATATCTCCAACTTGAACTTTTTCTACAGGAATTCTTTCTTCTATTCCATTTTTGATTCTTGTTGCAAATTGAGGTGACATGTCAACAAGCTCTTTTATTCTACTTTGGGTTTTTGTGACTGTGTATTCTTCCAAAAATCCTCCAATTGCCATGATTGTTGCGATTTCACCTGCTGCAAAAACCTCACCAATAATGATTGATGCAATAATTGCGATTGTTACAAGCAAATCCGCCTTTATGTCAAATTCTGTTATTAGTCCTTCTATGCATTCCTTAAATATTGGTATTCCACACAGTATAACTGCAATCCAAGATATGTAGTCGAGAGATAGAATGAAACTTGCGATTACACTTATTGTGGAGATTATTATAAGCAGAATGTCTACTTTTTCATCTCTTGTAAAGTTCATATTAAACAGCCCCAATAGTATAGGTATACCCCATAGGGTATAAAGTTATTTGAAAAAAAATTAAAGTCTGGAGTAATATTCCAAAATTGAAGTGATGTCACTTATAGCTTCATCGGAATCTTCGTCTTCTATTGCCTGTTTGACACAGTGTTCGAGGTGTCCTTCAACAATGATATGTCCAACTTTATGTAGTGCTGATTTAGATGCATTCACTTGCATTAAAATCTGTTCACAAGGAATATCCTCATCAATCATACGGTCAATTGCATTTAACTGGCCGATGATTTTTTTAAGTCTTCTATGTAAATTTTCACTATCCATACATTCTTTCAAAATAACACAACCTATACCTACTGGGGTATATAATTTTTTTAGTATTTAAATGTTGTCTCAAAAACAGTTTAAAAAAAATAAAAAAATAAGGAGGAAAATATCAAGACTATGCTTGATTTTCCATTTCTTCAAATTTAGCTGGGAAATATTCGTCTACTACGTATTCAAGCCCATACTTTGAGAAAGATTGCTGTTCTGCTTTCTTACCAATCTTAAGCATTTTCTTAATTTCGGTTTGCCAGAAATCATCTTTATACCTTGGGTCTTTGGAAAGCTCTTTAAGTCTCATGACGTCAACGTCTTTGAGTTTATCAGTTGGCAAGTCATAATTGATAATGTCTGATGCAGTAACTCCAATGAATTTAGCATCAGGAGTAGCCAATTGATCATTAACGTGAGCTAACTTTGCACTTCCAGAAATAATTACTTGTGCAATGTGGAATCCCCAAGGGTCTCCGTCGTTACAGATATATACAGGTAATCCAACCTCTTCATTCATTCTTTTAATGAACCTTCTTGTAGCACGAGCAGCTTGCCCCTTGAGCCCAACAATTAAACAATTGAATCTTTTATGAGCATTCTCCTGCACTAGCCTGTGAAACATTCCCATGGTTTCCACGGCTAAAACTTTGTCTACATTATGGTCTAGAATCTCGACTTGATCTATGGTGGGTGAAATGGTATAACCTGATTTTCCCATTTTTGCAGCGTTAAATTCAACATCATCAAAAAGAGTAATGTCCCCGTATACTGATGCACCGTCTTCTTCAGGCATTAATCCTAATTCTTCACGTTGGGTTCCAAGAGTTACTTCCAAGTCTTCTCCAACAATGTTTGATTCTTGCTGTGTCTTAAAACTAATTCCCCAACCTTCAGAAACGTAATACATCTCCCTGATTGTAGCGGTTTTGTCACGAGCAACTAAATCCTTACAGAAGTTACCGACATAAACCATTTGGCCTAATTTTCTGATTTGTTTAACATTACCAAGAGATCTTTTACCGTATCTGTCTCCTAATACATAATATCTTTTAGCTTCATCGTAAACAATGTTTCCAGTACCTCTGGAAGGAACTCTGATACTAGGTACTTTTTTCTCTTCGATTTTTTCAATGATTTCTTGACCTAAACCAGTAAGCTTATTAAGGGTGTATTCTTTTCTTATTTCCCTATGTGATTTTTTATTATCTGTTTCACTCATCTAAATCACCTAATCTTCAAAACCATCCTCAACATCATCTTCTTGGAAGTTGTCTAAAGTTGAATTTCCTTCTTCAACTGTGCGTCCGTATTCGTCAACTTCTTCCATGATGAGTGCATCAAGTTCTTCTTCTTCCTCTTCTTCCTCAACCTTTTCACCAAGCAATTCCGCAAGAGCCCTTTTGGTTACTTTTGCAAGAACTTCATGGTATTCAGGAACTCCTGTTTCACCGAGTTTTGCAGCTTCTTCAATGATGACTGGTACATATTCCTCGAATACTTTGGAACGTTTTTCTTTTTCTTTAGCAGCCCTTTTAGCTCTTAAGTGTTTCTGCAATTGACGAGCCAATTTCATGGTTGCCTGTCTGATTTCATGAACGATTTCAGGTTCAGGTGACACACTTTGCTTACCGGTTGAAAGATAAGGCACCTGTGTTGAAATGATGTTAACAAATAATGTTAAAGGAGTGTTGTCCATATCTTTTAGGCCGTAACGTTTCCAATCGATACTTTTAAGTGCTTCTGTAATTGCACAGCTTCCTGCATCGAAGGTTAACGGTACTCTGTTTGCAAACCTCATGATTTCTGATTTTCTTTTCTCGTTTACAACTCTTCCGGAGTCTCCACCGTATGCAAGACCTGCTTCAATAATGAATGAAACACCACCTGCATATGTAACAGGTTTTCTTGTAATTGTAGTTACGAATTCAGGTTTTAGGATTTGTTTCATACCTTTTTCAATTTGCTCTGATCCGATTGGTATAAGTCCGTCGGTTGGAGGTGCCATGAATTTCATTTTCTTAAAGCAGTGAACGATTGCTTCCGCTTCCTGGAAAGTCATAGCTTTCGGACGTTTGTTCATGTCGATTCCAGTCATTTCAGAAATTTCATCCACTCTTTTTGCAGACATTCTTGACATTGATGAAGTCAGCATGCTTTTGTATCTTCTGCTGTCGGTGTTTTTAGCCATTGTCATTAAGTCGTCAGCACTTACACCTTTTGGGTGAGGCAACACTTCTTTTGGCTGTACAGGCACGACATCTGCTGCTCTTTTGAAGATATACTTGTGTCCGGATGGGTCTCTGAAAGTGATTTTTGCATGAGGGTTACCGATCATGGTTCTCCTGATGTATTCGAATGCACCTTGTTCTGCAAGTGAGTAGGACACGTCTTTGAATTGCAATTCGATGCATACTCCAGTACTTTCAGCAGGATAATCTTCCCTTTCCATTAAAATTCCACGGTTGTTTTCAACATCCATTTGGAATTTCATTTTCACTCCTTTGATTTGGTTTCCTTCCTTGTAACAGGAAATTACACGGGCAGGCTTACCGGTAGTCATCTGTGATAATAATACACATCCACTACAACCTAAACCTTGTTGTCCTCTGGATTGTATGTTTCTGAACTTGGATCCTGCAAACATCATACAGTATACTTGCATTACATAGTCTTCAGGAATTCCAGGACCGTTATCCTTGTGTCTTAAGATGTAGTGTTCCTTGTCGACACGTTTTAATTCGATGTCGATATCAGGCAATATTCCAGCTTCTTCCGCTGCATCGAAACTGTTTGTAATCAATTCGTGGAATACAATAGTTAAAGAACGGATTTTACCTGTAAATCCTAACATCTGTTTGTTCTTTCTAAAGAATTGTGACGGGGTTAACCTTTGAAAGTCCTCTTCCCAGTCCAATCCCAATTGTTGTTGTTCGGCCAAATTTTTTCCTCCTTATATTGAATATGTTTAATTTTATTATAATGACTATATTTAAATAAAGTGAGAGAGCATTTGAAAAGTAATATTCATACGGTGCCCTATCTAGTTTGTTTAAATATGTGGTAAAATAATAATTTAAAAACATGTAGAAAATATAGTATTTACACTATGTTATCTATATATGTTGGTTACAGTATATAAAAGTTTAGTAGTATTATTATAATTTTTATAGGGAAGTATTATTAAAATTGATTTAACTGTGTAATATTTCTTTGATAGGTAAAATTTGAGTTGATATTATTTTATTTTTCCATTAAAGAAAAAGTTGTCTGACTTTGTAAAATTGTTTTAACCCTGAAATATTGCTTTGATTTAAAAGTTAAAGTTTATATAAAACCTAATTTAAATTTGATTTCATGATATCTCTACATCAATTAAAAAGAATCGTTCATAAGTTGCATTTGGATGATTTGGCGAAATCTATGAATGAATGTAGAAAAGACACACGTGGTGGTTTTTTGATACCTGCATCCGCTAAAGTAACTGACAGTGAATATGCAAGATACAGACCTCTTCCAATTGATTGGTCACTGCCTCCAATAACAAAAGATGATTTGCCTGAGGAATTTTCCTTAGGGCTGTAAAAACTGTTGACATGTTTAGGAGGAAAACATTTAATCTAATTGATGAATGCATGATCTATTTTGATTATAAAACAGGACATATTGTTTCTTGTAATTTTTCAAGAAAATCAGAGCAGAATAAGGTTCAAGGTGATGTATATCCTATTGTTGTGAAAGATATGCATATTGCATCTCTCCATAATCATCCTAATCAGTATTATTCTCCACCTTCTGGTAAAAATTTTCAAATGTTAGGTTTTGACTTTGAAGAGTTTGAGTTAGTAATATCTCATAAAGAATTGTGGATTCTAGAATCATCGGAACATGTTTTCAGTGAAGAGGAAATTGAGGAAATTCGTAAAGATGTGGATGATTTTTTTAATCAGAATTTTGAGGAGGTCAATCATGATTTTAAAAAAAAGTATCATGTATTGGATAATGTAGATATTCGTTATGGTAATTATTTGTTAAGTTATTTAAATAATTATAATCATATTAAATTGATAAGGAGGTTCCTTAATGAATAAATATGAAGGTATGGGTGAACCTGTTCGTGTTGTAAGAGATGCAGGATATAGTAAAATAGAATCAATTTCTCCAGAAAATAGAAAAAAAGCTCTTGAACGAGTAAACGACCCAAATATAGTCACAGGAAATTATAAATTAAAAGAACTTTATGAAAAAATTGGAATAACTGTAAATCCAGATAAAATGACAAATTGGTATGTCTATGGTGATGAGTATTAGGAGCAATTAACTCCTAGTAATCTTTTTCATCAAAGTCAATGCCGTCCTTGAACTCGATTTTATCGTCTTCAATTCCAACAAGGTCCTTGAATTCCTTCATTTTCAAATCTTCTTTTTTATGTTCTAAAAATCCGTAAACGGATTTGTGCCTTGATCCGTTAAGTATCATTTCAATGGCTTCCTTTGCAACCATGATATTGTCCATCTCACCTATGAGTGAAACGGTCTTTCCGTAAATTGCCATGTCAACTTCGGCCATTTCCATGATTATTTCACGTGTTTTTCCGTCTTTTCCAATGATTCTACCTTTATGTCTTGCAAGGGCCTTTTTGGATTTGCCGATGTATAGTGGCAAGCTGATTACTTCAAGGTAGATGTCATCGCTTACAAGCTTAAGGGCAACTTCTGGATTGAATCCTCTTGCAACTGCCTTTACGATATGATTTGCATTCCAGACTCCTAATGGGTCTTCCATGTCATCTCTTGGTGTGATATAAACTGTGCCTTCGTCACTATCAATATCGAGGATGGTTCCAGTTGCTTTTTCAATGGATTTTTTAACTCCTCCATTGCTTCCTATCAATGCCCCTACTCTGTTTTGAGGTATTTTTAAATAATCTGTTTCTGGCATAAATATCACCTTTAATTAATAATAATATTTATTTTAAAATGTTTAAATGTTTTGATAATTAAGATTTTCGTTATTTCATGTAAATTTTTCAACATATTATTTCTTGAATAAGTAGAAATTCCTGCTAAAAAGTTAAAAAAATAATTATGTAGTGAGTTTCACCCATTAATCAACAATTTGCCTTTCATTGATATAAGTATTCTAGTTTTTGGATTGATATTTTCTGAATGCATATGCAAGAATTGATCCTGCAAAATTCTGCCAGACAGAATAAAGGGCTCCAGGAACTGTTGCCTGGGCCAAGTTTGGAAAATGGGTTTTTGCAAGGCCTGTTGACAATCCTGAATTTTGAAATGCCAGTTCGATAGCTATTGTGATTATCTGCTTTTTGTTCATTCCGGCAACCCAACCGATACCAAATCCAATTGACATTGCAAGGATATATTGAAGTATAATGACAATGAGTATTATGGTTGAGGAAGTTAGAATCGCTTGTTTATTGGCTCCGATTACTCCTGCAACGATTAAACAGATTACAATTGAAGATAATGTAGGCAAATAAACTTTTAATTTTTCACAAAAGTCAGGGAATTTGTAATTCAGGAGTAAACCTAAAATAATTGGGATAATCACTATTTGAACAATTGAAACGAACATGTCAACCGGATTGAAATGAATTTGATTGCCTATTAGCAATAATGTGATAAGTGGAGTTAATATTGGTGAAATCACAGTGGAGACTGCAGTCAAAGAAACTGACAACGCCACGTCTCCCTTTGCAATAAAAGTAATCACGTCAGATGCGGTTCCGCCAGGCACTGTTCCAACAAGAATGAGTCCAACGGTCAAAGCGGTATCAAGGCCAAATGCGCTTGCAAGGCCAAAGGCTATGAGTGGCATTATGACATATTGGGATGAAATTCCAACTGCAATTGCCTTAGGATTTCTGAATACATTAAGGAAGTCATCCACTTTCAATGTGGTTCCCATTGTAAAAAGGACAATGCTTAAAAGTAAATTTAAGAAATTTATGCCATTATATTCACTTAAAACCCATTTAAATGAATTTGGATAAATCAGTGAAATGGCCACTGCCACTAATATTATTATAAAAAAATATTTTTCTACATATTCAAAAATCCCTTTCATATCTTCAATTTTTGATTTTGAACATTAAAAAGGTATTGATTAAATACTTTTGTTGGTAAATTGGTGGTGATGTCAAATGTTAGTTGATTTTTCGGATTTTTGATAGGGGTACTTAAAATTTAGGGTTCACATATTCCCAAACTTCTTCAAAACTGGTTTTGACTCCAAGTTTGGTGTATTCTCTCACCAATGTATTGATGTCCCTTTCCAATAATTCTTTAGAGATTGGATTATCCAAAACAACTGATTGTGAAACGTCAATTATCACAGGTTTTTCATTTAAATTTAAAATATTATAGTTGGACAGGTCCCCGTGAATCAGTTTTGCTTCATTGACGAATTTTTTAAGCTCAACCATTAACAAATTCCAGAATTCGTCCGGATCTTGTGGGGGTTGATTTTTAACGGGTTGTGCAGGATTTCCATCTTCATCGCCTATGAATTCAATCAAAAGCACGTTGTTTGCACTTGTTATTGGTTCTGGAACATTGACTCCTGCTGAATACAGTCTGGTCAGGTTTTTGAATTCCTTTGTAACCCATGAATAGATGATTTTTCTCTTGTTTTTTGTTTTGACGTTAAATCTTGGGTCGCCTTTAAGATAGTAATCCATCTTTTTAAAATCAGATGTTGCAATCCTATAGATTTTGACTGCAACGAATTTTTCATCATCAGTAATGCCTGTTAAGACATTTGCTTCCTTTCCGGTACTTATAGCACCGTTTAAAACATCAATGTATCCTTGGTTAGCTAATTTGTAAAGAGTTTCCAATGTTATTTTGTCAAAGATTTCATTTCCGGTTTTTCTCTCTGAATTGTCTTTTCTTCTTTTTTCGGAATGAATCTTTGCGTGTTTTTCATCTGCTTTAGCTACTTTAGGATCCATATAATCAAAAAAATAAGTTGGTGAGACTACATTTTAAGGTAGCCTTTTCTTTCAAGCCAGTTGGACTCGGTTTTTGTGTATCTCCAGATTACATCCGCTTTTTCATCAGATTGAAAATCCCATGGTTTTACAAGAATTACGTCTCCTTCACGTATCCAAATACGTTTTTTCATTTTTCCAGGGATTCTGGTCATTCTAATATTTCCATCAGCGCAGCGGACTTTTAATTTTCCGTGTCCCATAATTTGTTCTACTACTCCAGGTATTTCTCCTTTTTTAGGGGTTCTTACCCTTCTATATTCTTGTTGATTGTTGTTATTAGGTCTAGACAAATACTCTCCTCCAAAATAATAATACAATTTTTCTCCATAAGATTAAATTATTTATATTTATATGAATATATTATATATTAATTTATTGATTTTACCGAAATGTGATAGATATGGGAACTGAATTTTTAAAAATAAAAGAGTGTGATGAAGCTATTGAGATTATTCAGAAATTGTTTGATGAAAATCTAAATGCTGAAAGTGAGGAAATTTCAGTGGATGAAGCTTACGGCAGGATACTGTTTGAAGATGTCTATTCAAGAATGGACTTCCCACCATTTGACAAGGCCTTAAAGGATGGTTTTGCGATTCTTTCAAGTGACAGTTTTGGAGCTTCAGAAGAATCTCCAAATACATTGGAGGTAATTGATTTTTTAGAGGCCGGTGCAACCACTGATAAAAAGGTGGAGCAAGGTAAGTGTATCGAAATCAGTACTGGTGCGGCAATGCCTGAAGGTGCAGATGCGGTTGTAATGGTTGAATATGCTGAAAAGATGGATGGTAAAGTAAATCTACTTACAACAGCCACTCCAACTCAGGATGTTGCTAAAAAAGGGTCTGACATTGAGGAAGGCAAGTTGATTCTTAAAAAAGGCGATTTCCTAAACCCTGGAAAGATTGGGGTTTTGTTGTCTCAGGGTTTTGAAACCATTGAAGTTTACAAAAAACCAAGTGTGGGTATACTTTCATCAGGCAATGAAATCACTCTTCAAGGGGAAGATTTAGAATATGGTAAAATCTATGATGTAAATGGCGGAATGATTAAAAACGATGCAGTTTCATGCGGTGCAGATGCAAAATTCTTAGGGGTAATGAGAGACAACTATGATGAGGTCAAGGAAAAAATCACAAACTCCCTAGAGGAAGTGGACGTATTGTTCTGCTCAGGCGGCACATCCGCAGGTCTTGGAGATGTTTTAAAGCATGTACTTGATGAGCTTGGAGAAGTTCACATTCACGGAATATCAGTTCAGCCAGGAAAACCGACAATAGTTGGAGTAATAGACGGCAAACTGGTCATAGGTCTTCCTGGAAATCCTGTTTCCGCATTGATGATATTCAATGCGTTTGTTGCAGAGCCTTTGACAAAGCTTGCAGGAATCGAAAAGGACTTTGAATTGACAACAGTTAAAGGTAAAATCACAAAAAGAATTCACTCACAAGTTGGAAGAATGCAATATCAGCTCGTAAGGGTTGATGGAGATAAGATTCAACCTATATTCAAGGATTCAGGAGCGATATTTTCATTGTCCACAGCTGACGGTTATGTCAAAATCCCAAAATTGGTTGAACTTGTGGATGAAGGCGAAGAAGTAGAAGTTTATTTATTTAATTAGAATTATAATTTTAAGTAGGTGTAATTATGGATTATGAAGTAAAAGTAATTCCAGAACAAAAATTAGCAGTTATTAATTGTAAAACCCCAAAATCAGACATGGGTGTATTCTTTTCAATATTGATGGATTGGGTTGATACAGAGGATATTCAAACCGACGGCGAACCATTCATTGTTTATTTCTCACCAAGACACGAAGTGGACCAGGGGGATGTGGTTTATGACGTAAGCATTCCTGTCAAAGATGATCCCGATGAAACTGACAGGATTCGTGTCGTTGACATGATTGAAAACAAGGTTCTGGCAGGTACTCATTACGGTTCAACCGATAATATAATGGATACTTATGCTGAACTGGTTGAAATCGCACAGGAAAATCATTATGACATTATCGGTTCCCCAAAAGAAGTGTTGATAAAAGGTTTATATAACTGTGATGATGAAAACGAGTTCATAACTGAAATTCAATTACCTATCATTGAAATGTAGGTGTAATCATGGCTAAAAAAGAGGAATTTGATTTGGATGCGGAAGTTGAAAGACTGGCTCGCAAGTCCAATATTCAAATGAAAAGGACTGAATATTCCTACGATAATCAATTGAAAAAATTAGATAAGGAAATTGATAAGGCAATCAATGATAAAATTAAATTATTTGATGAAAATAAGAAATCCACTCAAGAGTACAAGGAAATTGAGTTTAAACATGATACAATAAATAGATATAGAGAAAAATTGAAAAAAATCTAATTTTTCTCAAATTCTTTTTTTAAAATAAACCTAAAAATTCATTTAAAGGAATAGCCAATGAATATTTGCTAAATGGATTTATCGCCACGCCAAAATACTCGTCACTATCGTCTTTAATCATTTCAGCTACTTTTTCACTGGAAATGTTAAGAACTTGGAATTCAATGTTTGCCTTGACAAGTTCATCCTCATCGCTGAATAATGCAAGAAATTCCTCATTATTTTCATTAGCTAATTTTAATGGTTTAAATTGGAAATCCTCTTCTTCAGAGCTGATGACATCAATTGGCATTATAAATTGGGAATTTTTCAACTCTTCAATCAATAGCTCGTCATCTCTTGATGTTGCATCATCAGCAGATATTGAAATTAGTTCCTTTAACTTTTCGTTCATTGTCCTACAACTCTTAAATTATGAACTAGCAATTTCGGAATGATGTATGGGCCATACTGTTTTATTTCGGATTTTAAGCCTTCAACGCTTTTCATGATTTCAAAGATGTTTCCGGAAATCATTGCCTTGTTGATTGGGTCAGTCAACTCACCGTTCTCAATTTTAAATGCATTGCTTGCTTCCACTGAAAAGTCACCTGAAATTGGGTTTGCGGTATGTGCCCCTAAAACGCTAGTGGTTAAAACTCCGCTTTTTATTTCTTCCAATTCTGTCATTTCACTAAACTTGAACTCGAGATTTGTAGGTGCAATCATAGGGGTTGTCAAATATGATCCTCTAAGTCCGTTGGAAGTAGTCTTGGCACCTTCGGAGTTTGCAGTGTATATATCATAAATAAATGAATTTAAAATACCGTCTTTAATCAAATCGGTTTTTTGTGATGCGCTTCCCTCATCATCACATTTTGATGTAAACATTCCTTTTTCAAGCAATGGATTGTCAACAATGGATAATGTAGGATTTGCGATTTCGCTGCCTATCTTATCTTTCAGGATTGATCTTCCCCTTTTAACATTTTCACCATTAAATGCACTTATGAATGTTTGTAAAAGTCCTGTTGCAGTATAATAGTCCAATACTACATCATAATCTCCTGTTTCAACAGGTTTTGTATCGATTGAACTTTTTGCAAGCTCGCACACTTCAGTGGCTAATTTTTCACCATCAATGTCAAAAAATCTTGAGGACTGTGAATTGTATGCAGTAGCAATCTTGCCGTCCTTTTGAAGTGTAACGGATAATCCTAAGCCAAATCCTGTTCCTTCATTTTCAATTGAAACCCCATTGGAGTTTACAATAAGTGACCTGCCTTCACTTGCACTGAATCCTGACCCGGTCACTTCACATCCGCTGTCGCTTGCGGTTGCAATTGTGTTTTTCAAAAATTCAACGGCATCATCAAGACTCAAATCATTGAATTTTTTATCATAGACTTTTTTGACATCGCTAACCTTTTCAACTTCTGCAAATCCATAGTTTTCATCAACTTTGGTTAATTTGGTGTTTTCAATGGCTTTAAGTCCAGTCTGTGCAATTTCATCCATATTTGATGTAAATGCAAAACCCTGCTTGTTGTCCTTAATGACTCTGACACCAACTCCCAGTTCTATTTCTTCTTTTGCAAAGTTCAATTCATCCTTTAGGGAATCCAATTCAATGATTTTGCCTTCATCAATATAAATCTCGTAAGCATCACATTTGTTTTCAACTGCTTTTTCAATGTCTTGTGCAATCTCATAAATCATATTATCACTACAAAGCAAATTTTTCAATGGCTTCGGCCACTCCGTCACCAAAGTATTTCTCACAGGTGTATGTGCTGATTTCTTTTAATTTCTCTTCTGCGTTTCCAACAGCAATCTTGTATCCAACTTCTTTTAGGAAATCCTCATCGTTTTGGCTGTCCCCTATTGCCATTACATTCTCCATGTTTATTCCGTTTCTTTCACATAGGTATCTGAGGGATGTTCCCTTGTTTACGCGTTTGTCTGTAATGTGGAGTGCAAAACCGCTGTCATAGATTTCAAGCTCATCCAAGTATTCAAAGTCTTCAAGTGCTTTTTCAATTTCTTCCTTGCTGATTGTTTTATAGAACACTGTTTCTGTTAGCCTGTACATGTTGTCGTGTGAAGCGTGCCTGTCGAACTTTTCGCCCAATTTCTCTTTCAGGTGCTTTTCAGCGGAACTTACAAAGTCCTTGTTGACCATTATCTCAACTGCATTGTTGTTTTCACCTTCCTTGAAAACGACTCCTCCGTTTTCACAGACAAGTCCTCCGCTGCAGCCTATAAGCACTTCTGTAGCGTATGCATAGTTTACAACATTTCCTGTAACTATTATTGTGGGGATTCCTTTTGCTTCCGCTTTTCTTAATGCTTCAATTGCTGATATGCAGATTTGTCTTTTCTCATCAGTGATTGTTCCGTCTATATCTACTGCTATTGCTTCTATTGCCATTTTATCCCCTTGAGTATCTGTGTGCAATATTGCAGGTTCCTTCCTTACTTACCATGCAGGCTCCGATTGGATGAAGCGGATTGCATGCTTTTCTAAATAGCTTGCAGTCTTCAGGCCTTGCAAGACCTCTTAAAATAGGTCCGCATATGCATCCTTTTGGAGCTTCATTAACGTCTTTAACTTCAATATCATACTTTTCACGGGCATTGAATTCAGAAAATTCATCTTTAACTTCCAATATGGAATTAGGTATTTTTGGGAAACCTCTCCATTCTCTTGATTCGACTTGGAATACCTGTTCCATCATGTCAATTGCAACGGTGTTTCCCTCTTCACGGACTGCCCTTTTGTATTCGTTTTCAATTCTCGGTGTTTCATTATGAATTTGTCTTAAAATCATGTATACTGACATTAAAATATCTAAAGGGTTAAATCCTGCCACTGCCTGTGGAATTCCATAGTCTGTTGAGAAGTATTCGAATGGTTTTGTCCCGATAATTGTGCAGACGTGTCCCGGTTGAATCAATGCGTTCAGGCTGGTTTCGCCTGAGTTGATTAAAAAGTCAATTGCTGGAGGGATTAGTCTGTGGCATGACAATACTGAGAAGTTTTCAGGAGGTGTTGCAAGCAATTCCGCTGCGGTTGTCGGTGCGGTTGTCTCAAAACCTGCTGATATAAAAGCGACATCATTGTCTACCTTTTCAGCAATTTCAATTGCTCTGTTGATTCCGTAAACTACTCTAACGTCTCCTCCTTCTGCTTTTGCATCTGCAAGGGATCTTTCAGAACCTGGCACTCTTAGCATGTCTCCAAAAGTGGTGATTGTCACTCCCTTGTCAATCAGTTCTAATGCCTCATCGATTTCACGTGAAGGAACGACACAAACAGGACATCCTGGCCCTGCAATGATTTCCACTTCTTCAGGAAGCAGGCTTCTAATACCATTTTCCATAATGGTATGTTCATGTGAACCGCACACGTGCATTATTTTAACCGGTGTGGCTAATTCGTTTATTTTATCCAATAACTTTTTTGACATATCTTTCATATTCATTTTTACACCGAAGATTTAATATTATATTATAATAATATTTACTATTGTATTAATTAAATTTTGTTGTAAATTTTAAGGGATAGATATGTTTAACAATAATAAGATTTTAGTAGTTATTCCGGCGAGGGGAGGTTCAAAGGGAATTCCTCGTAAAAACATTCGTTTACTTAACAATAAACCTTTAATCTCTTATTCCATTGATATAGCCAAATCATCTGAATATGTTGATGATGTTGTGGTAACTACTGATGATGCTGAAATTGCATTGTTGTCAGAAAAATTCGGGGCAAGTGTCATAAGGCGTTCCGAAGAGTTGGCGGAGGATGATGTTTCTCTTGATCCCGTTGTTTATGATGCAATGATTCAAAAAGAAAAACTTGCTTTTGATGAATATGATATTGTGATTACACTTCAACCCACTTCTCCATTGCTTAAGACATCTACATTGGACATGGCAATAGAGAAATTTGAAGATTTTGCGGTCGATAGCGTATTGTCCGTTGTTGATGACAGGCATCTGAGTTGGGGATATGATGAGACAAACGAAAGATATTTCCCAAATTATATCGAAAGGAAAAACAAACAGTTCCTTCCAAAAGACTTCAGGGAAACAGGAGCTTTACTTGCAACCCGCAGAAACTTCGTCCATGAGGATTCACGCTTGGGAACCAATCTTGAATTGATAGAGGTGTCACGTGAGGAAAGTGTGGACATTGACAATTTTGAGGATTGGTGGATTGCTGAAGGCTATTTGCAAAAGAAAAGGATTGCAATAGTTGTAAATGCATATAATGAAATCGGAACAGGACATATCTACAGATGTTTGTCTATCGCTTCAAAATTGGTTTTCCATGATGTGCTGTTCCTTCTTGATGAACAGCATGAGCTTGGAATTAACATTGTGGACAACTATAATTATCCGTTTAAGCTATATGATGGGGAAGACGACCTGTTAAATATATTAAGAGAGTATTCTCCCCAAGTTGTAATCAATGATATCTTAGACACTTCCAGGGAGTATATATTATGTTTGAAAAATGATGGATATTTTGTAGTTAACTTTGAGGACCTTGGAACTGGTACGGAAGTCGCTGATGTGGTGTTTGATGCATTATATGAGCATGAAGTCGGTGAAGATAAGGTGTTTACTGGACATAAATATTACATTTTAAGGGATGAATTTTACTTCCAGCATCAAAAGATAATCACACATGCAGTTAATAACATTTTAATTACTTTTGGAGGCAGTGACCAGAACAATTTCACAGAAAAGGTTTTAGATTCAATCTTATCAACTAATTATGAAGGAAGAATCAATGTTGTCGTTGGATTGGGATACCAAGGATTGGAAAATTTAATCGAAAAATATGAGACAAATCAATCTATTCAATTCTATCAAAACGTTTTAGACATCAGTGAATTCATGTTCAAGGCAGATATAATATTTACTTCAGCGGGAAGAACAATGTATGAAGTCTGTTCCCTTGGAGTTCCGACAATCTGCCTGTGCCAAAATGAAAGGGAAATTACCCATGTGTTTGCAAATGAGACAAATGGTTTTATTAACATGGGATTAGGTGAGGATGTCGGAAGGCAAGAAATCATCGACCAATTTATAAGCTTGGTGAACAATTATGAATTGAGGGTTGAAATGAATCAAAAAATGCTGTCTGTAGATTTAAAGAATGGTTTTGAAAATGTATGGGCAATAATTCGTGAAGAATATCGTAAATTTGAATTAAAGAGGCAGACAAATGAGAATATTCAATAAATATCCATATCTGATTGCAGATATTGGAGTAAATTTTTTTGATATTGCAAAAAAAGAAGGAATGTCTGACATGGCAGCCGCAAAATTCATGATTGAGGAGGCAAAGGAATGCGGCGTGGACGCTGTCAAATTTCAATCCTACAAGGCAGAAACATTATCTTCTAAAAATTCTCCTGCTTACTGGGATTTGTCCGAAGAGCCAACAACTTCCCAGTATGAGCTGTTTAAAAAGTATGATAAGTTTGGCGTTGGGGAATACCGGGAACTTGCAGAATATTGTCAGCAAATAGGAATAAAATTCCTCTCCACTCCTTTTGATTTTGAATCTGCGGATTATTTGGATGAATTTATGGATATTTACAAAATTTCTTCTACTGATTTGACAAACATTCCATTTATCAAACATATTGCAAGTAAAAACAAGCCAATTCTTCTTTCAACCGGTGCATCAACTATTAATGAAATCAAAGCTGCGGTTAATGCAATAGAAGAAGTTTCAACAGTGGATATTGCAATTATGCATTGTGTTTTATCATATCCTACAGAATATGAGGACGCTAACCTATTGATGATTAAGGATTTGGCTGAACATTTCCCTGATTATGAAATCGGTTATTCTGACCATACTCGAGCTGATGCGAACATGGCAGTGCTGACTACCGCTTACAATTACGGTGCAACAATTTTAGAAAAGCATTTCACCATTGATAAGACTTTACAGGGTAATGACCACTACCATGCGATGGACCCTGATGATGTAATCCGATTCAAATGGAATGTGCATTTTCTCTCTAAAATCAACGGTATGAAAAACAAGCAGCCTCTGATTTGTGAGTCATCTTCAAGACGTCAGGCAAGAAGGTCAATCGTTGCAGCCAGAGATATTTCTAAAGGGGAAATAATTTCTGAAAATGATTTGACGTTCAAACGTCCAGGGACTGGAATTTATCCCTCTGAAATTGATAATGTTATTGGAAAAACTGCTAAAGTGGATATTTCAGAAGATGTTCTGATTGATTTTGACATGTTGGAATGATTGGTGTTTTAATTCTGTAAGTTTTAAAGATATTTGTGAAGCTTTTTTTGAGTTTGAAGAAAAGTATAATCTAAATAATCAATGATTAATGGTTGTTATGCTTGGCAACTGATTAGGATGCTTGCGCTAATATGAATCTAAAAAAAGAAATTAAATTTCTGCAGAACAGTCTGCAGAATATTTACTAAGTAAAACAGCACATTTGTCAATAGTTTCTTGATCTAATTTAATGGTACTTGTTTTGATTTTATTTAAAAGCTCTTCAATAAATAAGTCCTCATCAGTTAAAGGCATATTTATTACAACAACTTCATTATTGATAAAACCAACTAAAGGTTCAACAAAGCAATTTTTGATATTATTATCATTTAAGAAGTTAATTAAATCTTCTCCTAAAGACAATGCTTTTTGTTTGATTTTATTGTCCTGTGAAAATTTAGCCTGTTTTGTAGTGTATCTAAATCTTCTTTTTCCATCAAAGGGAATTTCTTCAATTTTATCCTCATCCAAATCAGCAGAACTGATTAAGTTTAAGTTTTCATTTTCTGATTCTAATCTAAGTTTTGGATTGTATTTTTGTGATAAAAGTGCATAAATTCCTGTTGGTCCAACAACCAAATGGTTAATGCCTGAAGATGATGTTGGAGTTTTTACATTATAGAATACATAGTATTCATTTGAAAGAGTTAATAAATGTTCTCTGATAATTCTTGTCCTTTCTTCAGTTTGTTTAACATCTCTGGACTTATAAAGTCCGAAACAGAGCATTATAACTCCAATAAATATTGTAACGATACCTACGCCACTGTTGATAAGTAAAATTTCAATGATACTTAAAATGAAAATAACTATTCCGACAATCAGCAGGGTACTGTTGAAATCTAATTCAGTAATGCTAAATTTATCAGGTTCATTGATTGAAGTTTCAGAAGGAACTACTTCACCGTTATCCGGTTCTGAAATACTGATCTTACTTAAAAATCCTTCAGATTCTTTCTTGTGTTCTTTTGGATAATATACACTCATGCTTTTGAAAAACTCATCTTTAAGGAAATTTTTCAAAATATCATAGTCATCTGTTTTTGGAAGTGCAAATTCTTTTCCAAATTTGGACAAGACAGCATCAGGAATTGTAGTTCTTGCAGTATTGACATTAAGTTCTTCTTCCAGTTCCGGTTCTTTTTTCTCATCATCTGCAATTTTTAGCATGTGTTCTTCTGAAAAGAAATCTCCAATTTTGTCAGTGAATGATTTTAAAGAACGTTCTGGCTCTTCATTTGTTAATTCTTCAGATGTTGGTTTGTCAGCTTGAGATTGTTGTCTAATGTCTTTAAGCTCTTTTTTTCTTTCTTCAAGATATTTGTCCAGTTCTTTGTTCATTTCATCATCTAAATATCTTAAAGATCCTCCACAACTGTCACATTCGTAGTCAAGTATGCTATCGCTACTTTTGATTTTGTATTTTAATCCGCACTCTTGACATTGCACTATATACGAATTATCATACTTGAATGATTCAATAAAAGGAGAATGATTGTTAGTTTCGCCATTAGAATAATCTTCTAAGTATTCTAAGTCACCTGCACATGAAGAACACTCAAATGTTGTGATATCGTCATCATCATCGAGTTGGTATTTCGCACCACAGTTCTTACAGCATACAACTTTCATAATATCCTCTTAAAATTGCTTTTTATGATATTATTTTTTTATTTTTTTTATTATATATGTTTCTAATGTTTGAGGATACATTCCGGTTAAATTGATTCAATTGGTTTTTTAACTTTGTTCTAATTGCATCTCTCTTTAATCACTTTTTTTCCAGAATTTTTGAAATTATTGCATAAATTAGATTATTAAGTAAGGTTTCAATGTAATTTATTAAGTATTGTTTGTCAAATTCACAAAAGGGACTTACTTTGTCTTCGATTCAGTTTGCTTTTTTGCAATCTGCTAAGATGCTTTGACTGCTCTTCTATGATAAAAACGTGTCGTGAATGACTGCACGACACAAAATATTCATTTTAACTTATTTTTTCATAAATGCGTATTTTATCGATGCTTTTTATTTCAGTATAATTTGTAATGTTGTCCAGCGGTTTATTTGATATGTAATATGTGGCATTGCTTGAATCTATCTTTTCTATGGCAGTGCTTTCTATTGGAAGAAGATTTCCACCAAGCCACCAGTTATATGCCCTTACGTTGTAAACTCCTATTGTCATGTTTTTATAATCGGGATTGTTGTCAATAATGTAGTCTGAGATTTCCTCCACGGCCTTGAATTCCTTTGCTTCATCAAAGGTTAATGTGAATGTGAATGCCTGAATGACAAACAATGTTATCAATATAAGGGGTATTATATTCTTATTGATTTTGACGTTCCTGTTGATGGTGTCAACTGAAAGCAAAACAAAATAGACTACTGCTGGAAAAATTGGCAGGATGTAACGGTTTACCTTTATCGTATAATAGCTGAAGAAAATTAGATTTGAAAATATCCATGCCAACATGAAGTATTCTGTCTTGTTTTCACTGTCCTTGCCCATGAAATAAAGGCCTACCAAAACAAATATTGTGGTTACAGTTGAGCTGATCCTGGTAAAGCTTATTATTGCCAGTAAAAAGAATGCAACAGGAATCAAATCCTTTCTTTCAAGTTTTCTTCTGTGATTATATGTCCATAGGGACATTCCTATAATTAAAATTCCCAGTATTGCCCCTGATAGTGGTGTCGGATTTTCTAAAACAGGGTTTCCATCAAGAAAAGTATGTGAGTTTGAAATGAAATTTAAGAAATTTACCACATAATAGCTTATATCGGGGTTGAAAGCGGGGTCGGTATCACTACCGAGCATTCCGCTGATTCCATTGGTTATCTGTCCGCTTGCACTAAAACTGCCGTGTCCCATGCTGATAATTGGCACCATTGTAATGGCGACAATTATTAATCCGATAATAATTCCTTTTGCGATTTCTTTACGGTCATCAGATTCTATTCTAAATCCTTTTTCATAAAGGTAATAAACAATCAACGCTGGAAATGTCAAAAGCACGGTGTACCTTGTAAATATGCTTAATACAATAAACACTATTGCATATTTGTAGTATTTGTTGTTATCTTTTATTGCAATGACTGAAAACAGCACTGTCCAGATAATCATTGAGACGGCAGGCACGTCTAAACTCCCATTTGCAAGCCATGTTAAATAGAGAGTTAATGACGAATAGATTATGCAGCCTGTCAAGCTTAAAATCTCATTGAACTTCCTTTTAAGCAGGATATAAAATCCTATATTTCCGAATATTGCAAATGCTCCAGTTACAATGTAGATTGCGGTTTTATCAACAAAGCCCATGAAGAAGAATATTGAAGTTAAAAAGCATATCACTGGGGATAAATAGATTGTTGAGGTTGAGCGTATGTTTTCTCCAGTATAGTAGAGTGCATTTAGAAGATAAACATAAACGTCAGAACAGTATATTCCAAAATTTAAATTAAAATTTATATAATTGCAGATTAGGATAATGCTGAATACTGCAAGTATTATAAGACAATAGTGGTCCTTCTTGTTTAAATTAAACTCTTTTAACATGTTATCAAATCTCAATTGTTTAAAATGACCCAAGGGCAAATGCGACAAATGCAATTAGCATTCCGATTTTCAAATATTTGGATGCCTTGCCTGCTGTTTTTTCATCCTGTGATTTCATGATTATCGCAGCACAATACAGGAATATCACAACTGCAATGGCTATTATGATTAGGTATAATGCTCCAAAAATATGGTAGAAGTATAAAAGTGGACATAATGCGATGTCAACAATGATAAGTATTGTTGCCATGACTGCGGGAATTTTGGTTCCAATCATGATTGGCAGTGTTTTTGCACCGTCTGCCTTGTCCCCTTCAATGTCTTCGATATCCTTTATTATTTCACGTGCTGTTGTCATTACAAATGCAAAGAATCCCAGAAATATTGAAGTCATTATGATATTTGGATTGTTTATGCAGAATCCTCCGAATACAAATCCGAAACCGGTCATGAAACCCACAGCAAGATTTCCAATCAATGGTGTTGACTTTAGTTTGTATGCATACAGATAAAGCACAACATCGGCAAATACAACAATTGCAAAAGGAATCCAGTTGTTAGTCATGTAGCTTATTAGAAAACCACATATAGTTCCTGCCAAAAACAGGAAATATCCATAGTTTCTGCCGTTTTCAAGGGAAATCCTTCCAGAGGGAATAGGCCTTTCAGGCTTGTTGATCAAATCGATATTGTAGTCAAAGTAATCGTTAATAACGTTTCCTGCGGCAGTTTCAAAAAATACTGCAGCCATTGCAAGTATAACAGGTATACTCAATGTTTTATCTATTAGTGCAACCAGTATGATTGTTATTGCACCCATCAATGCGTTTCCAGGTCTTAAAATTTCAATATATGGATTCATTGTATTTCTCCCACTATTGCACAAGTCTTTTTGCAGTATTTTTCATTGGGTATTCATCTGCAAATTAATTTCAGCAATATTTCAAGTCATTGTTAATATATATAGTATGTAATCATAAATAGCTTTTTTATATTTTTATAGATATTTGATATTGGTGTGTCCAATCAAATCTTTGAGTGACTCTTCAATCCCTCCTAAACACCGACACATTGAAATTAATCGAAACCAAATTTGAGTCATGGGGTTAATGGATAATGCATTTGATGTGGCAATCAGTTTCCTAAAAAAATAAATAAAAATTTTTTATAATCCTTTAAATTCTAAAAAAACAATAAATATATAAAGTATATTAGATAACATAATATTAGTATTTTATTTATTTAAAGTATTATTTTATTAATTTATTAGCTGGTGTTTATATTGAATAAAATTAAAATAGCAATTGTAGGATTAGGAAACTGTGCAAGTTCCTTAATCCAAGGTATACATTATTATGATGGTAAAAAACCGGAAGATGCAATAGGACTTATGCATTGGGATATTGGAGGATACACTCCAAGCGATATTGAAGTCGTTGCAGCTTTTGATGTTGATGCAAGGAAAGTGGGAAAGACAATCGATGAAGCGATTTTCGCAAAACCTAACTGTACCACCATATTCCAAAAGGACATTCCAAAATACGACGTTAAAGTAAGTATGGGTCATGTATTGGATGGTGTTGCAGAACACATGTCAAATTACGACGATGAATACACCTTTGTTGTAAGTGACGAGGAACCTGTTGATGTTGTTGAAGTGTTAAAGCAAAGTGGTGCTGAAATATTGGTCAACTACCTTCCTGTCGGTTCTGAAGAGGCTGCAAGATACTATGCTCAATGTGCTCTTGATGCTGAAATCGCATATGTGAACTGTATGCCTGTATTCATTGTAAGTGATGATGAATGGGATGCAAAATTCAAAGCTAAAGGAATTCCTATTGTAGGTGACGATATCAAAGCTCAAATAGGTGCTACTATTACTCACAGAACACTAGCTAGTTTATTCATGGACAGAGGAGTAAAATTAGACAGGACCTATCAAATCAATACTGGTGGTAATACTGACTTTTTAAACATGCTCAACCGTGAAAGATTAGATTCCAAAAAGGAATCCAAAACCGAAGCTGTACAATCAGTATTGACTGAAAGAATGGATGATCGTGACATCCACATAGGACCTAGTGACTATGTCCCATGGCAAAATGATAATAAATTATGTTTCCTCAGAATGGAAGGCCGTACCTTCGGTGATGTTCCAATGAACATCGAACTCAGGTTAAGTGTTGAAGACTCTCCAAACTCAGCAGGCTGTGTAATTGATGCAGTAAGATGCTGTAAAATCGGTTTGGAAAGAGGCATTGGTGGACAATTGACTTCAATTTCATCATACACCATGAAACATCCTCCGATTCAATACACTGATGATGAAGCATATGAAAACGTTGAAAAATTCATTTCTGGCGAATTAGAAAGATAATTTTACAGTTATTTTTCAACTCTTTTTTTATTTCTTTTCATTATTTTTTTAATATTCAACTTATTTTTTAACAATCTTTTAAATCTTCATAATTTATATAATAATAAAAACATATATTATAGTTGGATAATTTAAGATTACTTTATATATAAATAATTCAAAAGAGGTGTAATTAAATGGCAAAAGTTAGATTTACTGAAACAGCACTTCGTGATGCTCACCAATCCTTACTTGCAACCAGGATGAGAACTAGGGACATGATTCCTATTGCTGAAGATATGGATAAAGTTGGATATTTCTCTGTTGAAGCTTGGGGTGGAGCTACTTTTGATACATGTATCAGGTATTTGAATGAAGACCCTTGGGAAAGATTAAGGCAACTAAAAGCAGCATTCAATAAAACTCCAATCCAAATGCTTTTGAGGGGACAGAATTTGGTTGGTTACAAACACTATCCTGATGACATTGTGGAAAAATTCGTTGAAAAATCCTATGAAAACGGAGTGGATGTTTTCAGAATTTTCGATGCTTTAAACGATATAAGAAACATGGAAAAGGCAATCAAAGTGGCAAAAGACCAGGGAGCACATGTTCAAGGTACAATAAGTTACACAATAAGTCCGGTGCACACATTGGATAATTTTGTAGAGCTTGCAAAAGACTTGGAAGCACTTGACTGTGATTCAGTGGCTATCAAGGATATGGCAGGTTTAATCACTCCTACTGCTGCTTATGAACTCGTAACAAAATTGAAAGATGAAACCGATTTGCTTGTGGACTTGCATTGTCACTGTACCAGTGGTATGACTCCAATCAGCTATTATGCGGCTTGTCAGGCGGGTGTTGACATTTTAGACACTGCCATTTCACCTCTTGCTTGGGGTACTTCACAGCCACCTACAGAAAGTATGGTTGCGGCCCTTCAAGGAACAGAATTTGACACTGGTCTTGATTTAAAAGTATTGACTGCCATCAAGGAATATTTCGATGACATCAAAGTAAAATATGGTGGCATTCTTGATCCGATTTCTGAAAGCGTTGACACTGATGTGCTGTTATATCAAATTCCTGGTGGAATGCTTTCAAACCTCATTTCACAGCTTAAGGAACAAAACGCTATTGACAGATACACTGATGTGCTTGATGAAATGCCAAGAGTCAGAAAAGACATGGGATACCCACCTCTTGTAACACCAACAAGTCAGATTGTCGGAATCCAATCCGTAATGAACGTATTGGGTGGAGAAAGATACAAAACCGTATCCAATGAGGTAAAAGAATACATGAAAGGAATGTACGGTAAGCCTCCGGCACCAGTTGATCCTGAAATTTCAAAACAAATTATTGGTGATGAGGAAGTAATCACCTGCAGGCCTGCTGACTTGCTTGAACCTGAATTTGACAAGTTCAAAAAAGAGGGTGAAGAGAAAGGATTCGTCAAATCTGATGAGGATGCATTGACTTATGCCCTATACCCACCAATTGCTCCAAAATTCCTTAAAGGTGAAGCTGAAGAGGAAGAGCTCAATCCTCGCATGCCAACAGATGGTGAAGTAATAATTGCTGCTGAGATTCCAAATGAATACAGCGTTGAAGTCGATGGGGATATTTTTGACGTTAAGATATTGCCTACCGGTGTCATTGACGTTGAGGAAGCAGCACCTAAAAACGACTGCAAGAATAAAGAAGGTGCAGTTGTATCATCCATGCAAGGTATGATTATCAAGGTCAATGTTGAAGTTGGCGATGAAGTGAAAGCCGGAGATACAATATGTGTCATTGAGGCCATGAAAATGGAAAACGATATCCAGGCTGAAGTTGACGGTACCGTTGAGGAAATTTTCATTGATGCCGGTGATGCAATCGCAATTGATGATTGCTTGATGGTAATCAAATAGATTGTCTTTTATTTTTCTTTTTTGTAAAAAATAAGAATGCTGGAGTTAAAAAACTCCAATTACTTTTTTTTAAGCTATTGTGCCATTTGATAAGCATCATATGCAGCATATAAACAGAATATTAAACTTATCATATTCACAATCAAACTCTGTGTCACGAACCATATAATAAGAGCAAAAATAAGGAATATTATGAAAAATATTGCTCCTTTTTTAATGTCTCCTGCCAATGCTTGACCTAATCCAGGTATGAAAAAGGATAGGACTGCTGCAAGAATTGCGTTTACCATATTTGTTACCTCCCTTGGTTAATTGTATCATATTTTTCACATTCTTAATATTTATAATTGGGGATTTTAGGTTATTTTGACATTACTAATATCTTTAAATAGTTTTTTAGACTAACTTAGTATAAACGTCTATTATTTTGGTGATTGTTATGAAGGACATTTTCGATGAAGTGGAATTTGGAGATTTGAAATTAAACAGCAGGATTGTCAGAACAGGTACTTGGGAAACACAAACTGAGGAAGGAGGATTTTTATCTCCTGAAATTTTTGACAAGTATGAAAAGATTGCAGGATCAGGAACAGGTCTTGTAATATCTGAAATGTTTGTCCTTGACCACAAGGACCGTTTTGCACCATATTGTGCAAGCCTGAATTATCTTGGTTTTGTAAAGGAGTACAAGATGATAACAGACATCTGCCACAACCATGACGTTCCAGTATTGGGACAGCTGGCATTCTTTTACTATGATGACGGCGACAACCAGAAGGCCGAGCCGAACGATTTGAAAATCGAAGGAATAAGGAAACTCCAGGCTGAAGTGATAATGGCGGCCAAGAAATTCTCATTTGCAGGATTTGACGGAATGCAAATCGACATGGGAAATAATTTCTACCTGGCAAGATTCATCAACCCCTACTTCAACCAAAGAAAAGATGAGTACGGTGGAAACACCGAAAACCGTGTAAGAATCGCATCAGAAATCATCAAGCTGATAAAAAAGACAATGCCAGAGTTTCATGTAAGCATCAGGATTAATCCGTGGGATGTTAGAAAGGATGGAATGACCTCAGAGGAAAGTCTTAAAGTTGCTAGTGAACTTGAAAAGGCAGGAGCAGACAGCATACAGTTGACTGCCCGTACAATATCCTACCTTTATGACGGAAATGAAAAGAATCCGTTTTTAGTCTATGTGGACAAGTTGATTGAGGAAGTTGACATTCCGGTTATTTTGGGAGGATCATTAAGAGATATGAAATCAATGAACGATGTGTTGAACCATTCAAATGTTGAGTTCATGTCAATGTCCAAGCCGTTTGTAGCACAGGCTGATTTCTTGGCCGACTGGAAGGCGAACGGTGATGGCGTGTCAATATGTCAAAGTTGCAATAACTGTTATTCCAAAAAGACAAGTACATGCTTTAAATATTAAAATAAGTTATATTTTACTAGATTTTTCATATGCTAAACGTGGATAATTGTCCTGTTCTACATAGATTGTGCCGCAATGTATGAATCCTAACTTTTCCACCAGTTTCTGCATTACAATGTTGTCAATATGGGTGTCGATGCGGATGTGGTTGCATTGTTCATATGCCCATTTGATGCAAAATGACCCAATGCCCTTTTTTGAACCGTCAGAGGCCAATCTATGAATGACTCCATATGAGCTGTTGTCAAGCCATGTACCGTCTGCAATTTCGGCGTATGTCGGTTCAATGTCTTTTCCTTGAATGAAAAAGAATGTACCTATGATTTCATCTTCAGGGGTTATGCAAACATAACTGTTGCCCGTTTTGATGTCATTTTCAATCAGTCCCTCTGGAGGCCAGTTGGTTGATCCCCATTGATTGGGATTTCCATTTTTTGCCATGAACTCTCTTGCAAAAACATAGATTTCCATTATCCTATCCAAATCTTCTAGTTTAGATTTTCTAATTTGCATGGTTATCCTTTAATATATTAGTTTTAAGTTTGGTGAAGTATATGAGAACTTTTTTTGAGTCTTAAAGTATTTTCTTTATAACGTATCTTTCTATCAAAAAGATTCGTTAATGGTTAATGTGTAATACTTTATTCAATTATCTGCAAAATAAAAAATACTTTAGTTAGGTAATGATTTTATAATAAAAAAAGTTATTAAAGGATTAAAAATTAATCCTTTAAAGATTTTACGATCCTATGCTTTCTATTCCTTTTGTAGCGAGTAATTTTGTAAATGAACCTTCCGGTTGCATTATAATATTACCCTTGGAATATTCATCTAATGCCGCTTTAACCATAGTAGCTTTTTTGTCAGGGTCTGCAGCTGCTTGTGCTAATGCTTTAACTAATACCATAACAGCATCTGATCTTGACATGGTTCCAGTAACTCCTTCGTTACCTGCATATCCATTATAAGCGTCGTTTTCACGAATAATATCTGTTGCACTAAGGTTTGTTACTTGTCCATCAACTTCTAATGGTCGGATAGAATTAATAACGTTATCTACACCTTCATCATAGACAAGAACTACTGCATCCGGTGTCATGTTAGTATTGTATTCCACAATTTCTTTTGCATATTGCATACCGTCTTCCACACCATCATAAAGACTGTCGTGAAGGAACATTTTTCCACCACCAAGGGCGCTCGATGCGGGTTGTGTTGGATGTGTCATTCCACCTGGATAAACTGGAGTATAGTTAGCGAAACTACCGTTTTCCAAATGGATCATAAATGCCATGTCCACTCCCCCATTAGATTGTTCGTATTTATCAGCAGCTAATATAAGGATATCCTTGTCCTCTTGTGATAAATCAGGACCTGTGTTTAATGCTCCATATATTGAAGCTAAAAGCCCAATAAGAACAACTAAAAGAATAGCTATGATTAATTTTTTTGTCCTTTTCATTTTAATTCCCACATATTAATTTTTAAGAATTAAATTTTTAATTAAATAAAAATCTATTAAGAGACAATAAATTGTTCTCATATATGATTTTTTAATATCAAATTATATAAATATTTTTGAAATTGGGCTATTTTTTATAGTTTATTTGTATTTTAATTTTTTTGTATTGCTTTAACTGTTTTTAATTAAAAAAGTTTTTATACACAATCTAATAATAAAATTAATCATGGCAAAGGATGACAGAAGTAACATAAATCCATTCACTGGAAAATCTCATTTTGACATGGTGAATGACGACAAATTTCTACAGGATTCATATAACGAGTATTATGGGTTGATCAATCAGGCTCAACTTTTGGACAATACTCAAAATGGACAAATCGTTAGAAATGTAGCAATTAAATTAATTCAGGCAGTCGAAACATATTTGTCAAAAATCGGCAGACTGGATTATGTTGAGGATTATTATGACTGGGATTTTCATTTGGTTGCAGATAATACTGTAAATGCCTTTTGCATGCCTGGAGGCAAAATTGTAATGTTTTCAGGGATTTTATCAGTTGCAAATACTGAAGAGAAGGTGGCGTTTATTTTAGGTCATGAAATGGCGCATGCTCTTCTAGACCATTCAAGAACAAGAATCAGTGCACAAAATGCCCAAAATGCAGTGGCTTCTGCTGCATGGATTGGCAGCATTGCCATGGATTTGGTTGGTTTGGGTTCACTTGGTTCCCTTACTCGTGCAGCAACCAATGTTGCAACTGTTGGCTCACAATTCTTGCTGATGAATCCTTGGGGAAGAGATCAGGAACTTGAAGCTGACCGTTTGGGAATGTTGATTATCCATTGGGCAGGTTATGATATTTCTGACATTCCGGCATTTTGGCAGTCAATGTCTGCTCAAAACTCTAATGAGCATGATTTCTTTTCAACACATCCTGCCGATTCAAAAAGGATTGCTTCAATGAATGAACTGATTCATGAAATTGAAAATGAAACTGATTTCTACTCCCAGCCTGTTTTAAGAGATGTTCCAAAACCTAAAGAGGAATTCAAAAATTCTCATTTGGGAGGGGACAATATTAAGTATTGTCAGGAATGCGGTGCGAAGGCAGCTGCTGATGATAAGTTCTGCACTACTTGCGGAGCAAAATTTGAAGTCGAATTGAAATGCAGTAAATGTGGCAGTTCTGTTAATGAAGGAGATTCATTCTGTATGAACTGTGGAAATAAAATTTAATGGGATAATTATGGATAAGGAAGCTGAAGCTAAATTAATCAGATATATAGAAAAGTCAACTTACAGGCATCGTGTTTTTAAAACCATTGGTCGTGGCGTCAAGATGCCTAAGGAAATTGCTGATGAAAGTGGCATTTTGCAAAATCATATTTCCAATGTATTGAAACAATTGAAAGATAAAGAGCTTGCCGAATGTCTTAATCCAAACATGAAGAAGGGACGTCTTTACAGATTGTCCGAGAAGGGTTTATACTTTTTGGATAAAGTTGACTGATTTTTTTATTTTCATTTTTTTCACTTTTCGAAACCTTTATATACTATATGATGTTAATATATTGTGTGTAAGTTAAACACAACTTAACAACATTTGTACTGGAAGTGAAAAATATGGAAAAAACAATTCAAAACGAAAACCTCGATTTGATATTTTTAATGGACCGCAGTGGATCCATGAGCGGGTCTGAAGAAGATACAATTGGAGGATTTAATTCATTCATCAAAAGGGAAAAAGCCAAAGGATTAAACACTCGCGTCACCACAATTCTTTTTGATGACAACTATGAGATGTTATACAAAAGAAAACAGATAGAAGAAGTAAAAGAATTGACTGAAAACGAATACTGGGTAAGAGGATGCACCGCACTTTTGGATGCAATCGGAAAAACAATAAACACTCTCGATAAAGAAATTGACAATAATGTGCTATTTGTCATAATGACTGACGGTATGGAAAACTCTTCACGAGAATTTAACAAGGAACAAATCAGCAACCTAATCAACAGTCACAATTGGGAATTCATATACATTGGAGCCGACATTGACTCCTACTCAGAAGCAAGAAACATAGGAATTAGAAAATCCCGCACCGCAAACTATAGAAAAACAAAAAGAGGCATAAAAGATTTATATGAGTCAATCAGCACGGCTGGTGATTGTGTGAGATGTGATATGAGTCTTGATGATGCTAATTGGAGTAAAGAATTGGATAAATATGATTAATCATCATATTTCAATCCCATTTTTTTAAATGCGCGTTTTCTTCTCATGCAGCTTTCGCAAACGCCACAGGGTTTTTCCTCCCCTTTATAACAGGAATAACTTAACTCCATTGGAGCGCCAACCTCAATACCTAATTCCACAATTTCCTCTTTATTCAAATCAATGGCTGGTGCTTCAATTCTTATTTTATCAGGAGAGCCGACATCAATCAATTCATTAAATTCTTCCAGATATTCCTTTGAATTGTCTGGAAATGTTTCACCCTCTTCACCATTCCAGCCAACAATAATTATTTCAGCACCAATGCTTTCAGCATAGGAAAGAGCAATTGATGTAAAAACAGTGTTTCGGGCAGGAACCCATACGTTGCTTGCAGTTTCACTGCTCTTATCTAGGTTATCCAAGTCCTCTTCTGTAACTTCAGGAATGTCTTCGGATGTATTTAAGCTTGAATTGCTGATTTGAGCCAACCATGCCAAATCAACCACTTCATGACTCCATCCCATTTTCTCACAGATTTTTCTAGAAGCGATGATTTCCTGTTCGGCCGCTTTTTGCCCATAGTTGAAAGTTATTGCATGGATTTCATAATCCTTGTCATAAACGCTTGTTGCAACAGTACAGTCAAGGCCTCCAGACATGACAGATATTGCTTTTTTCATTGAACCATCTCTTTAACGTCCCTTAAAGCCAATCCTGTGTCTTTAGCTATTTTTTTTAAATCTTCATACTCTGGCCTTTTTGAGATTATTTCATCATCGATGTAGGCAATCTTAAAGGTCACCTCATAATCTTTATTGTTGATTTCAAAGGTTTTTGTTATGAATTCCCTTTTTGTAATTCCCCTATGGATATGCGGTGAAATTCTAATGCCCAGACTTCCGGTCTCTTTAAATATTACTTTCAATATTTCTTCCCGTTTGCCTTTTTTTGAAATAACTTTTAAAAGGCTTCCCTGACGATTTTTCTTCATGATTATTGGAGTTATTGACACGTCGCTTGCACCGGCATCAAGCAGCACGTCAAACAGATATCCAATTTCCTCTCCAGTCAGATGATCGATATTTGTTTCAATAACATCCACCTCATCACTTTCAGCTATGTTTTCACTTTCAATTATTCTTAAAACATTAGGATGGTCAAAGTCTTTACGTCCGGCGCCATAACCTGTCTTTTTAGCTTTAATGAGTGGGATGAACTCTGTTATCTCATCACACAATTCCATATAAATTGCACATCCTGTCGGAGTTGCAAGCTCACTGTCAACAGGGCCTCCGCACATATTTGCATCTTTTAAGATTTCAACAACAGCAGGGGCAGGAACGGGGATTGTACCGTGAGCAGTGTTAACTCTTCCACCACCAACTGCGATAGGAAGGCCAATAATCTTTTGTGAATCAAAACCTAAACTGTAATAAGCATAAACGGAACCAATTACATCCGCCACTGCATCACTTGCTCCGACTTCATGAAAATGAACTTCTTTCAGTGTTTTTCCATGAACTTTTGCTTCAGCTTTAGCAATCCTTTTAAAGACTTTAATTGAAGTGTCCTTAACAGCATCATCTAATTCCAAATCTTCAATTTTTTCGATAAATTCCTTAAAGTTAATTGAATGTTTGTGTTCAAGCATTTCAACATGGCAGAATGTTGATTGGATTCCATGTTTGGAAACATTGCTAAAAGTCACTTCAACGTCGCCGAATTCCTTTGCTGATTTTTCCATCACTTCTTTTAGTTTGTTTTTATCAGCACCTAAATCAACAAAAGCGCCAATCAGCATATTTCCTGCGATTCCACTTGATTGAGGGTCAATAATTATTGTCATAATGTTAAGTCCTAGTTTTGTAATTATAATATAAATTTAAATTAAATAATTAATATATATTATTGCATGAAATTAAATGTCATCGAAAAGGATTATGGAATTTGCATTAATAATCCTAATCATTTTTTAGCATTCAGCGATTTCACGGTCAGTGACGGTATTGACATTATCGAAAATGTCAACATATTAAAATCTTCGGATGATTTTAAAATGACTGCCAAACGTGCTGAGGCATTCAATCAATCTCAAGGTTCATATATTGCACAGGCGACTGAATCACTGGATTATTTTGCTAAAAATTATGATGATTTGTCTGTTTTCACTTTCATGGCAAACGATGTGGGCATTGAAGATTTCACCGACGAGCTGAAAGTTGCAAATTCTTCCAAGGGTTTTGCCGATGCAAGAATCAACTTAAGTCATGTGATTTATATTGACAAGGTTGTCTCCCCAAAGGATTTGCTTAAGATATTTAAGCTAGTTTCAACTGTTAAGGCCAAATCAATTGCCAATATGCTTTTGCCGGTACATATTCAAAATATTTTAAATACAAATGATTTTTTAGCAGTATTGGCTAATGTTCCTCAAAGCGATGGGGATGCATTGGACATTAACAATGCAGAATATGATGAAATTGATTTTGATGAGTTGAAAATCAGAATTTCGGATGCAATTGAAATTTGCATCGAGGATGCATTTGAAAAACTTGAATTGTCATTTGGAATCCTTGATTATCTGGTTTCTGAAGGAATTCTAATCGGGGATTTGGTTGAAGCGGGAATGGATCTTATCGATGAAAGTGATGTTAGCCCGGAACTTGAAAACAGAATGGAAACACAGATTCTCAAGTCCCTAAGTGACATTAATGTTATTTCGTTTTTGGTTGCTGCAATGAGAATGGAACAGGATTTGACATTCAGATTGCGTGAGTTTGATGAGCATGATGATTTTCATGCAGGTGAAGTGATGGGCATTTCAATTTCAAACCAGATTGCAGGAACCAATGCAGTTTTTAATTTCAATAAATATTATGAGGCAGAACCAGGCATCATTTATGGACTGCCTCCAATACTTGCTGGTGCTTTTGCAGGATTGATTGCAGGTTGCATGACTAAAATATTAGAGGGATAAATATGGAAGATGATAGCTACTTTGAAGATGAGGAATTTTCACCGGTCAGGTCTCTTTTGGGACTTTTGACATTCTCAACAATATTGCCAATCAATGTGTTCACTTCAATTGAATACATGACCAAATTGACATGGTGCTGGCCATTTCTACACATATTTGTCGGCATTTTGGCTGCAATCTGCGGATATGTGTCCTTGGAATTCCTGCATTTGAATTCATTTTTCACTGCAGCAATTGTTTATGCATTCCTGATGATTATAACCGGTTACAATCACCTTGATGGAGTTATGGATATGGCCGATGGAGTGATGGTTCACGGAGAACCCGAAAAGAAAATCAGAATCATGAAAGACCCATCTGTAGGTGCCGGGGGTATGGCGACATTATTCATCGTTGCAAGCCTTACAATTGCCGGAATTTATAACCTATTGGATTATCATTTCATACTTGGCATTATAATATGTGAAATGAGTGCTAAAACATCTTTAATCACCACTGCATTACTGTCAAAACCTTTAACTCCAGGAATTGGCAGTTATTTTATAAAAGAAACAAATCCTGCTAATTATTTCGCCTCAACTTTTATTGTAGGATGTATTGCATACTTGCTTGGAGGATTTGCAGGCCTTGCAGGAGTAATAGGTGCAATGCTATCCGGCGTGATAATAGCAACAATTGCAAGACGAAATTTTGTTTTGGCCAATGGTGATGTTTTAGGAATGAGTAATGAAGTGGGTCGTTTGTTATCATTATTGTTTATGGTAGTTGCTTTATTTTACCTTTAAATAAATTTTACAAGTTAAAATCAATATTGAAGTCTTTTAAAGCATGCATTTATATATTTGATAGTTTAAACTAGTAGTGATGAGATTTACCACAATATAAATATTTTTTTTAATTGTATATTTCATATTATTTTGTTTCATTGAAAACTATAATCGTATAGTATCACCTCCACACTTAGTTAATGTGGTTTTTCTCATCAAATTTATATATTTTCAAGAATAATAATTAACTGATAATATGAATGTTAATGTTTTAAGATTGGACCACAGATTAAAAAGAGATACTAGAATTACAACCCATGTATGTTTAACCGCCCGTGCATTTGGAGCAAGTAAGATATACTTGGCCGGTGAACGTGACAATCGCCTTATGGAAAATGTACGTGACACCGCATCCCGTTTCGGAGGAAACTTTGAAATTGAATACACTGAAAGTGCAATGGGTGTTATCAACAAATGGAAAGCAGACGGAGGAAAAGTGGTTCACCTAACAATGTATGGTTCACAGGCTCATGAAATAGCGCCTGAAGTAAGACAGGATGGATCTGACATTTTGATAGTTGTCGGAGGTGCAAAAGTTCCGGGAAAAGTCTACAAGGCTGCGGACTGGAATGTATCTGTTACTACACAACCTCACTCAGAAGTGTCATCATTAGCAGTATTTCAGCACCTGCTGATGGATGGTAAGGAGTTCGAATTGGAATTTGAAAATCCTGTGCTTGAAGTCATTCCAACAGCACACGGTAAAAAAGTTAACATTCACGATGAGAACCGCTAAGAGATAAAGTCGTCCAGTCTCTTAATGGCTTTTAATTTTTCATCTTTTTTTAAGCGAGCTTGATCAATCGCATCGCGTATGGTTTGAATTGAATTGTCATATACTTCCCTATCTACAGGATATGGAAAACCGTCCTTTCCTCCATGTGTGAAGCTATATTTTACAGGGTCTTTCCAGCTTGCAGGCTCTCCATAAACCAAATCTGAAATCAAGGCCAATGCCCTTATTTTTTTAGGACCGATTCCCTGAAGCAAAATCAGTTCCTCATAATTTTCAGGCTGTATTTCCCAGGCTTTTGTCAAAACCTCAAATTCCTTATCTGAGATGTCCATATCTAGTACTGGATGATGAGCAGGCATTGTGAAATCTTCCAAAAGCAGTTGATTATCCTTTCTTTTGAAATATTGTCTTAAATGGTTTGGATTGTCATTAATCAAGTCAACACTTATTTTTTGTGCCTCTTCACTGTCCTTTGAGGACATGTTTAATGTATTCGGAGTTTTCAAATCACATGAAATTCCGCTGTGCGGGTCGTTTAATAATTTGTCCACTTCCGAGCCCAGCCAGTGGTATCGGCGTGCATATTTATTTGAGGTGTTTAAACCCTGCTGAACTACGGCCCAGTCTCCCTTTTCTGTAACAAAGAAGTTGTGCTGGTATAGTGTATATCCGTCTTGAATGCATGAGTTGTCAATTTTAGCGGATAATTTACTTGTCTCAACTAATTTTTCAGTTGTTTTGGTTTTGAGGTTAAACACTTCTCCTGCATGCTCTATTCCTTGGGGTGTTTTTCTGGATTTTGCCCCTTTGCCTCCGGTCAAATAAATTCCATGCTCCTCAGGCGTTAATGATGCTTTAAGGGCGCCAAGTGTTGTTGTAGTGGTTCCGGATGAGTGCCAGTCAAAACCTAAAACACAGGAAAATGCCTGAAACCAGTAAGGATTGGAAATACGATTTAAAAATTCATTTAAGCTGTATTCTTCAATGATAACCGAAGCTAGGGCACCGGATAACTTAACCATTCTTGAAAATAACCAACTTGGAGGATGTCCTCCGTGAAGGGGTAAATTGACAGCTCCTCTCCTTTGCATGAATAATATTATATTTATAATAAATATTAGTTGTTTGCCAAGAGCATTTGAAAAGTAATTTTTAAAATATATTACATTTTCAACACAAAAATTCGTTATAAACAAAACTTTAATAAATGATGGTTACTAAAATTATTAATGTTATATTTATTAACAAATTATTTAATCAAAATTATAAAGGAGCTAATATTATGGCTGTAAATAACGGAGATTTTGTAAGAGTAAACTTTACTGGTAAAATAAAAGACACTGAAGACGTATTTGACACTACTTATGATGAAATTGCACAAGAAGCTGGAATTTTCGATGAAAACAAAACTTACAAAGCAATTCCTATTGTTGTAGGTGGAAACCACTTATTACCTGCTATTGAAGAAGCAATCATTGGTTTAGAAGAAGGAGAAACCAAACACATTGAAGTTGATTCCGATAACGCATTCGGACCAAGAGATCCTAAAATGATTCAATTAGTACCTATGAAAGAATTCAAAAAACAAGGTATGACTCCAGTTCAAGGAATGAGAATCCAATCTGAAGGAGCAACTGGTAAAATCTTAACCGTAAACGGTGGAAGAGTAAAAGTTGACTTTAACCACGAATTAGCAGGAAAAGACTTAGTATATGATGTTGAAGTAACTGAAATCATTGAAGATGAAGAAGAAAAAATCAAAAGTATGATTGAGTTACACTACTCCAATCCTAACGTAGACATCGATAAAACTGAAATCGACATCGTTGATGGTGTTGCAAACATCAAATTGGATGAAATGTCCAAATTCGACCAACAATCCTACATGGACATTACCTTTGCAAGATTCAGAATTGCTAAAGACATTTGGGATAACATCGAAGAAATTACCAAAGTCAACTTCGTAGATGCTTTCGAAAAAAGAGATGAAAGCGAAGACGACGAAGAAGAATCAGAAGAATAAATATAAATTAGAGTTATTTTCATAACTCTTCCCAATCTTTTTTTTACAACATTTTATATACTATTTTTAACATAATCCTTTTCATGTTAGAATTGGATGAACTTTTAAAGATTTTCAATGAGGGTTCTGCATTGGAAATGGAGGAGGATGCCGCATTGGCATGCAACTATTTTTCACAGGAAGCCCAAAAGATTACATGCAAGATTAATTACCAATATCATGATTTTGATGAAATTCGCGAGCTGTTCTCAAAACTGATAGGTGAAAAGGTTAGTGATGATTTTAGACTTTTCCCGCCATTCACAACTGATTTTGGAAAGAATATTCATTTGGGCAACAATGTTTTTATCAACTCAGGATGCAGATTCCAGGACCAGGGCGGAATTTATATAGGGGATAATGTGCTGATTGGCCACAATGTTGTCCTGGCCACTTTAAACCATGAGGAAAACCCTAAAAAAAGAAGCAATCTAATAGCTGCTCCTATTAAAATAGGCAATGACGTTTGGATTGGATCAAATGTTACAGTGACTCCCGGAGTTACTATTGGCGACGGTGCAATAATCGGCGCGGGTGCTGTTGTCACAAAGGATGTGGATAAAAACACCATAGTTGCAGGAGTTCCTGCACGCTATATCAGAGATGTGAATTTAGAATAACTGTCTAAATTCTTTTTCCATCTTTAATTGCGATAATTCCCGGGATTTCAATTACCTTTAGTTCAAACATCGCTTCCATGCCTTCATCTTCAAACAGGACACACTTTTTTTCAAGGACTTTACTTGTAAGTAATGCCGCAACTGGAGGGGTTATTACAAAAATGGAATCATTGTCGGTTAACGCCTTGACAGTATCATCACTTAACATTCCTTTTCCAATATGTATTTTAACGCCTGATTCGCTTAATGGCTTGATTGTTGATTCAATTTCAACCTTGCTGCTTGTGGTTGGAGCTATGCCGGCCTGACTAAATGCGGTGTGCATTATTGCACTTCCTTTCAAATCAAATGGAACTTCATCCTTTTCAATCAATTCAACTAGTTGTGGCAGTGCCGCATCACGGCCGGTATAGATAGTCCCGGAAATGGCTATTTTGTCCCCAACATGCAATTCATTTAAATCATCATTGCTTATCGGTGTAGTTAAATTTATCATAATTATCATTTTCTTTTTAATTTTTTATAAATTTTTAAATTATCATGATTTCACATAAGATATTTAAATGTTCATCAACATAAATAATATACATTCTATATTTATTTATCATAGAATTATTAGGAGATTTAAAATTGATTATTATTGACGAAGATTTGTGTAAAGGATGTCATCTTTGCTTATTTATGTGTTATAAGAATGTATATGCAATATCTCCTGACGTTAACAAAAAAGGAGTTCAATTACCATTTGTTAAGTTTGAAGACAGATGTACCAAATGCGGTACCTGTGAAATTGCATGTCCGGACCAGGCAATAACTGTGGATTTGCCTGAAAACTGGTGGATGCAAGATGACAACAATATTAACTTTAATCCTAATTTCACAAAGGAGAAGAAGTAGGTGTTATAATGGCTGAAGAATTTTTTATACAAGGAAATGAAGCATGTGCTAAAGGAGCAATAACTGCAGGTTGCAGATTCTTTGCAGGTTATCCTATTACACCTTCTACTGAAGTTGCAGAAACTTTAGCTCGTGATTTACCAAAAGTTGGAGGTTCATTTGTTCAAATGGAAGATGAAATTGGATCTGCAGGCGCTATCATTGGAGGTTCATGGGGAGGAACAAAATCCATGACCGCAACATCAGGTCCGGGTATTTCATTGATGCAGGAAAACATCGGTTATGCATTCATGACTGAAACTCCAATTGTCATAGTTGATGTTCAAAGAGGTTCTCCGTCCACTGCACAACCTACAATGGCTGCTCAAGGTGACATGATGCAGGCCCGTTGGGGTTCACACGGGGATTATGAACCTATTGCTTTATCTCCATCAAGTGTTCAGGAATTTTTTGATTTTACAATCAAGGCATTTAACTTAGCGGAAGAATACAGATGTCCTGTTTTTGTAATGGCTGATGAAGTCATAGGACATATGAGAGAAAAAATCGTTGTAGAAGACAATATTGAAATCGTTCCAAGGAAAAGACCTGAAAAAACTGACGATTACTTGCCGTTTGAAAACATTGAAAATGGAACAACTCCAATGCCTGCATTCGGCGATGGATTCAATATTCATGTAACTGGTCTAACTCACGATGAGAGAGGTTATCCAGATACAAACACTCCTGAAACTCATGATAAACTCATTCAAAGAATATGTGATAAAGTTTTAAATAATAAAGATAAAATCTGCTCTGTAAGAAGTGAAAACTGTGAAGATGCAGATGTTATTATCGTATCTTATGGTGCTCCAGTCAGATCCGCAATTGAAGCGGTAAACAGGGCTAGAGCAAACAATCAAAAAGTTGGTTATGTTAAAATTGACACTCCATGGCCATTCCCAGATGAACAGTTAAAAGAAATTACAAAAAATGCCAGTGATGTAATCGTTGTTGAAATGAATTTGGGTCAAATGTATTATGAAGTTGACCGTGCACTTAGAAGAGATACAAACGTTCATCTGATGGGAGTTATTGGAGGTTTATTGCCAACTCCTGACGAAATCTTAGATGAAATTTCAAGAATTGGAGGTAACTAAAATGGCTGAACAAAAACAAAACAGATTTCTTCCATACTTAAGGGAAGACAGATTACCTCATATATTTTGTTCAGGTTGCGGAAACGGAGCAATTATCAATGCATTTTTAACTGCAATGGAAAAGGCAGAAATGGATTTTGAAAATATTGCAATGGTTTCAGGAATTGGTTGTTCTTCAAGAATTCCAGGATATCTGAACTGTGATTCTCTACACACTACTCACGGTAGAGCATTAAGTTTTGCAACCGGATTAAAAACCGCAAACAAGGATTTGGATGTTGTTGTTTTCACTGGTGATGGTGATGCGGCATCTATCGGTGGTAATCATTTAATTCATGCTGCCAGAAGAAATATTAATTTAACCGTCATATGTATCAATAATAATATTTATGGAATGACTGGTGGTCAAATCAGTCCTACTTCTCCTAAAGGCAGTTTCGGAACAACTGCTCCATATGGTAATCAGGATGCTCCATTCAAATTAGCTGAACTTGTTGCAGCTGCTGGCGCAACCTATTCTGCAAGATGGACCACTGTGCAAATTGAAAACCTTGTATTGTCCATTAAAGACGGATTGAAAAATGACGGTTTCTCATTTATTGAGGTTGCAACTCAATGTCCAACTTACTATGGTCGTAAAAATAAACTTAAAACACCTACAGCAATGGCTGCAGTCATGAAAGCAAACACTGTGTTCAAATCTGCTGCAGACAGAATGAAAGCAAAAGATCTTGAAGGCAAAATTGTTGTCGGTGAGTTTGCAAATTATACTAAAGATGAATTTACTAAAAATATTGAAAAAATAAGTGTGGAAAAATCAGGTAAGAAAACCCTTATCAATTCCGCATATGAATCAGAGTTATAGGTGGATAATATGAGAACTGAAATTAGAATTTGTGGATTCGGTGGTCAAGGAGTAATTCTTGCAGGTATCATTTTAGGAAAGTCTGCAAGTCTTTTTGACGGTAAAGAAGCAGTTCAAACTCAATCTTATGGTCCAGAAGCTCGTGGTGGAGCTTCCAAATGTGAAGTTGTTATCAGTGATGCTGAAGTTGATTATCCTAAAGTTCAAAGCCCTGATATTTTGGTGGCAATGTCAAATGAGGCATTAATAAAATATATCGTTGATTTGAAAGATAATGGAACTTTAATCGTTGATCCTGGAACAACTGATGTTGAGGATGTAAAAGATTTTATTGAAGAACATAATATTAAAGTTTATGAAGCTCCTGCAACCAAAACAGCTACTGATGAAATAGGACTTAAGATTGTAGCAAATATTGTTATGGTTGGAGCTATTACAAAAATTACTGAAGTCATATCAAAGGAAGCTGCTATAAAAGCTATTGAAGCAAGTGTTCCTAAAGGAACAGAAGAGAAAAATATCAGTGCTTTTGAAGCAGGATATGCTTTAATCGAATAAGGTGTTATAATGAGATTTTTTGAAAATGTAGCAAAACAAATTTTTAATCAAGAAGGAATTCCAATTTTGGAAGGACACGTTGCTTATTCTCCAGAAGAAGCAATGTCAGTCTGTTCTGAAATGGATGTTCCCGTAGTTATTAAGGCACAAGTGTTAACTGGTGGAAGAGGTAAAGCTGGGGGTGTTAAATTTGCAAACAACCCTGGTGAAGCATTAAAAGTCTCTGATGAAATTTTAGGAATGGAAATTAAAGGCGAAAAAGTAAAACATCTTTTAATTGAAGAGAAAGCAGAGATTATAAATGAATTTTTCGTAACCGTATCTGTTGATAGGGGTGCCAGAAGACCAGTAATTCTTGCAAGTAAGGAAGGGGGGGTTGAAATTGAAAACTTGGCTAAAACCAATCCTGAAAAGATTATTAAATATTATCCAAATCCTTTGCTTGAATTTTTACCATATGAAGCACGTGAAGTCGCACGTAAAATGGGCGTCCCATCTGAGTTAATCTCACCAATGGGAGACATCATCTGGAAATTGTACAATGTTTTCACCAAATACGATGCAGACACTGCTGAAATCAACCCGTTAGTCTTGACTCCTGATGGATTAATTGCAGCTGATGCTAAGATGGTTGTTGAAAACGATTCCCTATTCAGGCATCAGGAATTAGTTGAAAGAATGCACTATAAGAAAAAAGCGGTGGATTTCGTTCAATTGGATGGAGACATTGCTGTTATCGGTAATGGTGCAGGTTTGACCTTGACTGCTATGGACATGATCAAGCTTAACGGTGGAGAACCGGCAACATTTCTAGATATTGGTGGTGGTGCTTCTGAACATATTATTCATCAGGCTTTAAACATTGTTTTAAACTATGATCCTGTTAAAGTAGTGTTTTTGAATGTTTTAGGTGGTATTACCAAGGCTGATGATGTTGCTCGTGGTGTAATCAAGGCATTGGAGCAAGCTGACCGTAAAGTCAACATTGTTATCAGATTGACCGGTACCAATGAGGAAGAAGGTCAAAGGATTTTGGAAGAAGCAGGAATTCCATTTGAAACTTCAATGGAAAAAGCAGCTAAAAAGGCTGTTGAAATCTGTGAAGAATTAAAACAAGAAGGAAAATAAGTTTTGCTATAAAAACTCATTTAATACATTGGTGTTAGTTGTATCTGAATGTTTACTCGAGTAAGACTACTCGGCTAATTTCAGATTCATTAACTAACTCTTTACCGCATACCTCACCAATTTTTAAAGCGAAATCTTTCACTTCATCAAATGTTGGCATGTTGTCAAGTGTTAGTCTTTCACGTGATGAGCCAACACACATGTACGCTTTGACTTCCACATAGTCAGGGTCCGCTTTTTTTATTAGTTTTCCATATCCTTCGGGATTTTCCATATTTTTTCCCTTAACGCATGTATTCCTTATGCATGTACGTGAGTTAAAACTAGATAATGTTTCAAGTGATTCGTTTAAATTGTTCCATGCATCATTTATTCTAGGTCTGCACACCTCTTCAAATATTTTCTTTGAAGGTGCATCCAAGGAAAGGTATAATTGGTATGGATCGTTTTCCAGATTGCGTAATCTGTCAACGCATTGGCCATTACTTACGACAAATGTTGTAAAGTCACGACGGTTGAACTCGCCGATAAGCTCATCAATTTTTGGATAAAGTGTAGGTTCTCCTGCAAGTGAAATTGCAGCATTGTTTGGATTTTTCATTTCCTCCAATTTCTTTTTGTTGGCCTTGTCATTTCCATAAAAACCGCATAATAAGTTGTTTTGAGCTTTGATGGCTTCGTCGACTATTGTTTTTGGGTCGTCATATTCCTCATCTTCCCATGATGTTTGGGTGTAGGTCAGGTCTCTCCAGCAGAATTCGCATTCCTGTTGGCAATTTGGAACTGCAGGGGACATTTGAAGGCATCTGTGGGATTTGATTCCATAAAACTTTTCTTTATAACAGACTCCCTTGTCTGATATGCTTTGACGTGTCCAATGGCATGTTTTAACTGCAGCATGGCCGTGTTTTCCGACGAATCTGTATCCACTTTTTTCTAATTTTTCTATTTGGTTTTTATTAAATGACATAAAATCAAAGTTATTTTTGATTTTGGTAGTATATACATTTTTACAAGTCCCAGACAATATTGATTTTATTGAACAATATTTACTTTATATCATTAAATCTATTTATATGTTTAAATTCAATATTAATTGTTATGAGATTATGGAGCAAAAAAGAAGAAAAATTATTTTTTGAAAAATCTAAAAATTTTGCATCTTATGAACAGCTATTTTACAGAACTGATGATGACAGGTATGTGTCATACTGGCCTAAAGGATATGTCGGGATAAAATCAACGCTTCAGGCAAGAAATTCCCTCATTGGCAATTTCACGGAAAAATGGGTAAGTGACCTGCTGAATTACATTCTTCACGAGGATAACCTCTATGTAATTCAGCAGGCGCAAATTCCATCAATCGGAATCACACACAAATCCCCTGCAGACATTGTCATTTCCAATGCCAATAAAAAGGTCCTGATGCCTGAAGAGGTAAAAATAATTTTTGAAGTTAAAATGTCTCTGGTGTGGAACTGGCAATATGATGAAAAAACGGGAATCATAAAAGAAATTGGTGATTATAGGACTCATCAGGGACGTCCAAGTTTCACACGTTCGGATTCGATTTTAAAGGCAATCGGAAAGGGAATAGATATTAGGGTTTCCAATTTCAAGTCATCAAAAATTCCATTGATAGTTTTGGGCAATGCGCCCCTTTCAAATGGCTTCTGCAAAAAGGCAGACTATTTAAAAAATGCGGGAATTATCCAGGGTTTCTGGTCATTAAACCCATTTCCGTTAAATCATGGAAACACAAGGAAAAAAAGCAACAAAAAGGGATTCTTCAGAATGGACAATGTTGATGAATTAAATATAAGTTTGAACCAATTATTTAAACAGGATTTAAATTTTTTCTCTGGAATGGAAAATCCTCATAGGTTAGGTCAATTGATTGAAATAGCCAACAGGGAAGAAACTTATGAAAACAAGGGGTTGAAATTTTTAAATCTCTTAAAGAGGTAATAATTTGCCACGAAAAACACAAACAACATCTTTCGGTTCGATAGTTAGGGAGTCTCACAGCTCAAAAAAGTTTTACAGTTCAAAATTATTTGAAGAATTCAGAATTCCCAAAAAAATTGAATTTAAGCAGGAGGAGGTCCCGGAAAACATTACAAATGAATTTCTATGCAAATCCAGTGAAAACATGGAGGAAATTCCAGACAATAGCGTTCATTTGATGATTACCTCTCCTCCATACAATGTGGGAAAGGAATATGATGATGATTTAACCCTCGATGAATATCTGGCATTGCTTACAAGGGTTTTTGGAGAAGTTAAAAAGAAGCTTGTTACCGGTGGACGTGCATGCATTAACGTTGCCAACATTGGAAGAAAACCTTACATTCCACTTCATGCAATGATAATTGAAATCATGCTGGATTTGGGATTTCTGATGAGAGGTGAAATCATATGGGACAAATCCGCAAGCGGCGGAGGCTCATGCGCATGGGGAAGTTGGATGTCAGCATCAAATCCTGTTTTGAGGGATTATCATGAATACATTTTAGTCTTTTCAAAGGATTCGTACTCAAAAAATAAAACTCAGGTAAAACGGGACACTATTCAGCATGATGATTTTATAGAGTGGACAAGAAGCATTTGGACATTTCCGGCAGTCAATGCAAAAAACATTGGCCATCCCGCACCATTTCCAATCGAATTGCCTCACAGACTGATAAACTTATATAGCTATGAAGGAGATGTTGTCCTGGACCCATTTGCAGGAAGTGGAACAACTGCAATTGCAGCCCTTCAAAATAACAGAAGATACATCTGTTATGATATCAAGCAGGAATATGTTGACCTGGCAAAAAAGAGAATTTCCAATCAAAAATTTATTTAATAATGTTAAATAAATATTTAATATAAAAAGTTATTTGTGGGATTATTATGGACACTCCAATTGTAATATTAAATTATAAAACTTATTTGGAATCAAGTGGTTTAAACGCTTTAGAGCTTGCACATGACTTGGAAAGTGCTGCTAGTGAATCTGGAATTACTATGGTTGCAACCCCTCAGGCAGCAGATATTTATAGAATCAGTGAAGAAACTTCACTTCCTATTTTTGCTCAACACATTGATCCTGTCGCTCCAGGAGGACATACAGGTTCAAATTTAATAAATACTTTAATTGAAGCCGGAATCAGTGGATCTTTAATAAACCATTCTGAGCAAAGGATGAAATTGGCAGACATTGATGAAGTAATAAAATTGTGTAAAGACAATGAAATTGAATCATGTGTGTGCACAAACAATATTGAAACTTCAAAAGCTGTAGCAACTCTTGCCCCTACTGCTGTTGCGGTTGAACCTCCTGAACTTATCGGTACTGGAATTCCAGTATCTCAGGCCCAACCTGAGGTTGTAGAGGACACAGTTAATGAAGTTAAAGCAATAAACAAAGATGTTAAAGTATTATGTGGTGCAGGTATTACAACTGGTGATGATATGAAAGCGGCTATGGATTTAGGTGCTGATGGAGTATTATTGGCATCAGGAATCATTAAAGCCGAAAGCCCAAAAGATGCTTTACTTGATTTGGTAAGTAAATTATAGAGTGAGAAAATGGTTAAAGAATTTAATACAATTGATGATTTTGATGTTGAAGACAAAACTGTACTTGTGAGGATAGATATTAATTCTCCTGTTGATCCAAGTTCAGGTATTATTTTAGATGATACAAGATTAAAATTACATGCTAATACTGTTAAGGAATTATCTAACAAGGGTGCTAAAGTAGTTATTCTTGCCCACCAATCTCGTCCTGGTAAAAAGGACTTCTCTACATTATCTCAACATGCTGAAGCATTATCAGAAATCTTAAATTTAAGGGTCAAATATATTGATTCATTATTTTCAAGTGCTGCAAAAGAAGCTATCAAGTCATTAAAACCTCATGAAATTCTTTTGCTTGAAAATGTAAGATTTTTTTCAGAAGAGACATTATCTAGAACTCCATTAGAACAATCAAAAACTCATTTGGTATCTCAATTGTCTCCTTTGATTGATTATTATGTAAATGATGCATTTGCAGCTGCCCATAGGTCTCAAGCATCATTAGTTGGTTTTACCGTTAACACACCTTCTGCTGCTGGAAGGGTAATGGAAAAGGAATTGACAGTAATTCAGGACGCATTGGATAATGTGGAACATCCATGTGTATTTTTGCTAGGTGGAATGAAACCTGACGACTCAATAGATGTTATGGAAAATGTTTTAAGCAATGGAACAGCTGATTCAATTCTAACAACAGGTATTGTTGGGAACATTGTTTTATGGGCTGCAGGTGTAGACATTGGTCAAGTCAATCGTGATTTCATAGCAAGTAGAGGATATGAAGACATGGTTGAAAAAGCTAAAGGACTAATCGACCGATTCGGGGACAAAGTTAAATATCCTCTAGACGGAGCATGTGAAATAGACGGTGAAAGAGTTGATATTGATGTTGAGGAATTGCCTAATGAAGCAATTTTTGACATTGGTGTTAAAACCATTTCATATTATGCAAAAGAAATAAGAGATGCAAAATACATTTTTGCAAATGGTCCTGCTGGTGTATTCGAAGATCCTAGGTTTTCAATGGGAACTGAAGATTTAATCAATGCCATGGCTAATTCTAATGGATTTACTCTTATAGGTGGAGGACATATTGCAGCTGCTACCGCTGGACTTGGTTTGGAAGATCAAATGAGTCACTTAAGCAGTGGTGGTGGAGCTTGTATCAGTATGCTTGCCGGTAAAAAATTAGCTGCAGTTGAAGCTTTAAAAAATAGTAAAGATTAGCTATTAAATATATTTAATAGCTTTTCTGAAGATTTTTTTGGCTCATCTGAACTCATTATGGCACTTACAACAGATAATCCTGCAATTCCTGTGTCAATTAGTTCAGATGCATTGTCTATTGTGATTCCTCCAATTGCCACAACTGGAATGTTTATAGAATCCACTACTTCTTTTAATTCTTTTTTTGTGATTTTAGGTGCATCATCCTTTGTTGATGTTGGAAATACTGCTCCTGTTCCAATATAATCTGCACCATCTTTTTCAGCTTTTTTAGCTTCATCAATTGTGGCTGCTGAAACACCAACAATTTTATTAGGGCCAACCAGTTTTCTTGTAACGTCACAAGGCATGTCAGATTGGCCGACATGGACTCCATCAGCATCAATTGCAAGAGCAACATCTACTCTGTCATTAATGATTAAAGGCACATTATATTTTGTTGTTATTTTTTTCACTTTCAACGCTAAATTATAAAAATCAAGAGTGTCTGCGGTTTTTTCTCGAATTTGAACAACACTAACTCCGCCCTTAATTGCTTCTTCAATGGTTTTTAAAAATTTTTCTACATCATCACTTTTATCTGTAACGAGGTAGAGTGATAAATCTAAGTTTTTCATAATATCTTAATGTTTGATTCGTTAATTAAAGTTTCACTGTCGGTTTTGTAGAGATAATCAATTAGATATGCTCTAAATGATCCGGTTCCTTCATTTTTTTGTTCAACTTTTGCTCTTGCTTTTTCACCAGCAATATTCATTGCCAATATTGCTACAAGACTTCCGTCAAATGGGTTGGATCCTCCGATACAACTGCCCACAATGGAAGATAACATGCATCCGCTTCCAGTAATTAAGGGCATCATGTCGTCTCCGTTGTCAATTGCCACGGTTGTTTTGCCGTCACTTAAAATGTCAATAGGGCCACTAGCTAAAATAACTGTATTTAATTTGTTTGCTAGTTCGCAGATTACATCCCCATTTGCTTTTAAGTTTTCTTTAGTGATTATGTCATCAATGTTAACGTCTACACCTTTTGCGGTGTTACTTTCATCTAAAACCCCAACTAATTTTGCAATTGCTTTTATTTCACTAATATTTCCTCTTATTGCTGTTATATCATAGTTTTCAATTAAATCTAATGTGGTTCTGTTTCTGAGTTGGGTAACTCCCACTCCCACTGGGTCTAATATGATTGGGGTATGGGTTGCATTTGCTGTTTTTGCACTTATTTTCATTGATTCGATTTGATTTTTGCTCAATTTACCAATGTTTATTACTAATACGTCTGCAATTGTGACTACTTCTTCAAGTTCTTCTGCATCTTCTGCCATGAAAGGTGATCCTCCAATAGCAAGAACTGCATTTGCACAATCGTTTATTGTAACTGAATTTGTTATACAGTGTGTTAAAGCATTTTTTTCTCGAATGTTTTTTAGGTTTTCTTCGATTTTGCTTAAGATAGTGGTTTCATTATTTATCATGATTATTAATTATAAATTTTTTATTATTTAAATTTTTATTAAAATCCTATGATTTATAGTAAAGTATTTAAATAACTTTTAATAGATACTATATTGTTACATATTTTATGTATATTCGCCTCGGTGGCTCAGTCTGGTAGAGCGCGAGACTTGTAATCTCGTGGTCGCGGGTTCAATTCCCGTCCGGGGCTTTAATATATGCATTTTATATGAATTTCATTATAATTATATGGAATTATCGTAACATTTATATACTTGTAATGATTATATTATTAATAGTATGTCATCTACATACATTATGTGTGTGGGTCCGTAGGGTAGCTTGGTCGATCCTTTGGGCTTTGGGAGCCTGAGACTCCGGTTCAAATCCGGGCGGACCCATCTTTCCCGCCTTAGCTCAATTTGGCAGAGCGTTGGACTGTAGATCCAAATGTTGCTGGTTCAAGTCCGGCAGGCGGGATTTTCAATTTAATTTATTTGAATCATATATGTTTTTTATGAAATAATATGATTTTTCCAAAACATTTATATATGATGAAAAATATATTAATTGATAGTGTATTATTACTATTTAAGGATATGCCCTGGTGGTGTAGGGGCTATCATGTGGGCCTGTCGAGCCCGCGACTCGGGTTCAAATCCCGGCCAGGGCGCTCATTTCTTGAATAGTATGTAAGTCATATAGGCCTGTAGCTCAGTCTGGCAGAGCGCCTGGCTTTTAACCAGGCGGCCGCGGGTTCAATTCCCGTCAGGCCTGTTTCTAATTTTATATTTTAACTTTTCTATTCGGAGGAAAAAATTTGAAAATTGATATTCAAGACCATATGCTCGTACCAAAGCATGAAATCATGACTGAAGAAGAGATTTCAGATGAATTTAGTGATGTTGATTATGATTTTAAAGATCTTCCTAAAATTAAATCTGATGATCCTGTTGTGAAAGCTATAGGTGCAGAACCTGGAAACGTATTAAGAATTACTAGAGAAAGTCAAACTGCAGGTGTATTTGTAACTTATAGGATTGTTGAAGATTAAGTGTTTTAATATAAATTAGATTTGTAAATTTAATATAGTATAATTTCTGTATTTTTTTGTTTTTTTAGAAATTCATTATAATAAATTTGAACTTAGTTTGAGAGGAATTATCTTAAAAGGAGATAGTTAGGAGTAAATTAAGAATAATGATTAAATGAATTAGTTAAAGTTAGGATTTTCCTAATTAATATTTTATTTTTATTTAGTTAATTATTTTTATTGCGTTACGTAATGCGGAGGATGTCCATGACAGAGAATAATTGGAAATTAGTTGATGCATTTTTTGACAAATATGATTTGGTGGATCACCATATTAAGTCCTACAATGATTTTGTGAATAATAGAATTCAGAACATCATTGATATTACAGAACCTATTACTTTAGACGATGGAAAATATACTTTAAAAACTGGTAAAGTTCGTATAGAAAAGCCATCCAATAAAGAGGCTGACGGTTCCCGTAGTGAAATTGATCCAACCGAAGCAAGACTTAGAAACTTGAATTATTCAGCAGACATGTACCTTGAAATGGCATTAAATGAAGAAGGAGAAGATAATGAATTAGAAGAAGTGTACATTGGTGAATTACCAGTTATGCTTAAATCTGACATTTGCCATCTCAATGGTCTCAGTCCTGAAGAATTGATAGAAAAACATGAAGACCCTCAAGATTTAGGAGGATACTTTATTGTAAACGGTTCTGAAAGAGCTGTTGTGACAATGGAAGAAATTGCTCCAAATAAAATTATTCTTGAGCGTTTAGGAGAACCTGAAGAAAGACATGCAAAGGCTGTTGTTACTTCTATTAAAAGTGGTTTCAGAGCCAGAATTACATTAGAATATAAAAAACCTCGTAAAAACGGAGTGTTCTTAAGAATTTCATTCCCGTATCTTCCAGGTGAAATTCCATTAGTTATTTTATTAAGAGCTCTTGGATTAGCTACTGATGAAGAAATTATTACTGCTATTTCTGATGATAATAACTTCCAAATGATGATTGCGGATGATTTACAAGTGTCTGATGAATCATTAAAATTAGACCAAAAAGAAATGGATGGTTTATCTTACGAAGAAAGAAGAGATTACTTGCAACTTGCTGCAATTAAATACATAGGTAATAGAGTAGCTAAAAACATGCCTAAAGATTATCGTTTAAAACGTGCTAAAGACGTTGTTAATCGTTATTTATTACCTCATATGGGTACTGAAGAAGATAGATGTTATGATAAGGCTATTTACTTAGCTGAAATGACAGAAATGTTATTAGAAGTTATTGAACAAAAAAGAGAACCTCACGATAAGGACCACTATACCAATAAAAGACTCAGAGTTTCTGGAGATTTAATGGAAGATTTATTCAGAGTTGCTTTCACTAACTTAACTAGAGACATGAGCTATCAATTAGAAAGAAGTCTTTCTAGAGGCAAAGAACTTTCAATCAAACAGGCAGTACGTAGTGATGTTTTAACTGAAAATATAAAACATGCTATTGCTACCGGAAACTGGGTTGGTGGAAGAGCAGGTGTAAGCCAATTATTAGACAGAACTAGTTATATGGGTACACTTTCTCATTTAAGACGTGTTGTATCTCCATTAACAAGAAGTCAACCTCACTTTGAAGCAAGAGATTTGCATCCAACTCAATTTGGTAAAATTTGTCCAAACGAGACTCCGGAAGGACCGAACTGTGGTTTGGTAAAGAACTTAGCTTTGATGTGTAATATTTCTGAAGGTTCCGATGAAAAAGAAATAATTGATGTTATTGAAACAATGGATGTTGAATTGATTTAAGGGGGTGAAGAGTTGTCTAAGAAAGTAAATGCAGCATTAAAAAAGGCTTATTATTATTTTGGGTTTAAAAAAGTAGTTTCTTATGATGAAGTTGAAGAAAATATCGAAATTCTTAAAAACAACACATCTGATGAAGCTGTATTAAATAAGATTGAAGGCCATGAAGCGGAAATTAAAGAATTTTGCGATTCTGTAAAAGATGATGAAAAATTCGAATTCCCAGTTAAATTTGCTAAAGGTGAACCTAGAAAATCCTGGGAAGCCCATACTGCGGATTTCCCTAAAGACATTTTCAAAACCGGTGCAAAACCTGTTGGAGAGGTAGCTGAGGAAATTGAACCTGTAGAAGAGGAAGAGTTTGTTGACAGTATTGAACCTGTTGAAGAAGATCAAGTTGAAGAGGAAGAGCTTGTTGACAGTATTGAACCTGTTGAAGAAACAATTGATGAAATCGAACCTGTTGAAGAAGATCAAGTTGAAGAGGAAGAGTTTGTTGACAGTATTGAACCTGTTGAAGAAGAGAAAACTGTTGAAATTGAATCACTCCCTCCTAGACCTGCAGTTGTCAAACCAAAAATCTCTAAAACTAAAATATATATCAATGGTGAACTTTTAGGATATTGTGACAATCCGGCAGAATTCACTCAGGAAATGAGAGAAAAAAGAAGAAACGGTGAAATTTCACATGAAATGAACATTACTTATTATGAAGATAATGATGAAATCTATATTTTCAATGATCCTGGAAGAGCAAGAAGACCTTTAATCATTGTTAAAGATGGAGTTCCTCTCTTAAAAGAAGAGCACTTGAATAAAGTTGCAAACGGTAAATTAAAATGGGATGATTTAATCAACAATGGTCTTGTTGAGTATTTAGATGCAGAAGAGGAAGAAAACTCATATATTGCAATGAGTTTAGCAGATCTAAATGATGAACACACTCATTTAGAAATCGACCCAGCTACAATGCTTGGTATCTGCGCAGGTATTATTCCGTTCTCAGATCACAATTCTTCTCCAAGGAATACCATGGAAGCAGGTATGACAAAACAGGCTTTAGGTTTATATGTATCAAATTATGCATTACGTACCGATACAAGGGCACACCTATTGCATCATCCTCAAACTCCTATTGTTAAAACACGTATTATTGATTCAACTAATTATGACTTAAGACCATCCGGTCAGAACTTTGTTGTTGCATTAATGTCCTATGAAGGATACAACATGGAAGACGCAATGGTAATCAACAAGGGTTCCCTTGAAAGGGGTCTTGCAAGGTCTTCATTCTTCAGGGCTTATGACACATCCGAGAAAAGATACGCTGGTGGTCAAGTGGACAAGTTTGAAGTGCCAGATAAAAACATTAAAGGATACAGGTCTGAAGAAGCTTACAGAAACTTGGATGAAGATGGTGTTGTCAACCCTGAATCCTATGTTGAATCCGGTGACGTATTAATCGGAAAAACTTCTCCACCAAGATTCTTAGAAGAGGATTTCGGTACAGTTGCTGACAGAAGAAGAGAAACTTCCGTAACTGTAAGACATGGTGAAAAAGGTATTGTTGATGCAGTACTTTTATCCGAAACTGTTGAAGGTTCAAGATTAGCTAAAATCAGAGTAAGGGATACCAGACAACCTGAATTTGGTGATAAATTCGCATCAAGACACGGTCAGAAAGGGGTTGTCGGTTTAATATTATCTCCTGAAGATGTACCATTCACAGAATTCGGAGTAGTTCCTGATTTAATAGTTAATCCTCACGCGATTCCATCCAGGATGTCCATTGGTCAAGTATTGGAAATGGTTGCAGGTAAGGCAGGTTGTCTTGAAGGTGAACGTGTTGACGCAACTCCATTCAACCAAACACTTGAAGATGAAATCAAACAGCAACTCATCAACAATGGATTTGAATCTGCAGGATGTGAATCCTTATACAGTGGTGTGACCGGTGAAAGATTAGATGCTGAAATCTTCGTTGGTGTTGCATATTACCAAAAATTACATCACATGACTACTGATAAAGTTTATGCTCGTTCAAGAGGTCCTGTACAAGTGCTTACACGTCAGCCTACTGAAGGTAGAGCACGTGAAGGTGGTTTAAGATTCGGAGAAATGGAAAGGGATTGTCTTATTGCACACGGTGCAGCATTAACCTTAAAAGAAAGACTTCTTGACGAATCAGATAAATATGAAGCTATTGTTTGTGAAAATTGTGGTATGTTAGCAGTATTCGACAAAAATAAAAATAAAAAATACTGTCCAATCTGTGGAGATGTGGAAACATATCCAGTTGAAATTTCATACGCATTTAAATTATTATTAGACGAACTTAAGAGTTTATGTATTTTCCCTAAATTACAATTAGGAGACAAAGCATAATTACAGTTATTAAAGGAGCCAATACATTGAAAGGATTTATTAAAAAAATTGAAAAAATTAACTTTGGGCTAATGTCTCCTGAAGATATTCGTGCAATGTCTGTTGTGACTGTTGAGACTCCAGATACCTATGAGGATGATGGTTTCCCTATTGAAAAAGGTTTGATGGATCCTCGTTTAGGTGTTATCGACCCAAGTTTAGTTTGCAGAACTTGCGGTTTCAGAGGTGGAGATTGTCAAGGACACTTTGGTAGTATTGAACTTGCTAGGCCGGTTATTCATATTGGTTTTGGTGATGTTATCCACAAGATTTTACGTTCTACTTGTAATGATTGTGGTCGTGTTCTTTTAAATGATGAACAAATCGAGTACTACACTGAAAAAATCAACAATGCAATGGAAAACCGTGAAAGTTTAAACTCTATCTTGAAAGAGGTTTATAAAGTTGCTAAAAGGGAATTAAAAACCATGCCTGAAGATGATGAGGAAGTTGATCCTAAATATTGCTGTCCTCACTGTGGTGCACCTCAAGAGGCAATCAGCTTGGACAAACCTGTTACTATCCGTCAAGGAGATTACAAGTTGACCGCTTCTGAAGTACGTGAAAGACTTGAAAGAATCACTGATGAGGATTCTTTTGTTTTAGGTGTTAACCCTGAAGTGGCCAGGCCTGAATGGTTAGTATTAACAGTTCTACCAGTTCCTCCTGTAACTGTAAGACCTTCAATTACATTAGATACTGGTGAACGTTCAGAAGATGACTTAACTCACAAGTTAGTTGATATTTTACGTATTAATCAAAGATTACTTGAGAATATGGAAGCTGGTGCTCCTCAATTAATCGTTGAAGACTTATGGGAATTATTACAATACCACGTTACAACCTACTTTGACAATGAGGCAAGTGGTGTTCCTCCTGCAAGACACAGGTCCGGAAGACCATTAAAAACATTAACTCAAAGGTTAAAAGGTAAGGAAGGACGTTTCAGATCCAACCTTTCAGGTAAACGTGTAAACTTCTCTGCACGTACTGTAATCTCACCAGACCCAAACATCTCTATTAACGAGGTCGGTGTTCCGGAAATGATTGCAAAAGAAGTGACTGTACCTGTTTATGTAAACGAATGGAACATTGAAGAAATGAAGCAATACATTAAAAATGGTCCTGACGTACACCCTGGTGCAAACTATGTAATCAGAAACGACGGAAGAAAAATCAGAGTACGTAATGAGGAAACCATTGAATTAATTCTTGAACAATTAGAACCAGGTTTCATCATTGAAAGACACTTGAAAGATGGAGATATGGTTTTATTCAATCGTCAACCTTCATTGCACAGAATGAGTATGATGGCACACGAAGTAAGGGTATTGCCTTACAAGACTTTCAGGTTAAACCTTTGTGTTTGCCCTCCATACAATGCTGACTTCGATGGAGACGAAATGAACATGCACGTATTCCAAACTGATGAATCCAGAGCGGAAGCAAAATCATTAATGCGTGTACAGGAACACATTTTATCTCCAAGGTTCGGTGGACCAATTATCGGTGCTATTCACGACCACATTAGTGGAGCATACTTATTGACTCGTGATGGAGTCGAATTCACAGAAGAACAAGCTTTACAGATTATCAGAAAATCCCACCTTAAATTACCTGAATTTAAAGGTGGCCAATGGGTTTTAAAAACCACTCCTGATATCAAACCAAACACTGAAGTGCCTCACGACATTGAAGAATCATACATATACAAGGATAAAGGCGCTATGTGGACAGGTAAAGAATTGTTCTCATTATTATTACCAAATGATTTAAACTTATCTTACAGTGCTGAGATTTCCAAATGTCCTGTAGTATACCCTGCATCTGATGCCAGTGTTGTAATTAGAAACGGTATTCTTGTGCAAGGTGTAATTGATGAATCAGCTTACGGTTCATTTTCAGGTAAAATCTTAGATAAGATCGTTAAGGAATATGGTCCTGGAAGAGCAAAAGAATTCTTAGACAGGTCAACTGACCTTGCTATCTGTGGAATTATGAAAACTGGAATTACCACATCTCTAAACGATGAGGAAATTCCTGAAGAAGCTCAAGACCGTATTAATGAGCACTTAGAGAAAAAGATGGCTGAAGTAGATAAACTTGTAGAATCTTATGAAGAAGGATATCTCCAAGCGTTACCTGGTAGAAGTCTTGAAGAGACTTTAGAGATGAAAATCATGCAAGTTCTAGGGGAAGCTAGGGACATGTCCGGTAACATCGCTGAAAACTACCTCACCATGGGTAAACAGTCAGATGATGACCCATATGAACATGTAATGGCAGTTGAAAACCACTCTGTAGTAATGGCACGTACAGGTGCAAGGGCATCCATGTTGAACCTTACTCAGATTACTGCTTGTGTAGGACAACAAGCGGTTAGGGGTGGACGTATCGAAAGAGGATACTTAAACCGTACATTACCTCACTTCAAAAAAGGTGAGTTAGGGGCAAAAGCTAAAGGATTTGTACACTCAAGTTACAAATCCGGTCTTGACCCAATCGAGTTCTTCTTCCACGCAATGGGAGGAAGAGAAGGTCTTGTAGATACAGCGATTCGTACCGCACAATCCGGTTACATGCAAAGAAGACTCGTAAACGCTTTGCAAGATTTACAAGTAAAACCATCCGGACTTGTTACTGACAATCAAGGTAATGTTATTCAAACCATGTTCGGTGAAGATGGTGTTGATCCTGCAAAATCAGACTTTGGTAAACCAGCTGATTTAAACAAACTTATTGACGAAATAAGAATGGAAGGTAAGTAGGTGTAACTATGGATGATATTGAACTTAAAGTAATTGAAACTATTACAAAACTAAATGATGAAGAAAATTTAGGCATTGATTTTCCAGAAAGTTATATCGAAGATTTATCAAAAGCTTATGTTAAAAATGAATTAAGTGACGATGAATTAGCTGAACTTATCAGGAAACTTAAACAGGCCTATGACCGAGCTCACGTTGAAGCTGGCGAGGCTGTTGGAACAGTAGCTGCACAGTCTGTAGGTGAACCTGGTACTCAGATGACTATGCGTACTTTTCACTATGCAGGGGTAACTGAGTTAAACGTAACATTAGGTCTTCCAAGGCTTATTGAAATCGTTGACGCAAGAAAAGAAATTGCAACTCCTACCATGGACATCTATTTTGATGAGGATAGGCGTGATGATGAAGAATTTGTTAGAACTTTAGCTAACCAAATCGGTAAAAGTACCATCAACGATATTCTATCTGACTTCAATTTAAATTACGGAACCATGGAAGTTGAAGCAGTTTTAGATTCTAAAAAAATTGAAGAGAAAAGATTAGATAGAGAAGAAATCAATGCAGCAATTGAAAAAGCTTTCAAGAAAGCTGTAATTAATGGGGATAAAGTTGTTATTCCTTCTTCAAAATCTGATAAATCTGATTCAAAATTTGAAATTCGTGAACTTCGTTTATTATCCGACAAAGTTCGTGACTTACAAATCAGTGGTATAAAAGGTATCGGAAAAGTAATTATCCGTCGTGATGAAGAATGGATTATCCATACTGAAGGATCAAACCTTAAAGAGATTCTTGATATGGACGGTATCGACCATGTAAGAACCACCACTAACAATATCCATGAGATCGGTGAAGTTTTAGGTATTGAAGCAGCTCGTCAATCTATCATTAACGAAGCTCAAAATACCCTTTCAGAACAAGGTCTTAGTGTGGATGTAAGACATATCATGTTAGTTGCAGACATTATGACTTCCGAAGGAATTGTCAAATCAATCGGAAGACATGGTATTAGTGGTGAAAAATCAAGTGTATTAGCTCGTGCAGCTTTTGAAGAAACTGGTAAACATTTACTTCACGCAAGTATTCGCGGTGAAGTTGATGATTTAACAGGTATCATCGAAAATATTATTATTGGACAACCAATACCTCTTGGTACCGGTTCTGTCGGTGTCAAAATGGATTATAAAAATGAATAGGAGGCTAGATGATGGACGTAGATAGAGGAATCAGGGTTGCTGTTGACACTGGTGATGTGACATTAGGCTCTGAAAAATCAATTCAATCTTTAAAATTAGGAAAAGGACAACTTGCAGTTGTTGCTGAAAACGCTCCTAAAGAAATTCTTGAAGATGTTGAATATTATGCAAATCTTTCCGAAATTCCATTCATTGTATATGATGGAAGTAGTGTGGATTTGGGTTCTGTTTGTGGTAAACCTTTCACTGTTGCTACATTAATCGTAAACGATCCAGGAGATTCTACAATATTAGACGATTTGAGGTAGATTTAAGTGTCTATTAAATTTAGTGCAAATGAAATTAGATACATAGCTCTTTTCGAAAATATGACTGGAGCAATGGTAAAAGATTGCATTATCGATGATGAACATGGTAAGGTTACTTTTGTTGTGAAAAACGGAGACATGGGACTTGCTATCGGTAAAGGTGGAAGTTCTGTATCTAAAGTTCAAAGAGCTGTTGATAAAGGTGTTGAAATCATCGAATTGGATGATGATCCAATACAGTTTATTAAAAATTCTTTATCTCCTGCTAAATTACAATCAGTTAAAATCAGTCAAAAGCAATCTGGCGAGAAAATAGCTATTGTTACAGCAGATAATACCAACAAACGTATTGCTATCGGTAAAAACGGAATCAATATTGAAAGGGCTAAACTATTAGCAGATAGACAACATAATATTGACAATATAATTTTAAAATAGCTTTCGGGCTATTTTATAAATTTTATTTTTTCATTTGTTTTTTTAAAATTTTCTTTTTATTCTTATTTTCAAGCCCAAAAATAAATACATTTATAAAGGTGTATGTATATAAATTATCATAAGATATCTGTACTTTTTTATAACATGACTATGTGTGCTTTTTGTCATTGTTTTTAATTTCATTTCAAGATATCTTCTTTTAGATAATGTATTTTATCTAATTAATTATTATTACTGATTGTATCTCAGAATTTAGATTGTACTATTAGTTGATAGTATAAATCGCAGCGGTGGATTCTTAGATATATTTTTAACAAAAAATTCGAGGAAAAAATTATGCCAGGACTTTTTGCTGCAAAAAAACTTAAAAAAAATAGACAAAATTTTAAGTGGAAAGATGTAGATTACAAAAGAAGAGCTTTAAGATTAGACGTTAAAGCAGATCCTTTAGAAGGAGCACCTCAAGCAAGAGGAATTGTAATCGAAAAAGTAGGGATAGAAGCAAAACAACCTAACTCTGCTATTCGTAAATGTGTACGTGTTCAATTAATCAAAAACGGTAAACAATTAACTGCTTTCGCACCAGGTGACGGAGCTATCGGATTTATCGATGAACACGATGAAGTAATGATTGAAGGAATCGGAGGACCATCCGGAAGATCCATGGGAGATATTCCAGGGGTTCGTTGGAAAGTTTCCAAAGTAAATAACGTAGCTTTATCAGAAATGGTAAGTGGAAAAATAGAAAAACCTGTAAGATAAGGAGTTATATTTATGAGTAAATTATTCGATAAAC